>ERZ772820.306-NODE-306-length-50374-cov-3.650430_pt1 | contig 50374 bp, 73 predicted proteins | sample MGYA00511377_ERZ772820 | MGnify/ENA primary metagenome ERZ772820 (study PRJEB29015, sample SAMEA2737684) | human gut metagenome | biome: human gut; feature: human-associated habitat; material: faeces | place: China | collected 2012 ... | reverse complement strand
CGCCGCTGCGGACGAAGTCCGCAGAAACCGCCCGGAGGGCGGTTTGGGCTGCGCCCCGGGCCCGCGCCTTTCGCGGGCTATCCGCCGTAATCTGCCGGGCCGGGATTTTCGGTGCAGTAGACCGCTTCGCTGATAGCCCGGAATACCGAGGCAGGGGTCTGGCCGCCGGCGCGGCCGCCCTCCTGGAACACTACCAGGACATATTGGGGCTCCCCGGCGGGGAAAAAGCCCCCGAACCAGGCGTGGACGATCTCCTCGCCCTCCTGGTACCGGCCGGTTTGGGCGGAGGCGGTTTTGCCGCCGGCACCGCAGTAGCGGTTAGCCGCCCGGTAGCCGGTGCCCTCCTCCACCACGCTTACCAGCAGGGCGCGCAGGGTCTCGGCGGTTTCGGTGTTCATCACCCGGATGGGCTCACCGGCGGGATCACTTTGCAGGATTTTGCCGTCAAAGCTCCTGCCCGCGAAAAGGGTGGGCTGCACCGCATAGCCGCCATTGGCCACGGCAGCCAGCATCCCAGCGACCTGTACCGGGGTGGCGGTGAGCCTGCCCTGGCCAAAAGAGAGGTTGGCGAGTTCCCCGGGAGTGGCCTGCGCCAATGTTGGGAGCGACCCGGCGGAAGTATTGACGCCGCCAATTTGTTCCCAGCCCCAAAGCCCAGCCGCTGGGCCATCCGCAGCAGGGCCTGGGCACCGGTACGCTGGCCCAGCTCCACGAAGTAGGGATTGCAGGAAAGCTGCATGGCCTGCTGTAAATCCAGCGTTCCGTGGCCCGCCCGCTCGTGGCAGAAGTAGGAGTGATCTCCCAGGCGGTAGAATCCCTCGCAGCAGTAGTTCTCCGGCAGCTCCACCTCATTTTCCAGGGCAGCGGCCGCCACGCACACCTTAAAAATGGAGCCAACATTCCAGGCGGCGGTGGCCCGGTTCAGAAGAGGGCTGTCTGCTGCCTCCAGTGCCGCGGCCACATCGGTCACATCGTAACCCGGGAAGCTGGCCATGGCGCGGATGGCACCGGTTTCAGCTTCCAGCAGCACCACAGCACCCCGCCCCAGCACTGCGCCTTCCCGCTCCACAATCGTTTGCAGGTCCTTATCCAGCGTTAGGACAATGCCGGCCGTGTGATCGGTGGGATCGGTCACCTCCGGGGCCTGCCCGGTAGCCTGTCGCCAGGCATTTACCGTGTAGCGCACAGTGATCTCTCCACCCCAGCGGGTCAACTGCTCCTCGTAGCCGGATTCAATGCCGCAGACGCCGCGGCCCTCGCCATTGATATAGCCGATGATGTGCGGGGCCAACTGATCGGCGCTGTAACGCTGCGGGACCTGGAGGGCGGTGATGCCCTCTCCAGAGATGGGGAAATCACTGGGGAGGAGCACCGGGCGGCCGCTTTGCAGCAGAGGGTAGATCTCCTCGAACCGCTCCGCCGAAAGGCCTTGCCGCAGGGCTGTCATAGCCGCCGGGGTGGGGTCCACCGCCAAGACCGTTTTTTCGCTTTCATTCACCAGTGGGCGCAGCCGGCAATCGTAGATATTGCCGCGCGCCGTACCGGCCGAAAGGGTATAGCGGCTCTGCGCCGCGGCGGTTTGGCGGTACTGTTCCCCCTGGCCAATGACAAAAATGCGCAGCAGCACCCCGCACAGCGCCAGCAGCAAAATGACATGTACCCACAGCACCCGGCGGGCCAACGAATTTCTCATACCCATAGGCGCAAAAGGGCGCCGCGGTAATCCCGGGCGACCTGCGCCGGAGCATGAGTGATGCACAGTGCGTCACCGGCCTGCCGGCCCAGGACCACCCGTTTTTCCCCGTTCATCATGGTAAAGCTGAGCAGCGCTTCCTCCACCCCGCGCTGCGTCACCTGCCCGGCGGGGACGGCGCATCCCGCCCGCTGAGCGTCATTAAAGGAGCTGTGGGTGACGGTAAGGATGGGCTTCTCATTCTGCATCATGCGCAGCAAAAGCGGCGTGTAGGGGCCATAGGGGGCATCACAGCGGCGGTCATCCCCATAGTAAAGGATATCCGCCAGGCCGTACAGGGTACGCTGGCGGCGCTCGCTTTGGGCATCTAACAATAGGATATTCTCCCAGTTGTTTTCCCGGATCACGCGGCGCAGCAGCTGCTTATCGCCGCCGTTGCCGGCAATGACCGCCGCGATGCCCTGTTCCCGCAGGCTGCCCGCCGCGCCCACCAGCAGCTCCGGCAAATGCCGGTCATTGAGGTGCCCGGCGTAGGCGGCGATAACGGGATAACGCTCCCGCAGGGCCCGGATCGCTTCAGCGTCGGCTTCCCGCAGGGGCTGGGGAGATGCCTGCGGCGGAGCGGGCGCCGGCAGGGTGGCCAGGTGGGCCGGGGTGATCTCCTTTTGGCGGCAGTAGTCCTCCCCCTTTTGCAGGAAGGAGACCACGGTATCGGCCCCGCGCAGCGCATAGCCCATGGCATACTCCGCGATGCACTGATTGAGGCGGCTGTCCTCCGCGGGGTAAAGCTCCCGCTGCAGCTCCGGCCAGGTCTCCCTCAGCTCAAAGACGGTTTTCGCATGGGCTAGCTTGGCGATGCGCTGGGCGCAGAAATAATCGTAGGGGTAGCCGCTGGCCGCAATGACGATTTCCGGATGATAGCGCTCCACCAATTTGGGGGCGTTCAGATACAATTTTTTGAGGAAGGACTGCACGCTTTTGCGGTACTCCCCCACCCCGTGGTCATAATCCGGAGAGAGGAGCGGGCAAAAGGTAACGCCCTCCAGCCGCTGCTCCTCCATCTCCTTTTCCACGGTCAGATTTTTGCCGCGGCGGTGGCTGTACCCGGCGGTCACGATGGTGACCTCATCGCCGCACTGCTGCCAGCCCTGCGCCAACTGCACCGCCCGGCAATCCCCGCCTGATGAGGGCAGCGCCGCGTGGTGGTCAATATACAGGATCTTCATACTGATTTCCTCCGTTTGATGCGATTGAGGAAAGTATGGGATGCCCCCGGCAGGATAATCATTGCCGCGGGGGAAAATCCATCCGCTGCCGTATTGCAACCGGCGGCCGCAGCCTGTATAATCATAATGAAAAATGACGAACCAACCCCGAAGGAGGCCCCATGGAGCTGCTGATTGTGACCGGTCTTTCCGGCGCGGGCAAGACCCGCGTCATCAATGCGTTGGAGGACATCGGATTCTACTGCGTGGATAATATTCCCCCGGCATTGCTGGGCGGCTTTGCCGATCTGTGCTACTCCCCGGCGGCCCACCACGGCCGCTCCGCCATTGTGATGGATTCCCGCAGCGGGAAGATGTTCCGTGAGCTGCCCCACGCCCTGGAGGAGCTGCGCTGCCGCCATATCCCTTACCGTATCCTTTTCCTGGAGGCGAGCGCCGAGGTGCTGCTGCGCCGCTACAAGGAGACCCGCCGGAGACATCCGCTGCTGGATGAATGTGACGGCTGCCTGGAGGACGCCATCCGGGAGGAGCGCCGCCTGCTGAAGCCCATACGGGACGCCGCCGACTATATCATTGATACGACCTCCCTTTCGCCCAGCCAGCTGCGCGGGCGCATCGTGACCATCTTTGAGGGAGAGACGACCCCCATGCTCATCAGCTGCCAGTCCTTTGGCTTCCGCAATGGTCTGCCGCAGGATGCGGATCTGGTCTTTGATGTGCGGTGCCTGCCCAACCCCTACTATGTGCCGGAGCTAAAGGAGCACGACGGCACTGAGGGGCCAGTGCGCGACTATGTGATGAACGCTCCGGAAAGCCATGAGATGCTGCAAAAGCTGGAGGAGCTGCTGGCCTTTTCCATTCCCCTGTACCAAAGGGAAGGCAAAAGCCAGCTGGTGGTGGCCGTGGGCTGCACCGGCGGCCGCCACCGCAGCGTGGCCATCGCCTGCCAGCTGGCCGCCTACCTGCGGAGCCTGGGCTACCGGGTGGAGCTTTCTCACCGGGATAAGGACAACCGGCGGTAAAGGACTGTTTTGCCGAAAGAAGGATGCCGATGCGGAGGACAGCCGGCGGAGGATCCGGGAGATCCGGAACGCGCCGGGCACCTATGCCGAAAAACACGGACGGAGGATACCATGGTAAGACCGATTTGCAAGGATGAGATGTTTCTCTCGCAAAAAGCGAAGCCCGCGGAGGAAAGCGACCTGCCGGTGGCCGTGGACCTGCTGGAGACGCTGATGGCGCACCACGAGGAATGTGTGGGCATGGCCGCCAATATGATCGGCGTGAATCGGTGCGTCATCGCCTTCCAGGATGGGGCGGGCTATACCGTGATGCTGAACCCTAAAATTCTGCAGAAAAGCGGGGCTTATGAAACCGAGGAAGGATGCCTTTCCCTGACGGGTGTACGCCCCGCAAAGCGCTGGAAAAAGATAAAGGTTCGCTGGCAAAATGAAAAACTGGAGATCCGCATTAAGACCTATACCGGCTGGACAGCGGAGATCATTCAGCATGAGATAGACCACTGCGAGGGGATCCTCATCTGATAAAATGAAGTGTGGCGACAGAAAACCTGCAAAAATATTTTTACGCTACCCCCTTGACAAATGACCGGCGGGAGTGTATTATCGTGCTAACATACCAAAGCAAATGGAACCGGAAGGGAGGATAACACAATGACAAGCTACCGCGTAATGGGCCATAGCGCTTCCTCTTGTTGTTGCATACTGAACTCCCGGACATCCAAGATGGCCAGGCGCTTTTAGTATGCTGTAAAGCGCCTGCACACAGCGCAAAATGTGTGGATAAGAGCCATTCCTGCCGGGAGCTTGCAAAAGCCCCCGGCTTTTTGTTTTACCAAAATTGCGAGAAAGACGGTGGAGAAGCTGAACTGGGAATTTATGATGAAGGTGCTGCCGCTGTACCGGGAGGCCCTGTGGCTGACACTGCGGCTGGGGCTGTGCGGTACGGCATTGGCCACAGCGGTGGGGTTGCTGTGCGCGGCCATCCAGTACGAGAAGGTGCCGGTGCTGCGGCAGATCGTGGCGGGATACATAGAACTGAGCCGCAATACACCGCTGCTCATCCAGCTGTTTTTTATCTACTACGGCCTGCCCAAAATCGGGATAAAGACCGACCCGGCGGTATGCGGCGTGGTGGGGCTGGCGTTTCTGGGCGGCAGCTATATGGCGGAGGCCTTCCGCAGCGGACTGGAGGCCATTGAGCCGATCCAGCAGGAAAGCGCCCTAAGCCTGGGCCTGACCCGCGGACAGACCATGCGGTATGTGATATTGCCGCAGGCCATGAGTATCAGCATGCCGGCCTTTATGGCGAATGTGATCTTCCTGCTGAAAGAGACCAGCGTATTCAGCGCGGTGAGCCTGATGGACCTGATGTTTACGGCCAAGGATCTCATTGCCATGTATGCCAAGACCGCCGAGGCGCTGGCGCTGCTGGTGGTGTGCTATCTGCTCATTCTGCTGCCGGTCTCTCTGCTGGGCAGCTGGCTGGAAAGGAGGCTGCGCTATGCCTGATTTGGGACTGGAGGTTCTGCTGAAGGGCAAAAACGCTGTCAGGCTCCTGGGGGGACTGTGGGTAGCGCTGCGGGTCAGCCTCATCTCGGTGGCCATCAGCATCCCGCAGGGCATCCTGCTGGGGGTGCTGATGACCAGAAAGAACCGGCTGATCCGGGCGATCCTGCGCATCTACCTGGAGATCATCCGCATTATGCCGCAGATGGTACTGCTGTTCTTAGCCTACTTTGGCACGGCGAGAGCCTTTGGGTGGAACCTGGATGGCGAAACGGCGGCGATCATTGTCTTTGCGCTGTGGGGCACCGCCGAAATGAGCGACCTGGTGCGTGGCGCATTGGTATCCATCCCGAGGCACCAGTACGAAAGCGCCGAGGCACTGGGACTGACGCGGGGGCAGGTATTCCGCTATGTGGTGCTGCCGCAGACGGTACGCCGGCTGCTGCCGCAGTCCATCAATCTCATCACCCGCATGATAAAAACCACCAGCCTGATTTTGATGATCGGCGTGGTGGAGGTGCTGAAGGTAGCGCAGCAGATCATTGAGGCGAACCGGACGGCCAGCCCCAATGCGGCCTTCGGCATCTATTTGACGGTATTTCTGCTGTATTTTCTGGTGTGCTGGCCCATCAGCCTGCTGGCCAGAAAACTGGAACGAAAATGGAGGTAACAGGCGATGTCAGACTCATTGCTGGAAATAAGGAACCTGACCAAGCGCTACGGTGAAAACACCGTGCTGCGGGATCTGAGCTTTACGGTACGGAGGGGCGAGGTCATCGTAGTGCTGGGGCCCAGCGGCTGCGGCAAAAGCACCCTGCTGCGATGTATCAACGCCCTGGAGCCGATCCAGGGGGGAGAAATTCTCTTGGGCGGCGAGGTGATAGACCGCAGCCCGGCGGGGCTGCCCGCCCTGCGGCGGCGCATCGGGATGGTGTTCCAAAGCTATGAGCTATTCCCCCATATGACAGTGATGGAAAACATTCTGCTGGCACCATGCAAAGTGCTTGGGACCAAAAAGGAGGACGCCAAGGCGGAGGCCGAAACACTGCTGCGCCGGGTAGGCCTGTGGGAAAAACGGGACAGCTACCCACGGGAACTGAGCGGCGGACAAAAACAGCGGGTGGCCATTGTGCGGGCGCTGTGTATGCATCCGGAGGTCCTGCTCTTTGATGAGGTGACAGCGGCGCTGGACCCCGAAATGGTGCGGGAAGTGCTGGATGTGGTGCTGGACCTGGCCCGGGAGGGCAAAACCATGGTCATCGTGACGCATGAGATGCAGTTTGCCCGCGCCATCGCCGACCGGGTGCTGTTCCTGGAGGACGGCAAAATAGCGGAAGAAGCGACGCCGGAGGATTTTTTCACCGCTCCCAAGACCGAACGGGCCAAAAAGTTCCTAAAGACATTTGAATTTGATGAAGTCAAGCACCATGGGGATTGATATAAAAACTATAAAAAGGAGAAATTACAATGAAAAGCACAAGAAAATGGATCGCAGCCATCATGGCAGTACTGATGCTGGTACTGATGGCAGCCTGCGGCAATGGCGGCAACGCAGCCAATGAAAATAAAGCAGGGTATCGCACACTGGAGGAGATCAAGGCGGCGGGGACCATCAATATCGGGGTATTTTCCGATAAGAACCCCTTTGGCTATGTGGATGAGAAAGGCGAGTATCAGGGCTACGATGTGTACTTTGCCCGGCGGCTGGCGGAGGATCTGGGTGTTAAGGTGAATTTCATCTCCACCGAGGCGGCCAACCGTATTGAATACCTCAAGACTGGCAAGGTAGATGTGATCCTGGCCAACTTTACCATAACCCCTGCTCGGGCCGAGGAAGTGGACTTCGCGCTGCCCTACATGAATGTAGCACTGGGCGTTGTTTCTCCGGAGGGACGGGTCATCACCACGCTGGAGGACTGGGATGAGAACGATGAGATGATCGTCATTTCCGGTACGACCGCCGAGACCTACCTGACCGAGAATTATCCCAACATCAAGCTGCAGAAGTACGATACCTACGCCAATGCCAAGAACGCGCTGGAAAACGGCAACGCGGCAGCCTGGGCCAACGATAACACCGAGGTGCTGGCCTATGCCATGCAGAACCCCGGCTATGTGGTGGGCATTCCCACACTGGGCGGCAATGACACCATAGCCCCCGCTGTGACCAAGGGCAACACCACCCTGCTGGATTGGCTGAATGAGGAGATCAAGGCGCTGGGTGAGGAGAAGTTCTTCCACGCAGACTATGAGGCCACCCTGGCCGATACCTACGGCCTGGACTATGAGGATGAACTGGTGGTAGAAGGCGGCGTCACCGCCGGCTAAGCGCACAAAGCCAAACCTGCATAAAAACACACCCGTCTTTCTCCGGTAAGGAGAGGGGCGGGTGTCGTTATATTTACAGGTGTTTTTCCAGGCCGCTTTTTTGCAGGCCACGGAGGGTGAGATAGATAAGATAGCCATAGACCGGCACCAGCAGAAGCTTGAGCGGAGCTTTGGCCACTGTCCAGGCCCAAAAGTTTTTGCCCATATAGAAGGAGAGCCAGACTGCATTGAGCAGCAAGCCCCACAGGATGCTGACCGCCGCACTGGCCGCCAGGCACCGGGGAAAGGTCACGGGCTTGCGGTACAGCAGCAGGCCGTAGGTAAGCCCCCGCAGCGCCGCCGTAAGGGTAAAGCCCGGGAAGAACGATAGCCCGGAGGTCCCCACCGCGGAGCCCAAAAGGTCGGCGGCAGCGGCTACCCCGGCGCCCCACCAGGGGCCCAGCGCCCAACCGCACACGGCACTGGCCAGGGTTTGCAGACTTACGCGTTCCGCGCCACCCATAAGGTAGACGCAAAACACACGGGTGAACAGAAGATCCAGCGCCACAAACAGCGCTGCCAGCACCAGCTTTTTCAAAGCATTGTTACGGTTCATTCAGGGGGATCCCTCCTTCGGAGTCACGGGGTTGCTTGGGGTTCAGGTTCGGGTTCGGGGGTGCCGGCAGGCTCTTCATCCACGGGCTCTTCGGCGGGCCACAGTCCGGCATCATCCCACAGGTGGCGGAAGAAATCCTTCCGCAGGATGAGCTTGGAGTAATTGAATTTCTGATCCACCAGGCGGTTCATGCTGCTGACATAGTAGTCATCGCTGCCGGTGTCAATTAGGGAGGTATAGTGATCGGTGGAGGCATTATAGCAGCCAAAGGCGGTCAGCCAGCTGTGATCCTGGAAGATGACCGGCGAGGAGGTATCGCTCAGCATATCGGTGCCCATCATCAGCCGGGAATCATAGGGCAGATCGAATAGATTGCTGACCGTCGGCAGGATATCCAGGCTGGAAACCGGCTTATCAATGACGACGGGGCCCTCCATATCGGCGCTCCAGATGAGGAAGCAGCTTTGGTAAAGGGAGAACTGATCCAGCTCCCTGCCCGCCAGCGCGTTCAGGGATTCGGTATCCAGACCGTAGGGGTAGTGGTCGGGCGCCAGCATGATGACGGTATCCTTATCATGGCCGGTTTCTTCAAGCTTTTGCAGCAGCACGCCGATGGCTTTATCCAGCTCGATATTGCAGGCAAGGTAGGCACGGGCGGCCTCCGGCAGGTCAAGTTCGGCGACCGCCTCCTCATTGCGCATGGCCATGGCGTTTCCAAAGAAATTATACTCCAGATGCCCGCTGACGGTGAGGTAATAGGTCATAAAGTGCTCATCCGCCAGCACGATATCCAGCGTGGCATTCATCATATCCACATCGGATTCCGGCCACATGACCTTAATGTTCAGTCCGTTGCCCACGCCCTTATAGTCGTAGCCAAGGTTCGGGTGGGATTTATCACGGGAATAATAGGTATAGGTGTGGTCGTGGTAGGCACGGGTGGTGTAGCCCATCGCCCCAAACTGGTTGCCGAACGAGAAGGGCAGCCAGTTTTTCGCCGATTCGGTCATGCTCCAGGTGCCGGTGACGGGGATGAGCCCCAAAAGGTTCACATATTCGCCGTCCAGCGTGGAAATGCCCCAAATGGGATTATAGAAATTGGTGAACTGAAAGCCCTCGCTCCACAGCTTGTAGAGATTTGGGGTCAGCTCCGGATCGATGGCGTATTTCCACAGGCTTTCGCAGGTAAGGAAGATGAGATTCTTCCCCGCAAAGTAGCCGGTATACTCATTTTTGGTGCTGGGGGTCACTTTGGCAAAGTAGCGGTACATCTCCGCCAATGTTTGGTTCTCGGTCGCTTCGGCTAGCGCCGCAAAGTCGATCTCCATCACCTGCTTTTCAGCTTCCGGCTCCGGCTCAGGTTCGGGTTCCGGCTCCAGTTCCTCCACCGTTACCGCCGGCATGGGGCCAAAGATGGCATTGCGTGCCTCGATGCGGAAGGTGGTAAGCAGCCCAAAGCGGCTGACCGAAAGATTGCTGATAAAATCGGTGGTATACAGGCGGCTGACGCTCATAGCACCGCCGGTATCCAGCAGGGCCCCGCCGGTGGTGATGATTTGCAGCGCCAGCGCTGCGATAAGCGGCCACAGCAGCTCTTTCCACTGTTCATGGCCCCAAGCAATGCGCTTTTTGCCCTGCCAGAGGAGCAGCGCAATGGGCACCAGCATAAGCAGCAGCGCCCACCAGCATTGTAATATGGTGGAAAAGATGACGCTGGCAAACTGCGCCACCTGCCCTGCTCCGCCCACCGAAAACAGGGTAAAATAAACCTTGAAGATGGCATAATACACCACCTGGCCCATGTAGAAGATGCTGAAGATCCCCCACAGGACAGTTACAATAATACGGCCCGCCTTGGGAGAAAAGGCCTTGCCCAGCAGGGCCAGCAGCACCCCGGCCGCCAGCGAATAGCCGAAGGTATATAAAAGGCCCTTGGGATAATCAAAGCCGATGGTGGAGATCCGCAGCACCAGCTCCATCCACAGCACCGCCACCGGGAAGAACCACATGCCCCGCCAAGCGGCCCACCGGGATGTTTTCTGCGGCTGGGCATCTTCTACCGGGGAGGTAATATTCGGTTCGGTGACTGTCATTTGTTATCACTTCCGTTCTGATCCAAAGTCGCCAAATACTTCCTAATTTCGTATTTTTTCGTTTTATTATAGCACAGCCTTTTCCCGCTGCCAACAAGTAATATCTGTATTCCTGCGCATACTATCCCTGCTCCATTCCATCTTTAATAGGAGGTACCCCTATGAACAGCTATTTTGACCAGCAGTGGGATCAGCAACTGGCCGGACGGCCGCAGGCGCTGGCCGCCTTTACTTCCCTTTCCCCCGCCGCACAGGAGCGCATTGTGGGCTATGTGCAAAGCTGCGATAACACCCACGAGGCATCCCGCCGCATCAGCCGGATGCTGGCGCAGCTGGAGGCAGGCGAATACACGCCGTCCGAGGAATAGTCCCCGCAAAAAAGCCGCCGCGGAGAGCCTTTTCGCTTTCCCCGGCAGCTTTTTACTTATTTACTGGCGCCCCGCCAGCTTGTAGTCATCGCTGAAGCTGAAATAAGGACAGGCCGTATACTGGTGCTGCAAAAACAACACCATCTCGTCCTCATCCAGGTTCATCTCGCACACATAGCAGTCCATTTCGTCATCGTACTCATAGTGGGCGCAGAATTCGCAGCTGCCGCCCGGCTTTTCGGTCTTTCCCGCCATGGCTGCGCCTCCTTACAGCTCGCACGCGGTAAAGCTGCCGTCCGCATTCACCGTAATGGGATGGTAGCTGTTGCCGGAATACTTGAGGATGGTCTTGAGCCGCGGGCGCTCGTTTTCACTGTAAAAGACGAAGGAAACGCCCTCCCGGCCGGCACGGCCGGTGCGCCCGATGCGGTGCAGATAGTACTCGTTTTCATTGGGGATCTCGTAGTTAAAGGCGGCATCCACCTGCTCCACATCAATGCCGCGGGCGGCTACATCGGTAGCTACCAGCACATCAAATTCATTATTGCGGTACGCCCCCATGATGCGGTTGCGCGCGGCCTGCTCCATATCGCCATTGAGGCACTTGGCACGGATACCCGCCTTCTCCAGGTGGGTCACCAGGCTGACGGTGCCGTACTTGGTGTTGCAGAACACCATGCTGCGGCGGTATTCCTCCCGCTTCAGCAGCCCGATGAGCGTTTCAATGCGCTCCCGGCCGCTGCACTTGATGCAGTATTGGGTGATGCGGGGCTTGCTTTCCGCCACCGGCTCCACCACCAGCTCCACGGGGTCCAGCTGGTACAGCCAGCCGATATCCATGACCTCACGGGAAATGGTGGCCGAAAACATGGACATCTGCTTGGTGCGCGGCACCCGGTCCAAGATCCACCGCACATCCTGGTAGAAGCCCATATCCAGCATTTCGTCCGCCTCATCCAGCACGATCATCTCGGTGCGGTCGATAGCGACATTGCGCCGGCGCATATGGTCCATCAGACGGCCGGGGGTAGCCACCACGATCTGTGGGTTCTTCCGGAGGGCGTTGATCTGCGGCTGCATGGACTGCCCGCCATACACGGCCACGATGGAAAAGCCGGGGATATATTTGCCCAGCTTCTGCAGCTCCTCGGTGATCTGCAGGCAGAGCTCCCGGGTGGGGCACAGGATGACCCCCTGCACATAGCCTTTTTCCGGCTGGATGCGCTGCACCATCGGCACGCCGAAGGCGCAGGTCTTGCCTGTACCGGTGGGGGCCTTGGCGATGACCTCCTTGTCGGCCAGCAGCTCCGGGATCGCTTTCTGCTGGATCTCGGTCATCTCGGTAAAGCCCATCTCCGCTATGGCCTTCTTCATCTCCTCGCGGATGGGCAGTTCCTGGTAATTTGTTATCATGCTCTACTTCCTTTTCCTTTTTGACCCTCTGCAGGCTCCCGGTGGGGGCGCAGCCCGTTTCGGCTCCGCCGAAACACACGAGCTCCGCTCGTGTCGCCCGCCCTCTGGGCGGGCGGGGCTGCGCCCCATGCCGGCCTTCTGCTGGGTCTTTTCGTTTTTTATCTCGTCCGGGAGCTATTATAGCATCTTTTGCGCCTCTTTTCAATGTAAATCCCACCGAATCACCGCGCAGCCACCCCGGCCGTAGTATGCCAATGAACCTTTCCGAAAGGAGTGACATGATGAGATACTGCAATAACGGCGGCTGCATGGGCGCCCAGCCCGGCTATGCCCCTGCGGGGATGAACCGCACCCGCCGCATCATCGATAGCGAATATCCCATTGCCATGGCCTATGTACCGTGGCAGCGCTGGGGCGAAACCTACGATGCCGAGAAAGCACTCTGCCGGGGGACCTTATTCCCGGCGCTGGATCTGCCGTTTACCGGCTGCGACTGTGAAAGGGGGGCTAACCGTGGCTGAAAATAACCTCTGCCAGCTGACAAGGGAAGTCCAGCGGCAGACCTTTACCGCACTGGAATGCCACCTGTACCTGAATACCCATCCGGATTGCCAGGAGGCGGCCGCTGCCTTTGCCAAAGCCTGCGAAAAGCTGGATGCCGCCCGTACCGCCTATAATGAGGCCGCCCCGCTGACCCCCTGTGCCGCGGCGGGCAGCCGTAACTGGAGCTGGGGCTGCACTCCCTGGCCTTGGGAGGGTTGAATATGTGGAACTATGATAAGATTTTGGAATTCCCGGTCAATATCAAGCGCCCCAACGCCAAGGCCGCACAGATCATCATAAGCCAATACGGCGGACCTAACTGCAAAAAGATATAGCCCTCTGCCTTTTAATTGCAGAGGGCTTTTATCAATCTTCTGTGCGTTCTTCTTTACCGAAGTGCACACCATCCTTTGTCATCTTTTCCGGTCTAATCATAATCGGCGCCACTCCCGCTGCCATACTAAGTTGAGCAATCAACTGCTGAACATAAGGAAAAAGCGCATAATAACTTTCTACATGAACCTCTCTCTTACTGTCCTCGTCCTCAAACTTTTCAGTTTCAAACTCACCCTCTACTTCAATCTCAATAAAAAAGTTTTCAGGGCTTTCTACCGATTCTATCGTTTCAATAAGTGTTGCCAAACAGTGCTTCTTATCATTTGAAAAACTTACACCAAAATGGCACCCGGCACGAAGTTCAATTTGTTCTTCCTTGAATTCAAAATTACCAGCGCCAATTTGAACTTGCATTTTTTTTGCTCTCTGGTGCAACAGCATAACATTCATGATAAGTATTCCCCTTTCCTTAGTTTAGCCTGTATCCATTGTCCTTGAACTGACTTGAGAACAAAATTTCCGTGTTAGAACTATATGTCGATCCTCCTGCAATAGCCCGTTTCATTCTCTCCGCAAAAGCCAAGACATCTTCAGAAAGGAAGTTTAATGTACGCATTTCACTGTTCTTTGACACAATGGCATCATTTATATATTGGTTAAGACTAATACCTTCTTTTTTTGCAAATTCAGCCGCTGTTCGATGAATACTTGGAGAAACTCGCAAAGTCATCTTTCCGCTATACTCTTGAGGCATTTCCACTTGAACTATAGGAATAGGTATTCCCATCTCTTCAGCAGTTTCCAACCACACAGCCTCATTTTCTTCCAACTCTTGCACCGCCTCTTCAGCAGTATCTCCTTGTCCAACACATCCATTCAACTGCAGACTCTTTGCAATCCAAAACCTGTGTTGTTCCACCTGCATTTGATACACACTATACGGGTATCTCATACAATTTCCTCCTTAGAAACGAAACAATTTCTCAATTTAATTAAATTTCATTTTTTAATCTGCTCTATTTTTTATTGTATCAAATAATTCCTTAGCCTGAATTATGTATGCCTCCTTCACATATTTCCCATGGTAAGGAATTGGTATAATTACCCCGCTTTTTTCATCCACAATTTTTTTGTGCTTTCCCCCCACCTTTATCGAACATCCATAATGAGCCGCTATTTTCTCAAGTTCATCATATGTTATATCATTTCTAACCGGCTTCTCATAAAACTTTTTTACCAGTTTATCTATCTGGGACACTAATTATACCCCCGATCAACTATGATTTCCCGTTTCTCCGCATTACAATAGTATCACATATGCCACCATATGTCAATTAAAATCGAAAAAGTGATTCATATTCTATTATAGGACTACAGTAATTTTCCTTATAAATCTGAGAAAAACTATTGACAAATGCGTATTAAAGGCGTATAATGTAAAATGTAAGGAGGGCAAAGAATGAAAAGAAAAGACCTTATCGAACTTTTAGAGCAAAACGGATGGTATCTAAAGCGAAACGGCGGGAACCATGATATATATACAAATGGTACTGATACCGAAACAATACCACGGCACAAAGAAGTAAAAGAAATCTTGGCAAAGGCGATAATAAAAAGGAGAGGGCTGAAATAAGCCCCTCCTTCCCATGGAATGGAGGTATAATCATGAAAAATTCTTATCCAATTGTTTTAACACCAGACGAAGTCGGCTTTGTGGTGTATATTCCCGATTTTAACATTAACACCGAGGGAGATACTCTTACAGATGCAATTGAAATGGCACGCGATGCCATCGGTCTTATGGGTATTGATATGCAGGATGACGGGAAAGCCCTCCCCGATCCATCTGCCTTCGCAGCAGTCCAAAAAGGTGCTGCGGGTAGTGATATTGTTACTTTGGTCGATGTGGACTTTGCAGAGTACCGCAGGAAGAACGATTTGCGTACCGTGAAAAAGAATTGCACCATTCCCTCATGGCTCAATTTCGAAGCAGAAAAAGCAGGCGTTAATTTCTCTGCTGTGCTCCAATCCGCATTGAAAAGAGAGTTGCACTTGACAAATGGATAAGGCAAAGCCCGGGACAGCAAAAACCGTCCCGGGCTACTTTTATTTCATCTCATATTTTGCGACCACTGCGAGGATCTCATCACGGAAATCCTGCGCATTGGCATGCTGCAGCTGAAGCTGCTCTTTGAGATCTGCCAGCTCTGCAACCAGCTTATCATAATCGCTCGGCACCTGCGTATCGTCACTGAGATACTGCCGTACCACCGTCAAAAATGCACTCCAGTGCGGTCTGATATATGCAGGGCAATCTTTCCTTGCGTACCAGTCATGGTGCTGGTAGACTGCGTCCTCGTCCAAGCCATGACGCTTTAGAATAGCAGCGCAAAGTCTTGCGCCATTATCTTCGGCAATCCGATTGTACTCAGCATCAGTGCCGTCCATGATGATCTCGATGGCGATGGTAGTGCTGTTGCCGGGGCCATAGTTTCCATCGGCAGCGTGCCAGCCGACCTCGCCCTCGTCAAGGTTCTGCCATGCTTCGTTCTCGTCCACATAGTAATGGACACGGACGGATCCCATATTGCAGTTTGGATAGGTCGCGCGGGTGTACTGCTCCGCCATTGTGGTTCCGCTGGGCACCTTAATGCGACCGGTGTTATGGATCGTCACACCCCGCATGGCGGTCAAAGCGCGGTTTGCCTTGTACTGAGTGCCCCTGAGATAGGTATAGCCGCCCTCAGTGTAGTTCTTATTCCACACCGCACTATCCGGGATGATCTTCTCGCAGATCTTCACACCGTTCTCATATCGTACATTATCGGGAGTAAGGAAAGCCATCAGGCTTCCCCCCTTCCCTCTTCGGTCAGCACCGCTGCATCACTGGCGCTGACCTTACCGGTCGTCGCTGCATCATACACGCCGCCGGCAGCCAAAGCTACGATGAAAGCATTAAGTACGCATAGCGCCGCACCCTGCCAAGTGAGAGCGGATCCGTTGACTGCTTCGGCGCCGATGAGGATCGCCACCGCCACAAGGTACGCCAGCAGCTGGGCATTCACCTTGACCAGCGGAGTACCCTTCAGGAACTGCACGATGATCGTCACCATCATCACGGCGCCGGCATAAGTACCAAGGCTCGTCCAAGTTACAAATTCGTTCATTTTATGTCCTCCTTAAAGGAATTTGAGTTCGCCACAAATACAGCGGTCGTGGACGCTCTTAATGTTGCGGATCGCTGCATCCGCTTTGGAATTGATGTAGACATCTTCGTGCTCCACACAGTACTCTGTGTAGTTGTCGATATCCTCCAGCACATTGTTGAAGGATTCTTCGCTGTGGTTCACCCCACGGCGCAGCTCGTCCGAAAAGCGCAGGATGCGGATGCGGCACATATCTGTCCGGTAGCGTTCGTCAGAATCAATATGCTGTTGCAGCTTATTGTCCACGGCTGTCATACCGGAGATAATCTGATCCTGCTTGTCCTGCTTGCGGTCAATACGATGCAGCAGCCAGCTAATGACGGTAGCCAATGCGCCGGAGCCGAGGAGGGCCAGTGCAATTTCCATGGGTTATGCCTCCTCAAAATACTGGCCTACAAGCTCGTGCGGCAGGTAATACAGCACGATGGTGCCGGTCTCATTCAAACGCTTGCAGAGATAAGTTTTACTGTCCTCCGGGTCGAGGTAGTGCTTGCCGTACTCGTATTCCATGCCCCTCGATGCCTGGATTGGGTCATCAATCGTTCCGGGAGAACTGGTGTTGATGACCACCCACAGGGCAGGAACAGCCGTTGGTTCCCAGTCTGCCTGCGAGGTGTGCGCCTGCAAGCACTTGTACACCTTGCCACCGTGTCGTCTGCGGTCACCCCCCGCATACTTGGTATCAGCTTCCCATGGTAGGAACAGCATGGGGTTCTTTGCTGCATCAGCGTCCGCCATGGCGCCGGTCACGCTGTCAATGCTCGTCCGGATTTCCTGCGCCTGCTCTAAGATGTCATTCCGCATTGGCTGTTTCCTCCTTTTCTTCTGTTTCTACGCCGAGGGTTTGAAGAGCTGCTTTTAGCTGTTCCAACTCTGTTTCCTGCTTTGCTTTTACTTCTTTGGCTTTTTCGGTGTAATAGCCCATCTTAGTTCACCCCCAAAATGTTAAGAGCATTACGCATATCGTTTACATAACTTTCTCCAGCAAGTGATTTCCACTGACTTGAAACTGTATCGTAAAGGTATGCGTTTGTTAATTGTGCTATGTTATTATTGTTACCAATGTAGGCATTTCTCAAGTATGCTGTTATCTTTATACCTTTTTCATTTATCAGAGGGAATGGATTGTTAAATCCAAAGTCTGCCTGTAAGAATAGATTGTTTTGTTGAAGTGGAGTAGATAGAGAAAACTTCTCAACAGAAGTATAATAAGTTCCTCCTCCGGCGCCACCTATAAGATAAATGTCAAATCCGACAGAAGAACACAATTCTTCTTGAATTTGAATTGGAATAGTTGTATTAACGGCCTCAAGCGTTTCACTTTGAGTATCGAATTTATATATTTTAGTTTTTTCTGAAAATCCACCAAACAAGTAAACAATCTTTCCATCCACAGTACAACAGCCAATACCATATGTGTTTACAGGTAATCGTTGCGTAATCTGCGTTACTTTTTGCTCGACCGTATCATAATACTGTATTAGGTTACTTCCTGCGCCACCACTCACTCTGCCTCCAAAATAGTATATTCTTTTACCTATTGCACAAGCAGCTATGCCACTAGTATATGGAGCAGCGCCAGAACATAGAGTAAATGTGTTCGATACAGTATCAAGGCAATATATTTCGTAGCCGTTATTGATGTGATTAAACCATCCAAGAGTATATATTTTTGTTCCTACAGAAATGCACCCATATGGATAGTTCCGTGCGCACATGCTTTTCGGAGTCTTTACATTTAATGTTTCAATTGTGTCCGTCACAGTATCATAGCAATAAACATTTGTATTGTAGTTATAATCATCTTGATAGATATTGATTGTTTCACGACCACCAAAAATATATATTTTTGTTCCTATTGCTGCGCAAAATGTAGAAGCTAACGGCATCGGCAATTTAGCTGTTTTTGTGATAAGAGAACCGTTCAAAACATTGTAACAGCTAATATTTTTAGACTGAACAGCAGTAGTAGAATTAGAATCACTACCGCCAATGATATAAACACTACTACCAATATTGGCAAACGATTGACCAAATTTTTGTTCATTTGGTATAGCGGTATAAGGCTGCGAAACGAAAATATCATCACCATAATCCAATACAGGACTACACTCAACAGAATTTGGCTTTATTACCAATGGCACCCACAACTTACTTGTGTCTGCGGGAGGTGTGGCACCAAAGTCAATATTCAAATTAGCTCCACCACCACCCAATGTAATGGGATTTCCTAAAATACTCATATTCACCCTTTCCGGGGTGAGTATTTAGTTCACCCCTAATATATTTAGTGCGTTCTGCATATCTGCTACATAGCTTTCACCAGAAAGAGACTTCCACTGGTTTGAAGATGTATCATACAGATATGCATTCGTTAATTGTGCGATATTGTTATTGTCGCCGAGGTAGGCATTGATTACCTTAACCTTAAAGTCAGTATCTTTAGATTTAAGAGCTGTCCACAAACCATCGTAGCCATAGTCCTCTTGCAAGAACAGGTGGTTGTTAGTAAGGGGAGAGGAAGCTGAAAACTTTTCTACTTCAAGAGTAGGATTGCCGCTTTGCGATTTACCTCCAAGAATATAGATGTCAAGACCATATTTGCAAACAGTTCTCCATCCGAGCTTGTTTTTCATTGTAACGGAAAGCTGTTCTAATGCGTTTGTTTCTGTGTCGAATCTTTGAATAACATTCAACGCAGACCCGTACCACCCAGTAAACAAGTAAACATATTTTCCGATAGAAGCACAATCAACATAAATGTACGGATAACTCGAATAACCATCACTTTTTACAGTTCCGGTAAGAATGTCGTATGTGTATATATTTGAATATGCTTGCCCACCAAGGCAATAGATTTTTGACCCAACAAGGGAACATGCAGAACCACTTGCAGGAACAGAGCCTCCAACTGTTGTGCTTCCGTTAGCTGTATTGTATGAAAGCACTTTTAGATTGTTGGTACTATCGCCTGTTATGTAACCAACGATGTAGATAAGACCGTTATGGTAAAACCCATGCTTAAATGGATAGTTACCATTCATTTTTATCCCAACAGATAAGTTTATTCCTGTGGAAATCGACTCTGTCGAAGGGTCAAAAATGTAAACATCGGATAACGCAATATTAGATTGAGTAGAACATCCACCAAGAATATAGAGTTTTCCGTTCGCTTCAGCGCAAAAAGAATAGTGAAGTTGTTTTGGGAGCTTCACAGAAAGTTCAGTTACTTGGTTGGTTTTTAAGTCAACCTTAAATATTTTATCGCTTCCAGAACCATAGTATTGCCTCTGACCGCCACCAACAAGATAAAGGTAACCACCATACGCAATAGGGTTTGGGTAGAACGCGACATCACTTGGGAGCATCCAATTTTCCAAACTAATCGTATTTCCACCAAAAGTTAACGCAGGACTACACTCAACAGCGCTCGGCTTTGTTGCCAATGGTACCCAGAGCTTGGTGGTGTCAGAAGGAGGAGTTGCTCCGTAGTCTATGTTGAGTTTTACCCCCCCCGTTGGTAATAATTGGATTACCGTAAATTACGCTCATTTTGTCCCTCCTTAATAAGTCATAATCTTTGTGATTTGTAGGCTCATTGCCGCAGGAGCCGCACCAGCAGCATATATCTTCACCGTTCCGTTCTCGTTCGCCGCCACCATCGATGTTACCCCCGCTTCCCCTAAAGCAGTAAGCTGCTCGATAGTTGGGTTAAGGTTGACTTGGAGACCAGCAGACTGACCCGTAAGGATTGTTTGATAGTACGGACCGCTGCCGATCCAGCTACCGCTTAACGATACGGTTTGCATAGTGATTTTCGGCTGGTAGTCGGCGGTCCCGGTCGCTCTTGCGCCATTTGCTTTGTAAAACTGCTTTCCGGCAACAACGGAGCTTTCGTCGGCGGTAGTGTCCGAAATATCCATGATTGTGTTTCCGAAAAACGCTACCCTGTTTACCGCCATTCAAATCACGCTCCAATCGTTACGGTCTGACCTCCTGCGGGGTTATCGGCATAAGCAATCGGCACTCCGTTTACGACTACCTCAGAAAGGAAGTCATAGCCATCATCGGGGAGGACGCTAAACTGTGCTTTGGCCGGGGTTACGGTCTTTTTCTGGCCCTTGGTCAACTCACCGGCGTAATCACCGGTTACGCCAAGGATGGACACGCCGGATTTAATGTTACCGGCAATGATCTTCGCGGCTTCGGTGCTGTCGATGGTAGCAGAGCCGGAGCCATCGTGATAACCGGCCGGGATTGCTACCGGGGATTTATCTACAATGGAAAGGGTTACAGCGCCCTTGTTCGGCATGGTGCCGGTTACTTTAGCGCCGTCCACATAGGCGGTTTTGCTATTAAGGATTTCCGCAGCGGTAGCGGTTGCATCGGAAGTATCGGCATCATACGGACAGGTGCCGGTAATTGGAGCGCCGGTCTTGTCGTGCGCTGTCTTGCCTTTGAGCAAGCTTGCAGCATCCACCGTGTCGCCGGTCAAATCCATCAGGGTTTCGCCATAAAAGATTATTTTGGAATTGTACTTAGTGTCAGCCATTTTTAGCCTCCTATAGTTACAGTCTTGCCCCCGGAGGGGTTATCTACGATTTGTTTTGGGACCGCCATAAAGGTCATATTGTCTTTCATCATCTTTTCTTTTGTCAGAAGAAGCTGGTCGGTAACTGCTGGAACAACAGTGTACTCACCTTTATACACTTCCGCAGCTACACCAACAACATTGCCAAATGCAACCGAGAAAATAGATGTCGGGGACGCAAAAGATGTTTGGAATTGGTTTTCAGAAGATTGGAAAGCCGTTTCAAAAATCATTTATCATCACCGCCCGCGATCTCATCCAGCAGCCCCTCTTTCAGGACATCTGCAACAGACACATTGAGAATGTTGGAATTTAGTCTTGCATTTCCGATACCGATTCTAAGCTGTATCTGCACCTGCGGTGTGGCACTAAAAAGTGCGGTTTCCTCTTCTGTCAAACCACAAGAAACTGTCTTGTCCCCCAATTCACAATCACTGAGGTCTTTTACGAGCACGACTTTGTCATCCTGCTTATAGATTATCGCCATCATGGAGATCGTTCCGGTATCGAACGGAACGGTAAAAATATGGGTCGGCGTGGTGTATCGTCCCACCGCTCCGCGCCCAGCCGGTGCGCAGAATCTATCGTTCAGGTTCACTGCACCACCCCCACTATCGTTACCTGTACCGTAAGATCTGATGTAGGCTTACCGCCCGTTACCTTCGCCGTTAAGGTACCGTTTGCATTTTCGATTTGCAAAAAATCAATACCTAAATCGCCCAAGGCTGTATACTGTTCTGCACTTAGCTGAATATCCACCTTACTGTTTGCCGCAGCCCCATCAACAACCACCCGCTGCGTATATGGATCAGTTCCAACCCAGGATGCCGCCAGCATCGTTACGGATTTAGCCGAGACCTTACAGGCTGCGATAGCCGCTGCTTGCGCCGTAGAAACCGGCTTGTCCACATCGCTTGTGTTGTCGACCGAACCCAAGCCCACCTGTGCCTTAGTCACCTTGTGTGGATTATTCGCATCAGCAATATGATCCTGCAGGTCGTCGTAGGAGGCATATTGCTCAGAACTCAGCACAGCAGTTACCGTTGCATTTCCTACTGCTACCGCACAGATCAGACGCTCCTCAATGTAAGACGCAGTGGTTGATCCGGTACCATCGAAAGCCGGAATAAAGTCTGCACTGTCACCAGAATTGGCGTAGAAAACCAACACTTCACCTTGAGAGTCTGGGTCCTGCGCAAAGATACCCCACTCCCGAAAGTAAAAGCCGGTTTGAATCATAGAATTGTTGTAAACAGCCGTCACATTCCAGCGACCGGTGCCAGACCTTTTCGGCGTCTCCGCAATATCAAGGGAGAGCTTACTTTCAATGAGTGCCGTCAGTGCGATAACCGTCCGGCTGCCCAGAGCGCCACTCCCCATCTTTACGCTGGTAAACTTCAAGGGCAGCTCGCGTGAACTCACTTTTGCGATCAGGTTCTGCCCTACAGCCGTCATGCTATGTCCATACCAATTAGCCATCCATCACCACACTCCTTGTCTTTCGGGATATCATGCCGCTGCAGCCAAAGCATTCAGGTGTCGCAGAGCTTTTCAGCAACACGATTCCATCCAGTTTGGCGTGCAGCGCCATCGTCTCTTTCATCGTTTCGGCAAACCGCGCTGCCCGGTCCCCCGTTGCGGACGGATCCTCAATTAAGATCTTAAAGTGGCATGGATCACCGTCATAGTCCCACCATTCATCCACAGAGGCATCGCCGAAATTAGCAGCCAATGCGTCCGTCAGCGAGGAGACTGTGCCAAGGCGTCCGAAGACCCGCAGCGCATCGCTGATGATTCGTCGCTTTGCGTCAATCGTATCCTCGCCGCTGTACCAAGATACCCCCCAACCGACTGCCAGCTGATCCAACACATCATCTGGCTGCCTATCGACCAAGGTATATGTATTAAGGAGATCCAAGTCCGTTACGATTTGGCTCAGCAACGGTTCCAACGCTCTGCACACCGCCCGAGAAGATACATCCTCCCTGAGAAAGCCAGGCAGCAAGCCCGCCAGATCAAGCGCTGTCAGTATCATCACAGCGTACCTCCGTAGGTCAGGGCGCTGGAAGTACTCTCCGCAGCAACCTGATCATCATCGAGCGCTGTCCATTGCGGCGAGGAGAGGTCCACACGGTTGGCTCCAGCGGTCAACAAGCGGCGTCGCAGCTCATCGGGATTGATTGCACGCCCAAGCACCGCCTTTTGCCACACAAGGTAATCGGCATAAGCTGCTTCTACCCTGGATTTGATGGCATTGATCTCCGCCGTATCGTCGGAAGAAATGTAGTACTTAGCAGTCGCTGTATAAGATACAGCCTCTGCTGCAACCACATTAACCTGGATCCCCAGCGGTCGAACCGTCTGAGCCGACAGGACATTCTCAACGGCTTTAAGCTGTGCCGTAGTCGGAATTTTTCCTCCGTCCATCAAGACTGTCACATTGACCACTCCGGCGCTGGGCGATGCCGCCTTGGCATCTGCAACTGCCGGATCAGCTGTTCGCGCCCAGTACTCATAGGATTTTGCGGCACCTGCAGAAGAAAAGGAGTGAGGCGCCAGCATAATACGGCGGCGCAGGCTCTCATCGTCCTCGATATCACTGCCACCCGAAGGCGCAGCGGAATTGGTTACCGCAGATATGTACGGGATCGGATCAACCAGCGTAGTAATGCTGCCGGCGCTTATGTCGTTGGCTGCCGCGCCCGCGGTCAAAGCAATCGTATCAATATCCACGCTCCCCACATCGTAAACCGCCGAAGCTTGCTCCATCGTTGCAAAAAACAGCTTGCCATCGGCAGTAACACGGGTTCCCGCAGGGATCACCACCGTTTCTCCTGCCGGTGCTGATACCGTAAACTTCATTGTCACGGTGGCAGCGGATGCCGGCAAACGGCTTACCCCAAGCAATGCCCCCAGTGCTTCAAGGTCATCGCCAACGGCAGATACGATAAGCTGGGCATTTGCGCGGGCATTGGCGAAGTTTGCAATGCTCATTATGATATAGAAAAGCTCTTCTGCCACAATCCGGCGTTCATCACCTGGATACAGTGTTTCACCGATCTCCTGCTCCAGCTCACGGATCATCTTATCGTACCAATACTTTGGATCCATGCTGATCACATCAAATGCCAATGTCTATCACCACCTCATAGTCTATCTGTCCATCGGCGGTCACACCCTCCAACACCGCCGAAATAATCTTTGCCCGCGGCTCAAACCGCTGCAGCTGTTCGGTCGCTTTTGCAATAAACAGACTTGCCGCCTCGCCGGCGGGCATATCCATCAAAGAGGTCGGCAGCCCTCTGGTGCGGTCAAATGCGACCTCATATGCTGCCAAAGACAGCAGATTCTGCACATTCTGCAGGATCCGGTCCACACCGTGTGCGCTCCAGTTAAGATTTCCGGAACCTGGTTTGATCGTATAGGTCATCTCAATAAGCCTCCCGACTTGGACTGATCTTGCTTTTCAAAGAAACGAAAGCCTTCTGAGAGACTCGCCGTTCCGGTTTTCATCTTCAAAAACAATTCCCCGTCTTTCAGGTTCTCATAGCCCCGCTTTAGATCGGACGCATCCGGTATCTTTCCCGCAATCGGTATGCCAATGGGATTGTAAATTACCCGCTTCCCCTCTTTCTTCTCTTCCGGGGTAGAACTGGGGGTCTCCGTTGTTTTTGATGTTGTATTTGATACAATACCCGGGCTTGAGGACGAGGTGCTGGAGGTCGCGGTCTCACGGACACCCCGCCGCACATATTCCTCAAATGTAAGAGATACCGAACAATACACGATACCGCCATCGGCGCTGTGTACCGCATCAGTCACTGATACGGATTTAAGCAGCCATCGATAAGAACCAAGTACCTTTCCGCCCATAACCAACTGCCGTGGGCTTTGGGCATCCAAAAGCGATTGTAGTTCCTTGATGATGGCGTCTGGATCCACAGCAAGAGCGCGGGACAACCTTAGATCGAACTGGACAGATTGGAGATCCGGTCCGTCAACAATGGTGCTGGGCTTCCTGCCGGTCTGATTCTGCGGCTCCGTGGCAAGGGTACTTTGCATGGCAAAGTTGGCGAGACCATATCGACGGAGAAATGAAAAGCCACCGAAGCTGCCAACCGTCAGATCATCAGTACGCCAATCCATTAAAGCACCCCCAATATCACTCCGCTCGCATAACTCTCACTCAATGCAACCACTACATTCATCCCCGGCTCCGCGGGATTGCTTTGTGTAAAACACCCTTTAACTGCCGGCAGCTCCGCCGTTACACGACCGCCGACTACTATACGGCAGCCGGCAGAACCAACCGATGATATTTTTGCTTTGGTCACATACATCAACATCAGTACCCCCTCAGTCTTTTGCGCAAAGTCAGGTCGCTTTGGCGTTCCTGCAGATGATGTTCCACTTCATCTACGACATACACCCCATCACCGGTACCCAAACCGGTAATGGTGACCAGTGAACCGCCGGCAATGGTAAGATCCAGCGGGACAGTTCCCTCGATGGTTTCGCCCAATGCATTGTGCTCTCGCGCAATACCTGCGGCAAAGCGTTGGGCTTCCGCAATACTGCTCACAAAGATGTTTGGGATCACTATGTCCATTCCATCACCCACCGGCGCTGTAAAGCTGCCGGAAATACCTTCAAAGGAAACAGTAACCACACGGTAGAGATCTCCCCGCCGGTTATAATCTGGCGTACCGCAGAAATCCAGGGCAGAGACACCTTTCACAGGCTCCCGCTCCTCCAGTACAGACTTTTTCCACACAATCACAGTCCCGTTATTGATTTTCAGCGTTGCACCCTCAAGAGTACAGCGCTGCGACAAAAACTCGAAGTCCGGAAGCTCATGCTGATCGACCCAATCGTAGAGTGGATCATCCATTCCATACATCAACACTGCAAAGCCATAACGATCCGCACAGTCCTGCACGATCTCCGAAAAGCGTACCCTTTCCCAGCTGCGACTTCGGGGTTCTTTCGCCTCCACCGATGCCGACAGCGCCGTAATACGGAATATGCCGCGGCGCTGCCCGAGTCCATCGACATAGCAGGTTCCGGTATCAAAACCATCCTGGATCAAGCGCACTGTATCGCCCAGAGCCGGCTTCCACCGGCTCCAATCCCCTGTACTATCCTCAAACTCCAGCTCTATGCTGTCAAACCTCCCGCCGGCAGAGTCGATCAGATTCGCTGTCTGCAGCGTAATCGAGGAGCCGATATCAACACCGTTGTAGATCAGTTCCATCGTTATCTCCTCCAGGGCGGCAGCGATGATGCCGCCGACTGCTCAATGAGCGGCACTCGCAGCTCAATCCCTGCCGGAAATACGGCGTACTGCGCCAAAGCCGGATTGTGCTCCATCAGCGGAGCAATCAGGAATTCGTCGTCGTAAAAATCCAGCGCAATCATATCCCAGGTATCCCCTTCCAAGGTTGTGTAAATATACTCACCCAAAGCTCAACCGCCTCCCTCTGTTCTGCCACTCCTGCCACATGCGCTTCATGTCCTCGTAGTGTCGGCGCAGAATCGGCTGCAGTCGTTCCGGATCTCCGTCATTGATGACAGGAGAATATACAAAACTGCCGCCATAGAACTGATTGGATACCCCAAGCAGCTGGGCGGTACGCTGCAGAAGAGAAATGCTCCGGCGGTTACCGCGCTTAATCGGGATCGCCGCCTCAAGCCCAGCCTCGCCAAAGATCGCTGGGCGAGCCGAGAAGCCACCCTGAGCAAACTTTCCATAGTTGTCCACCAATACACCTTGAGCATTGCCCAGGTCTACTGCAGTCTGCTGTTTACCACTGCCAAAGAGAGATTTGAAAACATCAACACCGATCTGAATGATCTTACTGATCACGCGCACCACCAAATCCAGGAACTTGGTCAAAGGCGGCAGCACCACTCTTACAAGCTCCAGCACCGGTGGGAGAATTGAGCTCAGCAGTCTGGTGATCACCGGTAGGAGATCTGTCGCAATCGGCATCAGACCAACTGCGAGGTTTACAATCTGCGTCACAAAGCTCCCCAGCGTTTCTGTGTCCACAGAGGCTATCATTGCATTCAGGTTCTTTGCGCCGGCTGCCAGTGCGGGAACTGCACCTGTCATAATCGTCGCCGCCAGTTGGCTCATATTTTCCTTCAGGAGCTTCTGCTGGTTGGCAAAGCTGTCCGAGGTTCGGGCAAAATCCCCCTGTGCGTCAGCGGTAACTGACATCAGGTACTGATACCGCAGCGTCATCTGCTCCGCCTGAGACATTGCGCTGTAGGACTTTGTAATGCCCTTAGACAGCGCAAATGCCTGCACATTAGCGACCGACATATTGATACCGAGCTGTTTCAGCGGTTCCGTCTCGCCCGAAATACCGGAGCGAATCTTATTGAATGCCTCGTCAGAATCAAGGTTGTAGAACGATGCCATATCCGCTGCCAGCTGGGTAAGGTCCTTGCTCATTACCCGCATATCGTCATCAGCAACACCGGAGCTTTTAAGCATGGCGCCTATCGTCGATGCGTACTTCTTAGCAGCCAGCTCCGCCAAGCCATAGGAATTGAGCAGGTTACTGCTCCATGCGTCGATCTCTTTTGCCGAATCAGCAAAGGTTACATCAACAACATTCTGCACCTCCGCAAGGTTCGAGGCAGTCTCGATGCCCTCCTTGCCCAATTGCCACAGCGCTGCGCCGCCGGACACGGCAAGCGCTGCCAGACCAACCGCCGTTGCCTTGGCAGCCTTACGGGTCGCATTCAGTGCCTTCACGCCGACCTGCTCCAGCTTGGAGAGCTTCATGGTGGTATCCGCCGTACCCTTTTGCGCTTTTAACAAAGCACTCTGGAGGGACGGATCTACCTTACCAGCCAAGGTAATCAGTGCCTTTAACTCCTTGCTGCTTGCCACTTATCCGTCACTCCCCTTTACCAAAGCGTTTATCTCGTCGTAACATACTTCTTCCCAAATTACCAACTCAATCAGCGGTTGTTCGATCCACCAACTCAGCGCCACTCGCGAGATCCATGACAATCGAAATAGGATCTTTCGGAGATTCATCGGGTCAAGCAGATCTCGGTCCTTTAGAGGAAGAAAAAATTTCTGGCAAGAGTACCTCCCTTAATCGCATCCGCAGCGGAGAGCCGCATTACATCGGGAACCGACACTTTTTCTTTGGTTGCAATTTCCACAGCTTTTGCAAACAGAAAGAGATGTAAGTCTGCATCAAATTCCTGCAAACTCGCACGCGGGAAACCAGCAGCTACCATATCCCTGGTAGCGCTGAGCATATTTCCAGCAGTCATGCTTTCAAAATCATACGGCAGCTCTTTGAGTTCTTCCCCATCGACCTTCAAGGGCTTTTTAAGCACCAAAATGTTTCTTTCTTCCATAAAAATCTCCTTTCTCACAGCTGATAGCTGTCGCTGTAATCCTTGCTACCCAACTTGAAAATCTGATTCAGCTGGTCGATCAAGAATGTTTCTTCTCCGTCCTCCACCATGCGGTATCGGACAACCGTATATGCCGCGTTGGAATCCATCTGCTGACCGATCTGTACCGTTCCGGGAGTAAGGCTCTTCGCCGCAGCCTGCATATAGATCTTAGTGCCGGCGCGGAACAGTGTCCCATCCGATCCTATCGTATCTCGCAAGAAACGGATCTCATGGCTGCGGAATCCGGGTGCCATCGCCCTGACTGCATCAGCGTGGGTCACAGAGCGGAGATCAATCTGGCTGGACATCGTCTCTGTCAGTCCGGTCAGCGGAACTTCGATATCCCCGCCCAGTCCCGCGCCGCTGATAGTAGCGGTCTTCCATTTGATCTCCGGCAGCGTCACCTTGACCTGTTCAGCAATTACTTCGCCATCAATAAGATACTTGGACGCAACTACTGCTACACTGCTCATTACTCCTCACCTCCCGTCAGTTTGGAAAGCCCGCTGCCGGAATAGCGATAACGGCACACAATAGCACGCGCCGCCGGCGTAGTGGTATAGTCCACATCCAGAGCAAATTCACCGGATACGATATCATTGGTCGGAGTTGCCGCGGCGTCAAAACGGATCTTTCCGCCCAGCAACGCCCCGCGGCTCACAAGGTTATCGAGGCGCATCTGCTCCTCATTGAGGATAGAATCGACCAGTGCCCGATGCATCGGGCGGTCAATCACATCGCCGTACAATGCCTGGAAGGTGTTACCGAGCCACCGAACCATGCGGACACTGCAATCGAAGATCTCATCTGCGGCATTGTCACCCTCTGAGCTGTACGCTCCGGTGTGCGGTCCCCAAATGCGATAGCTTCCGCCCCAGAACAGGGCTGTGCGAATACCCACGGCATTGAGTTCGTTGGCATTCTCTATCGTCATCTTAATTGCTTCAGCATCGCCGGAGCTGTTCTCAACCACCAGACCGGTAATACCGGCAAGGATCTTGTTGGAGCAGCTCTCATACGGGATATCCTCATTCTCCGCATCCACCATCTGATGCATTACTGCACTCAGACAGCTCAAGTGATAATTACGGATCCCGTCCGTCACCATGGGCCAGCAGGGCGTTTCCTTGGCAGTAGATCTACCCTCAGCATTCTTTTTTGCTTTGGCGGCGGTTACCGTGGCAGCGGTGGGAGCAATATCAACCAATGCATAAGCATCCCAATGTCCGTTGATCTTATCGGCAGCCTTTACCAGCGCATCCGCAACCGCTTTATTCTGCGACCAGCCCGGTGCCAACAGAAGAGATGGAATCATGCCGGTCACCTCATAGACATTTGGCAGCACAGCGGAAATAGATGCTGTAACAGCGTCTACACTCACTGCCGTCAAGTCGATCTTTCGATAGGTCACCGCTGCGGTAGTCATTGTACCGGTCAGATCGCGGACAATCACCGCCGTACCGTCATCATTTGCTTCCACCGTATAGTCAGTGCCCTTGGTCTTTCCGGTCAGTGTGATTGTACTAAGGATCGCTTTGTCGTCGGCAATCTCTGCCTTGCCATTTGCAAAGGTCAGCGTCGCCGTAGTATCGCTCGATGCCCGGTGCTTCGCCGGGTCAAGCACATTGATCACAACAATGGGACCAACCGCATCAACACGCATAAAATGCGCAAACACCGCCTCGGAAAGGCTGTAATCGTCCCACAGGAGGCTGTATCCGATCTTACTCACAGCCTCCGATGCACCGTCCAAAAGAATCGGCACATTGGTTTTCCCCTCATAGTTTTCGAGCTGGTGGACCGGTGCTACGCCGAAGTAGACCGGCAGGGTGCCGCTCACCTCGGGGGGCACCGAATCACCAGCTATTCTCTTGGCATAAATGCCATGCTTATAACTCATCTTGATCCTCCTAAATTATAAGAGCTCTCTTTGGCGCAGCTCCGGCACTCCGTGTGCCTTAACCGTAAAAGTGACAGACCCCATCCAGTAATCGCCGTACTGCTCATTATCCGGTCGACATTGCACTACCCGGTCGGACAGGTACAGTCCCCCGATTGTATCGGCGGCAAAGAGCTCACGCACAATCAGATCTGAAAGATTGCAGACATCCCAAAAACCGGTATTGTCATAAGTCAGCCCGAAGTCATCCTGTGTGCCGGGGCAGTAAGCAACCACTGCCAGTTCCACCGGGATCTGTGCGATCTCCTGCGAATACTCGATTGGGGCCGCGAGTCCAACTACGATCCCCGGAATCTTATCTCTGACGCAAGTCGGAGTATCAAAGGTGATAGGCAATCCAACGGTAACATGTGGGCTGACCATTAAGCAGGTCGTATCATCTTTATCCGCAATCCCGCGCAGACTTATCTTCGGAGCGACATTCCGCTCCAGGAACTCCTTGATATCCGTCAGATACTTTACCGTCATTGACTTACTCCTTTAAGATGTTCTCCTGCATCAAACCCGTCCGTTTCTCGATATTTTTCATCAAGTCCCGCTCAAATACCTGCAGCATTACAGTCTGTGCCTCATCGGCTACCGCCTCATTGCCAAGCATTTGCGATACCGACAATGTTCGATAGCTTTTTAGCCTTGACTTGCCAGTACGGGTCTTACCTCCGGTTGCTCGGAATACATTAAGCTGCACCTTGCCGGTGTCTCTTGCCCCGGTTTTCATCACAAAGGGCTTATGGTATTTCCCATCATCGCCCATGATTGCTGACGCCTTCTTCACCTGTCCCCGGAAGATCTCCACACTGGGATCCCCTGCATGCGGCACCTGCGGCGAAAAGTTAAAGTGTGAAAGCGTCAACAGCCGGCCGGAAACAACAAACCGGATCTCCTCCTGGTTGTCCTCCGAGCTGCGATAATCCCGCACCGTGTAGGTGCTTCGCTTTCCCCGAAGGTTCAGTGCATAGTGGTCCATCACTACCTGCTTCAGTGAACTCTTCACGCCGGCACGAAGTGAATTCCTTACCGCCGCGCGAAGATCCGTCGGCAGCACCGCTAACTCTTTTCGCAGATTTTCCATCTGGTGAGTATCCACCACAAACTCTCTTTGCGACACCCAAATCACCTCATATGACGCTCCAGCACAAGCTGCAGCACATTATCATCGCCCTCACAGCTCACCACAAACCACTTTTCCTTCTCCAGCAGGAGGGGCTCTCCCGGACGGAAACGCCCGGGAAAGTCCAGCGCTCGGAGAAATACCAGCTTCTCGCCGACATGAATGCCATATTTCATAAATCCGGACAGCGTATCCGTATCGACAATGGCAGGGACTCTCCGCCCGTTTATGGTGATACTCTCCGCCATCTCGTCAAAGTTGAAAAACACAGTATCCACATCCGCTGCCATCTGGTCTTTCAGGTTCATTTCAAACCACGCCCCAGTTTCTGCTCCGGCTCTGGTGCCTGAACCGCTGCGGGTTCAGGCTGTTCATCGGCAGACTGCACTTCTGCAGAGACGGCGTTCTCCTTGACCTCGGGTGCTGCTTCCTCTGCCAGTACGGGAGATGCGTTGCCGTTGGCGATCATCACCAACGCAACCTCATCAGAAACATCTACCAGCTTTCCGGGAGGAAGCAGCCGTCCCTCCAAAAAAGCGTCCTTCAGCAGCTTTACTTTTTTCATAATGCCTCCTCAGCCGATACGGATGAGACAAGCACCAGCAGCCTGCGCCTTCGCTTCGATCACCACACCGGCTGTAATGGCACCACTGGTAGCCTTAGTAGCGGTCACCACATTATTGGTGCCATCCCAATACACGGTGGCACCAACAGCAAAGGCAGCGGTAGTCTCCGCCGGCATCTCATAGACGCCATTGAGGGACACCGTCCCTACCTCCCCAGCTGGTATCTCGCAGGCAGCAACAGCGAGTCGGTCACCATATACGAGGATGTCACCATAGGCGATGGTGGCAGTGCCGGAATTGAGGTAATCAACATTGACCCCTTCCTGCACATAGATTGCTTTAGCCATAGTTATCTTCTCCTTTCAGATGTCATCAAACATCAGCATTCTTTACGAAACCGCGGTGGTTGAGCAGCGTAACGCTGTAATCGGTGTAGATCCGCCACTCGATTCCCAGGAAATCAAAGCCGGCACGAGATTCCAGGATCGGTTCCTCGTTGCCGTTGAGGTAGCCAACCTCAATGGTACCGCAGGAATTGCTGTCGGCGGCAAAGATGTAGGGATACGCACTGCCGTTCCTCATGTCGTTCAGTTCTGCATCCATCACGAGCTGGAGGCCAAAATGCTGCTCGTCAAAAGGATTGACCACAGCAGAATTCTTGCCATTGGGATCCGCAACGGAATGGATCATCTGCGCATGCTCAGCGTAAGCAAACGGAGAACACAGAATGAATCTGGGACGGATATTGAGGAAAGCCTTGCCGCCGCTGTCCTTCTGCGCCGCCATCAGACCAAGCGCCTCACTGTAGGAACCGACAGAGGGAGCCGCAGCGGTACCGATGTTGCCATGATCGGCGCTGAAAAGGTTTTTCCCATCTGCCATCACGGGGTTTTTGATCAGCAGATTGTATACTGCCTTATTGACTCCGCGCTTCGCCGCTCGCACATACGCTGCAGGGATTTTGGTAAGCACATCAAGGTCATCATCGATTAGTGCCTTGCGGGTGAAACCAAACTTCTTACCGAAGGTGGCAAGAACGCTGGTAACACTGTCATCAGACACGCTGCCGAACTTGAATTCGCCATTCTCCCTGACCTCGTCCAGTTCGCCGGCTTCACTGATCTCGTAGATTTTCTTCGGACGGAAATCCGCGTGGGTGCCTTTGGAAGTCCACAGCTGGAAGGTGGTATCTGCGGTCTTGTACGCATTCGACATAGTCTTATGTACACAATCGTCCATGATAGAGCTGAAAGCGGAACCGGGGCTAACGATGGCGCGGAACAGCTGGTCATTACTCATGCGCTCCCAGCCCTCAACGCCCTCAATGCGGAGAGTGGATCGGGCAATGTCGCGCAGGGTCAGGCTGCGCAGATCCCGGGCACCATCCGCCGGTTTCTCCACTTCTCTGCCGGCACGCAGAAGAATGGAGTCTGCTGCTGCTGCGCGGAATTTATCGCCCTCGTCGCGTACTACGCCGACACTGCTGCCGGTCAGAGGCTGGCGGCGCTGTTCCATGGTACGCAGCAGGTCCTCATTGACCTGTTCAACGGTGAGCCCCCGCGCGATATAATCATCCGGGCTCACGCCAAAGTGACGGCAGCGGGTAGTAATCGCTGCCGCTCTGGCACGCTCGCTCTCTACGGCGGCATCCACGACCGCCTGGTTGTCCGCGACAGGTGCCGCAGGCGGGGTACCTGCACCCTCGCCGGTTCTGGTTACGGTTTCAATTTCAGGCATATTATTGTCCTCCTCATTGCTTATACTTCTGCCTACACCTACCGTAGGATCGGCAGGTGTGGCTACGACACTAATTTCAAGCGGCTCCCACTTGGTAGCCAGATAACAGGGACCGGCAAAGCGACCATCTGCACTCTTCTCTCCCTCGCGCAGCACCTGCCACTCCGTTACCCGATACCCTACACTGATGCCATTGAGCATCTTTTTCTGGAGCTTACTGCGGATCTTCAGGGCATCCTCATCATCGGGGTCAAACTCAATCACTGCTCTGCCCTTACGCGCCTCCTCATCCAGGGTAACGCATTTGATTAGCCCCACCGGCATTCTGCCGATTCGGCTGTCACATCCGTGGTCAAACAGCAGTGCTCCAGCCGTTCTGAGGCGGGGGAAGTTTACCGCTTTTTTTGTATGCACCAGGATCTCCGGCATACCGCTCCACCGCATATATGGCGCCTCGCTCGAAAAGGATAGTTCAAATCGATTTTCATTCTCACCGTCCTGCCGCAGTTCCATTTCGCAGCTCCGGGTGTACATTCCCGGCACCGCACCTTTACTCTTTGGCAATTTCATCATCTCCTATCGTATTTTTGATATATCGCACCTCCCGGGCGCGCTGATCGATCACCTCTCGCCAGTCCTGACCCTTTGCTGCACATACCTGCTGCAGTGTGGTCAGATTATTGTCCAAAGCGATTTTATTGGCATTTGCCTCTTTGATAGGGTCAATCCAGTCCATACCCGGCATGATCCACACATGAGAGCCGTATTCTTCCGGACTGCTCCAGTAGTCCGGTATCTTCACCCTACCGGAAAGTACCTCCCATTCAAGCCACGCGAAGAATATGGGATCCAGCACCGACTCGATCAAGCCGGTCTGCCAGTCTGCATAGGTCCGTCGGTCCTGCAGCATTCCTTGCCGAGCGCTGGAATAGTTGACCTGACTCATATCTCTGGTCGCCGCCTCGTAGCTAAGACCTGCGCCGGCACCTGCTTGCCGAAGTACTGACTTAATCATGTTATCTGCTGTTGACGACACACCCGATGAGCTAATCGGTGCAACCTTTTCACCCGGTCGCAGGTATTTGATCATACCGGGCTCTAAGAACTCAGTAGGCGGATCCGCAGGCTTTCCCTGCATCTGCACTCCTCGCCCTATCGATGGGACACCACTCAGCGGCGCCTCCTGCTCTATCGCAACGCCAAAACAGGCTTGCACCTTTTCCTTAGTGATCGCTGCATCAGTCAATTGAGATAACCCATCCATACGAATCAGACAACTGGCTGCCGGCGAAAATTCCTGCACCTGCGATACCCTCTGCATCTGGGCGAAGAATATAACCCGATCTGCGGGAATCCGCTGCAGCTCCCCCGTCCAAGAGCCAGACACATCATACTGCCTAAAGTGGTAGGCAACTGCGGCGTCATACGAGTCGATCTCGACACCGCTGACCACTCGGTTCTTGCCATACGAGAAAACCGTTTTATCCAGCTCGTCTACCTCGCGGAGCTGGATCCTAAATTCGCCGTCAATTTGACACATTACGCAGAGCAATCCGCCATCAACATATCCTCGCCGGACAAAAAGCCTCTGCACATCCCTAAAGCTCCAACGGCGATCCACGGTGCAAAAACCTTTCCGGCACCAGCGATTCCACTCCCGCTCGATCCTGGTGTTCAGTTCGTCATCCTCTTCGCCGCCGGCACTTTTGGTCTTTGCCTGGAGCACCGCACCTGTTCCAACGACATTGCGCTCAAGGTCCAGGATGATCCCCTTAAAGCTGTCATCATTGCGTTCCAGTGCCCGCGCCCTGGATCTCACCGTATCCCTTGCCGCCCGGTCTGTCAGCTCGCCGGTCGTATTCCCCCGCACCCAGTTATCCCTGGTTCTCCCCGCCGCATCGTAATAGCTGCGGCACAGCTGCTTATAGTAAGCGCGGTTCAGCGCCGCCTTGGGATTAACGGCAAGAATCAGGCGCTCAAATATGTTCAAATCTCCATCACCTCCGTCTCATCACCCCAACCGTTGTAGATCCATATGCGCTGTCGATGAGCGCCTCCAACCGATGGCGCTCCGCATACAGCGTGGCAAGTTCTCCGCGCCGCACGCTGCGCGTACCGATTTTGTACTCCTGGGCACCACCCTCTATCGCCTTAATGGCGGCATTTACGCTTGCCAGCTGCTCCCGGTACTCGTCAATTCTCATCCAAACCACCCTTTTCTTTCCGTGAAATAGTTGTTTCCTCCGGATGAACCGTGAGATACCGCAGCTACAGGTTCTTCCACCGTCTGAGCTACCGCCTGTTCGGCATTGATCTCACGAATCCCCAGCAGATCAGCTGCCAGCGCCGCATATACTTCGGTATCGAGGTAGTGGTTGTCCCGTCCTACCGCTTTCGGCTCCCAGACCGATTCCATGCGACCGTTGCGCTTCCGCACTATCTTCTGTTCCGCCGTTACCATTTCGCAGTATTCCGGATCGCAGTCAATGTGTGTGAACCAGCCACCATCCTCTTCGCTGCGGCGCATACGGCTCGCCAGCATGTCCTTGTAGTAGATGGTGTCTACGATGATCAGCGTGTGCCCCCTTGCCTTGGAGTCAACACGGTCTATGGTCGTTCTGCGGAAGCGCCCCGACAGTCTGCCGGAAGCGCCCTTTATCGGCACCGCCCACTCGCTATTGACGACACAAAAATCATAAACATCATCAGTCTGATCTCCGGAGTCCACACAACAGAGGTTTACAATATGCCCTTTCCCCGCCGGATCTACCAGCGATCGGTTCATAATGTACTCAATTTCCCGCCAGGAGAACGCCTTTCCGTGGTCGATATTGAAGCTGGTCATGTTCGCTCGCCAGCCCCGGATTGTCCAGTAAAAGCAGCTCTTCTGCACATCCACCCCGCCGGTGATCAGCACTGTGCCGGGCGGCACAACCTGTTTTTTATACTGCCCCTGCCGCTGTTCCAGCAGATACTCGGCATTAGTGGTTTCCTCAACCTCTTTCCACGGCTCTGCCAACCAGGAATTGATGAAGTTCATCAGCTGCGCCTTATCCTTGCGGCTGACCTCAAACTGCCTTGCAATATCTCCAAGCCTTATAAAAGGCGAAGCAAACACATTCATGCGGAAAGCAACACGCTGCCGCCCGCCGCTTTTGACCTTCTTCCAAAATCCCTGCTGGTTCATCCGGTTATGCTGGGCATCTGAAAGCATTGCCCCGCACTCCTTGCAGCAGTACATCGCCGTCTGCTGTGCCATCTCCGGAGAGCTGTTATCGAATTTCAACTGTTTGAATTCCCATGACCACTGAGCTCCACACTCTGGACAGGTCACCCAATATTCGTTCTGCTCATCAGCTGCCAGCCAGTCCTTATAGATGTTCCCATCCTCATAGGTTGGTGTACTTACACTAATGATCTTACGGTTATCCCGGTAGCTATTGGTTCGTTCTCTCGCCAGCGCCCGCGGGTCCGCCTCCTTACCGGCATTCTCCGGATACTTGTCTACCTCATCCATAAAGAGGTACCGAATCGGATAAGATGCCAGCGTTGCCGGCGAATTGGCGCCGCTGATCACCAAATACATCTCGCTGAACTGCAATTCCAACAGTTTGGAACCAGCATCGTACTTCTCGCGCAGCTCCGGGCACAGATCCACCATTGTCTGAATGCGGTTTTTGGACGAAAATTCGCCCAGTTCTTTTGTGGGGTAAACGATCATCGACGCACTGGGATCCTGATCGATCACATAACCGAGCATGTTCAGCATCGCCTCGGTGCCGCCTATCTGTGTAGACTTCATCAGGCTGATTTCCTCGATCTCCGGGTCGTTAAAGGCATCCATGATCTCCCGCAGATATGGGGTTTGATCAGTGCTCCATCGCCCAGGCATTGAACTGGTCTTGGCATCCAGCACCCTGCGGGCATCTGCCCACTCGCTTACCGTCATTCGCCCCGGCGGGCGAAGCGTCTGCAGCGCCTCGGTAATCCATTCGGGGCAACTCCAGTCTTTATTTGCCGCCATAGTGATACACTCCGTCCACACTGAGCTGCTCCAGTGCCTCATCGACCGTATCTTTGATTGTTCTATCGAACTTACGAGCTTCGACCGGTCCCAGCTGCGAGGCGACATCCCGGGATATCCGGCGCCCAAGCCCCTGCAGGCTACGCTTCAGAACCACACAAAACTTCCGCAGATCGTTGACGACCTGCTCTCTCGGAAGATATTCCCCCTTGGCGATCTCATTTTTGTATTCGGCAGCCTCAGCCTGCGCCGCCTTTAGACGCTGCTCATAAAACAGTTTTTGCTGCTGGACCGGCAGGCTCTCCAGATCCCGCTCGCTCTCCGGCGCCTTCATCGGACCGGCAACCTTAAAGCGGTATTCGCTGACTTCCTTCAGATCGTAAAAGCCGTATTTATACCGCGGACAGCCGGCGCGCACCCAGTTGGAGAGCGTCTGTTGTGACACGCCGAAATACTTCGCCGTCAGCTCGCTGCTCATAATCACTGTATTCAGTTCCTCATCAAAGGCGAGCGGCGCCGCTTTCCTTTTCGGCGAAGCCGATTGTTCCGCCTCCATCTGCTCCATGGAAACCTGATCCGCTACTTCACAATCCACACAGAATGCCCTCCTTTCCCGTTAAAATGCCCAGCCGATCTGGGCTTTCCGGCACCGCCAAATACCTTGGCAACCTGCACAAAAAACGCGGAGATCTGAGGGCTGCAGGGAGTTTTCGAGTTTCAAGTGCTCAAAAAATTCTTAAAGCCGGATTTTTTCCGCGCTCGCAAGCACCTGCGATACCCCTATACCCCGGGAAGTACCTACATACAAGCCCGATAAATGTGGAAAACCACCCTAAAGCAGTCTTTTTCACACCAAAATCGCTTTTACAGCGGCTTTTGGTGAATATCTTGTTGAAAGATCTTCCGCTTTTCGGAGGAATAAAAAAGCCCGGGCATGAAACCCGAGCTGAATATTCCCTTGAAACTGAAAAGGAGTACGCCCCGCAGGCATACTCCTCTACATGTATTATAGTCAATAACGGTATGGAAAACAAGAGGACAAAACGGGACAAACAGGGACAAATGCGGACAATTTTCAGGAGCCGGCATTCCTGAAGAAGGTGGAGTTTGCATCCAGCAGCAGGATCGCCCGCTTCATCCGCCGGTCTACCGTCTTTTTGGATGTATCATAATGCCGCTCCAGCTGGGACATCGTGTAGCCGTTGAGATATGCCAGCTCCAGAATATCCCGAGAATCCGCGTCCGGCACCAGTGCAATGCAAATCGCCAGCCGATCACGCTCACGACGAGCTTCCTCCGCCAGCTCGTCACATTCCTGCTCAATCGCTAAAGCATTTACCTTAGCCGCCCCGATATCCACAGGCTGGGCGCCGGATCTGGTACGGGCAGACCCAATACCGGATCCTACCGGACGAGCAGCGAGATCATTCCATCTGGCAGCCTCCTTCCCCCGTCGTGCAACCATAGCCATCAGATAGCGATACTTCCCCAGCATCACTCTCTTATTGCAGTATTCTTTTCCGTCCATTTCTCTTTTCTCCTTTCTGAAAATGGTGAAAATGGAAGACATGGAAGAATGGAAGCATTTTTATAAAGTATTTCATAAAACGCGCTCTTATGAAAAACTTTTGCAAAAGTGGGTGCATCCATCCATCTCCTCCAGCTGCGGAATTTTCATCTCTCCGCCCTGGTGTACAGATCCATGCCAAGATCGTTGATTTTGATGCCAATATATTCGTTATAAGCCTCGGTTTTCCTTGATTTGAAGCGCCGTTTCAGCTCCATAAAGAACTTCGTGGAGCCTACCGGAAAGCGGTCACCCTGCTCACTGCACCACGCCTTATAGCACTTATAAAGTGTAGATGCCTGCGTGCTGCTGCTTTCGCTGCGGGTCGTGCAATCATCAAGAAACTGCTGCACACGGTCCATTTCGCTGCGGTACTCCTGTCCTGCTTCGTCAATTATGGCACAGGGCGGCAACCCCTCCTTACACCAGCCAACGGCGCCGGCGATTGCCCAATTAAGGATACCGGGCAGCTCTCGCCGCAGCTTCTCGGTCAGCTGTGGGTCACGGTTTTCTTTGGTGAACTCCGCAGTAAACGGAATCAGGCGCACACGGCGCCAGATGCCGTTATCAGTTCCTTTGATGACCGGCTTATAGTTGGTGCTCATCACAATCTTGAATTCCGGCGAGAATTCGAATTCCCGTCCATACAGGAAGCGTGCAGTCAACTTATTCTCTGTACCGCCGGTCATCTGCTTGACAATGCCCTCATCCAGCCGGCAGCCGTCGTTTGGCTCACTGGTAACGACCATACGGGCGCCCTTCAAGCGGGCAAGGTCACCGCGGGCAGTGTTATTGCGGTCGCGCATCATCACCGTCTCCGGCTGACAGCTGGCGGCATACTCGCCCAGCATATAAGCGATGGTATCTACGAAGACGGATTTACCGTTGGATCCATTCCCGTAAAGGAAGAACATACACTGCTCCTTGGTATAGGCAGTCATGCAATATCCGATCATGCGCTGGAGGTAGAGCTGGAGGCTCTTATCCCCGCAGGTGATCTCCTCAATGAAGCGGTCCCACCGTGGACACTTCGCATTCTCATCATAGGTCACTGGCGCCAGCTTGCTGATCATGTACTTTTTATCGTGCTCAGCGGTCTTGCCGGTCTTCAGGGAGATCAGGCAGTTGCGCACATTAAAGGCATTCCCTGCCCTGTCCATCTCCGAGGGCAGCACCGGCACGCCCTCCAGATGGCGTGCTTCGGCGATAAACCCCTCCTTTCCCCGATGGCTTCTGCTCCGGCTCAAATGCTTCTTGTAGGCGTTATAGGCGGGATCATCCTGCATCTCCTTGAGATCCTTTGCCATATCCGCCAGCATCTTATCTGCCCGCCGCTTGATCTCACCGTTTTCATCGGACGCCCAGCGCACACCGTCCCAGTAGATCCAGCAGCCGTCCACATGGTTATAGTGGATCAGCCCGGCATTGGCATCACGGAACCGTAGCGCGTTGCCGGTATCATCATAGGTGTAGTATCTCCGCTGTCCCGTCTCGCCTACCGTGGCATTTTCTATCGCTGGAACATCGTTAGAAGTATTTTGAGGGGGTGGGGGGACCGCAGGCACCGGATGCTGTACCCGCTCCTGCGGCTCCCAAATATCCCTGCAGTCCTTGATTGCACGATCAATGGTAATCTGCCCGTATGTTTTTGCGCCGCGGCGCTTATCCCATTTTTGGCGATACAGCCCGGATCGACGAAATATGGCATCCATCAGTGCCGCATCGCACCGGCACCAGAATGCCAGCGTGTTGCAGAAAGCCTGATCTGCTGAGGATTGAGAACCGTCCCCAATGCCATACCGTTCCCATGATCCGTTATAGAGGTCCTGCAGCTTCTGCCCATGCTTGCTGTCGAACATTCGGCGGAGAATGGCATCAACCGACATGTCTGCATTGGTGCCCCGTCCGGTAGGCATTGGGAGCGCTGCTTTTTGCGCCCCTGCGGCGTTTTCTTCTTCCCCGAGATATTTCCGGTGCATTACTGCGACGCGCTCTGTACAGTCTGAAAAAGGGTACTCCAAGCCAAATTGATTACCCGTAACGGTAAAGTATCGTAAAGTGGAATACATCTCAACCGCGCCGCGGCGCTTGCGTCCCTCCGGCAGAGCACCCTTGCAGAGGATATGAATACCCGTACCGCTGGGTGACAGCTCGGTATAGCTCTGTACCGTCTCGATGATCTCTGCCGCTGCGGGATCCAGCTCCTGCGTTTCCGGATCATAGCAATGGTCAATATCTATACCAAAAATTCCATCACCGGAGAACATAAATCCAATGCCATCTAAGCCAAAGCGTTCTTTGCCGCGGCAAGCTGTATCGAAATCGCACCAGGTCGTCGGATCGTTACTCTTTGCCGGCTGACCGTCCATCGCGTTGATCGGCACCTTACGCTTATGATCTTCGCCGGGGTGCTGCATATATTTCCAACCTACCCAGTGGGGCAGCTGTTTTAATTCAAGAGGTATTTTTTCATACATTGTATTTACCTTCCTTGCGATATTCCTGCGGGTCATCCATACCAATACGCCCCTTTACGGCTACCCTCTGCTTCCCATGATCGGTATAGTACACCGTGACCGGCAACACATTTCCGATCAGAGTCTGGGCATCCTTATCCACGGTGGTGCGGTCACCCAGCCTACCGCCGATGCGGGCGAAGTGTGAACGAGCCAACGCCAGCTGCTCCGGCGTATCCTGGTAGAACATATTCTTACAACACTTGGAGTACTTCAGCTCTCCCTGCGTGACTGACAGAAGCAGTTGGACAATATAGGAGCCAGAAGGATAATGCTCCACTCTGGCTCCTACGACAATGGCGGTGTAGTTACCCGCCGGAAGGTTCTGTTTTTCCATCTTTCATCCCCTCCTTTTCGGAGTAGCGCTTGCAGCAGCCATGCGGGATATACACATTGTAGCCAGTGCCTCCCTCCGGCACACCGTACAGGCACTTGCCCCATATGCCATACGATTCATTGACTGCCGGCACATCAAACGGCTTATAGAAGGCGCAGGTAACACAACTCTTACTCATCATCCTCACCCCGGGAAAGGTTTCCCCAATATTCGATGTCGCCCAGACGGTTGATCAGCTGCCGCAGCAAGCAGCCATCGCAGTGTTCCGCCGTCTTATCCTCCGAATGCCGGCACAAGCTCTCACAAATATCCGTACCATCGGCACCGTAAACGGCATAGTACTCCTCGCCGGTCTCCGCCCAAACCTCCAGCGTAGTAAGCGGGTTTTTGCGGATAAACACCACAGAGAGGACCACATACCCCTCTTTCACATATTCCGTATCGGAGAATATGTAGGTGATCTTGCAGACAATACTCTGTCCGCTCAGCCTGCCATGCTCATCGACCTCCTGCATAATCAGCCGATCCCCTACCGTGTATTTGCGGTCATTGCACCGCACCTCGAAGCTCTTTCTGCCGGTCGCTACTGCGTTAAAGTACTCCGGCAGGATCTTGATATAATGCGTCATCTAAAAACACCTCACAGCTTGTATTTTGCTACGAACTTCCCGTAGGACATTCCCTCTTTCGCCGCCGCATTGGCAATCTGGCGGAGGGTCGGTTTCCCCTTAAACTTCAGTGACTTTCTCGCCGGCTTCTTTTTCGCCGGTGCTTTCCCTGCCAAGCAGTATTTCCCCTTTCCTCTCTATCTGGTTTCGCAGGTCATCATATGTGGAGATTAGTCCTATCGCCGCCTCGATATAGTCTGCTGCCTCCTTGGCTAGCTGCGGGCACATCACCGCCTGGTCATTCACTGCAATCCAGCGAAGGTATCTCACAATATCCCTTCCGGTCATATAAACCTCCTTCTGTAATTTCGAAATAAAGAGCTTTTCCCGCGGGCGGTGCCACTGCGCTGAAGACGGTTCAGCCTTGTCCCCCTTGCATAAGCATATTCTTTCATCTCATCACGCTGGTTAGTGAGCTTTGAAGCGGTATTTGATGCCTTCCAGCTCTGATAGTCAGCGCAATGGGTGTGGCAACGCATACTACGGTCTTCACAACAATAGCAAGGAGACTTGTCCATCACGATGTTCCCCCAAACCTGTCCAGATAATATTGCTTGCCATCCCGCCAACCGCGGTAATATGCCTGCTGTTCCCGACGGGCAACCTCTCCCTCGGAGAGGATCACGGCCTCTACTGCCTCAGCGGCACTGCGGTGTGCCTCAATATCTTCATTTGCTACACAAGCAAAGATGAACACCGATCCGATTACGATAATCACCACCAGGAGCTTGTCCCACAGTTTCATTTTCGGTACCTCCTTAAAAGTCGATATCATTGGCGTGCTCATCCCGCCGGCGCTCCGCCATCAGCATGGCATCCCTCAGCTCGGTCAGGCGCTCTATCTTGACCTCCAGCCAGGTGATGGCATCCTCCATATCTTTGCTTGCCTGGAGGTAGGGGCGGGTCTGCTCCACCTCAATGAGGTGCCCCAGTGCCGCATCAACAGCGGAATTAAACACATCCACCGCACGCTCCGCCGCCTTGGAGGATAAATACATGTTCTGAGGGATCTCCCGCTCCAGCTCGCGGCGGATCTCCATACGCATTTCATCCAGCCGCTCCTCGGTAGGTTCGGTCACAGCCACATCTACCGGTCGGCTCTCCAACTCCCGCAGGGCTTTCTCCTTATCGGCTATGGTACGGTTAGCTTTATCCAGTTCAATCTGCAAACGGCTGTTTTCCTTGGTGCGGTCGGCTATTTTTTGCCGGGCTGCATCCAGATCTGCACGCAGTAACCCATTGGCTTCATCCCGGACAGCAGCGGTTTGCCGGGCTTCGTCGCGCTCTTTTATGGCTTTTTCCAGCTCTCGGCTGGTCATCTGCTCCACAGTCTTTTCCTGCCCATTTACTACATGGGGCACCTCAATAAATTCGTCCCGTTCCTCCGCAGGCACCGCCAGCAGTGCCAGCGCCTTGCGGTAAGTCAAATTTTGCACCGGTGCAAAATTTGAACCAAACTCATTAGCCAACTTCATAAACCGGTTTGCTTGCATATAGCTAATTTCCGCTTTTTTCTCAAGCCAGTCCATCCACTGCCCATGGTCCAGCTGGGCTTTGGCTTCAATGAGGCACCGCCCGATCTCAATAATGTTCTGCACCGTCTGTGCCTTATAGAAGCCAATGGCGACTGCCAGCTCCTCGGGGGAGCGGGGGTGCTCGGGCTTATCCGGCGCAGGAGCCGCGGACGCCGGCTGAATACCGGTCTCCTTTTCCTCCGCCAGCTCTTTTTTCAGCTGATATCCCCGGTAGATATTCCGCAGCTCACCATCGGATTTTCCGCTGGCTTCCTCGGCGTGACCGTTTTCCCGCAGCCACCACAGCAGATAGAAGCGGCATTTATCCAGATCCTCGCCGCTGCACATCTTGATCTGCTGCAGGTATGTACCATCATCGGGCAGCGGGCTTTCCCACTTGCCGCAGCGGATCAGATGTCCGCCGCCTTTTTTCGCACTTGCGCCGCCGTAGCAGGGACACATTCCCTCGCCCGGCTGCAGATATTCCATACTCATTTTTTCATCGTCCCTTTCCGCCTGTTTATAGAACAGGCAGCTTTGATATTGCTCCGCACACAGGCAGCGATGCTCGGCGCCGAGTTGTGCATCTCTCCTGGTCTCATAGGGCGTCCCTGGTCCCAGCCACTTTTCGCAGGAGATCAGGTATTCCCTGCCCTTTTTTATGACCCCGCGGTAATGGGGGCACTGCTTCGGCTGGGCAGCCGGCAGCGGTGTAAGTGCCTGTATTTTCTCCCGCCACCAGTCTTCGGGCTGCTCCGGATTGAGTGCCAGGTACCGCTCGAAGAAAATCCTTTTATCCCGCAAGCCGGTTTTATTGCTTTTCCAGCTAAACGCATAGGTGCGCTTGCCCTCATGCAGCGAGCTTCCCAAAAAGTAGCGCTCCAACACATCGTCATCGGTATTGGCAGCGTCTGCAAGGTCTGATCCCCGTCCTTCCAAGGTAAGGTAAAACCGGATCAGCTGCAGGATCATGGGGCGATCCAGCGTGTAGATATAGCCGGAATGGGTATTTTCCGGGTTGAATTCCGCTGTAGTCTTATAGATAATCCCACCCTTGGACGCGCGGCAAGCATAATGGTCGAGCACCAAGCCTTTTACCGAGGAGTCCCACGATTTGATCTCCAGCGGGAAACAGCAGCCCCAGCACTCATGCCCCTCGCCGTAGTTTTCCAGCCGTATTCCCGTACACACCGCATCGGTACTGCGCGGGAAGCTGCGCCCACAGGGGCAGAAGTATGTATTTTTAGCCATTCCTATTCCTCCCCGTCCGGATCCAGCTCCGGTGTGGTGAACGGCTGCATTCCGCAGTCACAGCGCTCGCCTGGGTCAAGATTTGATCCACAGTAGGGGCAGGTCCAATAATCGGTGCGGTAGATCCTACACATCATTATCTCCCTCCCATCATCAGCATCAGAACCGTCATGGCGCCCATAACGCCAAACGCCATCAGACAGGTCAAGCCTTCCTTGACCCACCACCAGATCTCGCTGCGCAGCCGGGTTCTTTTCACTTTCCGCATTTTTATCTTCCTTTCTTATCGAGCCACTCTCAACTCACCAGATCATTAGTGTACATGCGCAGAATGATCTCCCAGTCCTTTGCGGTGACGACACCCTGCCGCCCAATCAGCCAAGACACCACATCCCAGCGGGTCATATGGTAGCCGCAGTTTTTTATATAGTCCGCCATCTCCTTGTAGGACATCTGCTGCTTCTTCGCCATATTGCATTACCTTTCCTGCTATTTTCACTATTCCTAAGCTGCCGGCTGCTACTGCGGGGCGTCCGGCAGCCTGGCATATTCCTCCGGGTGCTTAAGGTAGTACTCCCGCATCATATTTAATACCCGCGCCCGCATCGCCTTACAGGCTTCCTCTTTCTGCTCCGGTGTCAGCTCATCCAACGGGAAAGTCCCGTGGTCGGTGATGAGGTAGGAGCGCTTTACCGTAATCTCTTTCCTTGCCATGATCACACCTCCTTGGTTTTCTTTATTCGTCTGCGGCTTGACTATATTCCATCGTCAAGCTCCTGATTTCCCCTTTACTTGCATTCCATGGTTTTCCGTGGTACTATGTATTTGTTGGAATATTTTGTTGATACATGGGGGTATTTGTAATGGAAACTGCCGAGAAAACTATTGCTACCGAAGAAACCGATATTATGGACGATCTGAAAAATCAATACTGGAACTTGTTGGCGGGATTCAAATACCACGAGGCTTTTCTTCGGCACTACAACAAGCACCTAAAATTATCCATCAACATCGTAGTTGGTTTCAGCACCATCAGTACGGGCGGAATGGTTATTACCTGGATTGTAGCCGAGCGCCTTATCAATATATTGGCTCTGGTTGTAACTGCAGCCCAAGTCCTGCAGGCAGTTTTGCCTTACACTGTTTACCACAGCAAATCCGTTGCTATCTCTTTCTATCTTCCCAAACTGCAGAACATGGTACTTGCAATGGAAAAAGAGTGGAATGAGATTGATGTGCTGGGAAAATACAACTGCGAACAGCTAACAGAAATCATTAGTTACCGTCGCAAGGAACATAGCGACATGGAGTTGGAGTACCTAAACGGTTTCGAATTCCCTGATCGCAAGTCAATCTGCCGCGCAGCTAAAAAAGAATGTGACGAATTCTTTTTTAGGCTCTATAAAGCCGAACCGGGAAAGGAGATGAATTTATGAACGGCGATCAAAACAACCAAGGTAAAAATCCCCAGCAACGACCCAACACGCAAACCACTGTGCCGGAGCACGAAAGCTTTGAACACCGCGGGATCGTTCCAGATCCCCACTACACCTCTGAACGCCCTAAGCATAAGAAGGGCAACTAATCCCAGCACCACGAGCAATGCGCCACATTGCCCGTGGTGCTTTTATTTCCACAGTTGTTCGCCTATCTCCCGCAGCTTGCGCCCCATATATACCCCCAACGCGACGCCAATGAGAAACAATGTTATTCCGTCCGGCATGTTACCACCTCCCCGCTTTCTTTTTATCCGTCCGGTCGCCCCGATCGTTCATTACCTCAACGAGGGCTATCATTGCCCCTGTCATATCGCATACCATAGAGGGATCTGCCTTTTGGGAAAGCTCGGAAAGCAGCGCCAGCTGCTTTTCAAGCAGTTCTTTTCTCTGTTCCTTTGTCATATCTGCACCTCCTTCCCCCAATTGAGCAAAACCGTTAAATTTGAAATACTTTCCTTTTCTTCCCGCACATGATATAATGTCAACGGAAGGGAGTTGATTTATTTGGTTGACAATTATATCTGCCCATTTTGTGGCGTAGCTATCCCCTTGACGAAGGACACGCATAAAGAAACACATGTCGGTTTTACTCCGATACTCCAAGGAACCTTCGGTCCACAAGGTCCCAACCGCGCACAGCTCGAACAAGTTAATAAACAAAGAGCCGAAAATGGGATAATGGCGCATGTTGTAAAATGCCCAAACTGCGAAAAAACTTCTATCTACGGCATTGGAATATCCGGCGACATCATCAACCAAAAGTACTTGATTTATCCAAAGAGCAATGCCAAGCAATACCCCGAATATGTCCCCCAGTCAATTCGTAAGGACTACCAAGAAGCTTTTGAAATCCTCAACATCAGCCCCAAGGCTTCCGCCACCCTTTCTCGGCGGTGTATTCAAGGGATGATCCGAGATACGCAGGGCATTCATGCCGGAAACCTCGCCAGCGAAATTAACCAGCTGGAGGGCAAGATACCACCAGATCAATGGGCAGCTATTGACGCCGCGCGAAAACTCGGTAATATTGGCGCCCACATGGAAAAAGACACATCGATCATCGTTGATATCGACCCCGAGGAAGCTAAGCTCCTTCTTGATTTGGTCGAGTACCTCATTTATGAGTGGTACATATCCAAACACGAATCTTCGCTTATGATGGATAAAATCAAGCAGCTTTCCGAAAAGAAAGAATCTCTTCGCCGACCGGGCTGACCGGCTCATAAATCGCTTGTGTCGTAAACCTTCATCGGGTCATACTCCACTGCCGGGTCATAAACAGCCAGCAGCTTGCCATCGAATGACCAATACTGATCGAGATGCCGCACAAGATCCTCCGGCGTCCCTCTCCCTACCAGCGCTCTGGTATGGATCACCTGAATTACCTCTGCCTCGTCCGTCCCCCTGGGACGGGCGTTTTTTCTGTATCCGTTTTCCATAGTTACTCCTCCCACAAATGTTGCACCGGTGCAACATTTGCCTTTCTCCAAATCGGACACCGGTGTTCGATTTGAATAAAAGCACAATTTGTGCTCACATTAGTTATAAAAAAGCTCCTGCACAGATACCCCATAATACTTGGAAATCCGTACCTTGACCTCATCCCGAGGAGTGCGTTCTCCTCGTTCATACATGGCATAAGAGGACTTTGTAATCCCTAATTCTTTAGAAATCTCCTCTTGTGTTCGCTCTCCGCGCAAGGCTCGCAACCTTTCACCCACACTCATTTTAGCACCTCCCTATTTTTGCGTTCACATATCGTGCTCGTCTTGATTATGATTATACACTATTCGTGCTCAAAGTCAATAAAAAATCACACAATTTGTGCACAAACTGCAACAGCACATTTTGTGCACAAAGTCTATTTACCAAAGTACACATAATGTGTATAATTTTTATAACAACCTTGAAAGGGGTACATCATGGCTAAATTTTCGGAGCGGTTCAAACAATTAAGAACCGAGCGTGGTCTTTCCCAGCAGGACATGGCTAACCAACTCGGCTTTACTAAGAGTCGAGTAAATATGTATGAACGCGGAGAACGAGAGCCCGGGTTTGATGCACTCGAAACTATCGCCGACTACTTTAATGTTGACATGGATTTCCTGCTTGGAAAATCAGATATTCCAAATAGATCCTCTTGGGTTTTATCATTAGAAAATACCATCCCCCTCCCCAATATGCGCAAGGTGCCGCTGCTGGGCACCATAGCCTGCGGCACCCCCATACTGGCTGCGGAAAACCTGGACGGCTATGTGAAAATGCCGGAGAATGTGCACGCTGATTTTTGCCTGAGATGTAAGGGCGACAGCATGATCGGTGCCCGCATTATGGATGGCGACCTGGTATTCATACACCAGCAGCCGGATGTGGATAACGGAGCCATTGCCGCCGTAATAGTAGAGGACGAAGCCACCCTGAAGCGCATCTACAAGTCCACAGGCAAAATCATCCTACAGCCGGAAAATCCGCGCTATGAGCCGTTTGTATTTGTCGGCAAAGAACTTTCCCAGATCCGCATCATCGGCAAGGCAGTCGCATTCCTCAGCGGGGTGGAGTAAAGCGATGGCTTGCCGTCGCCGGCAAAATGTTGACACAGAAAAAGGCTCACCGAAGTGAGCAATTCTTATAACGACGGAGTGATATATATGGAAATCAAAGTATATGCAAACCGAGAAAAAAAGAATGGTGAGCCAAAAACCACATATTCTATTGACCGTAAACCTGAATCCTACAATTGTCTAATCGTCGAGCTTCCCGATGAATTTATCTGGCCCATAGGTCCAGAAGGTGTTATTCTTCTACACCTCGATGGAGAACTCTACCCTCTACCTGACATATTAACCGAGCGTGGTGGTTTCCCTGGTCTTGTTTACCGGGGTCCTGGGTATGAAAAATTCCACGCTTTTAAGATCGTCAAAATTTTTTCTCTTGACGACTGATGAAGGATCTCACGCACCATAGTGAACAGCCGAAAAAAATGTTGTACTCCTCCCGAAGTTAGCCTGTGACAACGATTTCGAGATGACACCGAAGAGCATATGTGAAAACAGCAGTTACTGTATCGCAGCCCGTTTTCCTACACAGATAAAATTACGACATAGAAAAAGGCTCACCGAAGTGAGCCAAAGCATTACGAATAAAAAGTAGGGGCTGCGTCAGTAACGCCACCCCCGCAAAAACTTTCGTTTTTTGATTGCAATTACTATTGTATGCTTTTTTGTTGCGATTGTCAACAGTAAGATTTACCACCTGTAAAATATCTGCGTTTTATAC
>ERZ772820.304-NODE-304-length-50584-cov-6.970057_pt1 | contig 50584 bp, 44 predicted proteins | sample MGYA00511377_ERZ772820 | MGnify/ENA primary metagenome ERZ772820 (study PRJEB29015, sample SAMEA2737684) | human gut metagenome | biome: human gut; feature: human-associated habitat; material: faeces | place: China | collected 2012 ... | reverse complement strand
CAAGGGGCGCCGCCCCTTGACCCTGCAAGGGACATTGTCCCTTGACCCTTTTTGGCTGCCCGGCTTGGGCGCGCTTCCCTTACTTTTTCTTTTCCGGCGCTTTTTTTGCCTTTTCCTTCGCCTTTTTCTCCTGATATAGTTTTTCTTCCCTGTCAAACATCTCCCACATCTGCCTTTGCGCTTCCTCCACCACCCGGTCGCGCTCCTCAATCGGGTGCTTCTCCGGGTCGTAATCAATCTCCGTCCCGAATGACAGCGTGCGCATCCCCTTATGCGCCAGCATCGGCACAAATCGGCAGCACTTACCCGTCCGCGCGTAATACACCTGCGCCAGCATCGTGAATCCGCGGAACAATTCGCCGGGGCGGCCGTGCTCGTAGCCGGGGCGATTCGGGTCAGCATCGGGGTTTTCGGGGAAAATCAGCAGATTATCGCCCGCCTGCATGGCCTCCACGGACTTGCGGAAGGTTGTCGTCAGCTCGCGGGGCTTGTGGCGGTAGACCGGCACGCACTCCACGGACTTCATTGCCCATACGCTGAGCGGGCCGCACAGCTTCGAGATAGGCCAGCGCAGCGGGCCAAGCCACTTCATTTGCGAAAATGTATATTTGTAGACGTATTGCGCAACCTCGTCCGGGTCAATGGAAATGTCGCTGATTGTCCACGGGCGCACGGGCACGGGGCAGAACAGCATCCCCGCGACGGGGCCGTAAATTTCGCCATGATTGCAGAGGAACACCAGCGGGTTGCTGTCATCGGGGTGAATGTTCTCCGCGCCCTTGACCGTGTGGCGGAAGAACGGGCGCATCACCGCCATCAAAAAGCGGATGCCCAGCGGCTGAACGTGCCGCTTGATGACGACCTCCTCCAGCTGCTGCTCCAGCGCCTTGTTTTCCTCGCCGGATTCACGGATGTGCAAAAACCGCAGCACTTTCTGCATGTATCGGTTCGACAGCGGGAAGCGCAGCACGCACAGCAGGGCGATGAACGCCGTAATCAGCGCCGGAACAACCATTACCGGCTGGAAACTTGCAGCGATTTCCTCCGCCGTGTGCGGCAGCCGCTGCCCAGCAAGGAAGCACAGCACCGTCAGCGCCACAAGCGCAAGCATCTGCCCCAGCAGCGAAGCCACTTCGCGCGACACGCGCCGCATCAGCCGATAGCCGGGGATTTCCTGCCCGGAGGTGAATTTCGCGACCGCGCCCATCGGGCTTTCCATCTTGCTCAGGCAGACCTTGCACACCGCGCAGCCGACGGAGCAGAGCGCCAGACAGAAGTAAGTGATGCTGATATCCGTCGTGTGGTGCCGCAGCATCCGCGAAAAAATCCACAGCCCGTAGAGCCAGAGGAACATGCCCATCAGCAGCAGCGAAATCGGTTCATTCTTGTTTTTCTTCTCGCGCTTTTTCAGCAGCAGCGTCGCCAGTTCCTCGCACAATAGCGTCGTCAGCACCGCTATCGCCATGCGAATCAGCATTTGCTCCGCCGTCGTCGCGAGGAAGGTGTACATGACGATGAGCGTCATTTCCATTGCCGTCAGCAGCACCATGCTCAGCCGCTCAAAGGCGCTCAAGGCGTTCGCGCGGTGAATCGTCTCCAGCGTGAAGTGCGCTTCCTCCAAGTTCGGGCGCGGCAGCACGGCGCGCTCTTCATACGCCGCGTATGTCGAGTAAAACGCCGCCATCCCGCACAGAAGGTACCCTATCATCATCGGCACGGAGAGCTGCACCGGCAGGTTGACCGCCAGAATCAGGGCTTGCAGCGCCATCATGCACCCATGCAGCGCCCCGCTCAGGCACAGGAAGGTCGTCTGCTCCATCCGCCCGTCAAGGCACAGCCGCCCCATGCGCTGGCACAGGCTGTCCCGCAGCTGCATGGACAGCACAACGGAGAAAATCAGCCACATTTGCGTGCTGCCAAACGACATGGGGTACAGCACGACAAGGCACAGTGAGAGCAGCAGCAGCAGAATCATCAGCGGAATGCGCATCCATCGCAGCGCCTTGGGCAGATAAATGGCTTCCTCGGGGCTGAACGTCTGGGCAAAAACCGTTGTCACGCGGCCAATCATATACAGTGCGCCGCCATACAGCGGCATCCCGGATAAGCCCTCGGAAATCAGCATACAGTAGATATATCCGTACAGGCTGGACATATCCGTCAGCAGCAGGGTCGTCGGCGGTTTTTTCCGCAAAGCCATCGACCCTCCTTTCGCATTCTCTTTGCTCGTATTGTACCATGAGAAGCCCGAATTGGCAAGGGTTTCAGGCGCAAAAGAGAATATTCACGGTTTATTTCCAATCCTGTCGCCCGAAACACTTGCAACTGCCCGCGCTTTCCTGTAAAATAGGGACAGGTGGCAAACGATATGACGAGGAGGCTTTTTTCATGATTGCTGATGAACAGGTGACGACCGAGCCGTCTTCTCTCTTTTCCGCGCAGGATCAGGCGGCGATTCGCGCACAGCTGAAAAAGCGGCTGATTCTGGTGCTGATTCCGGTGCTTGTGCTGCTGGGCGCCGCCATTTATTTCGCCATCCAGCGCAACGAGGTTGCGACCGATGTGCTGACGATTGTCAGTCTGTCCGCTCTGATTTTCTGCTATGACCTCTTCCTGAAGCCGCTGCGGTGCTATCAGCGCCATTTGAACAACGTGATTTCGGGACGCCGCCGCGCGGTGGATTTGCCGTTTCTGGCGATTTCGGACGACATCAGCCTGGTGGACGGCGTGCCGTACCGCGCCATGACCTGCACCGACCTCGACGCGAAGGGCCGCCCGTATGACCGCCTGTTCTACTTCGACGCGGAGAAGCCCTTCCCCGCCATCGCAGCGGGCGAAACCGTGCGCGTCGTGCACCACGAGCTGGACGTGTCGGACGTGGTGCGGGTGTAATTCCGGAGGATTTTGCCCCATGAAGAAGCTGCTTTGTCTCCTGCTGACCTTGCTGCTGATTCCCCCCGCACTGGCGGAAGATGCCCTTGATGTGCCCGATGTCTCTTCCCTGCTGCCCTGCGCGAATGGCGCACTGCTTGCCGTTTCGCCGGATTTGCGCGTCCTTCGCCGGGACAGTGCGGGCGACTGGGCGCTTGTCCTTTCCGCCGAGCAGATTTCCGCCGCCTGCCCGCCCCGATTCATGCCGGATGCGGCGAATGCGCTGCTCCTGCCGGGCGAAAATGGTGCATACGCGCTGCTGCTCCTGCCAGACACGAGCGGGCAAATCGCCGTGCTGTCCCTGACCGGAGCGACGTGCGAGCTGACGCGGGTGTTCGCGGATTTTCTGCCGATGAACAGTGAAATGACCGCGCAGTGGACGCTTCTTTCCGCCGCGCGCGCCGGAAACACGCTGTACGCCGCCTTTTCAAGCAATTTCGCGACATACAGCACCTATGCGCTTTCGCTGGCGGACGGGTCGTCTTTTCTGCTTTCGGATGCGCCGATGCGCTTCTTGATGCCCTTGGCGGACGGGCAGCTGCTGGCGTGTGTCAATCCGCCCATAAGCAGCATCGACGAAAGCTGCTTCGCCCTGCTGGATGCGGATTCCGGCGAATCCAGCCGCCTTTGCGCCCTGCCCACCCACAAGGCATACGCGGGCTTCGCGCTGGACGGCGATTCCCTCTATTTCACCGACGGCGAGACGATTTACTGCGCCGCGCCGCCCTATGATGCTGTGGAATCCGTCGGCTATCTGCCGTCGCTGGACACGAGCGCCCGTCTGCCCGCGCTGATGGTCGATAATTGCTACTGCGTGTGCAATGCCGAATTGGGCTTCTTCGCAGCGCAGCTCCATACCGCGCCGCGCTGCACCCTGCGCGTGGATGCCCGCCTGTCCAATGTGAATCGGGCGCTGGTGTCGCAGTACCTCCGTGCGCACCCGGACGTTGCCGTTGTTTATGCGCCGCACAATGCTTCGACCGCGCCGGAATACCGCCAGCACATGGAGAGCGGCGACGCGCTGGATATTTACGCCTTCACGCTGCCGAACGAATCATTCATCCCCCTGCGCGACAAGGACGACCTGCTGGACTTGCGCCCGCTGATGGGCGCGGACACCCTTGATTCGCTCCTGCCGCAGGTGCTTGCGCCGCTGGAAAAGGCGGGCGGGCTGTTCGCGATTCCCTGCGGCGCGCCGAGCGTCTCGTGCTGGTTTCTCGACCAATCGTCGCTGGAATCCTTGGGGCTGACGGACGTTCCCGCGACGTATGCCGACCTGATGACGCTGATTTCCACCTACCTCACCGACTTTGCGTCTGATTCCGACGTTGCCTTAGCCGACAATCCGGGCGGCATGGCGGATTCCCTCTTCCAGCAGCTTTTCTGGGCGCAGCTCGCGCGCTGTGAAGCATCCGGCGTCCTGCCGACGTTCACCGATGCGGATTTCGTTGCGGCGCTCCGGCAGTACATCGCGCTCCGCCCGGCGCTGGTGGACTACGAAACCCGCTGGCTGGCGGAACGGTCTTCTTCGCTGGGCGACTTGGGCGACACGGGCGGCATCGTCACGGTTCTCTCCGTGTCCAGCAGTCAGCCCTCGCTGCTGCACCTGAACACGTCGCTTACGCCGAGCAAAACGGACGAAGTTCCGCTGCTGCTGTCGTTCAGCGAAGGCGGCGCGTTGCTCATTCCGATGACCTACTCGGTGCTGGCAGTCAATCGCCGCTCGGCATACCCGGATGATGCCGCGTCGCTGCTGTCCTACCTGCTGGACAATCAGCCGTATGATGCGAAACTGGCGCTTCTGCCGGATTACGCGGCGCTTCAGCCGAATCCGGCATACACAGAGGCGGCGCAGAAGATTTTGGACGACGAAGCGCTTTACATGCAGTACCGCGCCACCCTTTCCCCCTTGGAGCAGAAGCAGGCGGAGGATATACTGACGGACGCGCGCGCTGCGCTCCATCAGATTCCGCCGAACGTATACAGCGCGGCGGAAATCGCAGCGTATCATGCGCGCCTGAATCACGCGCATCTGCTGGAATCGTCATTCTGGGTCAGCGGCAACCAGCATGTATCCACCCTGCGGCAGCGTCTTCTGGACGGCGAATGCACCGTGGAGACGTTCGTGCAGGAATTGACCCGCATTGTGCAGATGATAACGCTTGAAAACGGCGTGTCTTCGTGAATTTTTCCCGCGCGTCCTGCAACAAAACACCCCTTTCAAGCGTTTCATATTTAGGGGATAATTCCCCTTTCCCAAGAAGAATCATCCTATGAATGGAGGGTAACATCATGAAGCATCTTTCCCGCGTCCTGTGCCTGCTGCTGATGCTGGCGCTGCTGCTGCCCGGCGCGCTTGCGGAGGCAGTCGAGCAGACCGAGCAGACCGAGCAGATCGACAGCGGCATCGAAGAAGATGAGGTCGAGAAGGTCGGCGACATTTTCGACATGTACCAAGTCGGCAGCATGGTGGAAGCAAACGGCAAGCTCTACACCATCTCCTACGGCCCGACCATCTGCGAATTCGACGGCGAAAACTGGCGCATCGCGGTGGTGGCGAGCAGCTTTTCGGACGTTCTGCGCTTCTCCGAGGACGGCTCCTTTTACAGCGACGAAACGTCCGCCGTGCTGTCTGTGGAGGAGGACGGCACGCTGCTGCTGCTCTACCCCTACTCTGACGGCGTAATTGACTTGCTGCGCATCCCGCTCGACGGCAGCGACGTCACCCGCGTGCACTCCTTCCGCCTGGTGGAGGATAGCGGCGACGAGGACGGCAGCCTCTACTTCTCCCTGCAGGGCGCGGCGCTGACGAGCGATTACGCCTATGTGACCGCCTACGGGCTGAATCCCGAAGCGATGTACGGGCTGAATCAGCTGTTCGAGCTGAACCTCAAGGACGGCAGCGTCCGCAAGGTGACGGAGGATTACATCGGCATCATCCTGCCGCTGGATGACACGTCGCTCATCGGCTACTATGACAACCGCTACACCGGCGCGGACGACCCGCTGACCGCGCTCGTGCGCATCAACCGTCAGACCGGTCTGACCGACACGCTGTGCGAAATGGAGTCCGACTCCTCTTTCTCCGGCTTCACCATGTCCGGCACGTCCGTCGTCTTCAACGATGGCTCGCAGGTGCTGCGCGTCGCCGCGCCGTATGACACCGTGAAGACGGTTGGCTACCTGCCCCCGGCGTATGTGTACACCAATCTGCCCGGCTGCGTGTCTGGCAACAGCTACTACACCTACAACTACGACACCGGTCTGACCTCGATTGACCTGACTGCGCCGCTGCCCGCGACCGTCCTGCGCATCGACTCGTCCATCAGCTGGGGCGATGTGGGCGAACTGGTGCGCCAGTACGTCAAGGAGCATCCGGAAGTCGGCATCGTGTACGCATCCACCAGCGCAGCCACCGCGCCGGACTACACCCAGCACATGCAGAGCGGCGAGGCGCTTGACCTCTACTCCTTCTATCTGCCGGGCGACGCCTTCGCTGCCCTGCGCAACAAGGGGTACCTGGCGGAGCTGTCCGGCAGCAGCGACCTGCTCGCGGCTGTTTCCGAAATGTTCCCGAATCTGACCAAGCAGGTGCTGGTGGATGGCCACCTTTACGCCCTGCCCGTTGAAGTGAGCACCTCCTGCTGGTCGATTGACACCGCCGTACTGGAGGATGTCGGGTTGACGGCGGAGGATGTGCCGACGACGTATCTGGAGCTGCTGAACCTCATCGACGAATGGATTACCTCCTACGTTGAGGATTACCCGGAGCACGCGCTGATGGACTACCCGTACAGCCTGTCAATGCAGCTGTTCGGCCAGATTATGCTGGCGCAGATTGCCGAGTGTGAAGCGGACGGCCGCACGCTGACCTTCACCGACGCGGATTTCATCGCCACGCTGAACAAGCTGGACAGTATGCGCGAGAAGCTGAAGGCGTACGAGGATCAGTGGAACGACGACAACAACAGCGGCAATATTGTCTATAGCAGCAACACAATGATTATCGGCTCGTATGACGCCAGCAGCAGCGAAGGTCCCCTCCTGAGCAGCTACGTCAGCATCGGCATTCACTATGCCAGCGACCGTGAAAGCACGGCTGTCCCGCTGATGCTGTCCATCCAGCCGAACCACGACAGCAGCGTCATCGGCAACCTCCGCGTGATGGCGGTCAACCGCTCCAGCAAGAACGCCGATGCCGCCATGAACCTGCTGACGTACCTCGCCGTCAACCGCAGCGATTATCAGAAGTCGCTTTTCTCCCCTGCCTACACGGACAACATTGAAGACCCGCACTACGAGGAGACCAAGGCGAGCCACGAGAGCTTCATTGACGAACTGACGAAAGCAATGGCGACCGCCGACGACAGCGAAAAGCGCGACTATCAGGAAGCGATTCAGAACCTGACGGACGCTTTGACCCGCCTCTCCCCCTACCAGTACACGACCGAGGACATTCTCCTCTACGATTCGCAGATGGAGAATGTGCGCATCATTGAATCGACCGTGTTCTACGGCGACGACAACGAAGCATCCACGCTTGTGAACCGCTACATGGACGGCAACATCACCGTCGACCAGTTTGTCCGCGAGCTGACCCGCATTGTGCAGATGATGATTATGGAGAACTCGTAAGTCGCACCCAACCGAGAAGCCGGATGAGAAGTCCGGCTTCTTTTGTATTGTAGGAGAACCAAGGGGCGTTGCCCCTAACCCCCACCAGAGGCTCTGCCTCTGGACTCCGCAAGGGAGTTCCTCCCTTGACCCTCTCGCGCGATTGAGTTGTTCGCACTTTCAGACTATGCCCGCGTGTTGATTCGACCTCATCACTCCAAAAGCATGGGGGTGTGCACCGCGAAGGGGTCGAGGGGGCGACCGCAAAGCCCCCTCGTCGCTCCCGCAGGAGCGAAACCCCTGCGCAACAAAAAAGACCAAGAAACATGGGTATGCACCGCGCAGAAAAGCAGCTTTTCCCCTCCAAAATCAAAAAAATCACAAAAAAATGACGATTCGATGCAACGAAATCGCCTTTTCATTCGTCTTATATCATGAAGGCGGTTATGTTATTAACGCCGCCGATTCCACGCAATAACGAGGTGATTTACGATGACGGAGGGAACACAGGCGCGTCCGGAGCGCGTAATGGTGCTTGAGCCCGATGCCGAACGCCGGCAGATGCTCGCCCAAACGCTGATGCAGTCCGGCTTCCGCTGCTTTATGGCAGATTCGGTGCACGACGCGCTCCCCTTCTATCAGGACAGGCAAGATTCGGCGTGTATGCTGACGATTCTCAACGCGCGCCTGCCGTGGTGCGAGAGCGTTGAGTTGCTCAGCCGGGCGCAGGAAAACGACTGGCCCGTGCTGTTTCTGACGGCGGAAGCGGCGAACGTTGCGCACCTGCAATCGCTGTTTGACCTGCCGTGCGACGCGCTGGTGCATCCCTTCTCCCCCAAGCAGCTGATGAATGCAGTGGAAAACCTGCTGCTGCTTGCCCAATCGCTCCTGCGTGCCGGGCCGCTGCGGCTGGACACGCTGCACCACCGCGTGACGATGGCAGGCGAGCACCTGACGCTCACCGCGCAGGAATTTGCCTTGCTGGAAGTGCTGGTGAAGACGCCGGGGGCAGCCGTCTCCCGCGAAACGCTCCTGCGGACGGCGTGGGGATATCAGGATTTAGGCGAAACCCGAACAGTGGACGTGCACATCCAGCGTTTGCGGCGGAAATTGGGCAAATCGTGCATCGAAACGGTATATAAAACGGGATATAAACTCAAAATGGCGTAACATGGCGTCCCCCTCTGCGCAAAGAGGGGGATTTTTCGTGCCAAAAATCATCATCCGCACGAAAAAAAACCGTTCCCTTGTGCGGAAGGAACGGCTTGTGCTTGCTTGATGTGTGCGTAAAGAAAACAAAACGTTCAAACGTGACAACCGTCACGCAATCTTACTTGGCTTCGGCGGTCGCATCGGTGCCGGGGATGTTGATGATCTCCAGCATGACCAACTCGGCAGCATCGCCGCGGCGCGGTCCCAGCTTGTACATACGGGTGTAGCCGCCAGCCACGTTCTTCTCGGCGTTGCGCTTCTTGAACATCGGGCCGTACTCACGGAACAGCTTCTCAACGACGGGATACTTCACGTCCTTGGTGCGCTCCTTGTACTCCTTCTTGTTCTCGTCCGCCAGCTTCTGCTGCGGCACGTTGTACAGATACGCAGTCATCTGACGGCGAGCGTGCAGCTTGGACGGCGCATCGTTGACCACCTGCAGTTCGACCTTCTGATCCTTGTCGTTGTGGGTGATCTTGGTGGTGGTCACGGTGTTGTCGCACTCGTTGACTGCCAGAGTAATGTAATGTTCGGCAATGCGGCGGACTTCCTTGGCCTTGGCTTCGGTCGTCACGATCTTGCCATTCTGAAACAGGTTCGTCACCAGACCGCGGAGCAGCGCTTTGCGCTGACCGGCCGTGCGACCCAGTTTGCGCTGGTGTGCCATGGGATTATTTCCTCCTATCACGGGCAAGCAGCGATTCTAACCGACGTGCGATCGGGTAAAATCAAGCTGCCATCGTTGTGCCCCGTCTTATTCTTCGTTCTGGCGCAGACCCAGACCCAGATCCTGCAGCTTCTGTTCCACTTCTTCCAAGGACTTGCGACCAAGGTTGCGCACCTTCATCATGTCCTCCTGATTGCGCTGCACCAGCTCGGCGACGCTGTTGATGCCAGCGCGCTTCAAGCAGTTGTAGGCACGGACAGAGAGCTCCAGCTCTTCAATGGTCATTTCGAGGACTTTTTCCTTCTTGTCGTCCTCAGGCTGCGTCATGCTGACCGGCAACACCTGATCCGTCAGGCTGACGAACTGCATCAGGTGTTCGGTGAGAATCTTCGCCGCGCAGCTGATGGCCTCTTCAGGCTTCAGGGTGCCATTCGTCCACACCTCAAGGGTCAGACGGTCAAAGTCGTTGGACTGGCCGACGCGCTTGTCCTCCACCGTGTAGTTGACCTTCACGATGGGGGTGAAGATGCTGTCCATGGCGATATCGCCGATGGGCATCGAGCCGGCATTGCGGGCCTTGTTCTTGTCCGCGCTGACGTAGCCCACGCCGCGTTCAAGGCGGAGCGTCATCTGAAGATGCGCGTCCTCGTTGAGCGTTGCGATGTGCATATCGGGGTTGATGATTTCAATTTCATCATCAACCTTGATATCCGCCGCGGTCAGTTCGCACGGGCCCATTTTGTCCACGATTACAGACTTCGGGCCGTCGCTGTACATTTTGACAGCCAAGCCCTTCAGGTTCAGGATGATTTCGGTGACATCCTCTTTCACGCCGGGAATGGTGGAAAATTCATGCTGCACACCTTCGATGTGAACAGCAGACGCCGCCGCTCCGGGCAGAGAGGATAGCAGGACACGGCGCAGGCTGTTGCCCAGCGTGTGACCAAACCCGCGTTCGAGCGGTTCGACCACAAAGCGTCCGTACTTGCCATTGTCCCCGACTTCGACGCATTCGACTTTTGCGATTTCTACGGCCATTATTTTTACCCTCCTTGCTCAGGTTCGGAGTGACGAAGGGAGGAATGCGAAAGCGAGCTTCATGCATCCCGTCATCCGCATCCCGTTTCCCTTCCTTAACGGGAGTAGAATTCGACGATCATGCTCATTTCGGCTTCGAGGCTGACGTCCTCACGGGTCGGCAGCGCAACGACTTTGCCGGTCAGGTTGGGGGCATCAAAGGTCAGCCACTTGGGGGTGACGACGCTGGTGCCTTCGCGCAGCGGCTTGAAGAGCTCGGACTCGGTGCTCTTCTGGCGCAGGGTGATCACGTCGCCAACCTTCACGGAGTAGGACGGAATGTCCACCTTCTGGCCGTTGACGCGGATGTGACCATGCACAACGATCTGACGGGCGGCACGGCGGGTCTTGCCCAGACCCAGACGGTACACAACGTTGTCCAGGCGCAGTTCGAGCAGCTGGAGCATGTTGTCGCCGGTGATGCCCTTCATGTTGGTCGCCTTCAGGTAGTACTTGTGGAACTGCTTTTCCAGCACACCGTAGACGAACTTAACCTTCTGCTTTTCCTTCAGCTGCGCGCCGTATTCAGAAACCTTCTTACGACGGGTGCCGCCGGGATTACGCTTAGATTGCTTTTTGCCATAACCCATTTCCGCCGGGCTGACGCCGAGTGCACGGCACTTCCGGGCGACGGGCTGCTTATTGATAGCCATGTTTTACAGTCCTCCTTCGTTTGCTTACACGCGACGGCGCTTGGGCGGACGGCAGCCGTTATGCGGAATCGGCGTCACGTCCTTAATCATGCTCACGTCCAGACCAGCGGCCTGCAGGGAGCGGATAGCGGCTTCACGGCCAGAACCCGGACCCTTGACATACACTTCAACCGTCTTCAGGCCATATTCCATTGCGGCCTTGGCAGCGGTCTCAGCGGCGGTCTGTGCAGCAAAAGGAGTAGACTTCTTGCTGCCGCGGAAGCCCAGGCCGCCGGAGGAGGCCCAGGACAGGGCGTTGCCCTGCGTATCGGTGATGGTGACGATGGTGTTATTGAAAGAAGAGCTGATGTGCGCCGCACCGCGCTCGACGAGCTTGCGCTCCTTGCGCTTGCGCACGACCTTCTTGAGCTTGCTCTGCTGCTTGGGTGCCATTGTTTTTCCCTCCGTTATTTCACGAAACGGCTCTCACCGCGTAATTCCAGCGAATTACTTGGTGGCCTTCTTCTTGCCAGCGATGGTCTTCTTCGGGCCCTTGCGGGTACGCGCGTTCTGCTTGGTGTTCTGACCGCGAACGGGCAGACCACGGCGATGACGCACACCGCGATAGCAGCCGATTTCCACCAGACGCTTGATGTTCAGGGAGACTTCGCGGCGCAGATCGCCTTCCACCTTCAGGTGGTGCTCGATGTAGTCGCGCAGCTTGCTGATGTCGTTTTCGGAGAGATCCTTGACGCGGGTGTCGGGGTTAATGCCGACTTCCGCAAGCATCTTCTGAGAGGTCGTCAGGCCAATACCGTAGATGTAGGTCAGGCCGATCTCAACGCGCTTTTCTCTGGGCAGGTCCACACCTGCAATGCGTGCCATGTGTTAAATGCACCTCCGTAATTTTATGACGAACTGTCCGTCCGCCATCAAAGACGCGGTTCGTCCACCAACCTCTCAGAGGCAACCCACCCCGGAGCTGTCAGTGCCGTCCGCCACCCTTGCTGTGCCTGCGCTTGGTGATGCAAGCGCAAAGCAACGCCGTCCCTTCGCAATTTGGAAGGCTGCGAAGAGAAAGCGTAATCATGTCAGAAGACGTATCGGTGCGCTGGTGGAACACAGGCTTATGTTTAGAAGAAGAAGCCCATGCAGCCGCCCACCAGTGCGACCAGTTGCTAACCGTCTGTTATTGTACCACGAAACCCATCGGAAAATCAAGAGGTTGCACGAACTTTCCAGCTTCTTTTTCTGCTTCCTCGGTATAGAAATTTTTATCCGATTTTTGTGCACATTGCACCGATTATCAAACATAAATCCCTTGCATACCGCTGTTTCTTCGATTATAATAGAGTTGTTCCCAAAAGGAGGAGGATTTTTTTGCTGACAATCCCTGCTGGAGCGGATTTTATCCTGCGCAGGCTGATGGAAAACGGCTTTGACGCCTACGTTGTCGGCGGATGCGTACGCGACAGTCTGCTTGGGCTGTTCCCGCATGACTGGGATATTTGCACCAGCGCGCGCCCGGAGCAGATGCAAGCTGTTTTTGCGGACTGCCGCGTCATCGAAACCGGCCTGAAGCACGGCACGCTGACCGTCCTGCACGACCGCATTCCCTATGAAGTGACGACCTTCCGCGTCGATGGCGGATACACTGACCATCGCCACCCGGACAGCGTGTCGTTTGTCTCTAATGTGGTGGACGACCTTGCCCGGCGCGATTTCACCGTCAACGCCATGGCATGGAATCCGCAAACCGGGCTGGTGGACGCCTTTCACGGGCAGGAGGATTTGCGCGCGGGCATTATCCGCGCCGTCGGCGACCCCAAAACGCGCTTCACCGAGGATGCGCTGCGGATTCTGCGCGCGCTGCGGTTCGCGTCCGTGTACGGTTTCCGGATTGATGATGCCACCAGTCAGGCGGCGCACGACCTGTGCCATACGCTGACGGACGTCGCTGCCGAGCGCATCCGCGTTGAATTGGCGAAGCTGCTGTGCGGGCAGGGCGCGGCGGACATCCTGCGCGCGTATCCGGACGTGCTGTTCGTCCTGCTTCCCCAGCTGCGCGCAATGCACGGCTTCGACCAGCATAATCCGCACCACCGCTATGATGTGTGGGAGCACACACTGCGCGCGCTGCCCCATATTCCGCCGACGGAGACGCTGCGGCTGGCGATTCTGCTGCATGACAGCGGCAAGCCGGACTGCTTCACGCTGGATGAGGCGGGCATCGGGCATATGCACGGGCACGCGGAGCGTTCCGCCGAGATTGCGGACGAGGTGCTTTCCTCCCTGCGTGTGGACAACGCGACCCGCGAGCGCGTGACGCTGCTGGTGCGCAGCCACTCCCTGTCCGTTTCGCCCGACCCAAAGCTGCTGCGCCGCCGCCTGAATCAGCTTGGCGAAGAAGCGCTGCGGCAATTGCTGCTGCTCCAGCGCGCCGACCAGCTGGGCAAGGGCACGATTTCGCCGGAGGAAATCAAGGCGGAGTACCGCACAGTTGTCGCCGCGCTGGATGCGCTGATGGCAACGTCGCCCTGCTTCACGCTGAAATCGCTGGCGGTATCCGGGCGCGATTTAATGGCGGCGGGTCTGCCCAAAGGACACATTGTCGGGCAGGCGCTGGCATATCTTCTCGATGAAGTAATGGCGGAGCGCTTGCCGAACGCGCGGGATGCGCTGCTTGACGCCGCCATCCGCCAATTTGGAGGGATGTCATGATGCGCCTTGCCCAGCGCCTGATTCGCCCCGGCGAAAGCCCGTCCGACCAGCCCGTCCGCAAGCGGTTGGGGACGTTCGCGTCCGCTGTTGGCGTCGGGACGAACATCCTGCTTTCGCTGACGAAAGTCATTATCGGCACGCTGACCGGCTCGCTGGCAGTCACGGCGGACGCGGTCAACAACCTGTCCGACGCGGCAGGCAGCATTGTGTCGCTCATCAGCGTCCGCGTTGCCCAAAAGCCCATTGACCGTGAGCATCCCTTCGGGCACGGGCGCATCGAGTACCTCGGCGCGCTTGGCGTCGGCGCGCTGATTCTCGTCATGGGGCTTGAACTGCTCAAAAGCGGCGTCAGCGGCATCATCACCCCGCAAGCCATGCACTTTGCTTGGGTGCCGTTCCTGATTCTGCTCTTCTCTATCGCCGTCAAGGGCGCGCTGTTCTTCTTCTATCGCGATGCAGGCAGGCTGATTGACGCGGATTCGCTCAAAGCCGCCTCCCGCGATTCCCTCTCCGACGTGCTGGCGACCTCCGCCGTCGCGCTTTCGATGGTCATCGGGCAATTCACGGCGTTTCCGGTCGATGGCGTGATGAGCATCATCGTTGCGCTGCTCGTCCTCAAAACGGGCTTTGACGTCGTGCGCGATCAGATGGATACGCTGATGGGCGCAAAAACGAACCCGGAGCTTGGGCGGCAGATTATCGCGATGCTGAATCAATATGATGAGATTCTCGGCACGCACGACCTGATGATTCACGACTACGGGCCGGGGCGCTGCGTCGCGTCGATTCACGCGGAAGTACCCGCCGACGCGAATCTCGTCGCGATTCACGAAGTTATCGACCGCGCGGAGAGCGACATCAGCCGCGCGCTGCACATTCCGATTTGCATCCACATTGACCCAATTGTCGTCGGTGACCCGATTTTTGACAGCATTACGGCGCATTTCAACCACATTCTGAGCCAGCAGTACCCAGGTACGCACATCCACGACCTGCGGATGGTGCCGGGGGAAAACGTGGTGAATCTGGTGTTTGATGTCGCCGTGCCGCCGGAGTGCAAGGACACCGCGCCGCTGACGGAGCAGCTTTCGCGCGCCGCCAAAGCGCTTGACCCACGTTATCGGTGCGTCATCCACTACGACCTTGATTTCTACAATGAGCAATGATTGAAACGGGCGAACGCGCTGTTTTTCCGCGCATTCGCCCGTGTTTCTTTATGCTATTTTCAAAGTGAGAATGCGCCAAAGCGCAAGCAGATGGCGCAGTTGAACGTTACTCTTCCACCAGCTGAATTTTCCGCACGTCGCTTTCGCTGACGGTCATGAAAAGCGTCCGCTGGTTGGTGTAAATGACCATGCCGGGAGCGGCGCCGCCGGGCTTCTTGACATAGCGGCGGAGCGTGTAGTCAATCGGCACGCCGGAGGAATTCTGCCCCTTGGAGTACCACGCGGCAAGAATCGCGGCTTCCAGCAGCGTCTGGCGCGGAATCTCCCCTTCTTTGCGGATGATGACGTGGCTGCCGGGCATGTCCTTGGCGTGCAGCCACGTTTCGTTCGGGCGCGCGTCCCCGGTCAGGCGGTCGTTCTGCGCGGCATTTTTGCCGACGTAGATGTCGATGCCGTCCGTCGAGCGGTAGTGGTACGGCTTCGATTTCGGCAGTGCCTTCTGCTGGCGGCGGTTGACGCCCTTGCGGATATAGCCCGTGCGCATCAAATCCTGCCGGATTTCCTCCAGTTCGCTTTCGCCGATGCACTTGCCCACGTCCAGCAGCGTGCCTTCCAGATAATCCAGCTCCTTGAGCGTCTTTTCCTTCTGCTCGGCGGCAATCTCCCGCGTCGTCCGTGCCTTTTGGTACTTCTTGAAGTACCGCTGGGCGTTTTGCACGGGGGTCAGCTGATTATCCAGCGGAATCGTCATGCTGCCGCCGTTTTCGTCGTAGAAATTCGGCAGTGTCGCTTCAGTCTGCCCCTTTTTCAGCTGCCACAGGTTCGCGTTGATGATCTCGCCCATGATGCGGTATTCATCCATCCGCGCGGCGCTGGACAAGTCCTCCTCCTGCTGGGCGAGTTTCTTTTCGCAGCGCTCAATCTGCCCCTTGAGCAGCTTGACCATGGACGCGCTCTTCTGGTTGATGCGATCCTGCTGGTCACGCGCGCCGAAATAGCGTTCGAGCGCCTGCGACACAGTCGGGTACGGCTTCTGCCGATCCAAATCGCGGCTCAAATACGGGAACGGGAAGATGTCCGCCGGTTCGCCCTGCTCATCCTCCAATACGCGCGGCTCAGCCATCTGTGGCAGGCGGCGCAGCAGTTCCGCAAGGCGCGCCGCCGTTTCGGGCAGATTGTCCGTGCGGTCGCTTCCGGCGGGCAGCACACGATAAGCAAGTTCCTTCGCCGCCGGGTTCGACAGCCCCGACACGCTGGCGGCAAGCGCCTTTTGCAGCGGCACATCCCCCTGCGCTTCGAGCTTGGCAAGCAGATTTTCCGCATCAGCGTCTTCCGGGGCGATTTTGTCCTGCGCGGGCGGCGGCAGGTACGGCAGCCCCGGCTGAATCTGGCGCACGCGGCTCATGTCCGCGCTGACGTGCCGCGCCGCTTCAAGGATTCGCCCGTCCTCGTCCAGCAGCATCAAATTGCTGTGCCGCCCCATGATTTCCAGCACCAGCCGGCGCAGGACGTGGTCGCCCAGTTCATTCACCGTGTCAATATCGACGTGAATCACGCGGTCGCCGTGCATTTGCTGGATGCTCAAAATGCGCCCGCTGAGGATTTGCTTGCGCAGGAGCATACAGAACATCGGCGGTTCAAGCGGATTCGGGAAATTCAAGTTCGTGAAGTGGCAGCGCGCATTGTTCGGCGACGCGCACAGCAGCAGCCGATGATTCGCCGCTCCCGCGCGAACCAGCAGCACAATGGTATCCTTCTCCGGCTGCGTAATGCGGTCGATTCTCCCGCCCGGCAGAATCGCGTTCATCTCCCGCGTCGCAAACCCCAGTGTCAAGCCATCCATCGGCATAAGATAACACCTCCAACCAGAGGCTCTGCCTCTGGACTCTGCCAAAGGGTCTTCGACCCTCTGGACTCCCTTTCGCGCGATTGAGTTGCGCGCGATTGCATACTGTGTCCGCGTGTTTATGCAGGGATTTCGCTCCTGCGGGAGCGAACAAAGGGCATGAAAACAGACATCGTCTGCGATCGCCCTTTGGAAACCTTCGGGTGCACACTTTTGTTACTTGATTTTTATTGGAAGTTCTTCGTTGGTGTGCGTTGGGTTTCCCCAATAAACACTACCAAATAGTAACATGGGTGTGCATGCGAAGCAGTCCAGAGGGCGACCGCAAAGCCCTCTGGTCGCCACCGCAGTGGCGAAACCCCTGCGACAAATCAAGTCAATACAATCGTAGAAAAAAGCTCGAAGCGCTTTCCCGCTTCTATCGGGAAATCCGCCAATGCTCCGGCATCAGCCGCCGATACGCCGGATAGCTGTACCGGTCATCCAGCAGCAGCGCGACCCCCGTATCCGTCTCCGTGCGAATCACCCGCCCGACCGCTTGCGTCACCTTCTGCATTCCCGGCAGCATGTACGCATACAGGAATCCGTCGCCCAGCGTCCGCTCGAAGTGCGCCCGAAGCACTTCCTGATACAGATTCACCTGCGGCAGCCCGACCCCGACGACTACCACGCCGTCCAGCTGCCGCCCCGGCAGGTCAATCCCCTCCGAGAACACGCCGCCGAGGACGCACAGGCTCAGCGCGTCGCCTCCATCCTGCCGATAAGCATCCAGAAACGCCGCGCGCGCCGCCTCGTCCATCTGCTTCTCCTGCACCTGACACGGCAGCATCAGCCGCTCCGCCGTCATCCGCAGAAATGCAAAGCTTGGGAAAAACACAAGGTACTTGCCGGGTTTTTGCGTCACCAGCGCTGTAATCTGCCGCGCAATCTCCGTGCACGCCGATGAGCGGTGCGCATAGCGCGTGTTCACGTCCACTTGGCGGATTTGCAGGTGCTCCGGCGGAAACGGCGACGGCATGGCAAAACATGCGTCGTCCTCCGCGCCGCCCAAAAGAAGCCGCATTTCCGGCAGCGGATGCAGCGTCGCGGAAAAGCACGTCACCCCCGAAAGCCCCTGCGTCGCCTGCTGGAAATACCCCGCAGCGTCCAGCGCAAAGGCGGTAATCTTCGGATGCCTGCGCCCCTCCCAGAGAATCGCGTAGTCCGCCGAATCCCGCTGACGGGCGCGGTTGAAAGACAGCAGCGGCATCAGCGTGTCGCCGAGCCGTCCGCCCGCATCCTCCCACGGGAAATGCTCCTGCCGCGCGTCCATGAACGCATCCGCCAGTGACAAGCATACGCGGTCAAAATCATCCGGCAGTTTCGGCAGTGTCCCCTCCTGCGAGCCATCCTCCGGCAGCAGCAGGTTGTCCACCGCGTGAATCACGTCCGTCATCGCCTTGTACAGCGGATGCTTCTTCCCCGCCGCCTTGCCGACGACCGTCCGCAGTTTCCGCAGCCCGGCGGAATCCACCGACCCGGACAGCATATCGCGAATCCGCTCCGGCAGGTGGTGCGCCTCGTCGATGAGCAGCGTCACGTCGCGTGTTGCGTCGAAAATCCGCCGGATGTGCACTGCCGGGTCAAGCGCGTAGTTGTAGTCGCAGATGACCACGTCCGCGATTTCGCACAGCGACATGGCGAATTCAAACGGGCACAGGCAGTATTTGTCCGCCACCGCCCGCACGTTCTCCGCCGACCAGTCGTCCGCAGCCATCATCTCCTCGATGGCTTCCGTGTCGCGCAGCAAATGCCCCTTCGCCCGCTCGCAGTAGTCCGGGTGGCACAGCGTGTGTGTCGGGCATTGCTTGTCCTTCGCGTCAATCACCAGCGCCCAGAGGGGCAGCGTCTGCTGATGCAGGCGTGCCAGCGCGTCGAGCGCCCCCTGCCGCTGCGTTGTGCGCGCGGTGAGGTAGTAAACCTGCCCCGTCAGCCCCTCGTCAAGCGCTTTGAGCGCCGGAAAGAGTGTCGCGGAGGATTTGCCCGTGCCCGTGGGCATACAGGCGAATAGCCGCTTTTTCCGCTTGATAGCGGTGTACACCTGCACCGCCATCTCCCGCTGACCCAGTCGGTAATTGGCATACGGGAATTTCAGCGCGGCGAGCGACGCGTTCCGCGCCCGCGTGTGCCGCCGAACCGCCCGAATCCGCCGCAGATACGGCAGGAGCACCGACTGGAATTCCGCCCGGCATTCTTCCGCCGTCAGCCGCTCCGGAAATTCCCCCTGCACCTTCCCGCGCCGCGTCACATATACCACGCGCACGTCCACCGCCGGAAGCCCGCGCGTCGCGCAGAGCATATGCCCATAGCAGACCGCCTGCATCCGATGTGCGGGAATCGGCGCTTCCGGCGGATGCTCCCCCTGCCAGAGCTTGATTTCCTCCACGCACGGGACGTCGGCTGCGTCACGGAAGGCGTCCATCCGTCCGCCGAGGACGAGCGTCAGTTCCTCGTCCTCCACGGGAATCGGCAGATTGAGCGGGACTTCCGCCTGCCAGCCGTCGCCCAGCAGCTTCTGCCGCGCCTGATGACCCAGCGTGCCGTCCAGCATGTCCTGCATCCGCCCGGAGATAAGGCGGATATCCGCGCCGTGCAGGGTAAATTCGACAAGTTCCCGAACCGAGACGCGAAGTTCCTCCACGGCGCGCTCCTTTCCGACAAAAAGCGGCAGACAGCTGCTTCGCCATCTGCCGCTCGTACTGTCCGATTTTCGCCATTTGCGCTATTTCCGCATAGTGAGCATTGCCCACGCAGGGATTTCGCTCCTGCGGGAGCGAGTCGGGGGCAATGAAAACAGACGAAGTCTGCGATCGCCCCCGACTCCCCTTCGGCTACCACTTTTGCAGTAGTCTTTATTTGCGTGAACCTTACAGCAGCTTGCTCAGACCGTTCAGGGCATTCTGCGCCTGCTCGTAGTAGGACTTTGCCGACGCTTTCAGGCTGTTCACCTGCGCGGTCAGGTCTTCCTTCTGCTTCGTCAGGTCGCTCAGCTGCTGACGAGCCTCGTTCTCTGCGTTCGCCAGAATCTGGGATGCCTTCGTCTGCGCATCCGCAATCGTCTGATCCTTGACGCGCTTCGCCATTTCGAGAATCTCGCGGAAGCTGTCGTCCGTCGCCGCTTCCGGGCGGGTCTGCTGGGGCACGGTATTGCTGCCGTTCGCCTGCGCCGCCTTCAGCTGCGCAATTTCCTGCCGCAGGGCATTCATTTCCGCGTCGCGGCGGTCAAACTCGTCGCAAATCTGGTCGAGGTATTCATCAACCTCCTGTTGATTGAAGCCCTTCGCCACCGTGCTGAATTTCTTGTCCAGAATGCTGTCCACCGTAATCCGCTGTTCCATTGTCGCTGCTCCTTTCTAATGCTTCCTTATGTTTTATGATGACCTTTCCCGTTTGAATACTTCCAATTGGATGCTGATTCTATCTTTGCGCGTCCGACCGCCGATTTCCGTCAGCCGAATGCGCCCAAACCCGCGGATGGAGAGCAGATCGCCCGCTTCCAGCAGGGTATCGACGCGCTCTTCCGGCGTGTGATTCCGCTGCACAAGGCCTTGCCGGATGATTTCCGCCGCGCGCGCCCGCGAAAGCGACATGCCCGCCGCCAGCACGCAATCCAGCCGCAGGGACGCCACCGTATCGCGCATTTGCGCCCCTTGCGGCGGCGTGAACTGCGGCGGCGCGTCCAGCAGGCGCACGCGAATCGCCGTATGCCCCGCCTCGTGCCACTCGTCCTGAAGTGACTTCGCCGCTTCAGGCATTGCCAGCAGGTACGCCGTGCCATCCTCCACCATCAAATCCCCGAACAGGCTTCTATCCATGCCCAGCGCCATCAGGCTGCCAAGCAGGTCACTGTGCCCAACGCGGGCGAATTTCGCCGCCCAGCTGATTTCCAGCCAAACCGCCGTAAATTCCGCGTCCACCCCGTCCGGGTGAAAACACACCTGCACACGTTCCGCGTCGTCCCAGCCGCCGTCAAAGGAAGCCAAAACGCCGCAGACCTTCGCCTCCCGCTGCGCCTCCTGCCGCTCCATGCCGGTCACAAAGCGCCCCGGAACCGCGCGGTCAAGTTTCTCCGCACGCTGTGCGCCCTGCCGAAGCCGAAGCGCGGTTTGCCCTTCCGCGTCCGCCCTCATAGCAGAATTGCGCGCACCAGCCACACCAGCAGCAGCAGCACCAGCGGCGACAAGTCAACCGCGTTCCAGCTTTCCGGCAGGTGCTTGTTCAGCTGCGCCCGAATCGGCGAGAGCAGCGGCTCCGTCATGCGGTCAAGCAGGTTCGTCCACTTGTTCGGCGTCACCTGCAGCACGCGGATGATAACCACCGCCAGCACGACGAGCATGTACAGGCGGAGCAGCATATCCAGAATCTTCAAGGCAATCATGCTATGTACCTCCCTTAGCGAGCGTTCTGATAGCCCCCGACGGTGCGGTAATTGGCCTGCACGCCGCCGAAAGACGACGTGAATCCGCCGTTGTCCGGGTAGGGCCAGTTGAGCTGAATATCCTGTTCGCCCATCCGGCGGAGGCCGTCGAATGCTGCCAGCTTCACGTCGGCGGGGGCGATGATGTAGAGCGTATCGCGCGAGACACGCGTCAGGCGGCATTTCGATACCACGCACGCGCCGTAGAGGATGTCCAGGCAGCGGCGCGCCTCCATGCGGTCGGAGATATCCTCGGCGTTCACCAGCAGAATCTCGTTATTTTGAAGGAACTCAATCAGCCGATAGCACGACGACACGCTTGTCACCTGCACGACATTGAGCACCGCGCGGTAGCTGGTGCCGTCCTCCTCCACAAACGAGCCGGGGAAGTAGCTCACATTGCCTCTCACCTGCTCCGGCGCGTTCTGTTGCGTCCGGTTCATCTGCCCGGTGGGCTGCTGATACGGCTGATTCGTCCCGTAGTATGGCTGCTGATAGCCCGTCTGCCCGCCCACAGGCGTGCCCTGCACGGGCTGACCGCTCATCGTGTTGCCCCGCGGCGGATTCGCATAGTTCTGCGGCGGATTCTGATAGCCCGTCTGCCCGCCCATGCTGCCCTGCGGTTGATACCCTGTGTAGCCCGGCTGTCCGTTCGGCTGTTGATTATACCCCGTATTGTACCGCTGGCTTGCGCCCATCGGCTGCCCCTGCGGAGCGAATTGTGCACTCTGGAAGCGCTGGCTCGTGCCGTACTGCGGATTGTTGTACTGCGCGTTCGTGCTCTGCGTGTTCTGCGCGTTCGGGAAGCGCTGGCCCATGCCGTACTGCGGATTATTGTAGGGATTCTGGCTGTTCATGGCGTTTCCGCCGCCCTGCGCATTCTGCCCGTTGTTCGGGAAGCGCTGTCCCTGCCCGTACGGCACATTGCCCGTCTGCTGCGGGGGCTGCACAGGCTGCGCGCCGCTCTGCTTGTCCTGCTTGCCGAGCGCGCGGTTGAGCAGGTCTTGGAAAGAGCGGTGCTTCGCCGTCTGCTGAGGAGCCGCCCCGCTGGGATTCTGCCGCCCCGTCGCCGCGACGCTCTCGAAGCCGGCATTCCCGCCGAACATGGTGTCCGGCATCACGCCGCCGCCGAACGCGCCCGCCGGAACTTCCTGCTGCGGCTGGGGGGTATTTTGATTGCGCACTGGGCGATAGCCGCTCGTGCCGCCGTTGCTGCGCCGGTTGCGGTTCGCCTGCTCGCCGCCCTGCATGAATCCCTGAAATTTCTCCTTGGCTTTATCGAAAATCGCCATGCTGCTTCTCTGCTCCTCCAGCTTCGGGCCTGTTCCGACGAATCAGAACAGCCGCCATCAATGTTGCCCTTGCGGGCCGTAGTCGCGCGCGCCCATCAGCGCACTGCCGATGCGTACCATCGTTGCGCCGTGCCGCGCCGCCAATTCGTAATCATGGGACATGCCCATGGAAAGCTCCTTCATCTCAATGCCGGGAATCGCCTCCGCCCGCGCCCGCTCAAAGAGGGTGCGCATATCAGCGAACAGCTTGTCCAGCAGCGCCGTATCCGGCGTGTTGGGCATCACCGCCATCAGCCCCTGCACGGAAAGCCCCGGCAGCTGCGAAACCGTGCGCAGGAAGGGGATTAGCTCTTCAGGGGGCAATCCGCCCTTCTGCACCTCGCCGCAGGGGGACACCTGAATCAGCACAGGCATCACGCGATTGTGCTTCTGCGCCTGACGGTCGATTTCCTGCGCGAGGGACAGCCTGTCCACCGAGTGAATCAGGCATACATGGTCTATTATATACTTTACTTTATTGGATTGCAACCTTCCGATGAGGTGAATCCGAAAATTCTTCTCCAGCGCGGGCAGTTTTTCCATGATTTCCTGTACTTTATTTTCCCCGATGTCCGTGACGCCGAGATTTTGCAGCGGCAGAATGTCCTCCGCCGGGTGCGTTTTGGTGACGGCGATGAGCTTCGGGACGGGGTACTTGCCGTCCGACGCGGCGGCAAGGCGCTGCTGAATCAGCGTCAGGTTGGCTTGCAAGTTTTCCATGCGAATGCTTCCTATCTTCCAGAAATTACTTGCCTTGTTTGCAGGATTTTGCTCCTGCGGATTGCTTTTTATCGTTGCAGAGCGTTTGCGCCCGTGATAATCCCCTATCAGAACAGCTTGACCGTCAGCCCCTCGTAGAGCAGCCCCTGCTGGACGGGCTGGAAGTAGATGTAGCCATCCGCCTTCGTCAGCACGCTGATGGGGTGGAAGGATTCCGTCTGCCCCTCGACGACGACGATGCCCTGCGTCTCGTTCTGCACATACAGCGCGCGCTCCGGGACGCGGAAGGTGTCCATGTTCTCGCCCAGCGTCGCTTCGGTGGAGCGCATATACAGCACCGGGTGCACGTCGCTTTCGACCCGCAAACGCACCAGCAGTTCGCCGCCGGAGCGGCTGAAGGATTCCACCGTTGCGGAGACCTGCGTGCTGTCAAAGCGCCCAAGTTTCAGCTGATAGGTCTGCCCGTTGACCGGGTTCCAGTCTTTATCCGCCGAGAGGAACAGCACGTTCCACGAGCCGTTCTGCACGATGCGGTAGAGTGTCGTTTTGCCGCGGAGGGCGTCATCCTGATCCGGCACCTGCCCGCGAACCATCTGCCGCACCTGCGTGGGCGTGAAGCTCTGGTAGGTCTGGGAGGTGAGCGCATATTCGTAGCCATCCAGGTAGAACGACACGATGCCGACGTAGTTGCTCGTGAAGTCCTTCGTCCAGCTGTTGATGCGCTGCTGCTGGGAGATTTCGTCATCCAGCTTGCGGGAGAAGCGCTGGTCATCCGCATAGGTGGTCTTAATCTGCTCCTGCCGCGTCTTGATGGAGGCTTTCAGCAGCGTCTCCTGATTGTCAAGCGACCCCGTGTTGCTCCAAATCATCTCGCGCAGCTCGCGCAAATGCCCCGTCACTTCGCTCATCAGGCGATCCATGCGTGCGTCGCTGATGGCGCTGGTGATAAGGTCTTTCTGATAATCGCGGATTTCCTCCTGATAGCTTTGCAGCGTCGTCACCTCGCGCGTGGAAAAGCCTGCCGAGTAAACCTGACAGATGCGCGTTTCCTGCGCGACTTCGCTGCCCTCCTCCGCAATGTAGGTGATGGAGGTCACGCCGTCGGCGGTGTAAGGCGCTTCGTTGCGGGCAATCAGCGCGTCGCCAGTGTGGGTGGCGTTGATGCTCGCCAGCTCAATCGCGCCGTAGCGCGCCGCCTGCGGGGCAAACTGCTCGTAGCAGAACCACGCGGTCAGGCCGATGACGGCGAGCATAATCATCACCATCAAGGGGGTGATATGCAGCCGCGGGCGCACCTTGCCGGGCTCTTTGCCCGCTTCGGTGAAACCGCCGGGGGTCTGCTCCGCGGGCTGCGGCAGCGGATTGCCGTTCACGTCATACACTGCCGGAATGCCGTACACCAGCTGCCCCTGCTCGTTGAAGCCCATGGTGTCCCAAATCGGGCGGCCCTGCTCATCCTGCCCGCAGATGCCACTGAACACCGGCTGCTTGTAAGCATCATAGCCCTGAAACACGCCGAAAATCGGATTCCCGACCGCATCACTGCCGACGTACTCCCCATAAATCGGATTTCCGGCATCGTCGTTGCCCATGTACACGCGCTGATTCTGGTCGTTCATGATGCTTGCATTTTCCTTTCCTCTATCACCAATGGCGCGGGATTACTGCACTGCCGCCGTCATTTTCTCCCGCAGCCGCGTCAGCAGGCGCCGTTCCATCCGGCTGACCTGCATCTGGCTCACGCCGAGGGCGCGCGCCGTCTCCCGCTGTCCCAATCGTTCCTCAAACCGCTTTTGCAGCAGCAGCTTTTCCGTTGGCGTCACCTGCCCGTACACCCAGTTCAGCCACTGTGCCTGTTCCACCTGCTCATAGCCTTCATCCAGCCGCCCCAGAAACGTCTCCAGCCGCGGCGCTTCCGCCTCGTCCGACGTTTCCGCGTCCAGCGACACGGTCTGTGCCGCGCGGCGCGCGTCCAGCAGCGTCAGCAGCTCTTCCGGCGGCAGTTCCATTGCCTCCGCCAGCTCGCGCATGGACGGTTCACGCTGCAATTTGCGCGTCAGCTCGTCGCTCACGTGGCGCAGCTTCGTCAACTGTTCGCGAAGGGAGCGTGTCAGGCGAATCGTACTGCCCCGGTCGCGCAGGTAATTGCGGACGCTGCCCGCAATCGTCGGCAGCGCAAAGGTGGAGAATTGCAGACCGCGTTCGGGGTCGAAGCGCTCAATCGCCTGCATGAGCGCCATAGCCGCCACCTGTTCGAGGTCGTCCTTCTCCACGCCCTGCCCCTGAAATTTCCGTGCTACCGCCTGACTCAGCGGCAGATTCTCCTCCACCAGCCGCGCCATCACCGCATGGTCGCGGCTTCGGGCATACTCCCGGAAAAGGTCGTCCGCTTCCGGGCGTGTCATTGCTTTTTCAGCGGCGCAGTCGCCTTGTGCAGCAGCAGCGTAATGCACTGCACGCAGTCGCCGCAGCGGGCCATCTCCACGTCGCTGGCGAGGGTCTGCAAAACGGCGCGGGTGATCTCCGTTTCGTCCTCGCAGGGGCATTTTTTCTCACCATAGCACGCGGAAATCGCCACTTTCAAGTAGTCGCCCTCATCATAGACGGCGACTTCCAGATGGTCAACCGTTCTTCCTTGATGCAGCAGGCAATCGCACATTTCGTCCGCCGCCATGCGCAGGTCATCGAGGGTATCCGCGTCCAAATCCTTCAAAATCGCCACACCGCCCAGCGCGGTGCGAATCGCCAGCGCATACTGCCTGTCTCCCGGCACGCGCAGCAGAACTTCCGGCTCTGACACTTGCACACCTCCCGATTTTTTCCATCACGTCAGGGCATACTAATGCCTTTCCGCGATTCTCTTATCATAACACAAAAAGGTGCCTTTTTGCAAGCAAAAGACACCCTTTCGCGCCGTTTCCGGCGGTTTTTCATCAAATTTTCATTTTCGGGATGCGGATTTATACGATTTTCAAACGAGAATGTGCCGGAATCAACAAGGCGCAGGCGAATGTAGGAAATCGTATCACTTCACGAAGGCGTTGTAAATCGCCTGAATCGTGCTTTCATAGTCCGCGTCGTTCACGCCGACGATAATCGACAGCTCGCTCGACCCCTGATCAATCATGCGGACGTTGATGCCCGCCTTGCTCATCGCCGCGAACAGGCGCGCCGCCGTGCCGCAGTTGTGCACCATGCCGCGGCCGACCGTCGCGATAATCGACATGTTGTCGTAGACCGTGATGGTGTCCGGGTTCGTCTCATGCACGATGCGGGAGAGGATGATATCGCGCTTGGGCGCAAACACTTCGCCCGACACCACGACGCACAGCGTATCAATGCCCGTGGGCAGGTGCTCAAAGGACACGCAGTTCTCCTCAAACGCCTGCAAAACCTTGCGCCCGAAGCCCAGCTCGCTGTTCATCATCGCCTTTTCAATGCTGATGACCGAGAAGCCCTTGCGCCCCGCAATGCCGGTGATGGTGGGGTGCAAATCATCATGCGGCGCGTTCAGGCTGATAATCGTGCCCGGATGCGACGGGTCGTTGGTGTTGCGGATGTTGGTGGGAATACCCGCCTTGTGCACGGGGAACATGGCGTCCTCATGCAGGACGGACGCGCCCATATAGGACAGTTCACGCAGCTCCTTGTAAGTGATGGAGCTGATTTCGCGCGGATGCGGCACAATGCGCGGGTCAGCCATCAGGAAGCCCGACACGTCCGTCCAGTTTTCGTACACGCTGGCTTCGACCGCGCGGGCGACAATCGCGCCCGTGATATCCGATCCGCCGCGCGAGAACGTCTTAATTGTGCCGTCCGGATAGCTGCCATAGAAGCCCGGCACGACCGTCGGCACGCCGTCGGACAGCTTCTCCGCCATCAGCGTGTTCGTCGTCTCCGCGTCAAACGCGCCATCCGCCGTGAACTTGACCGCTTCCGCCGCGTCCATGAACCGCCAGCCCATGAAGTCCGCCAGCAGCAAGCCGTTCAGGTACTCGCCGCGGGAGGCGCAGTAATCCGCGTTCGCCCCCACGTCAATCTTTTCGTTCACCTCGTCCAGCGCCGCGCCCAAATCCACATGCAGACCGAGTTCCTCCGCAATGTCCATGTAGCGCGCGGCGATCAGGTCAAACGTATCCTGATAGTCCTCGCCCGCCGACTTCTGCTTGTGGCAGCGGTAGAGCAGATCCGTCACCTTGTCGTCGTCCTTGAAGCGGCGGCCCGGCGCAGAGGGAATCACATACTGCCGCGCTTCGTCCAGCAGCAGAATATCCTTTACTTTGCGGAACTGTCCGGCATCCGCCAGTGAGCTGCCGCCAAACTTCGTTACAATCTTTTTCATGCGCCCAATCCTCCAAGGCATCATCCCGCTTCTTTGCGGCATGACATCCGAATATTTTTTGCGATGCGCCTCTCATCATACCGTTTTCCAGCGCGATTGTCAACAATTCCGCCGCAAAAATACAGATTCCGAACGAAAAAGGGGGCGATACGCCTGATTTTTCCCCGTCACGCGTCGGCAAAGCGCGACAGAATCAGCACGTCGCGGTACGCGCCGTCGCGCCACAGCTCCTTTTCCAGCCGCCCCTCCTCACGGAAGCCGCAGGACAGGTAGCACCGCACAGCCGCTTCGTTGAACGCGAACACCGACACGCGCAGCTTGTGCAGGTTCATCTCCCGGAAGCAGAAGTCGCACAGCAGTTTCATCGCTTCCTTGCCGTATCCCTTGCCACGGTAGGGCTTGCCAATCATGATGGCGAGCTTTGCCATGCGGTTCTTCCAGTCCACGCGGATGATGCCGCAGCGCCCCGCAAGCTCGTCGCCATCGACCGTCTCCACGGCGAACTGGTACTCCCCGCGCGTGTAGCTGGACTGCTGGGACAGCCACTGCTGTTCATCCGCGTAGGACGAGGGGAACGGGATGCCGCTCATCATCCCGCGCAAGGTTTCCGGGTCGTTGACGAACTCGTGGTTTGCCGCCGCGTCCGTGCCTTCAAACGCACGCAGGCGGATTTTCTTGCCCTCTATCATGCCTTTTCCTCCCGTTTCGCCCACTCGTCGCGCAGCACTGCCATGGACACAACGTCATGGAACTTGCCGTTCTTCCACGTTTTCTGACGCGCCACGCCTTCCTCGGTGAAGCCCGCTTTCAAGTAGCAGAGCCTTGCGCGGCTGTTTTCCGCGAACACGGTCAATTCCACGCGGCGCAGCCCCAGCGTATCGAACGCATAGCGCAGCAGCAGCGAAAGCGCCTCGCGCCCGATGCCCTTGCCGCGGTGCTCCTCCTTCGCCAGCACGACACCGACTTCCGCCGTGCCGTCGCGGCGGCTGATGCGCTCCAGTGAAATCTGCCCCCAGTATTCCTCGGTCACGGGGTCAGCCATGACGAACATCATGCGCTCGCTGCCGCCGGAAAGCGCGTAATTCAGAAAATCCTCGCCGTTTTTCTCAGTATACGGCTGGTCGAAAATATATGGCTGGTCGAAAATTTCGGTCAGGTAGCGGGTGGCTTCGGTGTCGTTTGTCCACGACAGAATGCCGGGGAGGTCGCTGCGGCGGTACGGGCGCAGCAGGACGTTTTTTCCTCGCAGGATAGGCATCGTGTGGGTGGCTCCTTTCGTTGTTCGTGAAAGCATTGTAAAGCATCAAGTGCTGTTTCGGTGGCATAGTTGACTTTTTTTCAAACTGGGCTTTTGAGCGGCTTCCAGAGGGCTTTGCGGTCGCCCTCTGGACTCCTTCGCGTGCACTCCTCCATGCTTGGTTTTTATCGGAGGTTTTTAGTTGCCGGGGCGGAAGTCTCGCCCGCAGGCTTCATTCCGCATTCCGAATTCCGAATTTTTTACTCCTCTATGGGTGCGCCGAACACATCCACCTTCGGCAGCATCGTCGCCACCTGCCGCAGTCGGTCACTCAGCGTCGTATACCGCTTCATGATGTGGTCATTCTCCACCATCTGCCGGATAATCTCTTCCCTGCCGACCAGCACCACCAGCTTTCTCGCGCGGGTCAACGCCGTGTAGAACAGATTCCTTGTCAGCAGCATCATCGGGCCGTATACCACCGGCAGAATCACCACCGGGAACTCGCTGCCCTGACTTTTGTGCACGGACAGGCAGTACGCTAAATCGAGGTCTTCCAGCTGCTGACCCGTGTATTCCGCGTCCTTTTCGTCGTCGAAGCGGACGGTCAGCGCGTGATTCTCCGTATCCACCGCCGTCACGAAGCCCACGTCGCCGTTGAAAACGCCCTTGCCGTCCTCCCAGCCCAGATTCACGCGCCTGCGCCATTCCATGTCGTAATCGTTGCGCGTCTGCATCACCTTATCGCCAACGCGGAAGATGGTTTCCCCGTAAGTGAGGCTCGGCTTGCCGGGCGCAGGCGGATTGAGCGCCTCCTGCAAACGAATATTCAGCGCCTGTACGCCGCATTCGCCCTTTTTCATCGGCGCGAGCACCTGAATTTCACGCACGGAGCGGCTGCGCCAGTCGTCGCCGAACTTCAGGAACCTCGGCAGACGCTGCGTCGTCAGGGCGACGATGGTGTCCGCTGCCTGCTGCAAACTCATCTGCCGCTCGAAGAAGAAGTCGGTGTTCTTCTCGTTCAGCAGCGGCATCTTTCCCTCGTTGATGCGGTGCGCGTTGGTGACGATGCGGCTTGTTTCGGACTGGCGGAAGATATCGGTCAGGTGAATCGACGGAATCACGCCGCTTTGCAGGATGTCGCCCAGTACGTTGCCCGCGCCGACGGACGGCAGCTGATCAGCGTCGCCGACGAGAATCAGGCGTGTACCCGGCGCAACCGCGCGCAGGAAGGAGCGCATGAGCATCATATCCACCATGGACGTTTCGTCAGCAATGATGCAGTCGCCCTCAATGGGCGTATCCTGATTGCGGCCGAACTGCCCCTCTTCGCCGCCATACTCCAGCAGGCGGTGGATGGTTTTCGCCTCATGCCCGGTGGTTTCGGTCATGCGCTTGGCGGCGCGGCCCGTCGGCGCGCACAGCACCACCTCCCCGAACTCAGACAGGAGGGAAATAATGCACTTGATGATGGTCGTTTTGCCCGTGCCGGGGCCGCCGGTAATCACCAGCAGGCCGCGCCGGAGCGCCATCAAAATGGCTTCCCTTTGGCGCTGGCTGAACTCGATATGATACCGTGCTTCAAACGCGTCGATGCTGTCCTCGGCGTTTGTTGCGCACGACGGCACGGTGGACGCCATCAATTCGCACAGGCGCGTCGCCACCTCGCGCTCGGCGCTGTCGTACGCGGGCAGGTACACATGCTCATCGCCATCGTCGCCGGAAATCACCAGTTCGCGCAGCAGCTGCATCGTTTTCAGCTGATGCGCCACCATCTCCCGCGAAACCCGCAAAAGCGCCGTGCACCGGTTCAGCAGCTCATCCATCGGCAGATAGACATGCCCCATGCTCACTGCCTGATCGCGCAGGACGTACTTGAGCGCGGCGCTGATTCGCCCGTCGCTGTCCGGGGGGATGCCGATGGCCGTGCCGATAGCGTCCGCCGTTTTGAAGCCCACGCCGTCAATATCGTCACACAGCTGATACGGATTCGCCCGGATGACCGCCTGCGTCCGTTCGCCGTACACTTTGCTGATTTTCAGCGCCAGCGACGCGCTCATGTTGTACGTCTGCAAAAACACCATTGCCGCGCGCGTGCTCTGCTGCTGCTGATAGTCCTCAATAATCTGCTTCCAGCGTTTTTTGCCCATGTTGGGCACTTCCTGCAATCGTTCGGGGTGCTCATCGAGGATTTTCAGCGTATCTTCGCCAAAGCAGTTGACAATATCGCGCGCGGTTTTTGCGCCAACCCCGTGGATGATGCCGCTGGAGAGGTACTTCAGGATGCCCTGCAGGGTTGTCGGGCGCTGCAGCTCCACCTTCTGGCACTTGAACTGCCGCCCGTACTGCGGATGCTCTATCCACTCCCCGGTGAAGATGCCCATTTCGCCGCCGGACAGCATCGGCAGTGTACCGACGACCGTCACGGTTCTCAGCCCTATTTTCTGCTCCGGCTTCACCGTCACGACGGAATACCCGTTTTCGGCATTGCGGTACACCGTCCCCTCCACCGTTGCTTCGAGCTGATCCATCTCGGCATCCCCCTTAACACTTTCTCAAAAATCAGTATATCACCATTTGCGGAAAAATGGAATGCCCTGAAGGGGGCATTTTTCTGCCTGTGTGGCTGGCGGAATTGGCTACTTCTCCGCAACTGGTCATACTTGCAAGTTCCAGAGGGCAATGAGAACAGACGAAGTCTGCGCTCGCCCTCTGGACTCCTTCGCCCCCTCCGGATGTTACTTGAGTTTTATCGGAAGTCTTTAGTTAGTGTACTTTGGGAGCGTTTCATTCCTAATTGCTCATTGCCAATTGCTCATTCCTCATTCTTTTTCCCGTTCCCTTGTGTTTTTACCTTATTAGTGCTAAAATAAAACCCGGTTTCACTTTCCACCCCGAAAAGGAGTTATCACCATGAATGTATGCATCGACGTTCAGGACGTTTCCTTCACCTATGAGGATGCCCCTGAACCCGCTCTCCACCATGTCTCCCTGCAAGTCCACGAAGGCGAATTTCTCGCCGTCCTCGGCCATAACGGCTCCGGCAAATCCACCCTCGCAAAGCTCCTCAATGCCCTCTATCTGCCCACAGAAGGGCATATCACCGTCTGCGGCATGGATACCCAAAGCGACGAGGAGCTCTGGGAAATCCGCCAAAAGGCAGGGATGATTTTCCAGAATCCCGATAATCAGCTTGTCGCGACCGTCGTTCGGGAGGATGTCGCGTTTGGACTGGAGAACCTTGGTATCCCCCGCGAAGAGATGATTCCGCGCATCGACGCGGCGCTTCAAGCGGTTGGCATGAGCCAGTTCGCCGAAGCCGCGCCGCATATGCTCTCCGGCGGACAGAAGCAGCGCATCGCCATCGCGGGCATTCTGGCCATGCAGCCGTCCGTCATTATCGCGGATGAATCCACCGCCATGCTCGACCCGTCCGGGCGGCGGGAGGTGCTGTCCACCATCCGCCGTCTCAACCGCGAAAAGGGCATCACCGTCGTGTGGATTACCCACTTCATGGAAGAAGCGGCGCAGGCAGACCGCATCATCGTGATGAATCAGGGCGAGGTGGCGCTGTCCGGCACACCGCGCGAGGTGTTCCCGCAGGTGGATACCCTGCGCGAATTGCACCTTGACGTGCCGCACATGACCGCATTGGCGGATTCGCTCCGCCGGGACGGGATGCCCCTGCAGGGGAACATCCTGACCGTTGACGAAATGACCAAGGAGGTGCTGACGCTGCTATGTCCCTCGAAGTAAAGCACTTGACCCACACATACAGCGCCGGCAGCGCTTTCCAGGCAACCGCCGTGCATGACGTGTCGCTGACGATTGAGGACGGCGAATTTGTGTGCATCGTCGGTCACACGGGCAGCGGCAAATCGACGCTGGTGCAGCATTTGAACGGACTGCTCAAGCCCACCAGCGGGCAGGTGCTCGTCGACGGCGAGGACATGAACGGCGAGAACGTCGACCGCCGCCGCATCCGGCAGAAAGTCGGGCTGGTGTTCCAGTACCCGGAATATCAGCTGTTTGAAGAGACGATTGCCAAGGACATTGCGTTCGGCCCGAAAAACCAAGGGCTGTCGGAGGAAGAAATCGACCAGCGCGTGCGCCGCGCCATGGCGCATGTGCATTTGGACTACGACAAGTACGCCGAGCGCAGCCCGTTCGACCTTTCCGGCGGACAGATGCGCCGCGTGGCAATTGCGGGCGTGCTGGCGATGGAGCCGAAGGTGCTGATTCTGGACGAACCCGCCGCCGGGCTTGACCCGCGCGGCCGTGAGCGCATTCTGGGAATGCTGCAGGAATTGCACCGCGAGGGCGGCGTGACCATCGTTATGGTGAGCCACAGCATGGACGACTGCGCCCGGCTGGCGACGCGCATGATTGTGATGAGCAAAGGCGAACTGGTGCTGACCGACACGCCGCGCAATGTCTTCCGCCAAGCCGACCTGATGCGCTCCATCGGGCTGGGTGTGCCGGAAGCGGCGGAATTGTGCGGTCGCCTGCGCGCCGCTGGGCTTCAACTGCCCGACGACCTGTTCACGCAGGAGGAGCTGCACGACCATCTGCTTCGTTTGTGGAAAGAAAAGCAGGAAAAGGAGGCGGCGAAATGAATCTGAACATCACCATGGGGCAGTATTACCCCGTTGACAGCTTCGTCCACCGTCTTGACCCGCGCACAAAAATCCTTCTAACCATCCTGATGATTGTCGCGGTGTTCATCGTGCATTCGCTCGTCGGGTACGCGCTGGTGCTGGCGTTCCTCTACTGGGCGGCGAAATGCTCGAATGTCCCCTTCAAGATGCTGATGAAGGGCATCAAGCCCCTGCGCATCATCCTGATTCTGACGTTCGTGCTGAACCTGTTCTTCTCCAATGGCACGACCCCGCTCATCGACTGGTGGATTATCCACATCACCCGCGAAGGGCTGACGCAGGCGGTGCATTACTCTCTGCGCCTTGTGTTTCTCGTCCTCGGCACGTCGCTGATGACGCTGACGACCTCCCCCATTGCGCTCTCCGACGGCATTGAGCTGCTTTTATCGCCGCTCAAGCGCTTCCACTTTCCCGCGCACGAGCTGGCGATGATGATGTCCATTGCGCTCCGCTTCATCCCCACGCTGATGGAGGAAGCGGACAAGATTATGAAGGCGCAGATGGCGCGCGGCGCGGATTTTGAGACGGGCAACTTCTTCGCCCGTGCGAAGGCGATGATTCCCCTGCTGGTGCCGCTGTTCGTCAGCGCGTTCCGCCGCGCGGGTGAATTGGCAATGGCGATGGAAGCCCGCTGCTACCACGGCGGCGAGAACCGCACACGCCTGCGCAAGCTGGAAATTACGAAAAACGACTACATCGCCGGCGGCGCGGTGCTTGCGCTGATGCTCCTGATTGTGCTGGAAGGTGTCGTCGTGTCCCACATCGGGGGAATCCTCTGATGGCGCGGCGCATTCTGCTGACGATCGAGTACGACGGCACGGCGTATTCCGGCTGGCAGCGGCAGTATAACGGCTTGGCGGTGCAGCAGCTGATTGAGGAAGCGCTCACCCGCGCGACGGGCGAGGCAATCACGATCACAGGCGCAAGCCGGACGGACGCGGGCGTACACGCCTTGGGACAGTGTGCGCACTTCGACACCTCCTCCCGCATTCCGCCAGAAAAATACCCGTTTGTGCTGAACACCATGCTCCCGCGCGACATTCGCGTGCAGGCGGGGCGCGAAGTGCCGGACGGCTTCCATGCGCGCTTCATGACCTGCGGCAAGCGCTACACCTACCGCATCCTGAACAGCCGCCACGGCAGCGCCATCCGCCGGAATACGTTCGCGCATGTACCCATTCCGCTGGATGTGGACGCGATGCGTCAGGCTTTGCCGACACTGCTTGGTACGCACGATTTCGCCGCGTATCAGGCGTCCGGCGGCACAGCGAAGACGACCATCCGAACCATCCGCATGGCGGAGATGACCGTGCAGGGCGACGAGATTATCCTCCTTGTCGAGGGGGATGCTTTCCTATATAATATGGTGCGCATTATCGCCGGGACGCTCATCGAAATCGGCCTGCATCGGCGCAGTGCGGACGCCTTCACCGAGGCGTTCCGGACGCTTGACCGCCTGTCGCTGGGCGTGACCGCGCCGCCGCACGGCTTGGAGCTGACGAAAGTCTACTACCCAGAGGAAGCGTTTCGGATGCCCGAAGCCGTCCGCTGGCACGAGGAATAACCATTTTTACCCCACAGGAGCTGTTGACCCATGGTAAAATCATTCATGACGAACATGCCCGACCAGTGCGGCGCGTTTCTGGCGGCAAGCCGGATTATCGAGCGCCATCAAGGGAACATCGTGCGCGTGAGCTACAACAAAGCAGTGGATGCGCACGCGCTGTTTCTGGATGTTGAGGCGGACGACGCGGTGCTCAGTGCCATCGAGGGCGAACTGAATCAGGCGGGATTCCTCAAATCCGTGCCGCACGCGAAGATTATTCTGGCGCAGTTCGACGTGCCGGATCATCCGGGCGCGGTCGTGCCGATTCTGGAAGTGCTGAACCGCCATCACGTCAACATCTCCTATATTTCCAGCCAGTCGAATGACAGCGGTCATGCGTCGCTGAAAATGGGGCTGTACATCGAAGAGCCGGGCGTGATGGATACGCTGCTGCGGGAGTTGTCGGCGCTGTGCCCGGTGCAGATTCTCTCGTACGATTCCGGCGAAAAGAAGCTGGATACGACCGTGTTTTACCTGCGCTTTGCGTCGGAAATCCGCCGGCTTCTGCGCCTGACGCAGGAGGAGACGAACGAGTTCACCTATTACGCGAACCTCATCATGCAGGAGCTGGACGAGCGGAACGAGCCGCCGAGCAAGACGTTTGAGTACATCAACCGCTTTGCGCGCTTCGTGGCGGAGCACAACGGCGCGGCGTATGAGTGCCGCGTGACGCATGTGCCGCTGACGGAGCAAGTTCGGGCGGTTGTGCTGGAGCCGCCGTTCGGGAGCAACATCACCGTGCTGGAGGACGTGAAAACGAGGGCGCTGCTGGTGATTGACAGCGGTTTCCGGTGCTGTGCGCGCTACACCTTGCGGCAGCTGCGGACGATTTTTCCTGATTTTGACGAGCGGAAGCGTGAAATGCTGCTGACCCACTCAGATTCCGACCACACGGGGCTTGCGGAAAGTATGCCGGTCATCTGGTGCAGCCAGCGGACGGCGGACTGCTTCGCGAACGAATCGCTGGGGCTGCCCTCCCCGCGGGAAGCCAGCGCGACGGGGCTGCCCTACTATCGGCTGAACAAGCTGATTACGGAGTACGCCGTGCCGCCGCTGAACCGCCTGCGCATCCTGAACACGTCCCACGGTGATGACGAGCAGCCCATCAGCCCGATTGGCGCATTCCTCTTCGGCGACATGCGCTTTAACGTCCTACAAGGGAACGGTGGGCATGTGCCGGGCGAAACGATGCTGATTGACCCCGTGCACCGCGTGGCATTCACGGGCGACGATTACATCAACCCCCACAACATGACCCCGCCGCAGAAGGAGTTCGACCGCCTTGCCCCCTACCTCGCCCGCAGCGTGAACGTCGATTCCCCGCGCTACCACGCGATTCTCCGCGCCGTCCTCGCCATGCTGGACGGCAAAGGCTACCTGATTTTCCCCGGTCACGGCGGCGTTGTGCAGCGGACGGAAGCGATGTAAGAGGGAGTACCGAGGGGCGCTGCCCCTAACCCCCACCAGAGGCTTTGCCTCTGGACTCCACAAGGGACTTCGTCCCTTGACCCTTTCGCGCGATTGAGTTGGTCACATCTTCATGCTTTGCCCGCGTGTTGATTGGGGGAGACCAAGGGGCGTTGCCCCTTAAACCCCAGCAGGGACGCTGTCCCTGCACCCTGCAAGGGACTTCGTCCCTTGACCCTTTCGCGCGATTGAGTCGGTGACGCTTTCATGCTGTGCCCGCGTGTTGATTCGGGGACGGCATGCCTAATTTCGCATTAACGAAGGGAGTTTCCCATGCTTCGTCTCGATTCTCTCTCCCTCCCCCTCGATTTCACCCCTGAAACGCTGAATGCGCTGATTCTCCGCAAGCTGAAATGCGCGCCGGAGCAGCTCAAAAGCGTCGTGCTGCTCAAAAAGGCGGTCGATGCGCGCGACAAGGCGGATGTGCACTTCGTCCTGAGCGTCGCGGTGACGCTGAAGGATGAAGCGAAGGTGCTCGCGCGGCTCAAGCCGGGTGTTGCGGCGCCGTTCACCTTCCCCAAAGCGCCGACGCTGCCGAAAGCGCGGTTCGAGCATCCACCCGTTGTCGTCGGGGCTGGCCCGGCGGGACTGTTTGCTGCGCTGACATTGGCACGCGCGGGCGTTCAGCCGATTCTCATCGAGCGCGGCAAGCCCGTCGAGGAGCGCACAAAATCCGTGCAGATGATGCAGGAGCAGGGCATCCTCGACCCGGAAAGCAACGTGCAGTTCGGCGAGGGCGGCGCGGGCGCGTTTTCCGACGGCAAGCTGACCACCGGCACGAAATCACCGCTGATTCGCACGGTGCTGCAAACCTTCGTCGACCATGGCGCTCCGGAGAACATCCTGTACATCGCAAAACCGCACGTCGGCACGGATTTGCTCAAGGGCGTTGTACGCTCGATGCGGCAGGAAATCATCCAGCTGGGCGGTCAAGTGCGGTTTGACACGCGCCTGACCGGGCTGATGATGCGCGGAGAAAGCATAGAGGGCATCACGGTGCTCTGCGGCGGCGAAACACAGGAAATCCGCGCCGACACGTTGATTCTCGCCATCGGTCACAGCGCGCGCGACACCATGCAGGTGCTGTTCCGGCAAGGCGTGCGCATGGAGCAGAAGCCATTCGCCATGGGTGTGCGCATTGAGCATCCGCAAGCGCTCATCAGCCAGAGCCAATACGGAAAATGCTGGACGCACCCCGCGCTGAAGGCGGCGGACTACAAGCTCGCCGTCCATACGCCCGACGGCCGCGGAACATACACCTTCTGCATGTGTCCGGGCGGCGAGGTGATTGCGGCGGCAAGTCAGCCGGATGGTCTGTGCGTCAACGGCATGAGCTACCACGCGCGCGCGGGCGAAAACGCGAACAGTGCGCTGCTGGTGGGCGTGCGTCCGGAGGACTTTGGCGACGACCACCCGCTGGCGGGCTTCGTGTGGCAGCGGAGCATTGAGCAGGCGGCGTTCCGGCTTGGCGGCGGCGGGTACAAAGCGCCGGTGCAGCGCGTGGAGGATTTGCTGCACGACCGCGCCACGACGCGCCTTGGCGACGTGCAGCCGACCTACCGTCCGGGCGTTGTACCGGCGGATTTGCGCGCGTGCCTGCCTGATTTCATCATCGAGGACTTGAAGTTCGGCATTCGGCGGATGGATGGGCAGCTGCACGGCTTTGCGCATCCGGATGCGCTGCTGACAGGCGTGGAGACTCGCTCGTCGTCGCCGGTGCGTTTGCCCCGAAATCGGGAGACGCTGATGGCGGAGCGGGTGGATGGGCTGTACCCGGCGGGCGAAGGCGCGGGGTTCGCGGGCGGCATCGTATCCGCGGCGGTGGATGGGATTCAGACGGCGCTTGCGGCGCTGCATCATCACGCGGAATAAAGCGCTTTCGCCTTTGTGAAACGCCAAGCCCGGTCAGCGACGGCAAAAATCCACATCATCCACAAAATCTACATTATATAAGGAGGGGTTCCCATGTCCAACGTCAAAGAAAATTTCCTGCGGTATGTCCAGATTGAAACGACCTCCAGCGAGACGAGCGGCACCTGCCCGTCCACGCCGAACCAGTGGGTGCTGGCAAAAATGCTGGTGGACGAGCTGCACGCAATGGGCATCGAAAACGCCCGCGTAGACGACCACTGCTATGTGTACGCGACGATTCCCGCCAAGGGCAATCATCCGGCGAAAGTCGGGCTGATTTCGCATATGGATACATCCGACGGCGTGAAGGGCCCGACGCACCCCGTCATCATCGAACACTACGACGGCAGCGCCATCACGCTCAAAAACGGCGTGGTCATCGACGGCTTCCCGTTCCTGAAGGACTTGCAGGGGCAGGAGCTGATTGTCACCAGCGGCGACAGCGTGCTGGGCGCGGATGATAAGGCGGGCGTGGCGGAAATTATGGCGCTGTGCAAGCGGCTGACCGCCCCCGATGCGCCGGAGCACTGCACGGTGTGCATCGGCTTCACGCCGGACGAAGAAATCGGCAGCGGCGCGGATCACTTCAATGTAGCAGGCTTCGGCGCGGATTACGCCTACACGGTGGATGGCGGCGCGCTGGGCGAATTGGAGTACGAGAATTTCAACGCCGCGTCGTGCGCCATCAAGGTACACGGCGTGAACATCCACCCCGGCAGCGCGAAGGACCAGATGCGCAACGCCCTGCTGATGGCCATTGAGTGGAACAGCATGCTGCCCCCGGCGGAAACGCCCGCGCACACCTGCGGCTACGAGGGCTTCTACCACCTGATGCACATGGAAGGCGACGAGGAACTGGCGACGCTGCAATACATCATCCGCGACCACGACGCGCAGAAGTTCGACGCGCGCAAGGCGACCGTGCAGCAGATTACCGACTACCTGAACCAGAAGTGGGGCGCGGGGACATTCGAGTGCGTCATCCGCGACAGCTATCGCAACATGCGCGAAATCATGGAGCAGCACATGGACGTGGTGGAGAAGGCGAAAGCGGCATTTGAGGCAAACGGCGTGACCCCCATCATCTCCCCCATCCGCGGCGGCACGGACGGCGCACGCCTGTCCTACATGGGGCTTCCCTGCCCGAATCTCTCCACCGGCGGTTATAATTTTCACGGCAGAAAGGAAATGATTACCGTCGAGGCGATGGAAGCAATGGTCAATGTGCTGGAAAGCATCGTCCGCAACGCGTAAATCCGCAATTTTCAGGAGATTTTTTTCGGAAATTTGCAATTAGGCATTGACGTGCGCATCATCTTTTGCTATAATAGCTATACGGTTCGCCATCCGTCTGTCTATGTGGCTGATGTCAAGGCGAGATGAGCGAAAGGAGGGATAACAGTGTCCGAGGTACGCGTCCGTGAGAATGAATCCCTGGAGAGTGCTCTGAAGCGCTTCAAGCGTCAGTGCGCCCGCAGTGGTGTGATTCAGGAAGTTCGTAAGCGTGAGCATTACGAAAAGCCCAGCGTCAAGCGCAAGAAGAAGGCCGAAGCTGCCCGCAAGCGCAAGTATTGATGACTTTTGTCATCATTGCCCCGCGGCATTTCTCAATGGTCCGGCTGTAAGGGTTCTTTGCCCTTCGCCGCGAATGTTCTGATTGTGCGCAATGGCATTCCCCTTTCGAGGTTTTTCCTCGGAAGGGGTTTTCTTTTTAATTTCGGATTCCGCAATAAGAAAAATCTTTCCTATCGCCCCTTGCATAATCGCGTGTATTTTGCTATACTATTGGCAACAGCAGGTTTCTCATGCCTTTCTATATGGTGATTTTGCACTTTACGTCCCTGCTGGCTGATTTTTTTACATCATTATTCTTTTTTTGTGTGCCTTTTTTGATACCCTGATTTTACTGCGCTAAGGAGTATGTTTCTTCTATGCAATTTTGCTTGCAGTTAGCCCCACACGCGAATATCCGCTACCGTGACGCGCAGGTCAAACTTGGTCAAGCCGAGTTGACCTGTTTGCTGTGCGCGCTTTCCCTGCCCGCTGAAACGCAGGTGACGACCATCGGCGGCGTACCATGCCTGACTTTCTCTGCGAAGGCGCTGACTCCTGAAGCCCTTGCGCTGCTGGGCACGCACAGCACACGTCTGATGCTCTTCGAGTGCGTGGATGGCGGTCTGCTGCGCCCGCTGGATTGGGGACGCACTGCCTATCTGCCCGACGACCTCTCGGAGATTTTGAAGTACAAGGGCAAAACAAGCGCCGCGTTCACCCATATGATGATGAACTGCGCCCGTGCCGCGAGTGATTTCGCCCTTGCAGACCAGCCGCTGACCGTGCTTGACCCCATGTGCGGCAAGTGCACAACCGGCTTCGTCGCCCTGCAAAACGGCATGAACGCCGTCTGCCTCGACATAGACCGCAAGGATTTAAAGGAAGCGGCGGATTATTTCAGCAATTATCTGCAATTTCACCGCCTGAAGCACCGCCTCGCGCAGAGCAGCCGCACGCTGCAAAAGACCGCCGTACCGATTGCCGAATACACCTTCAGCGACACGAAGGAGCATTTCGCGGCGGATGATGTGCGCACGCTGATGCTGGCGGAGGGGGACAGCGGGCTTATCGGCGACCTGCTGAAGAAGCGTCCGGCGGATTTGCTCGTCTGCGACCTTCCCTATGGCGTGCAGCACGCGCCGCAGAACGGGAAAAAGGCGGAGAGCTTCCCCAAGCTGCTGGAGCGCATCCTCCCCGCGTGGCGTCGGGCGCTCAAACCCGGCGGCGCGGCGGCTATTTCCTTCAACACGCTGACGCTGCGCAAGGATACGCTGCTGACGCTGCTGCAAAACGCAGGCTTCACGCCGCTGACCGAGCCGCCGTATGATGACTTTTCGCATTTCGTCGAGCAGGCAGTGCACCGCGACTTCATCGTCGCCCGCAATGAACAGCCGTAACGGATAATATAGATTACAGAGATTTGGGAGAGCAAGGAGGCTTTTTCAAGCTATGTCCGAATGGAAGAATCAAGATTTTAGTCAGCTGACGGTGCTGGAGCTGCGCAAGGTTGCCAAGGCCATGGGCGTGCAGCTCGGCGCGGGCATTTCCAAGGCAGGTATCGTCGAGAAACTCGACCGCGCGCGCAACGCGAAATACAGCGACATCCCCGCTGTGCCGATGGATTTCACCCCCATTCCAAAGTCTGACGACAAACAGGAATCCCCCGTGGAAAAAGCCGAGGTTCCCGCTGCCGTGAAGGATGAGAAGCCGTCGGAATCCCCCGCGCCTGCCAACAAGCAGCCCGTACCTGCCGCTGCCAAACCGGAAACTGCCGCACCCAAGCCGGAAGCGGAAAAACCCGCTGCGCCCGCACAGCCCGCATCGGATGCGCGCCCCGCCATAAGCGGCTTCCGCCCGGCGTATCAGGCGCCCGCGACGCCGCCGCGCTTCGGCAGCAAGCCTGCATATCAGGCATCCAGCAATTCGTTTGGCAATCGCCCGGCACGTCCGCAGGGGAACGACTTTGCCCGCCCGGCGCGTCCGGTAAACTACACGCGCTTCGGCCCGGCGGCGCAGGCAGATTCCACGAATGACCGCTCGTATGACGCGCCCCGCACAACCAGCAGCTGGGCTGACCGCCGCCCGACGTACGGCAGCGATGTGCCCGATCGCCGCCCCGCCTATGGCACGGATGCGCCTGACCGCCGTCCCGCGTACGGCAGTGACCTGCCCGACCGCCGCCCTGCCTATGGCACGGATGCGCCGCGTTCCGCCTTCGGCACGGACGCTCCCCGCTATTCCCGTTCCTACGATGCGCCGAGCGCCTTTGACAGCGGCCGCGCCCGTCAGCCCGGCTTCAACAGTCCCCAGCGCGACGTGCCGTCAGACTTGCAGAGCATGTGGGCGGGTTCGCCGAGCGACATGCTCTCCCCGGCGGAATGTCAGGATGGTTCGGGCATTCTGGAGCTGCACCCGGACGGCTACGGATTTCTGCGCGGCGCGTCGCTCACCCCCAGCAATCGCGATATTTACGTCTCGATGGCGCAGGTTCGCCGCTTCTATCTCCGCACGGGCGACTTCGTAACCGGCAAGGTGCGTCCCCAGCGCGACGGCGACAAGTACTCCGCCATGCTCTACATCACCGAGGTCAACGGCTGCCCCGCTGATTCGCTGGCGAGCCGCCCCGCGTTTGACGCCCTGACGCCCTGCTATCCGCACGAGCACATCACCCTCGAAGTGGAAGGCGGCAGCAATGAGTTCCTTGACATGCGCCTGATTGACCTCGTTGCGCCGATTGGCTTTGGTCAGCGTGCGCTGATTCACTGCCCGCCTGCTGTGGACAAGGCGCATTTGCTGTCCTCCATTGCCAACGCAGCCAGCATCTGCCATCCGGATGCGGTGGTGATGACGCTGCTGCTGGGCGGCACGCCCGAGGACGCGACGCTCTACCGTGACCACACGCACGGCGAGGTGATTGCCTCCACCTTCGATCAGACGCCGGAAAATCACCTGCGCATCACCGATATGGTGCTGGAGCGCGCCGAGCGGCTGGTGGAAATGAAGAAAAACGTGATTCTGCTGGTGGACAGCCTGACCTACCTCTCCAAGGTTTACACAACCGCGGCTGTTCAGCAGGGGCGGCAGACCATCGGCATGGTGAATCCGGTAAGCCTGCAAAAAGCGAAGAAGCTCTTCGGCGCGGCGCGCTGCCTGCGTGAAGGCGGTTCGCTGACGATTTTCGCCGTCATGAACATCGAAACGGGCAGCCGTGTGGATGACTCCATCGCGGAAGACCTGAAGGGCACGGCGAATATGGAGCTTGTGCTGGACACGGCGGCAGCGCGCGCGGGCATTTATCCCCCGGTCAACCTGCTGCTCTCCGGCACGAAGCGCGCCGAACTTATCGCCAGCAAGGAGCAGCTGGACGGCATCAAGCTCATCCACGAGATGCTGGGCAGCCTGCGCGCGGTGGACATGATTCCGCAGCTGCTGTCGATGCTGGAAAAGACGACCAACAATGAGGATTTGCTTGTCCGCATCAAGGACTGGGCGGCGCTGATGAAGCAGTAATCCGCCCTGCTTCCCAAAAAAGCAGAAAAAAGTTTCGGATTCAGAGAAAAAAGGCTTGCAATCCCCCGGCAAATATGATACAATGATTTCTGCGGCTGAATAAGCTGATCATTGCATACGCGAAAGAGGTGAAATCGCAATGAAGGAAAAGATCCATCCCAACTACGGCAAGTGCATCGTTCGCTGCGTGTGCGGTGAGACGTTTGAAACCGGCTCGACCAAGAAGGAACTTCGAGTGGATATCTGCTCTAAGTGCCATCCCTTCTACACCGGCAAGCAGAAGCTGGTGGATACCGGCGGACGTGTCGATCGTTTCAAGAAGCGCTTCGGTCTCAACTAATTTTCGAGACAGCTGCTTCTCACGAGCTATCACGAGAGATAACAGGGCATTGCTTCGGCAGTGTCCTGTTTTCGTTTGCACTTTTTTGCGGTATCAAGCAGGATTTTGCCCGCCCCATGTTGAACTTGCCAAAAGGAAAGCGCTTTGCAATCTGCTTTCTCATGAGGAAACGACGATGCTTTTCAAATCATCTGCTTCTCCCAAAGGAAATCCGGGCAGCAAGCGCCTCCGCCGTACGCTGGGGCTGTTGCTGGGCAGCGCGCTGGCGGTGCAGTACAAGCAAGACCGAATCTTCCGCGCGAGCGTGAATTTGCAGCTGGTGATGGTGCTCAACTACCTTTACGCGGCTTATAACCTGCTGACTGCGCTGCAAAGCGGGTCGGTGTGGCTGCTGTCGCTGGGCATCTACACGCTGATGCTCGCCATCGTCCGCACCGACCTGACGCTCTCGCACCACCGCGGGCGGAAGCTGCCGCCGGACGCCCTGCCGCGCCACGAATCCCGCTGCTATCGGCGCGTCGCGTGGTCGCTGCTGGCGCTGAATGTGCCGATTGGCGGCTTGACGCTGCTGATGGTGTCGGGGCAGTCCGTCTCCGCGCTGCCCGGCCACCTGATTTACCTCTCCGCGCTCTACACCTTCGTCATGATGTTTCTTGCCATCTCGAACCTGATTCGCTTCCGCAAGCTCGGCAGTCCGATTCTCTCGGCGGCGAAGGTGCTGTCGCTCGTCGCGGCGCTGCTGTCGCTGCTGACGCTGCAATCGGCGCTGATTGACCGCTTCGGCACGGCGCAGGGTTCTTTCCGTCTGATGATGGCGCGGCTGACCGGCAGCGCGGTCTACGCGGCGGTGCTGATTATCGCCGTGTGGATGCTGCGCCGCCCGCTGACAATCAGCGCGAATGGGATTGAGGAGGAACTCACTGCGCCATGAGCGGCAAGGGTTTCGCCTCTGCGGAGGCGAACCCCTTGCTTCCAAAAGCGCACTGCATGGGGAAAATCAAAATCCCCAAAAGCAAAAAAATCGCCATCGGGCAAGCAATTCGCTCCCGATGGCATTTTTCATTACGCTTTGACATTCCCCAAGCTCAGCGGCATCAGCACCACCAAGTGCGGCTGGCACGACAAATCCCCCGCCGACACCCGCAGCAGCGGCAGCTCCTCCGCTTTCTCCGGATACAGGCGCAGGAAGTCCGTCACCGGCGCAATCGGCCACGACGCATTCGCCGCCGTCTTGTAGTGCATCGGCAGAATCACCCGCGCGTGCAGCACATCCGCCACCTGCTTCGCCATATTCGCGTCCATCGTGTAGTACCCGCCGACGGGCAGCATCACGATATCCGCACTGCCCAAAAGCAACCGCTGTTCCGTCGTCAGCATGTGCCCCAAATCGCCAAGGTGCATCACCGTCAGCCCTTCCGCCTTCAGGCAGAACAGCAGCGTCTTGCCGCGCAGCTTCCCCTGCTGCTCATCGTGGTACGCCTCTATCGCCCGCACCGCCGCGCCGCCGCCGAGGTCAAAATCCCCCGCCCGGTCAATCACGCGCGGATTCCCCGGAATCGTCTCGACCGCGTTGTGGTCATGGTGCTGATGCGACACCAGCACCACATCCGCCGGATTCGCCGTCACGGGATAGCCGCACGACGCATCATACGGATCAGTGACGATGCGGAGGCCGTTGTCCAGCTCAATGACAAATTTTGCGTGCCCCATACAGCTGATAATCATGGATTTCCCGTCCTTTCTTCTGCCGCGCGGCAAAGGTACGGCAGCAAGCGTCCCGGCAGCGGATTGTGCGTCCGCAAGCGCGCCGCTAAATCCCGATGCAGCATACGGCAGTATTTCTCCATCGCCTGACCGCCGGCATCCGCCGATTTCAGGAGTGCCCGAAGCAGCGTGCCGTCCGCCGTATCATCCGGATGGCGCGCAAGCAGCGACAGGCAGCAGCCGAGTTCACCCGGCGCGTCGGGGATTTTTGTCGGCATATCCGGCGGATTCGGCAGCTTGTCCAGCAGCAGCCAGCCGCCTTGCATCCACGTTCGCCAGCCGTGCTTCTCTGCCAGTCGGCAGAAATCCGCCGCGTCCGCCAAAAGCGGCAAATCCGTCGCGAAGAGCGCATTCGTGTCATCCGACCGCCGCAGCGCCGGGCGGCGAAGCGTCGGCACGGTTGCCAGCATCTCCTGCAGCTCCTGCCGAAGCGCCGTCAGCATCCTTACTGCGCCCCCGTCGCGCAATAGTCAATGTGAATGGTGTGCATGGCGGTGAAGCGCCCCTGCACATCCAGCTGATATTCGAGGTGCACCATCCCGGCGTCGTCCGCCGCGCGGCACTTGACCTGCGTCGGGAACACCGCCATCGCCATATCCCCGAACGGCGTGTGATACGCGCCCTCAAAGCGCTGATCCTTCACGAACACCATCGTCGTGCCGTATTCGCCGGGACGGCTCATGGTCACGCGGTGCTCGGACAGCGACAGAATCACGTCGCTCGTCACCATCTCGCTGTCATCCTCCGTCGGCATGGACTCCTGATAGCGGATGAGATAGCCGCTGGCGGTTTTCTTAAGTTCTCCGCGGCAGAACAGCTGCATCGGCGCTTCCTGCTCGCCCTCTTCGTCGCGGATGGTGCTGACCAGGTTAATCAGCACGGGCGTTTTATCCTGTTTCTTCACTTCTGCTCCTCTCGGACTGTATCCGAACGTGTGGTTTGCCGCCTTTTGTCGGCGGCGCTTATAGTATAGCACATTTTTTCGCCTTGCACAATCACCGCGTTTGGCGTATGATAGAGGAAAGATACTTTTGTGGAGGTCAAAGGACATGTTGAAGCTGCTGGCGCGGGCGAAAATCAACTGGACGCTGGATATTACCGGGCGGCGGGCGGACGGCTACCACCTGATGGACATGCTGATGCAGAGCGTGACGCTTGCCGACGAAATCACGCTGGAGAAAACGGCCGATGGCATCATCACGCTGACGACAGGCGGCACGCCGCTGCTCCCAGCGGACGAGCATCATCTGGCGCTGCGGGCGGCACGGGCGCTGCAAAAGGCAGCAAGCTGTCCGCTGGGGGCGCGCATTCATGTCGAGAAGCACATTCCCGTTGGGGCGGGCATGGGCGGCGGCAGCAGCGACGCGGCAGGCGTGCTGGTGGGGCTGAATCGCCTATGGGAAACTGGGCTGACGCGGGCGGAGCTGGAAGATGTCGGCTTGACGCTGGGGGCGGACGTGCCGTTCTGCATCCGCGGCGGATTGACCCGCACCCGCGGCATTGGGGAAGCAATGGAGGCGCTCCCGTGCGGGCAGTGCTTCCCGCTGGTGGTGATTCAGCCGTGCGGCGGGCTTTCGACGCGCGACGTGTTTGCGGCGTACCACGCGCAGGCGGTTTCGTTCCGCCCGGACAATGACGCGGCGCAGGCGGCTTTGGCGGATGGGGATTTGCGCGCGCTGTTCCCGGCGCTGGGGAACGTATTGCAGCCGGTAAGCGAGCAGATGCGTCCAGCGATTGCGGATGCGATTGCGGATTTGCGGAATTTCGGCGCGGCAGCCGCGCTGATGACCGGGAGCGGGTCGGCGGTGTTCGGCGCGTTCGAGACAAAAGACACGGCGGACGCGGCGTTTGCGGCGCTGAAAAAGTGGTATGACAGGGTGTTTCGGTGCGAAACGTGCATGGAGAGCGTCATCGAACAAATTTGATATGCCAAAGCAGGTCGGAAGCGCGATTGCCTCCGACCTGTTTGCTTATGGACTCTTCTTCCACACCACTACGCCCGTGCCCGCTTTGAGGGCATCCGGCAAATCGGGATTCAGCCGCCGCAGCTTTTCCTGCGGCACGCGGTATTCCTTCGCCAGCGTCCACCAGTCCTCGCCGGTCTGGCAATAACACAGGTACAGCCCGTCGTCCACCTCATCTGCCGCTTCCTCCTGCGCGTCGGTCAACAGGTGCGCACTTTGCGTCTCCACGCCGTCGCAGGTCAGGCGGAGGACGTAGCGCAGTTCTACGCGGTCGGAGGTAATCGGCGTGGCTTCCACTTCGTCCGCCGTCAGGGTAATGATGCTGTCCGGCGCGGCAGAGACGGCAAAGGACGTGCGGAACGGCGTTTCCTGATGCACAGTCACGGGCGCGGTGTTCTCGTCGGTCATGTACAGCAGGGTGATTTCGAGCATCCCCTCGGTGTTCAAGCGGCTGCCCGTGCTGTCCTGCGCGGTCATGATGGGCGTGGCAAACGCGGCAAGCATCCCGCGCACAGGGGGCGTGCCGTCGGGCAGGAGCAGCGTCGTCTTGCCGGATTCAGCGGCAGAGGCGCGCCTTTGCCCCGTGCGAATCACCACGTCGCGCCCGGAAAAGGTCAGCGCCGCCCCCTGATAGGTGTACGCATCGCGCAGGACAGTCAGCTTCTCCTGCGTGTCCGCCGTCCCCTGCACGCCAAGGAGGACTTCCGCCCGCAGCGTCTTTCCCCCGTCGCCCGCGTCCTGACTGGCGACCGCGACGTCACGCACGGTCACGCGGGCATCAAGCAAATCACCGCTTTCGCCGCTGAGCTCGAGCGTCTGGCTGAACGGCGCCTCATGGTGCGTGACGACAAGCGGCTTGCCGGGCAAATCGCTGGCGTGCACCGCCGAAATGGTCACCGTGCCTTCCACGCCGATTCTTCCCTGTCCGCCCGTGATATCGCTGATTTGCGCCGCCGCGTCCGCGCAGAGCGTCTCGCGCACCTGCAAACCTTCCGGCAGCTCAAATTCCTCCCGGAGCAGCGTATCCGCCTGTCCGCTGGCAACGGTTCGGCGCAGGGCAATCTCCTGCGCGGCGACTTCCGCGCCGCCCGGCGCATTCACCCCTGTGAGCACCTCCAGCGCCTGTGTGGACGCGCCGCGGGCATCCAGCTGCACAATCGCGCGCATATTCAGCCGCCCGCCCTGCACGGAGGCATCCACATGCTCCACCCTCGCCTGTGCCTGTACGCGACCTTTCGGCTGCGCGCCCGGCAAATCGCACTGGTGGATAAAGTCCGCCGTCGCCTCCACCACATGCACCTGATTCGGCGCGCCCTGCGTGTAGAGGACGTGGAAAATCACCTTGCCGGAGAGCGTCGCGCGGTCAGCCCCACTTTCGGCGCTGTCCACCACCGCCATCCCGCCCGCGTGCAGCACGTGCGTTTCCTCCCGCAGGCCGCCGGGCAGCGTAATTTCGCCTTCCACCACCGCCTGTGACGCGCCGTGTGCCGTCACCTGCTCCATCGTCACCGTTTCCTTCCGAAGCTGCGCATCCACCGCGTTTTCCTCCTTTCGGTTGTTCGGGACAAGGTATGCGCAATTCTCCCCCGGCAGAACGCGCAAGTTTCATGAAATTCTCATCTTTTGTGCTTTCCTTTTGCCCGGCAAGTGTGCTATAATAGAAAGGGTTGCTGTGTTTTGCGCGGTCACAGTGTATTTTTCAGGCGGCAAAGCGTATTTTTCCGCCGCTTCCCCTTGCGCATCCGCGCCGCTTTCCTGTATAATGACAGCATCCCGTGATTGATTGAGGAGTAAGGAGACTTCCATGAGCAAGTCCAAGAAGAAAAAGGAAACCAAAGCGGTTATCGCCGGTCAGATTGCGTTCTGGGTGTCATTTCTGGGGATTATTTCTCTGCCGATTCCTGGCTTCTGGCGGTTCGTCGGCGGATTCGCCATTGCCTCCGGGCTGAAGAAGCTGATTGAGACGATGGCGACGCCGCTGGATGGGCTGCACACCGAGAATGGCGAGCGCGTGAAGGAAGAGCCGGTGATTCAGGTGGGTACGCCGGAGGATCAGCGCGCGAAGGAAGTTGTCGCCGGCGGGCTGGACTTGCTCAGCCAGATTGCCGCCGAGCGCGAGCAAATTGACGAGTTCGTGATGACCCGGCGGCTGAAAGACCTTGATGAATTGGTGCGCAAGATGCTGCAAACAGTCGTCGATGACCCCAATGAAGCCAGCCGGATGCGCAAGTTCATGAGCTACTATCTGCCCACGACGCTCAAACTCCTGCAGTCCTACCGCACGATGAAAACCCGCGGCGTGTCGTACAGCGAGATGAACACGACGCGCGAGAACCTCATCCACGCGCTGGACATGATTCTGCAAGCCGCGCAGAAGCAGCTTGACGCCATGCACAAGGACGACATGCTGGACATGAGCGCGGACATGGACGTGCTGGAACAGATGCTCAAGCGCGACGGCTACATGGAGAGTGTGCTGTCCGAATCGCTGAAAGAGGCGAATCGGCAGCAGCAGAACGCATCTGTCCCCTATTCGACGCAGCAGGCGGATTTGCACACATCTGGCACGGCGGCGGCGCGGCAAATGAATCAGGGCGCACCCGTGCTGAAAATGCCGGAGGAGGATATTCCCGAAGCCGACCGGCAGCAGAAGAAGTTCTATCAAAATTAACAATTATCAATATACACGAGGAGGATTTTCCCATGGCTGATCAGTTCCCGATGCTTTCCCTCACGCCGGATGTTCCCGATCCCGTCGCGCCGTCCGCAGCCCCCGCGCAGAGCATTCAGCAGCAGCCCGCCGCCGCCGCATCAACCACAGCTGAGCCGCTTGCCGTGCCGACCGCTGCCGCCGCGCA
>ERZ772820.299-NODE-299-length-50980-cov-6.636701_pt1 | contig 50980 bp, 64 predicted proteins | sample MGYA00511377_ERZ772820 | MGnify/ENA primary metagenome ERZ772820 (study PRJEB29015, sample SAMEA2737684) | human gut metagenome | biome: human gut; feature: human-associated habitat; material: faeces | place: China | collected 2012 ... | reverse complement strand
CTTCCAGATCAAACACATTTTCCAATATTTGTGTTTTTGAAAGAATCTGTTTCGGATTCTGAAGAAAAAAAGTCAGCATTTTCAACTCCGTTTTTGTCAGACTGATTTCACGACTCTTTATCAGGACTTTCATTTCTCCTGCGATAAATACGATATCTCCCGAAATCATCTTTCCGGCTTCCGTTTTCTCCTGTCTGCGGCGGAAATGTGCTTCTATTTTCAAAAGAAGTACCGAAAGACTAAACGGCTTTGTAATATAATCATCTGCCCCTGCTTCATATCCCATGACCTGATCCATCTCCTGATCTAGTGCTGTAAGACAAATAATGTATGTATTATAATTGCATCTCATCCACCTTACAAATTCCAGTCCATTCCCATCCGGAAGATTCACATCACAAATGGTAACATCCACATTATTATCACTTGCAATTCTTTTCGCTTTTTTCACTGATTCTGCTGAAAAAACCTCATATCCGGATTTTTTCAGTGAAAATGTAATTCCACGATTTAAATTTTCATCATCTTCAACCACGAGTATACCTGGCATAGCATATGCACCTCTCTTTATTAACTATTCATCTTAAAATGCTTCAATGCCTCCACAATTGCACTCTCTTTATCTTCTGGACACTGCGGTTGCCTGCTATCTTCATTTTTAGGTAAATTATAATTCTTTCCAACCTCAATTCCGCATTTTCTCTTTACCTGTGAGATATACAGATTGGAAACCTTCATGCCGGCATTATGTTCAGCCACATACTTCTTTATCTCATCATATGTAGCCTTAGTCTCTGCAGATGTTATATCCATATCATCAAGTTCAATCGTGACATTAATATAATCATCCGGCTTCTGTTTTAATTGGGACAAAAGAACAACTGTCTCCACATGCGGTGAAACCTGGTATCACATTATCATACGCGCACACTATATATAGTATGTATTTTAACACTGTTGTGCTAAATCTAGTGTTTTTAACACTCTGTTTAGTCATACTGTTCTTCAAATGTATAGTAGCTTCTATACTTTCTAATCACCGCTTCTGCAAAAGCTACTGAATAATATCCACTCACTATTTCTATCCAAATTCTAATATCTCCTTCAGCAAAATAGGTGGCCAGAAATCAAAATCCGACCACCTTACATTCTACCATTTTTACCGCCAAATTTCCATCTATTTAAATTGCGGTTTTCATTGAAAAATTAGCTTTCACGAGGGTTCAGCATTGAAATACTTTCACGTAATATTCTCCTGGTGCATTTGGCCTGTTCGTAGAGAACTCGCTTTTCAAATGGGCTACAATCCGTCATAAGCTCATAGAGCTCGCTCTGGTACTCCTGCTTATCCTCTACCTGGTTCCCACGAAGCAATGAATCAATGTTGACCTCCAGGGCATTGGATATTCTCACCAAGGCCACTAGGCTTACCTGCTTCTTTGCTGTTTCAACCTGGCTGAGATACTGCGCAGAAATCTCTGCCTTTTCCGATAGCTCCGCCTGGGTATAAGACCGCTTCTCTCTTTCCTCCTTGATACGCTTTCCAACAAAATAAAAATTGACTGACATAGCATGCCACCTCCTAAAAAAAAATATTTTCTTTAGAATTGTATAGCCGATAGTTGATAACTTCTATTTTGGGCTATTCTAATAATCGCTAATTGTGGATAGAATAATAAAAACATAGTCAATAAGCGATGAGGTGCACAATGAACGATAAATTCAAAGATGTTGGCGCACGAATCAGGGAAGCAAGAAAGGTACAGCAATTGAGCCAGGCTGACCTGGCAGAGCGTCTACAAATTTCAACTTCACACATGAGCGATATTGAAAATGGGAAAAAGAACATCGGCCTGGACATCTTTATGAGATTAACCGAAGCGTTACAAGTATCTGCCGACTGGTTACTCCGTACCAACATTCCATCTGTTTCCAATATCCAAAATAGCGAGATCGCAGAAATCCTATTTGACTGTTCCGCTGATGAGGTACAGTTTCTTATTAAAATGATGAAGGAAATGAAATCCGGACTTCGCTCCAAAAATAAAAACAATTCATGATAGACCGTAGGTTGATGACGAAACCTGTGGTCTATTTTCTTTACTGCAACTGCCTTCTATAATGGCAGCATGTCTTTAAGTTCACCAATTCAATTCTACAAGAAAGTATAAAATTCCCTCAAATTTTGACTGTAGGTTTATAGCTTAACCTGTGGTCGATTTTATACTGCTCTCATTCCTTTTATAATGATAGGGACAATATTTTATTAAAGGAATGATATTTGATATGAAAGAAACGGAAAAACTGGGAAATGCTCAGTCCCAAAAAGAAAAAATCAGAGAGCGTTACAAGGGCATTGATACGGATCAGCTCGATGTTATTCCCGCACTTCCCCAGGATTCCTTCTATGAGGATAAGCGTGAGAAGCGAGTTGCTGTATATGCCAGAGTATCAACAGACGATCCGCGACAAACATCCTCATACGAACTTCAAAAGAACCATTACCAGGACGTAGTAACCAGACACCCTGGATGGCGCTTGATAGAGATTTATGCCGATGAAGGAATCTCCGGTACTTCTTTACAGCACAGAGACGCATTTATCCGAATGATCAATGACTGCCATTCAGGTAAGATTGATTTAATCGTTACAAAGAGTGTGTCGAGATTTGCAAGAAATGTTTTAGATTGTATTGGCTATGTAAGACAATTAGCTGCCTTAAATCCTCCCATCGGCATTTTCTTTGAAACGGAAAACATCTACACATTGAATAGTAACTCTGAAATGAGTCTCTCATTCATTTCTACTCTGGCCCAGGAAGAAAGCCACACCAAGAGTGAAATTATGAACGCTTCCATTGAGATGAGATTTCGTCGAGCCATCTTTCTCACTCCACCACTTCTCGGCTTCGATTTAGACGAAGATGGAAATCTGGTAATCAATGAGGAAGAAGCAAAGACTGTGCGTCTCATCTTTTTCATGTACCTGTACGGTTACACTTGTCAAGAAATCGCAGAAACGTTAACAAGCCTGGGCAGAAAAACCAAGCTAAACAACACCGTCTGGTCTGCTGGAAGTGTTCTGCAGCAGCTTCAAAATGAAAGGCACTGTGGCGACGTATTGGCCCGTAAAACCTGGACACCAAGTTACCTAGACCACAAATCAAAGAAGAATAAACAGGACAGAAATCAATACCGCCAGAAGAACCACCATGAGGCAATTATCTCGCGTGACGACTTCATAGCAGTACAAAGACTAATCAGCAACGCCAAATATGGAAATCGAGGTTTTCTACCTGATTTGCATGTATTTACTTCCGGTGCACTGAGAGGATTTGTTTCAGTTAATCCTCGCTGGGCTGGTTTCAAAGCTGCAGATTATAAGCGTGCTTCGGAAAGTGTCTACACTCCAGCGATTGTCTTGCCAACAAAGCAGACCTATGAAGTGAATTCAGGCGATTTTGACCTCAGAGGATTTGAAGTGGCCAGGGCTCAATTTTTCTCCTCAGCAAATCGAGTTTATGTGACCTTTTCCAATAATGGGATTCGCTTTAGCACAGAATGTGTACGCAAGCTAGACTCTCACTTTGTCGAGATGATGATTCACCCTGGGAATGGAATTATCGCGTTTAAACCAGCGGCAAAAGATAACAGAAACTCAATGGAATGGTCCAGACAAATAAACGGTGCTAAAGTTCCTAAACCGGTATCTGGCGCTGCTTTTCTACCAAATCTATATAACTTATTTGGCTGGGATAGCAGCTGCAAATATCGAATCATGGGATTTAAGAAACACAACAACGACAACACTTTAGTTCTGTTTAGTTTGGCTGATGCAGAAATTTTAATTCCTAACTCAACCATTGAAGGGGACGATGAAGAACCTATTTCTTTATTTGAGGAAGATGTCAAACCACTTGGCACGAAAACCACTACCTTTGGTTATCCGGAAGAATGGGTATATAGCTTTGGAAACAACTTTTATCGCCAAGCACAAGCCAACGAACTAGCTGCTTTTAATGAGTCAGACTGGTCTGTGGAAGAAGAAAAAACTTCTTACAACCCAGATCCACCACTCCAGGTAACTGCTCAAGAAGAAATAGAAGAAAACATCAAATCCATGATAGATGGAATGAGACAGGAGGCAAATAATGAATGATGAGATACAACTCAAGGAAGCTGTAGATTATGTGGAGGACGAGGCTTTTACCTTTGAAGGTTATCAGGTTGTACGAGGAGAATTTTTTTCTCACGTATTTGAACCCTCCTTCACATTTAATAACTATAAAGTCCAGGTCAATACTGCCTGTATTAAGAGATTACCGGATTTTGACTATGTTCAAATATTGGTGAACCCAGACACGAAAAAGCTGGCGATCCGCCCTTGCCAGGAAGATGAGCGAGACTCTTTCCGCTGGTGTTCTGCTACTGCAAAAAGAACACCTAAGCAAATTACCTGCCGCATGTTCTTTGCCAAGGTAATCTCACTTATGAACTGGAATAGTAACTACCGCTATAAGCTCTTAGGAAAGTTAATCAAATCAGGGGATGAGCTTCTCTTTGTCTTTGACTTAAATTCTGCTGAAATCTATCAGCGTGCGATCAAAGACGATGGTAAGGTCAAAACCTCCCGCACTGCTACTTTCCCAGAGGAATGGAAGAATCAGTTTGGTTTACCTGTAGAAGAACACAAATCAAATATCCAAGTCAACACCTTTAATGGCTACGCAGTATTTGGCCTTCAGGAAGAACCTAAGAAATCATCAAAACAACCTGAGCAGTCGGAACCTGTCCAGGTAGAACAGGAGGAAACATATGAGCAATTCAATCTCACAGGCACAACCAACTCTAGTTATTGATTGCCGCAGCAACCGAATACGAATACATAGAAGGACGCTTCATTTACTTGGTGATCCAGAATATGTTCAAATTCTTATCAACCCAACCACCCGCTGCATTGCTTTCCGATCTAGCACAGATAAACGCGCCGAGCGTATCCACTGGAATGCTATCGGTGAAAAACAGTGCTGCGAATTTTACAGCAAATATCTCATCCGACAAATACGGAAGGTTTTATTTGATGTAGATACCAAACAGGCCTATCGAATTATGGGGCAATTTGTCGCCAGGGAAGAACTCGTATACTTCTGCGCAGATAAGGCTGTATCCATTTCCAATTATGAGGAGGAGCTTGAGTAATAATGAGTAAACGAAAACAATACAAACTTGCAATCGATGAAGAATTCCGCAGAATTGTACCTCCCATGCCACAAGATCGCCTGGATATGCTTAGACAGCAGATCAGGTACTTTGGTTGCGACCACCCCATTATTACCTGGCACAGAATTATTGTTTATGGGTATGAAGAATACACGTTCTGTGAGGAATTTCAACTTCCATTCACAATCAAAGAACTCGAATACAATTTTCGATCCGAGGTAATTAACTATGTCAGTAAGAAGTGTTTGTACCTGGATTATCTGACAGACGAATGGAATCGCTACTGCATTGGCAAATTTTATGAATCAAAAAAGCAACTGCTTATTGATAAATATCCAATTCAGAACCAATTCACTCCCCAGGAATTTAAGCGTCCTGCCAATATGCTAACCAGTGAAATGTGTGAAAAGGAATTAGCGGATTTGCGTGGAATCAAACATGGTACCATCTCGAAATATGGTACCTTTGCAGGTGCGATAGATACCATCTATTCAAAAAGCAAGGATATAGCCTACGAACTTCTTTCTGGAAAATTCCGATTATCACACGATAACACCATACTCCTCTCCCGGCTGACAGCTCCAGAAGTCATTGTTGTCAGGGACCGCATCATGAGTGATGGTGATTTATCTATTCTGCATTCCGGCACTTTACGCAATCACCATATAGCAAAGGTAAAAGCTGAAACGGATAGTAAGTACAAAAAAGCTCCGGAAATAAAGCAAATGCCCAAATATGATCCAAATGCTGAAATATCGAGTTTAACTCTTACCATTCCAAGCTGGATCAGCTCCATTGAAAGAACATGCTCCTCTGCTGACTTTGAACATGCCACTCCAGAAGCGCTTGATAAACTAGGCTTGAAACTGCAAATTTTACAGGAAGCTATTAATATACTAATAGCCGCAACAAAAGGAGAATCGATATGAGCGAAGAAGTTAGAGAAATAAACATAAATGACTTTGTGCCACAAGTGCACTATGAGTTAATTCCTATTAAAAACTTGGTATCTAACCAGGATTACCAAAGAAACCTATCAATCAAACATGTAGAAAAAGCTGCTGCCAATTTCGACTTATGCCAGATCAACCCTGTGAAAGTCAGTAGGCGTGATGGTGTTAATTATGTATTTAATGGTCAGCATACCATAGAGATAATCGCACTTGTTTCCGGATCCAGGGAAACACCTGTCTGGTGCATGATATATGATGATCTGGAATATGAACGGGAAGCTGACATCTTTGCTAACCAGATGAAGTATGCAAAGGCCCTCTCCCCTTATGAAATATTCATGGCAAATATTGAGGCCGGAAATGACAAGCAGCTCATCATCAAATCCCTGGTGGAGTCTTATGACCTCGTTGTTTCAAGTAAGACAAGCCCCGGATGCGTTTGTGCTGTGGCCACCCTAGAAAGTATCTTTGACAAGTACGGATTCCACACCTTAGATCGCACGCTGCGCCTTTTAATCGGTGCCTGGGAAGGCGCTCCAAAGTCTTTTAGTGCCAATATGCTAAATGGAACCGCCCGCCTGGTTCACTGCTTTGGCGATGACTTAAAGGATAATATTTTCAAAGAAAAACTTGGAATGATTTCCTTAAAAGAGCTTAGTCGTACTTCCAGGGAACGAAGCGCCGGTTCCAGGGGATTTGCTGAGGCAATGTTACTTATATATAATAAGAAAACTCAACACCCTCTCCAGATGACAAAACTATACTCAAATAAAGGTCCGAAGCCTAAGAACCAAATGACTGACGAGGACCTAGCGGCACTTCAAATATCAGAGGTTTCCATGCCATCTAATCCAGAGCAGCAAATGGAGCTCTTTGAACAACAGACCTTATAACGTAAAATAGCCGGTATGCAAATCTCATTGATTCACCTACCGGCCCTTTTATATTTATTTTGCATTATAAACGATCGTTTCCACTATCTTGCCTGTTGCATATTTTGTTGCGCTTCTCTTAATAATTTCACCACCATGATTTTGCTGTAGCTTAACAACCTGTCGCCCTGTCTGTGTAACATATGCCTCTAATTTATCCCCTGGATTTTTTAATAAAGCATTTCCTAATCCCTTTACTAATGTGCTCAAACTATTGTTCATGTGTGGTCTCCTTTCGTGTGCCTTCAATGGCATCAATTAATTTCTTAGTTTCATCAATTCGTTGTTGCTCGGTTTCAATTTCCTTCTCAAGCTGTCGGATACTCTTTTTCTTTCCAGAAATAAGCATCTCCGATTTTCGAATTTCCTCATATAACAATTTTTTCAATTCGCTTGGAGCTACCTTTGCTTTCTCCAAAGCATCCCTATCTTTCAATACTTTATCAGTTAGTGCCCCAGCCATTACACCTGCAGCAAGTGTTGTCAGTCCTACAAGTGGCCCTGCGATCATGCCATCGGCTACCAATGCTCCTGCGTACTTAGGTGTAGTTTTCAAAAAAGAGTCTAGCATCGCCTGTGTAACTACATTGCCTTCTTTTCTTGAATCCTGTATCGCTTCCAGTTTTCCTGAGCGAATCCATCTTCGTACAGTTTCAGGATTTGTATTTAAAAGTTCTGCAATTTCCTTAACACTATATGTTTTCATTTAGCCCTCCTTTTACTACATTTTATTACTACTTTTTTTGTTTTGTCAATAATTTTGTAGCATTAAAATGTAGTATTATTCTTATAAAGCAAAAAAGCCGGTAAGCAAATCCTACTGATTCACCTACCGATCCTTTTGCCTTATTCTGCTGTCAACTCAAATTCTGTTCCATCATAAAATCTTATCTGCAGTCTGCCATCTTCGTGCACTGTGATAATGTCCATCACCATTCGCATAAGCTCTGAGTCAAATTCCCGAATTGGTCCCGCTGCTGCTGTCCGCATCAAAAGTCTAGTTTTATACTTTAGCAGTGGATCATCGCTTCTTAAGTTTTCATCCCAGGCTTCTTTGTAGCTTTTCTGGTTTTCTACGATCTGGTTCCAGCTCATTACAAAGAATTTCATAAGTGCTTCTTCGTAAATATAAGGGCAGGCGCATACCCTGTGCCCGGCAGCCTTATTAGTGGAACCGCAGCGCCATTTGACAATCTTGGTTCCCCGCCTGGTCGTATATTTCACCCTGGAATAAAGGTTATTGCAATTTCCGCACACCACTTTGCCTGAAAATGGATTTGTTTCCGGATTGACCGCATAAGTGTTTGTACGATGTTCTTCACAAAATCGCTGCCTGCGTTCAAGCTCATGCTGCACTGCTTCCCAGATTTCAACATCAATGATTGGTTCGTGATCTTCCTCGATGTGATACATCTGAATGGTTCCATCATTCATGACTCGCTTCTTGGAAAGGAAATCCGCAGTATAACTTTTCTGCAAAATGGTGTCTCCCATATACTTCTCATTTCGAAGCATGGAATCCAAAGTACTGGCCAACCAATTACATTTTCCGTCCCAGCTTTTTATCTTTTCCTTCCTAAAAATCCTTGCGATATAATCTACCGTCTTTCCGGATAAAAATTCCTCATAAAGCCTCACCACAACCTTTGCCTGGGCTCTGTTTACAATGAGCTTTCCATCTTCGTCATAATCATATCCTAAGAAGCGTTTTGTACTCATTTTGTGCTCGCCCTGCTCAAAGCGTCTGCGTATTCCCCAGGTGCAGTTCTCGGAAATGCTGCGGCTTTCGTCCTGGGCCAAGGAAGAAAGAATCGTAAGAAGCACTTCTCCTTTTGCATCCATTGTATTGATATTTTCCTTCTCGAATGTAATACCAATTCCAAGGTCCTTCAGCTCTCTTACATAATTCAGGCAATCCAGTGTATTTCTTGCAAATCTGGAAATCAACTTTGTAATAATGAGGTCTATCTTCCCACCCCTGCAATCCTCAATCATCCTATTAAAATCATCACGCTTTTTGGTGTTGGTACCGGAGATACCTTCATCCGCATAAATATCTGCTAACTCATAATCAGGATTTCTTGTTATGATTTCCGTATAGTATCTCACCTGATTCTCATAACTTGATAACTGTTCTTCTTGGTCCGTTGACACGCGGCAGTACGCTGCTACTTTCTTTTTCAATTCTATCTGCTGCCCGTTCACCAGCATCGTAGGCTCTTTTGCTGGTATAACCGTAATGCTTCTCGCCATCTATCATTACCTCCTCTACTACCATTGGTTCCGAAAAAGAAAGACCTGTAAGTTCTGTATCCCTTATCCGGATACCCTTACAGGCCTCTTTCCCTTTATGAATATAAGTGGCGCATAACCACTCGACTTTTCGATTGTAAACATATCTTCTTCGCAAGCTCTTTCCGCAATATGGACACACCAACATTCCACTCATTGGATATCGATTCTGGTATTTTTCACCTTTTCCAATGTTTCTCTGCTTTCTGTGATATTCCATAAGCTCCTGAACCTGCTGCCATTCTTCTGCGCTAATAATGGCCGGGTGATCTTCTGTTACATAGTAACTTTGCACCTGTCCATTATTCTTTACGGATTGGTGTGTTCCTTCCGGAATGTAAGTTTTCTGGATATGGAAATCCCCTTTGTATTTTTCATTGGTAAGCATTCCCTTAATGGTACTTGCGTGCCAAGAACTTTCTGCTATCGTCGGTACCCCTTCCTCATTTAATGCCTTAGCAATTCTATGACACCCCATGCCTGAAAGGTACATCTTAAATATTTGTCTTACAACCTTGGCTTCTTCTTTATTGATTACCAGGTCCCCGGTCTCATCCTTGTCGTATCCCATGAAGCGGGCTGTATTTACCATTCCCTCTCCACGTTCGAACTTCTTTTTCAAAGTCCATTTATTATTCTCACTTATGCTGCGGCTTTCCTCCTGTGCGAAGGAAGCAAGCACCGTCATCATCAACTCTCCTTCCGAGGAAAGTGTGTTAATATTGTTTTCCTCAAAAAGCACGCCGACGCCGATTTCTTTCAGCTCTCTTGTGTACTTAAGAACTGTGGTGGTATTTCTGGCAAATCTGGAAATCGATTTTGTAATAATAAGGTCTATCTTTCCAGCCTTGCAATCTGCAATCATTCTTTGAAACTCTGGTCTGTTCTCGCTTCTACCGGTCATTCCCTGGTCCGCATAAACAGAAACGAATTCATATTCCGGATTGCTTTTAATCACGCGCTCATAGGTGCTTACCTGGTTATCAAAGGACTCGCCTTGCTTTAAGCTGTCCGTTGATACCCTTGCATAAGCACATACTCTAAGCTTTTTTTGCTTAGGTTTTAAAGGTTCTATTTTTCTAAGTTTCATGCGAATTCTCCTTCCTTTTTGGTAGTCCTATTAACGCTCTTGTTCCGCTATAAGTCAAGCAATTTAGCGGTTTCAAGGGTATAATTATCGGTATGACCGAACTGGTAAAATACAAAAAAAGAACCCGGAAGGATTACTCCTCCCAGGCCCAAACTTATAATAACATTTCGTTTACTCGCTTCTGAACCGCACCGTAATCATACCCCTCTGCTAAGAGTCTACTCTTACGCTCAGATCCGTTTCCCCACCTGCCTACAATGACCTCTCTTGCAAGTTCGTCGACAGACTTCTTTGGTGTCACTCCACATTTGCCATTCACAATATCCTGAATCTCAGCATAATTGTATCCGGCTTCTGTGAGACGCTGCTTTCTCTCCTCACCATTTCCCCACTTACCTGCAAGTACCTCAGCTGCAATCTCTACTGCTGTTTTCTTTGCAGGCGCTGGTTCTGATGCCTGGCTTTTTGTATAGCCATTGAGTCCTGCCGCTTTAATCTTAGCAGGATAATCCACATAGCAATAATCCTGATCGCAGGTTTGACCATTGATTTTATTACTACGAAGCAGATTAGTTTCACCGCCAAACTGCCACAGCTGTGTTTCTGCGCCACTGGAAGGAGCTGGCTTACTCTTTCCCCATCGTGCAACCCAATGGCTATATCTGGTAAGCTCACCATCGTTCATTTCACTGTTAAAAAATGATTCCGATGAATAAATGCCTACCCAATAACCTGCTGCTTCCATAGTAGAACAAAATGCTTTCACAATCTCTGTAAGAGTTGCTCTGTCATTATCTGTGATCATTTTACCCTCAACATCATAAAAGACAGGGTATTCATATTTCTTTCCACTAAGGATTGAAATAAAATACTCTGCCTCTTTCTTCGCTTCTGCTACACTTTTCGCATTACCATAGAAGTACGCGCCCTTTGGAAGACCACAATCTTCACATTTTTTATAATTGGATTCAAACTTGCTATCCTTATAAAGCCCTGCGTCACCGCCACCAGCTTTAATTATCGCAAATTCTACACCTTCATTACTCTTTGCCCTGGCAAAATTAAAATCTCCCTGCCAGTGGCTTACATCAATCCCAAATTTCTGACTCATAAATCATTCCTCCTTGTCATCATCTTCTGCACGCTCGTGCAACTGCTCTAATACTGCTTTGATTTTCTGTGGAACCGGCAATCCTAAATGGGCAGCATTTTCTAAAAGGCTCACGCCTTCATTGGAAATATAAAAGAAAATAACTGCTGTTCTTAGAACACTTCCGGTACCAATCACATGGACATCCAGGATGTTTGCAATCCCTACCAATAAGAAGATCAGTACCTTCCTGCAAATCCCACGAAAGCCCACTTCACTTGATAGTGCTTTGTCGTTTATCGCGCACATAACACCAGTTATGTAGTCGATCACCACAAAAGCAAGCAATGCATATAACAAACCGTCACATCCTCCTAAAAAGTACCCAAGCCATCCTCCTACAACCGTGAATACGAACTGTACTACACTCCAAAACTCTTTCATTTCCATTACCTCTCTTTCCATAAAAAAAGTGATTTCCATTTCAGAAACCACTAATCAAAAAAAATATTAAATAAAGTTGCTATTTTGGTATTTATGAGTGATTAATAGACTACACAAAATAACCAAAAGGAGATTAAAAATATGAAGAAAAATACCAAAATCCAATATGCCAGCCGCTATTCTGGAAATCACTACAGTTACGTTCCAAAAATTCAACTGCAAGGAAAATGGCTTGAAAAAATAGGATTTTCCATAGGTGATACAGTTGCAGTAGAATATCACGATAATGCAATTACCATTCGCCCATTAACATCTGATGAAGAACATGAACTCACCTATGCACAACTTGAAAAAAATATTAAAAAGCAAACTACCATTTTAGAAGCTTTAAAAGTTGCTGAAAACTCAGATTCTTATAATCAATAGAAATCTATTTTTCCTCTGACATGGTATACGTTACCTTCATAGTTTTATCTGCTGTCTTAACAACAGTCGAATCCAGATTATTAATGGTTGCTAAATAATCTGTTCTCATAGCAAATGTTCCGTTTCCAGATCCACCTGTCAGATAATAAGTCATAGGAACTCCCCTCACTGGAACATACTGTCTATAACTAGAATCATACAATCCATAGGATTCTGGATACTTCATCGTAAAAGAATCTGTGTCCACGACATAAAGGGCATATGTTCCCGAATATCCTGATGGATTTTCCAGATAAAGCTTTCCATCCCTTGCTAACATTGGGTATGCAGCTCTCAGAGCTGCCGATTCAGGAAGCTGTTTTACATTAGCGGAATTTCCTATCTCCTGTCTGTAATAGTGATGATCACTCAGACTGCTGTTTTTAAAGTAAATATATCCTTCATAGCAGTAAGTGTCATACCGATTATATCCGATCCTTGCCGATACTCCAGTCTTGTTTGTCATCACATACTGCTTTACCGCATTTTCATTTGCCAGATTCACTTCCGTAATGATGTAACTTCCGTTGTTGGAAACATAATTTGAGGATGATGTCACAATATAGAGTCTGTCCGTCTCTTCCTCATAATTGTATGAAAAATACTGTACATTGATAGCTGTGCTTAAAGAAACATTCTGCTCATCAAGAAGGGTCCTCGATGCCCCGGGATTTTCAAACATCGAAATTGTATTGATATTTGCCCTGTACCGACTAATCTTAACTGAGTTTGTACTCATAATTGTAAAATAATACACACTGTCAGTTTCCGCATCTATCTTGATAATCCATCTATACCCATTTCCATATGTTGAATAAACCATTGTCCTATCACAGGCATTAATACCACTGCTGCCTCCAGTATATTTCAAAAGTCCGCTCCCAATATTTGTAAAAAACGGATAAAGTCCCTTCACGGGATCCACATCCGTTCCCCGATTCCCATATCCACCATAAGCATGCGTCAGAGCAACCGAAGCAATCGTTCCATTGGCTTCGGCTGTATCAAAATCATACACATACTTAATTCTTCGGTTTACAACATCAATTTCTGTCTCCGTTGCATTATAGCTACCACGAATCGTCTGATTGGAAGTATTCTGCTTATCAAAGACTGCACAGCCTGTCTGTTCAACATTCCTTGGAAGATACAAGTTGTCTACATCTGCGGTTAATGGCTTATTCAAAAGCAGAAGTCCTCCAGTTAATGTTTTATAGAAATTCACATACTTTTCCGTCAGCATCGGATCTGCTGACTTAATATATCCGAGCGGATTAAAAATATACTGGAGTGCATTCGTCACCATGTTATCTTTTTCAATAACGTCTACTCTGCCAGTATGCACGTCCTTCAGTTCAATTTTTGTTTTTCCTTTTAACATCCATCTTTCTCCCTTCACTCTTTCCAAAACTGTGCGTCTCCGGTTACTCCTTGCATTTCCATAGCTGAATTTTTCATGATAAATACTTCCAGCCGATCAGAATAACCTTTTACATTTTCTTTCTGCGTGGAAATTGCCACAGAATCACTCAACAGTTTCATATTCATAACAGATTCCACCATTGTAAAAGCATTAATACGCTCTTCCATCACAATCTTTCCATCCCATTCGGTATATCCGCTTGCAATGCCTGATCCGCATACTGATGCTTTGCAATTTGCCGGAGCCACCGTGGCCGTTCCACCAGAAACAGACATATATACTTCTAACTGTTTTGCACTGTTTGCACCTAAACTTCCAAGCGGATACAGCATAGAAAAAATATTTTCTCCATCCACAGCTTTCTGTAATGGGGTATAATCCTCCAACCAGATATCATCCAACTTATACCTAAATCGGACAACCGGGTACTTTTTCCTAGGCACCGGAACTTCCACTGATTCCTCAATCATTTCATAGGAAATCTCCGGAATAGCAGTTTCTATATCTCCTGATTTTCCGTCCACTGTCTGTTTTGCGATTGCTGCTGCACGTTCAACAATGCTGTCTATCATTGGCACCTGATGGCTCACCGTGTAGCTTTCTATCACTGTTTCATCCTCTGCCTTTATCACGCAGTTTACATTTCCTAAAAACACTGCACTGGTAGACTCGATCGAAGCAAAAGTTACATCCACAATCCGAATTTCTTTCTCTCCGATAATAAACTCTGATGCATTCTCGTAAGCACAAATCACGAACTTACTTACCTCTACCTGGTTTAAAAGTCCAATAATATTCTTGTCAGCCTTACTCTTTGACGATGCAAGAAGCGGATTCTTTCCAACCCCCTTTAATGTCTGTTTTCCATTAATCCGGCAAGTAATTCCTGTAATACAACTGATTTTCTTATTATCCGCATGTGCTTCTGAAAATCGTACCACATCCATCGGATCTAATGCCGGGTTACCGATTGTCTCCGCATCAAAAGGAACATAATTTACTACAGAAATGGCATTCAAAATATTTGTTATGATTTCCTCTCTCGTTTTCTGCATACCGTACTGCAGAAGTGGATTGATTCCCAAATTCATTGTCAGTCCATCATCCGGATCCAGACAGTAATATTCAGACTTTGCATTTACCTCATCTGTTGAATACACTGCCGTATACTTTGTCACAAAATCTGAATAGGAACTGGAAAATCTGTGTCTTGCTGTAAGCTCCGCCATAGGCTGATCACTATAAGCTATTAACTCAAGCTTGCCAGATCTGTTAATCTGACAGACACAGCCAAGCACTTGTGCCACATAATAAATCAAATCCCTATAACTCTCCACATTCCCATCTGGATATATTCCAAGCAGTTCTGTTCCGTTAGGTAATGCAGCAATCTCTGCTTCCGACTGTGCCATTTCCACACTGCATTTGTCACAAGCAAAATGCAGAAATTCATACGGTGTTCCACTGGATGAATCCATAGCGACTGATTTTTCAAATCTTAGCATATAGTCATATCCTACCAGTTCAATCATCTTAATTTTGCGATTTGCCTCACTAATTTCAAAAATTCCCATCGGAATCTTTTCCCAGCTTCTATCTGGCAGCTTTATAGAATAAAAAAGTTCCACACAAGCATTTTCCAACGAATATCTGTCAACATCCAAAAATAATGTCACTTTCATCTCTGATGCATACACTGATCCAAGTTCTATCTCATTATTTCCACAACATGACTTTGTGATATAACCGCTGCCTTTTACAATCTGTTCTGAGCCAAACTCATACGTTATCCCCTTTACTGTCGTAATTTTTCCAGTCCATCGGTACTCCCTTGTGTTCTCCTGCACAGCTTGCAGGAATGCTTCACTAACAGGATACAATGTAACACCTCCTATCAAAAGAAATAAAATCATTTACCATACTGTAAACATCCGTTAGAGTTCCTTCATCGTAAAATCCACTCTCCACAATCCTTTGTAACTTGTGTCCTTTTCCAGTTTTGCCTTAAATCCTGTAATATACATTTCTGCATCTTTCAGATTCAATTCTTCTGTATCAAAATACTTCACGTCAATTTTTGGCCTTTTACTGTATGCCGTCAGTATTTTTAACCACTTAGGTGAAACAGAAAAGGAAACTGCTATGGAAATAACTCCTGTCCTTACCACATCTCTCTGCGTTGTTCCTGCCTCTGTTTCTCCCGATGAGTCTGCCTCCACATCTGAAATATCAAGATCATAAGAATCCGGCAAAGGAAGATTCATTTCATCAAATTTTAAGTACTGTACAAATGCCATGCTTATCTTCCTCCACTTCTTAGATTTGCCCTCTGCTGTGCAGATACGATTACTTCATCAAGCATCGTTCCACCAAGGTACACAGGAATAACAATATCCCCGGAATCACCCTTCATGTCCTTAATCGCAGATGTGATTGCTGACATCATACTTGCAATCCCAGTAGATGACTGTTCGGAGGTCTGCATTCCTGCAATGGTCTCTATTCCGCTTACATTTGGACTTACTATCATATCCTGCGATACACCTTCGATTGCCTTAGCCACCATGCCTTTGCTCTTTTCGATTCCCTTTGCAAGTCCTCCCATAAAGTCAGGCATCCATGATTCATAGTCCGTAAGTGGTCCTTCATCCGGAACAGAGAAATGCAGGAATGACTTGATCTTATCAGCCACACTCTTAACAGCATCTCCAACTGCACCAATACAGCTTTTAATACCATTCACAATTCCCATAATGAGGTCTTTACCCCATGTAAATGCCTGTGAAGCAAGTCCAGTAATATGGCTTTTTACATTGGAAAATCCTGTCTTTACTGCATTCAACACATTTCCCATCGCACCTTTGACAGCATTCACAATGCCTGTGAACACAGATGTTACAGCACTCTTGATAGCTCCAAGGACCGTTGATACTGTCGATTTGATGGTATTCCAGATGGTTGAAATCGTACTTTTAATCGTGTTCATGATTGTAGTAATCGAATTCTTCACTGCTGTGAAATCCCCAGTAATCAATCCCTTAATACCACTGACTACTGCCTGAACAATCGTCTTGATAGCATTCCACACTGTGCTAAAAATGGTTTTTATCGCATTTAACACAGTGGTAATCACTGTTTTTATCGTATTCCATACCGTAGTAATCACCGTCTGAATGACAGTAAGTACAGTCTGGATAATCGTCTTATAAATATTGAAATACGTCGTCACCAGCGTTTTTATCACATTGAATACTGTGGTAAATACACCTTTGATTGCCTCCCAAACTGTAGTAATTACAGTCTTCATAACATTTATGACGGTTTCAATGATGGTTTTATACAAATTGAAATATGTGATCACCAATGTCTTAATCACTTCAAACACTGTGGAGAAAATCGTCTTGATTACCTCCCATATCTGCGAAAAGAACTCCTTGATTGCATTCCATACGGTAATCGCTACCTGCTTTACATTCTCCCAAAGATCAATCCAAAATTGTCTAAATCCATCACAGTTATTCCACAAATAAATAAACGCGGCTACTAAAGCAGCGATTGCTGCAATAATAAGAACAATCGGATTTGCCAGCATGGTCGTGTTAAGGGCAGCAAATGCACCTTTCACAGTATTGATAACTCCTGCAATTTTCGGAACAACCGTCATAATCGTTCCTACTGCGGATATCACTTTTCCAATGACAATCAGTACAGGGCCAAGCGCTGCCGCAACCAGGGCCACTGTAACAATTACCTTCTTTGTTCCATCATCCAGAGAGTTAAGCCAATCCACTGCTTTTTGAATTACTCCTACAATGCTCTTAATTGCTGGCATCAAAAGCTCACCAAAAGAAATAGCCAGCCCTTCTAAGGCTGACTTTAAAATAGTGATCTGTCCTTGTAAGTTATCAAGCTGGGTATCTGCCATCTGTTGAGCAGCACCACCGCTGTTTGTAATCGACTGCTGTAAATTGTCCCAGGTATCGCCCGTATTAGCAAGTAACGCATTTACAGATGATAAATCAGTCTTATTAAAAATCTTACTTACAATATTGGCTTTTTCCTCAGCAGTCATCCCATCCATAGATTTATTAAGGTCTCCCAAAATATCATTCAATGATCTCATGTTTCCCTGAGAGTCATATACTTGAATCCCCAATGACTCCATTGCTGCAGCAGCTTTATCTGTCGGATTCTGCAATGAAAGAATAATATTTCGAAGGTGTGTACCACCTTCAGCTCCCTTAATACCATTGTTTGCCAAGATACCAAGCGCTGTATTTAACTCGGCCGTTCCACCCTTTACAGATTTTGCAGTTGCACCAATCGTAAGGATTCCCTCTCCAAGCTGAGCTACTGAGGTGTTGGTCGTAGATGCAGTCTTAGCCATCTGATCTACCATTGTTCCTGCTTCATCAACACCCATACCAAGTGCTGACATTGCGTCAGTTACCATATCAGAAGCAGATGCCAAATCAATATCACCTGCCGCAGCCAGGTTAAGTACGGTTGGTAATGTATCGCACATCTGCTGTGTATCATATCCGGCAAGTGCCAGGTAATTAAGAGCTTCTGCACATTCCTTAGCAGAAAAAGCGGTCTCAGATCCCATCTGCTTTGCCAGCTCATTCAGTGTATCCATTGTATTTACTGACTGTCCATCAACTGTAGACATGGAATCTTTTGTAATTCCCATTGTCGCCTGCACCTGTGACATTGCCGACTCAAAGTTTGCGGCAGTCGAAACTGCTGCTGTTCCAAGTCCGGTAACGCCTGCTGTAACAGGAAGTAATTTCTGACCTGCAGAGGAAATATTATCTCCTACAGTCTTTAACTTTTCTCCTGATGCAGCTATCTTTTGAACTGCCGTAGCAGACTGGTTCGCTTGTGTCTCTAATTTCTTTAAATCCTGTTCTGTTTCAATAATCTCTCTTTGCAGAGCGTCATATTGTTCCTGTGAGATTTCTCCATTCGCAAGCGCTGTGTTCGCCTGCTCTGCGGCTGTCTTTAATGACGCTAGCTTTTCCTTTGTCTCACTGACTGCCTCTCCAAGCAGCTTATGCTTTTGTGCAATCAACTCTGTATTTCCCGGATCCAGTTTTAACAGCTTTTCTACATCCTTTAGCTGAGACTGCGTCGATTTAATCTGACCGTTCACACCCTTTAATGCAGTCTGCAGCTTGGTAGTATCGCCACCAATCTCTACTGTAATACCCTGTATTCTGCTTGCCAAGAAATCTCACCTCCTCCAAAATTAAGTACAAAAAAAAAGGAGCATTTCTGCCCCAACACAAGAAAAACACCTGCCATTTCTGACAGATGTTCTCTCAACAATTATGTATTCTATTTTATATGGGCTTTCCCCACAAAGACAAATATATCAACGTCATGCTCTTTATTACATATTACCAATCTGGCCTTCTTCATTTCAGTTTCAAACCACTCAGGAACATAAAAATTTATATGCGGATTATTTTCCCTGTACCACTCAATTTGTTTTTTAGCAAAATCAATAAATCCAGGATCCGAATGCAATTTAGCAAGCTCTTTTCTCTTTAATTTCCCAATGGTTCTTTTTCTCTCTGTACCGGCAGGATAAATATCTCCCGTCCACGCATCCAAACGATATCCTTTTCCTTGAGCATGCGCATGTGGCACTGAAGGCTTATCATCCGCATCTCCTAATTTGAAAACCCAAATACAATCTTGTAATTTTTCATGTGGTGAATATAATTGTGGTCCGGTTACTTTTCTTGTTCCACTTTTTATTCGTCTCAACTTACCACTTCGTATTATTTTTCTTCTAATCATATGGTTCATCCCTGTCTGCTGGCATTATGTCTGTATCTTTTTTTATTTTACCAGATAAAAACATACTCCACAATTAGAATCCTTACAGGCTTGCACACATACTTAATCAAGATATTTTTCCAAGGCCCTAATGGAAACACCTATGCTATTTGCAAATATCCGTAAAACATCCTTATCAATCTGTTCTTCGCATGTTTTATGAGCGATAAAATTCATTAAATCCTGTAATGCTGTTAAATCTAAAACTGCAAGATAGAGAGCTTCTTCTAACACTTTGACCATTTACGCCTCCTCCTTTCCAGGGACTGAGTATATTACAAAACTCTACTCATTCCTTGAAAAAGCGCAATACGCGTCTTTTTTCTGACGTATCAAGAAAACAAATCAAAATCTATCAAAATCTTCCTGCGTTGCAAGCTCAGCATACTTACAATCATCGTTTCTGCTCTCTGCATACATATCATTGATAAGTCCAATCGACAGCAATTCTAAATCTGCCATTGAAAGGCCTAACTGCACACACCGAAGCAGAAACAGAGGCGTTGTCATTTCACGCTCTGTTGGACGAAGTTTTTTTTAGCTTCAACATCTGTTTTTACATTCAGTCCCCATAGCTCTATAAGCTGTGGAAGCACCTGATAAATGGAAAACGTATTAAATTCATCCAGCCATTCCTCCGGTGTATCTGGAATGCTCGGATCCGCATGTTTTGCCATAACAAATGCTATGTTCTCAAACATCTCAAGAGAAAAGCTATTCAGGTTTGAGTTACTTACATCGCCATCACCGATAGCTTTTTCCAAGGAACTCAAATCCTTATAAATGTCTCTCTGAAATTTAAGTCTATAAATACGTGGAATGGCAGCGCTTGCTTTAAACGCTACCTCCTTTCCATCGATTTCAATTTTCTTAACAATGCTCATCCTTTCCTACCTCCTACTTACTTGATTTAGCAGTTGTTTCGCTAGCTGGTGCACTCTGTGGCTCATACACAGATTTGTACCAGTTGTTATAAACGGTCTCTGTGGTAGAATCACCAGTCTTTGCCTTCACATAACCGGAAGCAAGTGGTCTCGCTTTTACGGTCAGCGTTTCTGTCTGCACTTCCTTCTCATCCTCATTGGTCTTAGACTCAATGGAAGGTCTGGAAGCAGAACAGTTATAAAGCACATGTCTGATCTTTCTCACATCACCATCAAACTCGAAAAGAAGTGCAAAACTGCCGGTCTCACTATTGGAATTTTCCACAAGCACCTTATTGGCATCCTGCTCCTCTTTCAAAATATCTGTCCTGAAGGACTCCGGAATCATAGCAAGCTCTAAGTCACCATCGTAGCCCTGGTTGTTATTGATTACATAGTATTCCACGCCATCAGCATAGAAGCTTTCCGGCTCACCGGTTGGATCCAAGGAAATGGATACTGCACCAGGCATCGCTACCGGATTTGCAAATGTTACAGTTCCGTCCTCGGCCTTTGTAATCGGCGCATAATGGACATTACAAATATTGAATTTTACTTTATTTTTTCCAGCCATTGTTATACCTCCATCTGGTAAAGCACCTCATACAGATTTTCCGATTCAATCCATACTTCGCTTTTTTCATAAAATAAGCCGCACTCATCGAGCACAACCTCCACATGTTCCTCAAGCTCTACATCTTTCAAATCGGTGTAAAGCTCCACATTTACTTTTCGTTTCTTAAAGTAAACTTTCCCGTCAGCAGCAAAGTTACTACTGTTCGGATATAAAAATACTAAAAAAGGCGGCTCCGGTGATTCACCCTCCACAAAGTGGTCATAGGCAAACGGAAGTCCACTTTTTTCTAACAACTCTATGATTTCCTGGTGCGTCACTGTTTCAGCCCCCTTTCAATCTTCTCTTGCAGGGAAGTCACACCATGTTCTTCCGCAGGAGCAATATGAGGTCTCGCAGCAACTCTTCCTCCACCACGCTTGGCATGGCCATGTTCCAGAAGGTGTGCGATCTGATATCGGTTCTTGGAATGAACCGTCATGGTGAGGGAATTGCTGGTTTCCTTTGTTTTCTTGGTGCCCCAGCTCTTTTTATAAGCACCAGTCCTCTTTGGCGCATTTTCCGATATTTCCTTTTTGACTTCCTTGCTGACCTGCTGCACACTTTGCTTTACCAGCTCTGTGGAAGCATCTGCATATTCTGTCATGCCCTTCATCACAGCCTCTGCCAAATGGTCAACCGTTACTGTGTTTCTCGCCATACTATCACCTCTTTACCCTGGCGGCTCTAAGTTTCACCGTCTTATTCTGATACTGCACATTATCGACAAAAGAAATGTTATAAAGTGTTCCCCGGAATACAATTCGGAAATGCTCACTGTCCATATCTTTTATCTTTTCGCAATATCGAATTACAAAATTTACCTCATCCTGGGCGTTCACCTCGGAAGCTGCCCAGTATTCTTTCCCGGAAAGATTATTCACATAGGCATAGCAAGAATGATATTCTTTCCACACCAGCTTGTGATTTCCGTTCTTATCCCTGGCACCTTCACTTTTTTCAATCGTGATGCGCTCTCTCATTTTTTCTATCAAAAGTCCACCCCTCTCAAATTGGATAATATCGCCCTGAGAGTAAGGTTCAACTCCTCATGATCGGCTTCCTCCCTGTGCTCATATAAGAAGGCAACCACAAACATGACTGCAACACGAACACTGTTATTGTTTTCAAATTCTGTCATATCATCACATCTTAGGATATCCTGAATCTTACGCTGTGCCGATCCAATGAACGCCTCTATCAAATCGTCGTCATCTTCAAAATCTACTCTAAGGTACTTCTTCATTTCTTCAACTGATACAATCACGCTTGCTACCTCCCTTCTAAAAGATAGGCGGCACCACCGATAGCAGCACCGCCACTAAATTATCCCTGGGACTTAGCAGAACCCTTGATATCAAGTGTCTTAACAGCCTCAGAAAGAATGAGCTTACCATCCACGCGCTCAGATGCGAGGAATCCCACCTGACCAGTAGTAGCAAATAGCTCATTTAATCTCTTAAAGCTACGTCCCTGACGATCAGCAATCCAGTAATGGCTGTAATCACCAAAAGCCATGACTCTATTTCCAGCCACAAGCTCCGGAACATAGATGGAAGTCTTATAAGGACGATTTAAGATTCTATCCGGTTCTCCTTCTCTTACCGAAGGCTGCCAGATATAATTGCCATTTCCATCCTTTAACTTTCTGATTGCCTTAACTGTGGAATCATTAAGGATCCAGGTTGCCTTGTTACGGTATGGTGCTCGAAGGCTATAGTAAAGATCCATCACATCATCAAAAGTGATGTTTGTACTTGTTGCAGTCACTCCGGTTTCAGCACCACCTGTTGCATTGAAGATACCGATTGGCTTTCCGCTACCATCACCTACAAAGAAGGCCTCCTCCTCTTTTGCACCGATACGACGAGCGAACTCCCTGGAAATATACTGCTCAATGTTGAAAACAGAATCATTTAAGAGCTCATCAGAAATCTTAATCATGGTTGCGAGCTTATGCGCACCAATTGATGTCTGTCCAAAAGCATCATCGCTTTCAGGGAACTGTTCTCCCTCGTCAATCCACGCTGCTTCTCCCTTAGAAGTAACAATCGGGATTTTACGATCTCCGCTGGAAGTTCTGATTACATGAGCAAGACTTCTAAAGAAGTTCTCCTCCTCCAATCTTTCCACCAGGGTTCTCTCATATTCATCTGGAGCAAGGAATCCACCCTCAGAATCTGTACCAATGGATAATGCGTTCTGCACATCAAAGGACATTTTATTTCTGATGGCTCCAGTCCAGAATGCACTCTTGTACTCATCGCTGGCTCTTCCAGTCTTACCAGCAGCACCTCCCATCTTGGCACTAGGCTTATTTGTGATCGGAGCGCTTGTAGCCTTTGCCATTTCTGCATCGATTGCAGCCTGGCGCTCAAGTCTGTCGATCTCCTTACCAAGATTAACAACCTCTGCTTCCATGCGGTCATAGGTTGCTGCATCCTCAGCACTCATCATGCCATTTTCATTCTGCTTTGCATCTAAGAAAGCCTTTGCCTGTTCCCAGGTCTTTGCTCTCTTTTCCTTCATCTCTAAAATCTTACTCATAATTCAAAATCCTCCTTAATGTCTCAAAAGATTTAATCTCTTTTGTAACTGATCTACAGGTACCTGATTTTGCGGCTTTACCACAGAAACCTTATTCATAAACGACTGCGCTGCGTGCTTTCCTGAAAACATCATCGCCTGCTGCTTAAAAGGAAATTTCTTCTCCTTCTCGTCGTCATCGCCATCTTCCTTGCCTTCCTCTGGATCCTCGCCCTCATCCGGTTTCTTCTTAGCAGGTGCTTTCTCCTCTTTTGAAAAGAGGATTTCATCTGCAAATCCAAGTTCCACCGCTTTCTTGGCATTAAACCAAGTCTCATCATCCATGAGCTTTGAGAGCTTATTTCTACTAAGACCAGTCTTGTCGACATAGGCGTTTAAGATGGACTCTTTCACTTCATTTAGCATGGCAATCGCAGCTTCCATATCCTTCGTATTACCAATGGCCATCGTTGCTGGATTGTGGATCATCATCATAGCCACAGGGCTAACCTGAACCGTATCACCTGCCACAGCAATCACCGACGCTGCGCTGGCTGCCAGACCATCAATCTTGACAGTTACATGACCTGCATAATCACGAAGCATGTTGTAAATCTGTGCTGCAGCAAAAACATCACCACCAGGAGAATTGATCCAGACGGCAATATCACCGCTATCCGCATACAGCTCATCTTTGAAAATCTGAGGAGTCACTTCATCGCCATACCAGGTTTCATCTGAAATTTCTCCATTTAAAAAGAGCGTCCTAGAAATTCCAGGATCGCCCTCATTCTTTACCCAGTTCCAAAACTTACGTTTCATCGCTTGCCTCTCTTTCTATTATTTTCTAGTGGTTTTTCTTCCGGCTCAGGTTCTGATTCTTCCTGCTGCGTCTGTCCAGCAAAAATACCAGCATCAGACAGCTTGCACATATTTCCGTTAATGAGGTATAGATTTCCACCTTCCTCATCAGATAAAGGATTTAAGTCCTCCATCTCCCTGATATCGTTGGCAGATAACCACCCGTTCTGTCTGCCAATTGAATAACCATTCATTCGTGACTGATAATCACCTCGAAGCAGGCCATCCACATTTAACTTAATGAAATACTTTCCCTTTTCCCCTGGAAGAAGAAGTGCCTTTTGTAAGCTCTGCTCCCATCTGATTACCCAAGGATCCAGGGTGTACTTTACAAACTCTAGCGACTGCTGCTCAATATTGGAAAAGCTCGACTTCTCCAAATCTCCAACCATATGAGGTGGAATACGATAGAGCCTTGCTATTTCATTGATCTGAAATTTCCTGGTTTCCAAAAACTGTGCTTCTTCCGGCGGAATACCAATCTGCTGGTATTTCATTCCTTCTTCCAAAACAGCAATCTTATGCGCATTATTGGTTCCCCTATACACTGCGTTCCAGGATTCCCTCACCTTTGACGGATCCTTTAATACCCCAGGGTGTTCCAGCACGCCGCCAGGATTGGCCCCATTCGCAAAGAAGGAGGCTCCGTATTCCTCACAGGCAAGTGTCATGCCCACAGCATTTTTTGCCATTGCAATCGGTGAATATCCAATCAGACCATCAAAACCAAGTCCCGGAATATGCAGTACATCTTCCGTTTTCAGTTTGATGTCACCATACTGTTTGAAGTTTGGATTCTCCTCTGTATTTCTGGAATACACGTAGTAAATTTTACCCTTCTCATCACGCTGCACATCCACCTTGTTTGGAAGCAGCGGATAAAGAGCAAGCACCCTACCAGCTCCATCTCTAATGATCTGCGCATAGGCATTTCCCCAAATTAAAAGATGACTCATCAGCGTTTCCCTGAACACAAATGAAGTCATCTCCGGATTGGGCTCATCATGGAGCACCTGGTATAGGCTGTGGTCATAAACCATCTCTTTACCGCCACCTTCTTTGCACTGATAGACATGGATTGGAAGTGATGCGACAGCTTCCGACAAAATTCGTACACAGGCATACACTGCTGTGGTCTGCATTGCAGTCGTTTCATTCACTGGCTTACCACTGGTTGTCCTTCCAAAAAGAAAAGAATAACCTGCATCTGCCGCTTTATCTACGGGCTTATCCCTCGCCTGACCAAAACCAAATAAACTCTTAATTCCCATAGGGCACCTCCTAAAATACTAAAATTCCACGTTCATCATAAACGCTTCCTGAATCACCTTGATTTCTCACAGCTCTGTCAACCGCCATGATTGCAGCTACGATACCATCAATCTTCTCCGGCGACTTGGCCTTTGTAACCTTGATATTTTCCGCTGCGTCCTGCTCTACTACTACATTTCCGCTCATCCACCTAAGCACCGGATTTCCTCCATGCACGATGCGAGCTTCCATGAGTAATTTATAAAATTCCTTGGTAGCCGGGCTCATATCCTTGTAGCCCTGGCCAAACGGAACCATTGTAAATCCGTCATCCATCAGGTGCTGGGTAAGCATGGTGGCGTTCCATCTATCCACTGCAATCTCCAAGATATAATACTTGGTTCCCAGGTCCTCGATGAATTTTTCAATAAAGTCATAATTGACCACGTTACCTTCCGTAGCCATCAGATACCCTTGCGCCCGCCATACATCGTATGGAACTGATGCCCTTCTTACCCTGATTGAAATTGTATCCTCTGGAATCCAGAAAAACGGTAAAAGAATATATTTTTCTTCTTCCGTCCTTGGTGGAAATACAAGCACCAAAGCTGTAATATCTCCCGTACTTGAAAGGTCAAGTCCTCCATAGCACTTCCTTCCAAGAAGGCTATCCATATCAATCGGCTCATTTCCTTTGTCATATATCTGCTCAGGAATAAACCTTGTAAGACTGGATACCCACATGTTAAGTCGAAGCTGCTTAAACACGTTCTCCTCTGCTGGATTTTGCAGAGCTTCCTTATAGGCATCTCGCACTCTGTCAATCTGAATGGTCTGCCCCAGGGAGGGATTTGCTTTATACCAGTTGGCTTCATCATGCCAGTCATCATCATCCGTAAGTCCAAAGACCACAGGATAAAAAGTAGGATCTATCTTCCTACCCTCTAAAATGTCAGTTGCCTTAGTATGAAGCTCATAGCAGATGCTTTCCTTCTCGGTACCTGCTGTAGTGATTAAGAAGAACAATGGCTGCTCTCTAGCATCACCGGATCCTTTGGTAAGGACGTCATACAAAGTTCTGGTTTTCTGTGCATGCACCTCATCCAGCACCAGGCCTGAAACATTAAGTCCATGCTTGGTACCAACTTCTGCAGATAGCACCTGGTAAAATCCCTGGTTGGAATAATTGACGATTCTCTTTCCAGCACTCATGATTTTGCTTCGTTTCATAAGTGCCGGTGTCATCTTCACCATCTGATTGGCTACATCGAATACAATAGAAGCCTGGCCACGATCCGCGGCTGCGCCATATACCTCGGCGCTTGGTTCATTGTCTGCATAAAGCAAATAAAGAGCGACTGCCGCAGCAAGTTCACTCTTTCCATTCTTCTTTCCAATCTCTATGAAAGCGGTACGGAACTGCCTACAATTATCCTCACCCACGATACCGAAAATATCGCGAATGATCTGCTCCTGCCAGGGAAGTAGCCAGAACCTTTTTCCGGCCCACTTGCCCTTTGTATGGCGCAGGTTTTCAATGAACTTCACAGCTCTATCAGCCTTGCCCTCATCGTAATGAGAAGTCGGCAGCATAAACTTTGTGGGCTGATAGTCCGTAAGCCTCGGATAATCCTTTGGCCTAGTTTCAGCCATCAGCCATTACCCTCAAGCAGTAAAAACTCCATCTCGTCCACGCTGCCTTCCTGGACTTCACCTGCTATCATTCTGCTTCTGGAAGATGGCGTCAGGCCAAACTCACTGCAAAACTTAAGCATTACCTTCAAGTTGGTCTGTGCGATAGATACCTGCGGTACCTGCTGCCAATAACCACTTGGAGTTTTTACAATTGTTCCATGTTTCTCTATGAATTCCTCGGCTTCCTTCCATCTTGCATAGGACTGACAATAACCTGCAAAGGCTGCCATATCCATTTCTGTAAGGGTACCCAGGTTCACCATTTTATCTGCAAGCCTGTCCCATTCCGCTTTCGCTTCATCATTTAGCCAAGAAGGACACTCTGGTGCTTTCTTTTCCAGAACCGGCTCATACATATTAAGCGGTCTCTTTCCTGGATTTCCCTCCAGGACCTTCACCGCAGTAGGCTTTGGTTTTCTACCTCTCGTTGCCATTTCAAATCTCTCCTTTCAGTGCAAAGTAAAAGGGCCCCGGTTAAGGAGCCCTATGTAAATTCGTAGGTTGTTTTTAGTTGTATTCGTTTAACAAAATGCTATAAGCAATGTTTGTTTCCTCATCCGCAGGCTCAATGTCCCAGCCCCTATCGTAGTTGGCTTTCCACTCTCCGTCGATCTTAATGGAAAGTTTGCTAATCTTGCCTCCGTTGATTCCGTAATCCTCGCTTGGTTCCTCGAAGGCTTTCACCCAGTAGTGGGCCACCTTCATTCCTCCGTCCTTTACCGGAATTCCTATTGTTCCTTCGTGCCATCCGTTTGCCATTGTTGTATCCCCTTTTCTTTTGGTAGGTACATATTCGCTCTTATCATTACATTTATCCAGTTAATTCTTACCATAAATGTACCAAAGATACTGGCGGCACATTGTGCATATTATTCTATGATTTTTCTGCAAGAATCCTCGCCATAAGCCACTCCCAAGCTGCTACCGCAGTCCCAGGAAACATGAATGGTGCCAATGTCGTCCACTCCAGTAACGGTTCCTTTACTTCCTGCTGGAATGTGGCAGAACGGATCATTCATCTCAATAAGCTCCACCCTGGTTCCCTTCGGATATTCCTTCTTCAATCTTTCTACAATGTGCTCTGGTATTCCAAACATACTAATCATCCTTTCCATGCGCTATCTCCGGTCAAATTTTCAAGCATCACCTTTCTACAGTTTTTGAACTCGTCCCCATTCAAGCCAAGCCTTATGAGGAAACATCGGAATACGTACTTCTCATTTTCTATTCTGGTCTTTTTCATGACCGCCTTTTTATGTATCATTGCCTGCTTGCAAAGGGCCAGGGTAAATTGCAGGTAAGCCTGCACCCGGTCCGGCTCCAGAGTGGAATTAAATAATCGAAACTCCACAGTTCCCTTCGAAAACAGAGCATGTAAATTAAGTCCATGATATCTGGTACTATGATATTTTCCTTCGGAAGTTTCATAAGGCGATTCCAGATACCAGACCTTTTTAAGCTCTGCAAGACTCTCCGGCTTCTTTTCCAAAATCAAATCCACCAAATCATCATTGATGCGCTTGCAATATTTCATTCGATCCTTCGGTATAGAAAGGGCCTTATATAAAAGCAGCTCTCTACTACCAATCAAGGTCACCAGGTTTACTATCGCCTTGGGAGTGAAGTTCTTCCCATCCACATGAATGTGAAGCCCGCAGCTGTGATTCACCCTGGCTCCGAGTTGTTGCATATTTTGCAACAACTGCTTTAGGCACTCCAAATCTTCATACTGCAGAATCGGTGTCACCAACTCACATTGTTCTTCCTCAGCAAATGCTTCAATACTGGCATCCCTGACCACCCGCCATATCCGATGCTTCTCATCTGCAATATCTCTTTCCTTAAACTCACCGCCTTCATAGAAAAATCCGGTTCCAAAGAAGTCGGCCACTATGGTCGCAGCCGCCTCTCTGGTAATCCCTATGAATTCAATTTCTATTCCAAACTTAAGCCTCTTCATCGGCATTCGCCTTCTTGGTCAGGTACTTCTGCTTGTGGGCTTCCTTCTGTTCTTCCGTTCTAAAGGCGCTGTGGCCGCTTAGGTGGGAAAGTAAGAGCTTTCTGGTTGTCTTATACTCTATACCGTCCAGGCCCAGGCGTACCATCCAAATGCGGAAGGTGTACTTTTCGTTATCAACCGGTGTTTTCTTCACGCGGATGTATTTGCTTTCCAAGGCAAGTGTGTTGATTTTTCCTGCCAGGGTGGTAAAAGCGGTAACCAGGTCGCTATCGTCGGTTAATGGAAATCCGGTAAAGGTAATCTTATCTGTTTCAAACTTGATTCCCTTTGTCATGTTGTCGCTTCCACATTCTTCCCAAAGGCTTATAAATTCCTTGGTTGTCTGTGGCAGTTCCTCCATGATAGCTTCTATGAAGCACTCGTTCACTTCAAAGGCTCTTGGTGCGTTGATGGCCTTGTTGATCAGCTCCGCTTTCGTGTAAAAAATGGAAACCAGGTTAATCAGGCTAAGTCCTGTGTGGCCTTCCATTGGAAGCGAAATCTCAAGCACCTCCCTGTCCTCATCCCAAGCTCCGTCGATCAGGCGCTTTGATGTGAGTGTAAGAAGAAGCTCCATTCTTGTTTCGATGTTCTCCACCACCAGGGTTCCGTCTCGAAGAACTATCAAATCCTCATTCTTGTATGCGAAGGTTGGTGGTCCCTGGTACTTCATCTTTTCTCCTGTTGTCTCCTCAATTGCTGCAATCAGCTCTTTTCTGTCTGCTACTAAACACATAATTTCCATGCTGTGTTCCTCCTTTTCTTTTGGTAGTACATATATCACTCTACCGGCAAAAAATAGCAAGTTAATTCTGTGTATTATCTGAGGTTTTTTCAGGCTTTCCAGGCACTTCAGAATATGGAATTTTCACTCCATCTCGAACCACGAAAACACCATCCTCGGAGCTGGTCTGCTCAATATATCTGCGAACAATCACATCCACAAATTTCTCATCCAGCTCAATGCCATAGCAGATACGATTGGTCTGCTCGGAAGCAATCAATGTGGATCCTGAACCTAAAAACGGATCAAGCACAATGCAGTTACTCATGCTGGAATTCTGGATTGGATATGCCATAAGAGCTACCGGCTTCATCGTAGGATGATCCTTACTGGCCTTTGGTCTATCGTATTCCCAGATAGTTGTCTGCTTTCTGTCTGAATACCAGTTATGCTTGCCGCCCTTCTTCCAACCATAGAGGCAAGGCTCATGCTGCCACTGGTATGGGCTGCGTCCAAGAACCAGCGCGTTCTTCTTCCAGATGCAACATCCGGAAAGATAGAAGCCTGCTGCTGCAAATGCCTTACGAAAGTTCAGTCCCTCGGTGTCAGCATGGAAAACATAAATGGAAGCGTCCTGCTCCATTGACTGTTCCATATTTACAAACGCTGCAAAGAGAAAATTATAAAAATCCTCCTCAGCCATGTTGTCATTTTTGATTTTGCCTGCGGTCTCCTCAACATTTACGTTATATGGAGGATCCGTCAGGACTATATTTGCTTTCTGGCCATTCATCAAAACATCATAAGTCTCTGGCAGTGTGCTATCTCCGCAACAAACTCTGTGTTTGCCAAGAAGCCACACATCACCAAGTTTTGCAATCGCGGGTTTGGAAAGTTCCTCCTCCACATCGAAGTCATCCTCTGCGATGTTCTTATCATGCACGCTGTTAAAAAGCTGCTCGATTTCCGGCGGATCAAAACCTGTAAATGCAACATCAAAGTCGCTTGACTGCAAATCCTTAATCAGGTCTGCTAACAGTTCCTTGGTCCATTCACCGGTGATTTTATTAAGTGCAATGTTCAGTGCTTTTTCCTTGGTCTTATCAATATCGATAACAATACAATCAATGTCCTTATAACCAAGATCTGAAAGAACCGTCACTCTCTGGTGTCCACCGATGATTGTCATATCTGTATTTACAATAACCGGTTCCACATATCCAAATTCAGTAATACTATTTTTGATTTTCTCGTACTCTGCATCCCCAGGCTTTAGTGCCTTTCTGGGATTGTAGGAAGCTGGCACCAGGTCAGCAATCTTCAATTTTTTAAATTCCATGTTGGTCTCCTTTACTTTTTTTGCATAATAAAAAGGCATCCAGGATTTCCTGAACACCTCGCACATTCCAAAAACACATATTATGAAATTCGCTTTAGAACCAATTTCACTTCATCTTCCGACTTCTCCGCTTCCTGCTGCCTGCGTTTTATCTCAGCAGCACTCAGCTTCTCATCCGGATCCGTCCAAAAACGATCTTTGACATAACAATCCCTGCCGCAGTATTTCCTGTTTGGATTACCGAAGGAGATAAATGTCCTATGGCAGTATGCGCATCTGCACTCGTAACGCTGCTTTTTGGATTGCGCATCCTTATCCGGATTTACTTTCCACCAGGCCCTTCTGCATTTTTCGCTACAAAAGAGCTTCACTCCCGAATGGGCATTACGGATCAGCGTCGCACCACAGTTCTTACAGTGGTTTGGCATTTCACGATGCAAATCATAATTCATCGTAACTAAAGCAGCGCTTCCAGCAAGGCCATGTGTCTTGCAGTAGTATCTGACATTCTCTTTTGTTACAGTTCCGATTTCATTTGCGATTGCCTGGTAGCCGAGACCTTTCAGTCTCAGTTCCACAACTTTCTCTTTTTCATCTGCTGTCATAGGTTTCTCCTTTCCGGCCAGGGCCATTTTATAAAATACCGGCGCACAGTTTACCCCGGAAATAAGCGCCTTTCCCCGCAAACCCTAAACCTTTACAGTATATTTCCCGCGTACAGCTCCACTTACCCCTTTACAATTTCGCGAAAATGCGCGTTTGAGGGGGCATCGGTCTTCAGGCTTTAACACCGTAGAGATTCAGACCGCCCCTCCCCCCGGCGCGAAAGCACTCACCGCAAATAGAAAAAGCCACATCACTGCGACTTAAAATCTATAAGTTGGATTATTATCTTCATTCCACGTCTTTTTATCGTGACAAGGCTTGCAAAGAGGCTGCCAGTTACTCTCGTCCCAGAACAACTTCTGGTCTCCTCTGTGGGGAGTGATGTGGTCCACCACCGTAGCTTCAGTGAGCTTCCCTTGTCTCTGACACTCCACACACAGTGGATGGCTACGAAGGAACTTCTTACGAGCCTTCTGCCATCGGCTACTGTACCCACGCTTGCTGGCGCTTTCCCTATCCCCACGGTGCAGGGGCTCGTGCACGCCGCAATAAGGACCGGTACCATAAGCCACCAGCTTAGGGCATCCTGGGTGTTTGCATGGGACGCTTGGTCTGTATGGCATGTTCACACCTCCCATGTAAGGGTGCGGCGAAAGGATTAAACTCCGCACCCGCACCAAAAGAATGGCAAAGAAAAAGGCCCTGTGGGATAACCACAAGACCTATCTACAATTCTTTGCAGTATAATAATATCACACCCGCTTTTCCCTTGTCACTGAGGATTTCTGAACAAGTGTAATTTCGAGTTTTGCTTAGGCAATAGCAATACGGCAATAGCAAAATCTATTTTATTAACGCGCATATTTTCTGGACTGTAATATTATTTTTAAATTCATCATATGGCGTAATATCCTGAATTCTAGTCCTATGTGCACCAAATGCAAGTGTGAGTCTATTGGCATTTTTATAGCTAATGTTCAACGCATCCGCCACTTCTGATATCCACATACCACGCTTCGCATAACCTAACTCTAAAAATTTATATAATGTTTCGACTGTCATTTTAATCCTCCTTCTTACGTCTGCTTGTTATTTTTTCGATATGCTGTTCTTCGCCAGAACAAACATATAACATAAAATCAGTGATATCCTCAGATGACCACGATAGTTTTTGAAGCCCTTCAATCAAATTAACAATGACCTGTGGGGGAATTTCCTCGTTAGCATCTTCTTCATTTTCAACTGATGGTTTCTGGACTGATTCTGCTGTCATTTTGAATAATTGTTTTCCCGCCAAGCGCTCTCCTAGGCAAGTTTCCTCCACAAGATATGAGCTCAATAATTTTAATGCACGAGTTGGCATTGGTAATTCTGCTTCACTCTCCAGTGTTAAATTCAAAGTTGACTCGTCCTCTGAAAATGAATGCTTAGAGATCTTTTTAGGATTCTTGGCAATTAAAGAACGTGAATTATAATTTTCTACCCCTTTTTCTATCGCATCTTTTGCATCTGCATCAAATTTCGCTGTTGTACTAACAAACTGCGCGCTAATTATGTATTCGTTCATAATATCTATCTTCTTTCTCCGGAAGTCCTCCGGTAAACTTCTTGCATTATAATATCAGGTAGACTTCCGAAAGTCAACTGGTAGATTAAAATGTTTGTAAAAATATTTTTCTCATGTTATACTCGGCTTAGTAGCATTGGTAGCCAGAAGGGAGGCGCCAATGAATGAAAGACATCTTAAGGTGTACGAGGCATCCGTGAATAAGCGTAATGTTCCACGCATCAATCTCCAGGGTGACTGGTTATCTGCTCTTGGTTACAAAATCGGTGACCATGTCAAAGTATCTTTTTCTGAAAACCGGATCATTATCGAACCAGAAATAATTGATCCATCACCTAGCCAAATATCCGGCTAATTACTCACTATTTTTACCTAACGAAATAAAAAGGAATTTTACTAGGCTACTTTTTGCTACAATTTTTTTGAAAGGAAATTTTACATGTTTTATACAAAAGAACGGAATTTACTATCGGACGGTTATTTCACTATCCTTCGAGAAATTGATAATTGCATCATTGTGCGATCAAAGAACACAGGCCACTGCTGGTTACTTCAAAAAATGCCTGCAGAAGTGATAGGCTGGGCCAGAATTAAGATTGGTCATAAGCATACAATAAAAACAGCGCATTTCCACGACCATGCCAAAGCACGAAATGTAGAATGCGCTATAAAAATGATTAAGGACCATGACGATTATGTCCTCCATCCTGAAAAATATAAAACTGGCACTTTCAACTAAGTAAAAATGCTTCTGTCTGCGATGCTCTGATCTGGTAGCTACGAACCAGGCAATCAATCGCTCTCTTACGACAATTTCTGATTCCCCAGCTATTTGTATAAAAACAGCTCTCTGCTTCTTCCCATGTCATGCCATCAAGAAAGATCGCCTGACTCATTTCGAGTATATCCTCCGGTAAATGATTTACACTATCTTCGAAAAATGAGATTTCTTCTTCCAGGGCTTCTTTTCGTTTTATCATTGGCATTACCAGTTCCTCGTTAATGCGGTCCATCTTACGCTGATAAGATATCGCAATCTTTGCTGTCTTATCCGATAAATCACTACTTTGTACTCGTTCCCCATCTGGATGAGAGAAGGCCATCGTTGTGATGAGCTCATCTGCTGAAATAAATTCACAGCTTTTGATTTGCTTATCGAGACGCTCCACTTCTCTCACCATTTGAGGATATTCTTTTATGATTTTTTCAACATATCCTTTCATTGCTGCTCCTTCCTACGAGATAAGTCTTGCTTTCACCGCTTTAAGAAGTGCCTCCTGGGTAACATCCTTATTTTCCAGTGCTTTCAAAACATCCTCATCAATTGTTCCTTTGGTGACTACATGCTGAATGGTTACTGTATTTTTCTGGCCCTGTCTCCAGAGTCTTGCATTACATTGCTGGTAAAGTTCCAGACTCCAGGTAAGGCCAAACCAAATGAGATGGCAGCCGCCTTCCTGAAGATTAAGTCCATGACCGGCGCTTGCTGGATGAATCAGCGCCACCGGAATCTCACCCTTATTCCATTTGGTGATGTCCTCAGATTTATCAATCGGAACTGCTGCAAAGCGCTCCATCAATCTTTCCCTGTCGTGCTTAAACCAATATGCAATCATGACTGGATTTCCATTGGTAGCTTCGATTAAGTCCTCGATTGCATCTAACTTCCTATCATGGATTTTTCTGACTTTCCCGTTCTCATCGTAAACTGCTCCGTTTGCCATCTGATGGAGCTTATTGCTAAGTCCGACTGCTGACTGCGCATCAATATCTCCACCTTCCATCGGCAGGATCAAATCTGCTTTCAGACTATCGTACATCGCACGCTCTTTTTCATTCATGGTAACTTCCACATTGGACATGATAAGTTCTGGCATATTTAAATGGTCTGTCGCCTGCATACTCACACAAATATCAGAAATCTTTTTATAGATCGCATCCACCGCACCCTCTCTCGGTTTGTAGGAAAATATCACATCACGATTTCTTTTATCCGGCATAAAGTATCGCTCCCTGTATCCACCAATAAATCTTCCAAGTCTCTCACCCATATCAAGTAAATTGATCTGTGCCCAAAGGTCAATCAGCCCATTTGGTGTAGGTGTGCCGGTCAGTCCAATTACACGTTTTACCTGGGGACGAACCTTCCTCAGCGATTTGAACCTTTTACTTTGGTGGCTCTTAAAGGAACTCAGCTCATCAATGCAGATGCAATCGAAATGAAATAATTTATTATCCACCAGCCAGGAAACATTCTCTCGGTTGATGATATAAATAAATGCTGGCTTCGACAGTGCTTCGCGTCTTTCCTTTTCAGAACCAACCACCACAGAATAGGTCAGACCCTTTAAGTGATCCCACTTTTCAATTTCCTTTGGCCAGGTATCTCTGGCAACCCTTAATGGTGCTATCACCAAAATTCTGCCCACCTCAAAATAATCAAGAACCAGTTCCCACAGCGCTGTCAGGCTTATCACACTTTTTCCAAGTCCCATTGAAAGTAATAATCCGCAGGCTGGATGTGCGATGATAAACTCAGCAGCGTAGGTCTGGTAATCATGCGGCTTGTATTGCATCAAGCATCACCTCAACTTCCTCTTTGCTATCCAGGCAGAATACTAAAAATCCTAATCTCTCCAATTGACTTTTTCTCTTTTCCTGGAGCAGACGCATCTTTTTCCCTGGTGACTTCAACTCAATAAAACCTATCTTTCCATCCGGAAGAAGCACCAATCTATCTGGAACACCTGAAAGGCCCGGACTCACAAACTTCAGAGCCACACCATTCCTTTTCTTTGCAGCCTTTACAAGAGCTGCCTCTACTTCTTTTTCTCTCATAAAACCTCCATTGCTTACTTGCTATTGCTTTACCCCTAAAAACTTTCTATCCCCTTATACGTGTTATATACACGTTCTTGCTTTCTCTTATTTATATACATACATAACTTTTATAAATAATAGGCAATACGGAAATAGGAAGCCTAGGAGCCCTGTATCTTCTATGCTAACGCCATTTCTATTTCCATAGCCATTTCCGACAGTTGCGCCATGATAAAGCACATAAGAAATGACCTTGTTTGGCATCTTACGAAACCACTTCTTCCGCTACCGCGTCCTCATCTCTTACATAAGCGATCTGTGAGCCATAGCTTTGGAATGATAATTTGCCGGACTTATTCCCGCCGTAACGCTTCCAACCATCAATCTTTGCCATAATCGCATTAAGCTCATAGCTATCCTGCTTCTTAATGGATGCCGGATCCTTAGAGAAACACTCAGCCCAAATCTCCAAATTGCAGACCTTCTCACGAGCTACAACACCTGGTTTACCCTGGCTGGTAAACTCGTCCCCTGACAAGTACATGCGGCGCTCGGACAGAGTCATCTTTGGCCAGTCCTCCGGAAGCAGCGTATTAAGGTATGCTCGCACCAGTCCTTCTCTATCATCATTTTCCAGAGCTTCCTGCTGCTGTTCATAAGCAGATACTGCGTCTGCTCCTTTTAAGATCAGCTCCTCACCGGCATTGTATAAAGAAAGTGCCTCCGCCCAAACCTGGTCCAAGATAGCTTTATCCAAATCCCAAGGATGCTTCTCGCACTGGCCTGTTACCTGTACCGGCCAGAAACGACGGTTACCTGTCACATCACGAAGAAAGTGCTGACTATTGGAAGTTCCACAGATAATACACTGGCGAGGGTGGTTTTCAACCACAGTTCCATAAGCGACACGAAACTTATCATCCTGGCGAGATGCAAAGCTCTTGACGGTCTCCACTTCTACCTTCTTGATACCGTTCATCTCACCAATCTCCATAATCCAAAATCCCTGGAGCTTCTCTGCACCGGTCTTATCCCTCATATCCGAAATGGTAAGAGAATCGGAAAACCAGATGGAACCCAGCTTTGCAAAAATCATACTCTTACCAATACCCTGTGGGCCGGAAAGGACTAAAACGGTATCAAATTTCACACCCGGTTCGAATACCCTAGCCACCGCTGCAGTGAGTGTCTTTCTTGTAACCGCACGCACATAGGAATTATCCTCTGCTCCCAGATAGTCGATAAGCAAACTCTCCAGGCGCTTGGTTCCGTCCCACTCTGGCAGTGCTCCCAGGTATTCTTTGATTGGATGGAAGGCTCTCTCCGCAGATGCTTTTAAGAGCGCATTCTTTAATTTGGTAGGACTGAAGATGTGATACACACCATCCAGATAAATGGAAAGTGACGCCAAATCAGAATCAGACCAGCCTGGTTTAATCTGCTCCCAAGGAAGCAGCTCATCATTTCTTACAGAAATTGCACAGGAAAGTTCGTTATAACAAATCTCCTGCAATCTCTTGTCATGACGTAGAATAGTAAAGAAATTAAGAAGGGACTCTTTAATATCACCATTCTTATCAAGCTCCAGCAGTGTCTGCCAGTTATCGTCCTGTAACTTATCATCAAAATCATCGCCTGCCTGAATCTCACGCTCCTTTGCAAGCTGCAGTTTTACCTTCTCATCCTTAATTGCAAAATCTACCATTGCTTTATATGATGGCAGCTTCGTTGGCGGCGTATCCACTTTGGCCTTATCATCCAAAGAACCAAACTTGTGAACCCTCACCACATCAAAGGCATTCATCAGATGCCCACACGCAGGATCCGTTGCATGATGGGAGTAGGCAAACTTATCATCATAAATAACTACACCGGCGCTACTGTCCGCAGGAATATAATCATATCTTCCAGCCATAGCGGATGGCTTATAAATGTCCGAAATAAAAGTATCAATTGCTTCCTCAATGGTATAGGCTCTACAAAACGCACCGACCATTCCTTCCTTTTCCAGCGGATCCGCTTGCTTTGCGATGGTCCTCTTTACAATTTCAGACTGGCGGGAACTCATAGGCCACTCGCTGGTATCCCTCCAATCCTTATAGCGTGCAAGGATAGTATCCGGATTTAACATTGGTCCGTCCTGGACCTCAAACAAAAACTCTCCATCGCTGCTGGTGGAAGGCCAATACATAAGTCTGGCTGCTTCATGGCAGGTATCGTCCACCTGCTCCATACCAATATCCTTTGCAACCATTCTGGATACCGGCGCATATTCCTCTGCAGATACTTCCCTGGAAAGCGGGATAATCAATCTGACACGAGGAGCCTCTGGTGTATGCTTATGGGTGGAATACATGAGGCACTTAAAATCAAAAAGCATAGTGATTGCATCCCATACCCCCGGCGCTGCATGATCCAGGTCTAAGGTCAGAAGCGATCTGCCTTCCACAAACCCATTCTTACGCTTACCACCTTTCAGTGCGCCACCCACAAAACCACCGACGTCCTTGGCATTATCCTGTGCCGGCTTACTCATCTTTCGATATTCTGAAATGGTTTCAGTGGTACGAATAGTCTGGGAACACTTCTGCTTAAAGTCCTCCCAGGACATTTCCTTATTCTTCCACTTCTTATCCATTCTGCTATTTCCTACCGCTATTCTCATAACCTGCCGCCTCCTTCTCTAATTCTCGTTTGATGCGATAGATGCCAATATTGGCACCTTCGACATCTCCTGACAAAATCTGTCCTTTAATGGACTGATAAGTCCTTTTAGGAATCTTCCCCTTAAGGCTCCTAAGTTCTGTAAAAGTTCTATTTACATTTACGGTCATGCCGCTTCCTCCTTAATCCTTCTGATAAAATTCACATTCATATCCCGCTGCATTTAAGATCAGCCCTGGTGTCCAATCGGGTGCTTTCGACATAATCTGGCACGCATCCTCAAGAACTGCATCTCTCGGAGCTTCAATGACAGCTTCATCATGCACATGCATAACAATGTCATAACCGGCAGCTTCAATACGAGCCATTGCTTCTGCCAAAATATCTCTACTCATCGCCTGGATAATGTTCTCCACAAACTTTGGACCGTAAGAGTCAATCTTTCCCCATTTCTTTGTGGCATCCACACCCATGTAGGCAATCTCGTCCCTGTCATAATCATTGCGATATACGCTTGGCTTTGCATAGGCGAGCCTTCTTCCACTTGGCAGGCCAATAAACAACATGCCGGACTGATATTCAAAGGTCAGGCACTTATAGGTCTGTGGCTGTTTATCCTTTACTGCTTTAATGACACATCTATGAACATCCCACCACAGCTTTACAATGGCCGGATTACTCTGTCTCCAGAAATCCACAATCGGCTGCAATTCTTCCTCAGCAAGCCCCATATCAATAGCACCCATGCTGATCATCGCTCCAACGCCACCACCATATCCAAGTGCCAGTTCTGCGATCTTACCTTTCTGACGCAGCTCTCCATTGACACCATGCTTTTCAACCGGAACACCAAACATCTGACTGGCAGATGCGCAATAGATATCACCGTTGTTCCTAAAAACTTCCTGCCGCCAGCTCTCCCCAGCAAGCCATGCAATTACCCTGGCCTCAATTGCACTAAAGTCAGCTACCATAAACTTACAGCCTTCTCTCGGCACAAATGCAGTACGAATAAGCTGGGAAAGGGTATCTGGAATAGAATCGTACAAAAGCTCTACTGCTTCAAAGCAACCACTCTTTATCAGATTTCTTGCTATCGCCAAATCAGGAATATGGTTCTGTGGGAGGTTTTGCACCTGCACAAGTCTGCCTGCCCAGCGGCCAGTTCTGTTGGCTCCATAAAACTGCAACAGTCCATGTGCCCTTCCATCGCTGCAGCGGCAGGTCTCCATTGCCACATATTTTTTCACGCTGGACTTGGAAAGAAGCTGCCTAAGCTCTAACACTTCCTTTACCGGTCCGGTTGCTGTTTCCATAACTGAAGCCACCTCTGCTTTTGTAAGTGTCTCCATTTTGACACCATTTGACAAAATCCACTCTTTTAACTGAATGGGTGAGTTTGGATTTTCTAGTCCCGTAAGCTCCTGGGCTCTCTTTAAATATCGCTCCCTGGACTCCTCATCACATTTAATGGCCTGCGTTACCAGTGCCATATCAAGCTCAATGCCTAAATCGTTGATGCGCTGATCCTGTGCATATTGTTTCCAAAGGAAATCTGGAACCGGGAACCTTGCCACCTTCTCCATAATATCCATTTCTGTTTCAACATCTCTGGCATTGTAAGTAATAAATTGCTGCCACTTTTCTCTGTCATGCTCTGGAAGGTTTCTGGTCCTTCCACCATTTGTCTTGGTTGGCTTACATGGTACAGAGAAGAATTTAATCAAATCCTTACCGGTTTCTAACTTCTTTTTCTCAACGCCAAGGACCGCGCCAACTTGCGCCAGAGAGCCCGGAAGCCCTAAGTACAAGGAAGCCACCATCGTACAGCGCCATGCGTCCGGAGCCAGGTGTACACCTAGGTACTTTTCTAAGCAAACACGCTCAAACTGTGCATTGAAGGCAAATTTGAGAACCGTATCATCAAGCAGCGCTTCCTTTATTTCCTGTGGTAGTTCCTCCCCTTCTGCTAGGGAGATTACCTTCACCGGACCACCATCTGCGGAATAACCAAAAAGCAGCACTTCAAAGCCAGGAGCATCTACATACTTGTAAACTCCTGACTTAGATAAGTCTGCTTCACTATAAGTTTCAATATCAATATTCATTCTTTTCATGCTAATCACCTTTCTTACTTTCTAAGCGGTTGATTGGATCACCAGGAGGTATTACCCTCCCGGCTTCCATCTGACACTCTTTAATTGTTATTAACCGAGGAAATCGTCCTCACCATCGCCAAAGTCATCGTTAGCAGAAACTCTGCCACCACCAAGGCTCTCACCATCTCTGGTCTTCTGGATATTTCCAAGACCACATGCGATACCCTTATTGCCATTTGTGTTGAAGGCATAAAAGTTGATGCTGACTCTTGCATAGCAACCAGAATACACTTCTGTCTCATCTGTGATAGGCTGACGGTTAAGATCTACGATCTGAGGAGCTGTCTTTGAATTGCAGTTGATGAAGTATGCGTCCTCGTATGCCTCGTCATCCTTTTCGATACCATCACGAAGTGGGAGCTTAAGTGCTGCCTTGTTCGGCTTCTTACCACCAAACTTTGAAACACCGTCTGTGATTGCCTGGTCGATTGCCTTATTGATTAAGGCGATTGTCTCTGTGTCGGACTTCGGAATAATAAGGGACACACTGTATTTCTCATCACCACCATTGATTGACTTTGGCGTGAATACATTTGCATAAGAAAGTCTTACCTCGTTAGTTACTACTCTGTTACCATTCATAATCTTTGCCATAATACTAATCCTCCTGAAATTCATCATTTACTGTGTTAACTGTTACTTCCGGTCTTTTATCGCTCACCGGAACGAGCGTTAATTTTCCCGCTGGCTTTGTAACAAAAGAGCCCAGCACCTCTTTGAAGGTATCCTTACCCATGAGCTTTTCAAAAGCGGTCAAGGTAATAAGGGACTTATTATAGATGTCCGTATAACCGGCACCCTTAGCAGCCTCCTCTACCTTTTTCTCATCAATGAATCGTCTGGTGGACCTACCTTCTACGAGCTTGTATCCATTCCAGTGCTTACCATTCTCAATGGCCTCTGCCTGGGCATACGCCATAACATCACTGGCCCACTTGGAAAGCTCGTCCGCCTTCTCCATTACCTCAGCAACTTCCTCATCCGATAAAAGTGCTGGCGGCTAGAAGTCCATTTTTGCAAGTTCCAAAAAGCTCTCTGCTCTGGCCCTGCAGGTATTTCTTGCTTTACAAAATCTGCACCAGGATCCGGAAATAAACTCTCCTTCTCCCTTAGCAGCAAGCTCGGCCTTTGGCCTTAATACTTCCTCAGCCCATTTATAGAGCTCCTCGGCACTAATCGTCCAAGTGGAAATGCTGGAGAGTCTTGGTTGGAAGATGGTCATTGTGACCTGCTCGATATCGTACAAACAATCAAAGAGATTCAAAGCTCCCAGGGCATATAACATCATCTGCGGATTGTGATCTGCATAGACTGCCACGCCCCTTCCATACTTGAAATCCACTACATTCAGTTCCCTATCCGCGACTAAAAGGAAGTCACCGGTACCAAAACCGTCCGGAACATAACATGAGAAATCAAGATGCTGCTCGATGAGTGTCACAGGATCCTTACAGGTAAGTTTGGCCTGTCCTACCAGGTCCATAATGAAATCTCTGTAATCATCAGTAAACTCCTCCATCTCATCGGTCCAATAATCAGAAGTTGGTCTCCTGCCTGCTCTCATCTTCAGTGCCTTTCGCACCTTCCATTCACAAAGAGCATGTGCTGCGGTTCCCTCTGCAGCAAAGGTTGTTGCCTCGTCCTCCATACCGGCAGTGAGCTGGGCAGATGGCGTACAATTCATCCATCTGTCCGCTGCCGATGCACCGAGGACACTGTGTACCTCTGGTGGCATTAGGCACTCACCTCCAATCCAAGTGATGCAAGAAGTGCCTGATCTACCCTGGCCATATCAGCGTCGGTCAGATGGTCGGTTACTGAAATCACATCACCTTTATCAATAGTGGCAAGTTGCTCTGCCTGAAGAACGGATACCTTACGAAGTCCGGAATAATGCTGTAACACAATATGTGTTGGAAGCTCCAACTTCTTAAGCTGTGAAGTAAGGTACGCTACGATCAGATTTCCTGAATGGTCATTCCCTGCCTGGTTCTGAATCACCACAGCAGGGTGATTACCACAGACTACATGCCCATGTGGCTTTTTGATTGGATTGTCGACGAATACAATATCGCCTCTCTTAAAATCACCCATGCCGCACCTCCTATTTAATATCCTGCGCTGCTGCCATCAGATCCTTATAATCTTCCGGCTTGACTGCAGATAACTTATTTGCATCGAAGCTCTCAAGAAGTGCTTTCACCTGCGCTGTAAATCCAGCCTGGCTCTTTTCTGCAAGCACTGCTCTCACCTGCTCGATAGTGATAACTTCCTCCGGCTCCTTGGCAGGCTTCTCAGCCTTGGCCTTAGCTACCTTTGGTGCTTCCTTCTTTGGTTCCTCTGCCGGTTTATCAGCATCTACTGCCATAGCCTGCGCTACAGGAACTCCGATTGTTTTATCTGCTACTGCCATAAGCACCACTGCTAAATCCTGGTATGCTTTGGCTACATTGTTAATTGCTTCAATTGGTGTCATACGCTACCTCCTTAATGTCCTCTATAGAAATGGGAGAGAAGCTTTGATCTCCAATCATTTCCTTGGGTGTTTACAGTTACTGGCTTATCTTCTGGCTTGCTCACGACTGGCTCACTCTTTTCCGGGGCCTTCGCGCAACTCTTTTCACACTGTCCTGCGTATGGACAGATATGTCTGCTGCCGCCAGGATTTACCGTATCTTCAATAATCTGCTTATATCCGATGCCGATACGATTGTTGATGATCAGGGCATCGTACTTGATTTCTTCCATATCAGAGTTGAAGAACTTGATAGGAATCTTATTCTTACGAGCTTCCTGGATTTCTTCGATCATGCCCTCGGACACCTCATCCGCATAAACACGCATCTCTTTACATTCAGCAAGCAGTACCTTGCCCCAGCGCATTCCCTTATAGCGGTCATACTTCTCATCCAGAAACTGTGTGAAGTATAAATGTGGTGCAATCGGAATACCGTCGTAAGCAGCATCTCTGCAATATCGTTTTACATTCTCAAGGTTCTTTTTCTCGTCTCCTCTATATGGAGAACAAATAAAAATCTTATCCATAAAAATCTTCTTTCCTTTCCAGAGCCAGTGTGCTATACTGACTCTAATCAGATTGGGAATGTTCATCATCCATTAGCTTTCCAGGGCACCGGTTGATTGCATTCCTTATTCTTTACTCTGTCGCTTCTCCACATCTTTAAGATTTGCTTATCCTTCTTAAAGACTTGGTTAAGTCGTGTTCAAAAAAAATTGCATCGAACTCCGCAAAGGATAGATTCAATACTTTAATAAGTACAATCATCTCATCAGCTTTGAACTTGTTTCGCTTGCTACATTCTTTTTGACACATGGACTTCTCACTGATGCCCAACGCCTCTGCAAGGTCCTTCTGCATGAGCCCGCGCTCCACGCGCTTTGCTTTAAGTAACTGAACATTCATTATCTCACCCCTTTCTGGTTATGTTATGGTTAATTCGGTTAATCAATGTTGTTTGGTTAACTCGGTTAACTTTGAGATTATTCTACACAACCTATGGTTAAGTGTCAACACCAAAATTTCCAGTCCGGTTAAGTTTGTGACCTAAAATCATCATAATCTCCTTTATTTAAGCCAATTTCAGCTTTCAAAAAAATTTTTCTTTTAATTTTCCTATTGACATTTTTGGTTAAGTCAGTTAAACTTTTGGTAAATCAGAAATTCGTAGATACAATATGAAACAATGGAAATAACAAAATTAAAACTACGAATATAAGCATTTATTTGCAAATTCTGTAGATGGCTAACATAAAGAGCCAGTTTAAGAGCAATCCAGTTAGAGCTGAAACGTAGACCACAAGGGATAAGCCCTACTATTCATGCTAAGCCAGTGAGCAGCATAGAAATAAATCAATGATTCCCTTTTATAAAAAAGTAGGCCAAACACTGCAAGATGCCAAAGATGCTGACCAAACTAAGTGCCCGCAGAGCATATGCAAATCTTAATTAGAAACGAGGAAAACTAAAATGACAAACAATAATTTAGGAACACGAATTTCTGATTTACTAAAACAAAACGGACTTGCACAGAAAGACCTTGCACAGCAGGTAGGAGTTACTGAAGTCTCCATGTCAAGATATGTAAATGGGGATCGTACTCCTAGAGGACCTATCCTTGCTAATATTGCCAGAGTTTTACACACAACCACTGATTATTTATTAGGGGAGGAAGGCAATACCGAAGAAGATCCAGAGCTTGAGTATTACAAAACTCAAAGAGCTATTGCGCGCAACGCAAAGTTGTGGACACAAAAGCAAAAAGCTGACCTTGTTAATGCACTTTTTGATTCAGAGTCCTAGAAAGGATTTTTAATGAGTAGAAGCATACTCTCTGACTCCAGGTGTGATGAAATCAAAAAGGAAGTTCTCTTCTTATATGAAGAATGCGAAGTTCACACCTACCCAATTGATTGCTTTGCAATCGCACAAAAGCTGTACTATGTTCTGAGACCATACAGTTCTCTTGATCCAGAACACTACTTTGAAGCGTTCCGAACAGATCCCGACGGGTTTTCAACAGTTGAGGTAAATCCTGAAACCGGAATGAATCAATATGTTATTTACTATAATGATACTGCTAACTTTGGAAGAATGCGTTGGACCATCCTTCATGAGATTGGCCATATTTATTTAGGCCATCATGACAATCCGGACGATTCCAATTATTTACTTGAAGAAGCCGAGGCGGACTTTTTTGCAAAGTATGCAATTGCCAATCCGCCACTTGTAAACATTTCAAAATGCGAATGCCCTAACGACATCCAAGAAACTTTCCAGACGTCTTACCAGGCATCTGTATTCCTATTCGATTATTTTCAGAAATGGTTACACTTCGGCCCTCGAGAATATTTGCCATTCGAGCTCAAGATTATCGAGCTGTTCGAAGCAGCATAACTTACATAGGACCTATAAGGAGCCCTCTATCATGGATAGATATCCTTATTGGTTCTATCGTTCCCTTAAGTGGCATGTGGATAACCCAGTGGATATCTCACTACATATTGTGTATAAACTTATACTTTTGCTACTTGAAATACTATATGTAGTTTGTATATAATGATTAAAGATAAATATGTTCGAGGAAGGAGGCGAGATACGCATGGAAGAACACACAAATAAAATTGTAATATCAAAGAGATCTGAAGATACCATCGAATTTGATACAAGTAAAATAGTTGAAGCCATTTCAAAAATCATGGACTTATTCGCAGGAATAGGTGGAATGGTAAAAGAGATGATTGATGAAGCTGCTAAATCGTTCTATGCAGCTATGCACGAATTCTGTCATTGGTTAATGGGAGGCTTCTTCTTTGGACGAAGAAAGGAGAAAAAGTACAATGTTATCCCTGGATGGATATCTGTCGTTGCTCTTGCTCCTTGCGTACTTTCTCAAAAGATTAAATTTTACAACTACTCTTGCATTTTAAGAGATATATACTTACTCCGTTCCCAGGATAGAGGTACTACTGATTCCTCTGACGTGAATGGTTATACTACTGAATACTTGATAGCTTTATAAACATTTGCACCAGAGGAGGATATAAATGAACTCTTTAAACGACACAGACTGTAATGTGGACTCCATTACAGAAATCATTGAAAAATATCAGGAGTCCAAAAGATACGAAGAAAACACGCAAAAATTTAATAAACCATACTTTGAGCTTTGTAGACAACTTAACGCAGAAGGTCGCGATATGCTTGACTACATACTTTCACTCAAAGATAAAGAAACTTTTGAGATTGTAGAATTGGCTACTAGACAGAAATGCACAGAACCTACACCTCAAATGGAGATTGAATGTTAATCAAAGGCCCAGCTAGTAATACTACTGGTTGGGCTAATAATTTATAAAGGAGGTCTCGTATGAGCTACGATAGAATGCGTGAAGAAACACAAACCGCCACTTGTGCTTGCGGATGTGGTACTGTTACCAGAATTTGGTATTATGAAATGAATGATTGGAATCAAACTCGCGAAGGATATTCAGACTTCGAAATTCATTGTGATGCCTGCAAAAATAAATATCATACTGAATATTGTTATCATGGTAAAAGTGATTATTATCTCGTTCCAAACGGAAAAACCACACACCATACTGCTGATATCCTTCATTTCAATTTTAATTTAAAAGAAAAACTGGTGGCAAGCTACCCTCTTGAAGATTTGGAGTTGGCAATCAGAGATATGAAATCCAGTCGTTATAGTACACGACTCTCTGAAGCAGTCAGCAAATCCATCTTATCAGACTATTACTGTCGCTATAAGAAAAAGAGTCTCCCACCAATTATTGAAATGCTCCAGGACTGCGTTTCAAATTATAATTCGTATGAATGGACCTATAAAAAAATGCAAACATACAAATTGGAAGAAAAGAAAAAAATCGATGAAAACAACAGAGTTATCAATGAAGTCCTTAAGGAAGCATATCCGCTTAACTTCAAATAGAAAATGGCCTGACCAGCACAATCACGTACTAGCCCGGCTATTTTAATGCCAATAATCATACGGTAAACGATACCCTCGCTGCTGTGCTACCACCGGCTTTGGCTTAGCCTTTGGTATGCTCTCCTCTGCAGCTTCTTTTGTGGCAAACAATCGATTCTTGTTTACCCGGATCCCACCGCCATTTTCAAATCTAATAATAAACAGATTTCCAGCCGGGCGCACCACTGTGCATTTCCTGACTATTCTATTACTTTCTACAATATAGGCTTTATCGCCTGCTTTATATCCTGCTGCCATAAATGCCTCCTACCAAAGAAAAGGCCAGCTCAAAGGGAAATCAAAGCTGGTCATCCTTACAACCTATTTTGCTGTTACCTTCTCTCGTAAAGCAATACCTTCCACAACACCATGCACGTATGCCTCAGACGCTATTGCGCTATGTACTTCCGTAGCTGCATCCAAGTATGCTCCAAGCTGCTGCTTCTGTATATCACTTAACCCTGTTTGCAAATATGATAACAGCCTATCCTCTTGCTGCTTAAGTCTGGTATATTCTTGAGACTGAATATACACACGAAGTGACTCATCAAAGTTATCCTTGATGCATTCCTCCAGTTCCATGTCAATCACACCTCCAATACCGGGATTAATATTGATCGGCCTGTTTAACAAAATATAAAAACCCTAGGTAGCGAACCTAGAGTTATTATATCGAACATTTGTTCTGTTGTCAATTTGTTTTCTTTTTAAGAACACGTTTCTTTTTTATACGCAATTGTGGAAAATTCTCATTAAACTTCTTTACACTGTCCTCTAATTCTTTCTGGTTATCCTCAGAATATATTCCTAAATTCTTCATAAGAATTATTCGGTACATATCCACATATTTTTTTATATAAAAACCGCATTCTCCGCCTGACAAAATCTCTTTCTTTTTGTAGTTCACATGCAATAGTTTATTTCTGGTATTTACTATTCTCTTAATGATTGTGTCAATATCATCACCAGAAAATATCACTTCATTTCCATAATTGCTTATTATCGCTCTTATTTTATCTGCGAAAGTTGCATCCAGCTTAATTTCTCGCTCAAAATCACCACCACAATTCGGGCATGTTATTTTCTGTATTCTAGTTGGGTTTTCCTTTTCTATTGAAATTAGCTTCTTTGATTCTAATAATTTTGACAAAGGCTCAGACACTTCTGTCAATAGGGCTAATCTCAAATCGGAGGTAATGCCTTTTCCATACCCCATATTATGATACATTTGATTCATCAATCGATATTCTTTATCAAAACGCTCCCAGGCGCAAAAGCCCTGCTTATACTTTGTATCATTCATAGGCTGTGAAAATTTTGTATAATAATTACTTCCGGAATAGTATGCTAACATATATTCTTGAATCTTCGATATGCATTCTACACCATCAATAGTGATACTTTCTGGCGCAAAGAATCTGCCATCATACAAACATTCATAGCCAAGGACATTACACAATATCGCATAAATTTTTTTGAACTGAACTTGCTTATCGGTGATGATTTGAATGTTTTTGCTATTTACCAGCGTTACAATTTCTATCTGATATTTAACATTACTTCTTTGAACTGACCATACTCTTTTAATATTATACTCGAGCATATTGTCTATTGGAAAACATCCCTTATACACAACAGTATTACATATCTGCTTCCAAAATTCATCATCCATATGTTCACCTGCCTTTACATGGACTCTATTACACATTTTATGAAATCGCCTTTGTGCCTTCCGACGGATATGCCGTCCAGGTAAAATCTACCTGAACATATAAGCCACATTATTTTATCTATTTTGTATGGTGTCACTTCCGGATCCACTTCCTTACAAACATCAGCCATCTCTACAATTGCCTCAAATACAGAGATCGAATCATCTTTTGATAATCCTATCTGACTGAAAACTTCCATAAGATGCACATCTGGTTTTGGATAATTTAAGAATCCCAATTCCTTCAAGCAATCACATGCTAGTGCAAAACCAATACCAGATATCTTCGTGGAGATTAAAAGTGGCAATGCCATCCTGGTTGGCTTATTATAATCAAACTGTGATACAAAATCTCTAAAGTCGTCTGCATCCTTAAAGTTACTCATGAACTTCGCAGCATCAATAACTGAACGACTCCATTTCCTCCAGCTATTCTGTTTTGTATCCTTACTTGTCACATCGAATGCTGCTCTAAACTTATAATAAAGTTCATCCACATCCATATATTGTATTTGATTAATATCAAAATCCAAGAGAATTTCCTTAATTTTTTCGCGACGCAAATCATATTTTATTACATTAGGCATACTTTGATAATTTTGAGCAGAATAAATAAACTGCCCATATATATCCTGTACCGAAGCAAAATCTCTCCTATCTCCAATAAAATATTTACCAAGATATGCTTCAGTCATCTCCGCCGGAAGCATATTAACAAGATAGTAATAAGCAAACCTGTATGTATCCAGCATTTTTTGTTTCAATAATGTCATCCCCTATCCTAATAATTTACCGGGTTCATGTGAGCCATTCTTATACTCAAAGAAAAACTCTGAATACTCATCTCCTTCAAATATTTCTAATAACTCTCGCATGTTCCATATCAGATTCGCCTTGGGAATGGCTTCTCTATTTAACCAAAATACTCTACCTTCTTCAGACGATTTTAATTCACCCGAAAACTTATTCGTTTTATATAAAATAACAATATATCGCGTTCCGTCATTTAGAATCCAATCTTTAAATCCACATGGCTTCGGCTCACGTATGTCTAGTCCTGTTTCTTCTTTCATTTCTCTAATTACAGATTGTAGTAAACTTTCTCCTTTTTCTACATGTCCACCAGGAAACAGTAATCCACCTTCAAGACCTGTCCCCTTTTTCTCCTGTACTAAAATTTTATTATCATCATAAATCAAGCACATATTTGTTAATTCAACTTCTGTTTTTCTTTGCACCACATTTCCTCCTCTATATA
>ERZ772820.292-NODE-292-length-51271-cov-44.540593_pt1 | contig 51271 bp, 55 predicted proteins | sample MGYA00511377_ERZ772820 | MGnify/ENA primary metagenome ERZ772820 (study PRJEB29015, sample SAMEA2737684) | human gut metagenome | biome: human gut; feature: human-associated habitat; material: faeces | place: China | collected 2012 ... | reverse complement strand
AGGGACGGAACAGGTGTACCTGCAGGAAGCCCACCTTCTCGCCCTTGGCGTTCAGATGGTTGACGACCTCCTGTGCGCAGCCGCCCACGGAGCCCATGGCCACGATGACGCGCTCGGCGTCGGGCGCACCGTAGTAGTTGAACAGGTGGTACTCACGGCCAGTCAGCTTGCTGATCTGAGCCATGTAGTCCTCCACGATGTCGGGCAGCTCGGCATAGGCGGTGTTGTTGGACTCGCGGAGCTGGAAGTAGATGTCGGGGTTATCCACCAGAGAACGCATCCGGGGATCCTCCGGGTTCAGGGCGTTGGCGCGGAAGGCAGCCAGTGCGTTGCGGTCCACCAGCTTGGCGTACTCGTCATAGCTCAGCACGTCGATCTTCTGGATCTCATGGCTGGTACGGAAGCCGTCGAAGAAGTGCAGGAACGGGATGCGGGCCTTGATGGCGCTCAAATGCGCCACGGCAGCCAGATCGGCGGACTCCTGCACGCTGCCGCTGGACAGCAGGGCAAAGCCCGTCTGACGGCAGTTCATTACGTCGGAGTGGTCGCCGAAGATGGAGAATGCGTGGGTACCCACGGTGCGGGACGCCACGTGCAGCACGCCGGGCAGACGCTCGCCGGAGATACGGTGCAGGGTGGGGATCATCAGCATCAGGCCCTGAGAGGCGGTGAAGCTGGTGGCCAGCGCACCGGCCTCCAGTGCGCCGTGGCACGCGCCGCAGGCGCCGGCCTCGGACTGCATCTCCACCAGACGAACCGGCTGGCCGAAGATGTTCTTCTTGCCGTTGGCCGACCACGCGTCGGCGTGCTCCGCCATAGGGCTGGAGGGTGTGATGGGGTAGATGGCTGCGACCTCGGAGAACGCATAGGCGACGTATGCCGCCGCCTCGTTACCGTCGCAGATCTTCATGATCTTGCTCATATGATTCTTTCCTCCTCTTTTCTATCAGCTCCTCCCTGCTTTGCCACAGGAAAGAACTTAGATATACCGTGTAAAAGTATAGCATTTTGATTGCCGCAGGTCAATGAGCAAAAGAGATTCTGTGGCATACGACACAGAATCTCTATTCGCTTTGTATAAAAAACCAATAGCGGCAGCCCGCATCAGATCACCACGGGGTATTCACCCAGCGGCAGCCTGCCGTTCCGGACGGTGACCTCCCCGCCCAGACGGTTCCGGTACACGCCGTCCGGCAGGCGTACAGACACCTCACCGCCCTGGCCGCGCAGGTCAAAGACACCCAACGCCTGCCCCTCCGGCCCGTCGTAGTGACCCATCGCCACACTGTCGTCCGCCGTCTCCCACCAGAAGCCGCCGCCCAGCGGCAGCGTCTGCTTCATGGTCTTGCAGCGTCCCAGATACAGCTGCACATCCAACCGCATATCGCCGTAGTTATCATCGGCGTCAAACAGGCTCACCTGCTTTTTCGGCGCGTACTCCATGCCGCTGTACAGCATGGCGGCGCCCCGCTGGAAGTAGAGAAAGCCCAGCCAGTGGTATAGTTGGCGGTCGCTGTTCAGCCACGAGGCCGCCCGGGGCGTATCGTGGTTTTCCAGACAGCGCGCCTTGATGTAGCCGGTGGGGTACGTCAGCTCCTGATAGTTCAGGATATCCGTATAGGTGCGCAGGGACAGCTCGCCCTTCAAAAATCTCTCGTAGAAGGGCCACACATCGTAATCGTAGGTCATATCGAAGGCGCGGTACAGCTCGGTGTCCGTGGCACAGGCCGCACCCATGCGGCGCAGCCCCAGCACATGAGCGCCGTGGACGCTTTCCGCCAGCCAGATGCAGCCGGGACGCACCGCCTCTACCTGACGGCGTGCCTCGCACCAGAATTCCAGCGGCACGCTGCTGGCTACATCGCAGCGAAAGCCGTCCACGATGGCGGCCCACTGCTTCAGCGTATCGATCTGATACGTCCACAGTTCGCGGTTGGTGTAGTCCAGATCCACCACGTCCCACCAGTCCGCCACCTTGCGGGTGGGACGCCCCTCGCTGTCGCGGAGGAAATACGCCGGGTGGGTCTGCGCCAGCACGGAGTCCGGTGAGGTGTGGTTGTACACCACGTCGATGATGCACTTCATACCGCGGTCGTGGATAGCGTCCACCAGATGGACAAAGTCCTCCCTTGTGCCGTATTCCGGGTTAATGCCGCGGTAATCCCGGATGGCGTAGGGACTGCCCAGTGTTCCCTTGCGGCCCTCCACGCCGATGGGATGGATCGGCATGAGCCAGATGATGTCTGCACCCAGTCCGCGCAGACGATCCAGATCGCCCTCCAACGCCCGGAATGTACCCTCCCTCGTGTGGTTGCGTACAAAAACGCTGTAAATGACCTGATGCAGCAGGCTCTTGTCGGTGTTCTCCGCCATATCATTTACCTCCCTATTTCAGAAGCTCCAAAAATTCGTCCTCGGTCAGCACGGGGATACCCAGCTGCTGCGCCTTTTGCAGCTTACTGCCGGCATTCGCGCCCGCCACCACATAGGTGGTCTTTTTCGATACGGAACCGGACGCCTTGCCGCCCCGTTTTTCGATCATCTCCCCCGCCTCGTCGCGGGTGAATTTCTCCAGCGCGCCGGTAAGAACGAAAGTCATTCCGGCAAAACGGCTGTCAACCATTTCCTCTTTACAGGTCATATTCAGCCCGGCCGCCTCCAGCCGCGCCAGCAGATCCTTCGACTGGGGGCTGTCCATCCACTGCCGGATATATTTTGCCGTGATGGGTCCCACATCATCAATGGCGGTCAGCTCCTCCTCTGAGGCGGCAGCCAGCGCACCCATGGTGCCGAACCGCGCAGCCAGCACCTTGGCGGCCTTCTCCCCTACCTGCCGGATGCCCAGCGCGAAGATGAGGCGCCACAGATCGTCCTCCTTGCTCTTTGCGATGGCGTCCACCGCATTCTGGGCGGACTTCTGTCCCATGCGATCCAGCACTTCGATCTGCTCCGGCCGGAGGGCGTACAGGTCGGCAGCGGTCTTGACAAGGCCGCTGTCCACCAGCTGCTGTATAACGGCAGGGCCAAGGCCGTCGATGTCCATGGCGTTCCGGCTGGCAAAGTGGGTCAGGTTCCGCAGCAGCTGGGCGGGACACTCTGCGCCGGTGCAGCGCAGCGCCGCGCCATCCTCGTCCCGCACCACCTCCGCGCCGCAGACGGGGCAGCGCTCCGGCAGTGTGTAGGGCTGTGCGTCCGCCGGACGCTTATCCGGCACCACCGCCACGATCTCGGGAATGATCTCTCCCGCCTTGCGAACCAGCACCGTGTCGCCGATGCGGATATCCTTCTGGGTGATATAGTCCTGATTGTGCAGGGTAGCGTAGGTCACGGTGGTACCCGCCAGACGCACCGGCTCCAGCTCCGCCTTTGGCGTCAGCACACCGGTACGGCCCACCTGCACCACGATATCCCGCAGCACCGTCTCCTTCGTCTCCGGCGGGTACTTGTAGGCGATGGCCCAGCGGGGACACTTGGCGGTGCTGCCCAGCACATCCCGCTCCGCCAGCTCGTCCAGCTTGATGACCGCGCCGTCGATGTCGAAGGGAAAATCCTCCCGCCGGTCGCCCAGCCGTGCGATCTCCGCCAGAATGTCGGCAGGTCTTGACAGCTGCTTGTGGGGGATGACCTTGAAATGCTGGGACGCCAGATAGTCGATGGTCTCCGTATGGGTGGCAAACGTCCGTCCCTCCGCCAGCTGGAGGTTGAACACGGCGATGTCCAGACGGCGCTGCGCCGCGATCTTCGGGTCCAGCTGCCGCAGAGAGCCGGCGGCGGCGTTGCGGGGGTTGGCCATCAGAGGCTTCCCCTCCAGCTCCCGGCGTGCGTTGATCTCCTCAAATACGCTGCGGGCCATATAGACCTCGCCCCGGACAATGAGCCGTGGCAGCTTCTCCGGCAGCGTCATGGGAATGGAGCGGATGGTGCGGAGATTCTCGGTCACGTCCTCCCCTACCCGTCCGTCGCCCCGGGTAGCGCCACGGACGAACACGCCGTCCCGGTACTCCAGCGCCACCGACAGGCCGTCCACCTTGGGTTCCACGCTCCACACCGGCGCGTCCAGCGGGATCTTTTCCAGAAACTGGCACACCTCGTCGTCGTTGAACACATCCTGCAAGCTCTCCAGCGGGACGGGATGGGTCACCTGTTCAAATTCGGACAGCGTGCGTCCGCCGACGCGCTGGGTGGGCGAGTCCGGCGTGATCTCCTCTGGATGTGCGGCCTCCAGCTCCTCCAAGCGGCGCAGCATATGGTCATACTCATAATCGGAGATGGTGGGCTCATCCAAAACATAGTAGCGGTAGCCATGGGCGTTCAGGGTGTCCCGCAGCTCCTTCATTTCTTCACGGTAGTTCATTGTGTGACCTCTCAAGCATTGTTGATGATGTATTCGTCGGCATAGTTCTCGATCTCGTCCGGCGTGGTGCTGAAATAGGTATACGTCTCCGGTACGCCGCCGACGATGACCGTCTCCGCTACGGAGATCTCGTTGGATACCTTGGTATAGGTGGTCAGTCCCGGCAGCAGGATGCTGACATGGACGTCCACATCCAGAATGATGCGGTGGCGGGTCTGGTTGATCCCGGCGGAGGAAAACTGGTTATCGAACCGGGCGGTGGCCGTCCCCACGGACTGCATCCGCACACGGAGGCACGGCCCGCGTCCCGCCAGCAGCGGCGAGCCGGTCAGCGTGCCGATGGGGATGGCCAGATCGGTGGAGGACACCTCCGCCATGCGCTGTAAAATATCGTCGGCGATGGATGCCTGCAAGCGATTGAATGCCGCCATGTTGCTCCTCAGCGCCGTGACGTGGCCGTCGGCGTCCTTGTCGAAGTCCACCAGCTGCTCGTAGTCGATGCGTCCGCTGTCCACCGCGTCGTTGACGGCGGCCACCACGATACGGTTCACCGCATTGGATGTGCGTGCCGTGGCCAGATCCACCACAACGGGCTTCATGTGCAGCACGACCGCCACGGTCAGTGCCAGCAGCAGCGTAAAAATGACTGTCAGCCAGATCAGCACTCTCTGCCGCCCTGTGAATCGCAGATAGCGGAGCCGTCCCATGGCGCTCACCCCCTTGCAGGGAGTCTATGACGCCACGGCTTTTCCTCATTCCTCCGGCCAGCCGTTGACGATCTCCTTAAAGGTCTTGCCGCGCTCGGCAAAGTTCTTGAACTGGTCAAAGGCGGCACAGGCCGGGGACAGCGTCACCACGTCGCCGGATACGGCGCGGTCACGGGCTGCCTCCACCGCGGCGCGGAAGGGCGTGACCTCCAGGATCTCCGGGTGGCCGGGACGATAGTCCGGCGCGGCCTCCACCGCGGCGCGGATCTTCTCCGCCGTAGCGCCGCACAGCACCAGCAGCTTGACGTGCGCCGTCACCTCCGGCCCCAGCACGTCGAAGGGGATGTGCTTGTCGTAGCCTCCGGCGATGAGAATGACCTTCTCCCGGAAGGATCGCAGTCCGGCGATGGTGCGGGAGGGGCTGGAGGCGATGGAATCGTTGTAGTACCGAACGCCCTTGTAGGTGCGTACCAGCTCGATACGATGCTCCACGCCGCCGAAGCTGTGGGCAAAATCGCGGATGATATCGTCCGGCACAAGGCCGTCCACGGCGGCGATAGCCGCCATGTAGTTCTCTACGTTATGGACACCGGGGATCTTGATGTCCGACGTGGTCATGATGACCCGCTCCCCCGCCGTGCTGCGGCAGACGATGTCCTCCCCCCGCAGGAACACGCCGTCCCGCGGCTCGGACTGCCTGCTGAACAGGCGGCTGCGGCCCACAGCGCGGGACGACTGCTCGGCTGTGATAGCGTTGTCGGCGTTGAACACCGCGATATCGCCGGGGCGCTGATGCCGGAAGATGTTCTCCTTGGCGGCCACATATTCCGCCATGTCCCGGTGCATATCCAGATGGTTAGGCGCCAGATTGGTCACCACGGCAATGTGGGGGCTGCGCTCCATGGTCATCAGCTGGAAGCTGGACAGCTCCAGCACCGCATAGTCCTCCGGTCGCATCCGATCCGCATCACACAGCAGCGGATGGCCGATGTTGCCGCCCAGCCACACCGTCTTGCCGGCGGCCTTCAGCAGCTCGGCAATGATCGTGGTGGTCGTGGTCTTACCGTCAGAGCCGGTAACGGCGATGATGTGACACGGGCAGACCTGAAAGAACGCCTCCATCTCGCTGGTCAGCACGCTGCCGCCGGATACAGCGGCGGCGATCTGGGGCATATCGGGCCGCAGACCCGGTGTGCGGAAGATCACGTCCTCGTGCAGTCCCTCCAGATAGTCGGGACCAAGGCGCAGTGTACAGCCGCCGCGCTCCAGCTCGTCGGCCAGCGCCCCCATCTGCTGCCGCGTCCGCTTGTCGCAGACGGCGACGGAGACACCGTTTTGCAGCAGCAGCCGCACCAGCGGCGTATTGCTGACGCCGACGCCCAGCACTGCCACCGTTTTATTTCGTAAGGAATCCACATATTCCCGCAGAGTCATAGGGTCATTTCCCTCCCTGAATTGATTTGATGATGCTATATTATACTGCACCGGCACCATTTCTTCAATGCGTTTTCCGGTTTCTCGGGGAAAGTTTTCTTTGTACCGTATGCTACTCCGCCTCAAACAGGGTGCTGCGCCGCCTCTTTTAGACAGCCTGCACAAAAGCGCACCCGGTTACATTCTCTACAATCGGCGGAATTACTTCTTTACATTATCGCGCTAAAGTGTTAGTATGTTAGCGTAATGAATGAGTGGTACGGGACAGACCGTATCGCAGGCACACCAGACCGGGCGAAACGCCACGATATTAAAATGGAGGTACTCCCTATGAAAAAGCTTCTTGCAATGCTGCTGGCGCTGGGCATGATGATGAGCCTTGCGGCCTGCGGCGAACAAAAGGACAACACAGACACACCGGATGACGCAGATGCCCCGTCAAAGATCACCTACGCTGTGGAGGCCGGCTCTGCCGGTGAGGAGGTCGCGCTGGCCAACGGCTTCAAGACCGTGTCTGTCGGCTCTCAGGCCAATGCCCTGATGGAGGTGGACGCCGGTACGGCGGACGCCGCGATCATCGACCTGCTGATGGCGGGCGCCATGGTGGGTGAGAACACCAGCTACCCCGACCTGAGGGTCACCGACCAAAAGCTGAACTCTGAGCTGTACGGCGTGGGCTGCCGCAAGGGCAGCGATCTGGCCTCCTTCATCAACAGCGTCATGGCTGACGTCTATGCCGACGGCACCATGGTGGAGCTGGCCAAGACCTACGGCGTGCAGGAGGCTCTGGTGGAGCAGCCCGCCAGCGAGTTCACCGCCTCCGCATCCGACAGCGATGTGCAGTACATCAAGGACAAGGGCAAGCTGGTGGTGGGCATCACCGAGTTCGAGCCCATGGACTATAAGGATGCAAACGGCGAGTGGATCGGCTTCGACGCCGACATGGCCAAGCTGGTCGCTGAGAAGCTGGGCGTTACGGTGGAGTTCCAGATCATCAACTGGGATATGAAGGTAGAGGAGCTGGACGGCAAGCAGATCGACTGCGTGTGGAACGGCATGACCCTGACCGACGGCGTGCAGGCGGCTATGGAATGCACCAATGCCTACTGCGAGAACGCACAGGTGGTCATCACCAAGTAACCGCTGCAAAATATCGTATAACGTGATCCCCGCGGCGGAGGGCGCAACGGCGTCCCCCGCCGTGGGGCAGCGTATCCCCTCCCCCGCACAAGTAACCACGAAGGAGCTTTTTTCATGTTTTGGACTGTCACTCTCTCCCTGCTGGCCGGTATGGGACAGCTTTTGAAGCTGTTTTTTCTGACGCTGCTTTTCTCCCTGCCGCTGGGACTTCTCATCGCCTTCACCCTGCGCAGCCGGTGCAAACCGGTGAGCTGGCTCTTTAACGTGATCGTCTGGATCATCCGCGGTACGCCGCTGATGCTCCAGCTCATCATCATCTTTTACGGCCCCGGTAAGTGGTTTCACTTTAACCTGTGGGGGCAGTTCGCCGACGGACGTATGGCGGCCTGCGTCATCGCCTTCGTCATCAACTACGCCTGCTATTTCGCCGTGATCTACAAGGGCGGCATTGAGAGTGTGCCGGTAGGGCAGCAGGAGGCCGGGCAGGTGCTGGGCATGACCAAGTGGCAGATCTTCTTCAAGGTCACGCTGCTGCAAATGGTCAAGCGCATCGTTCCCCCCATGTCCAACGAGGTCATCACGCTGGTGAAGGATACCTCCCTTGCCAAGACCATCTCCATCATGGAACTGATCATGACCGGCGAGTCCTATATGAAGTCCGCCGGTATCGTATGGCCCTTGTTCTACACGGCGGTGTTCTATCTGGCCTTTGTGGGCATTTTGACGCTGCTGTTCAACTACACGGAGCGTAAGCTCAGCTATTTCCGCTAAGAAGGAGGTGCCGCACATGGCGATTTTGGACGTACAGCACATCGAAAAGCACTTCGGCGACACCCCGGTGCTGAAGGACATCAGCTTCTCTCTGGAGGAAGGGCAGGCGCTGAGCATCATCGGCTCCTCCGGCAGCGGCAAGACCACGCTGCTGCGGTGCCTGAATTTTCTGGAGACGCCGGACAAGGGCATCATCTCCGTCCGGGGCGAAAAGCTGTTTGACGCGGCGGAGCACGCCTCCCGTTCCGAGAGCGATATCCGCAAGAAGCGGCTGCACTTCGGGCTGGTGTTCCAGAGCTTTAATCTGTTCCCGCAGTACACGGCGCTGCAAAATGTGACGCTGGCGCGGGAGCTGATGGCCAAGTCGGAAAAGACCGGCGAGAGCCATGAAAGCATCGTCGCCGAGGGGCGGCGGCTGCTGGAGGATATCGGTCTGGGGCAGCGGATGGACAACTACCCCCACCAGCTGTCCGGCGGTCAGCAGCAGCGTGTGGCCATCGCGCGGGCGCTGGCTATGAAGCCGGACATTCTGTGCTTCGATGAGCCTACCAGCGCATTGGACCCCGAATTGACCGGCGAGGTGCTGCGGGTCATCCGTGACCTTGCCGACCAGCACACCACCATGGTCATCGTTACCCACGAGATGGCCTTCGCCCGGGACGTAGCCGATCAGGTGATCTTCATGGACGGCGGCGTGATCGTGGAGCAGGGCCCCGCCAAGGAGGTCATCGACCATCCCGCACAGGAGCGCACCCGCCAATTTCTGGCGCGGTACAGCGAGATGTGAATAAGGAAAAAAGGGAGACCCACCGCATACGCGGAGGGCCTCCCTTTTTCTGGTGCGAGCAGGCCTATAAGCCGGGTTCTGTTTCGACAGTCATCTATCTAGGCGCACCGTTGCCGGTACGCTCAAGCCACCCCGGGAGCGGCCGGGCCGGCCATGCGCTCCCATACCGGTGTTGCTCCGAATAGAGTTTACAGCGACGGACGCTTTCACACGCCGTCGGGTGAGCTCTTACCTCGCCTTTCCACCCTTACCCCGCCGCCTCCTTGCGCAGGCGGACGAGGCGGTATATCTCTGTTGCACTTTTCCTGAAGTCGCCTTCGGCGGGCGTTACCCGTTATTCTTGCCCTGTGGAGCCCGGACTTTCCTCATGAACAGGCTTTCGCCTTGTCCCCGCGACTGTCCAGCCTACTCGCATTCGCTATTCTACTCCACAGGCACCGGGAAAGTCAATGCACATTTCAACGAACACGGGGGATCAGCAGCATTTTATCCGGCAGTTCCTCCCCCTCCAGCCGGTTGACGGCACGCAGCAGCGTCTCGTCGGTGCGGTACTGCTTGGCTGCGTCCCACAGCGTCTCCCCAGGCAGCAGACGGCGCAGCACCAGAGACGGCGTCTGTCCCTGCTCCTCCGGCTCCAGCAGTTCGCCGCCGCAGACGGTGACCAGCGGCTCCTGTTTGGCATCCTCCGCCAGAAACTCCACCACCTGCCGTACATCGCAGCCGCCGGCGCCAAGCTGCACCCCCGGCCCGCCGGACAGGCCGCAGCACAGCCCCTGCACCGTCTCCTTCACAGGCAGCACCACCTCCGAGGCGCGCTCGGTCACGGCAGGCGAGTCGTTCTCATCCAGATACAGCAGCCTTGTCCGCACCGTGGTACGCAGCGCCGTTTGCCCCGCCTCCGTCGTAACGGCGGCATTGGCGCAGTCCGTATCGGTGATGAAGAAAAACGGCTTGTTCCCGCCAAAATCCAGATGCTCCACCGTCTCCTCCCGCAGGATGCGGTCAGGGTGCGCAGCCGGGAGGGTCACCGTCTCCTGCTCCAGATGCACCGGCTGGCGGATGCTGTACAGATCCTCCACGCAGGTGCAGCGTTCCGTGCGGTAGGCGCACAGCAGCAGCCGCAGCTCCACGGTGACGGAGAGCCCGCCGCCATTGTCGGAGCGCAGCACCCGCGCCTCGCCGCCGGTGAGGCAGAGCCGTACGGCGTATTCGCCGTCCTCCGGCAGCCCGCCGCCGTCCAGGATCTGGGACAGGGGCAGCTCCGTGTCGTATGTATGCAGCTGCTGATCCTGTCCGCGGTACAGGGCGGACAGCGCGGCCTCCCCCTTTACCACCAGCTTATTTCCCACTGTGCGGCAGCTGGTGAGCCGGGGATACAGCCGGTACAGCAGCAGCTCCTCCGGCACCGGCGACACCTGCACCTCCTGGGTCACGGTGATATCCCGCTCCACGACTGCGTCCAGCAGGCTGCACGCATGGTCCCGGCATCGGACGCGCAGGGCGGCGTTCTCCTCCGTCCCGCTGCAAATGCGGCGAACGGTGCGGATATAGCCGGTCATGGTCACCTCCGGCAAAAGGCGTATGTACAGCTTCCGGGCCGTGACCGCCTGCGCCTCTACCAGCAGCAGTCGCCCCGTGGCCCAGATGAGCTGTGCGGACGCCAGTTCCCGATCCTCTGCCGCGCAGGAAAAGGGTACGGATACCGTCAGACTGCGAAGACCGGTGCTCTCCTCCGATGTATACAGCACGGTGACACGAACTGTACCGGACACCGTGACCCGCTCCTCCGAGGCGGTTTTCTCCCGGATATACAGCTGCCCGCAGGCGGTGACGATCCGCGTCATGTCGGGGCAGTATTCCGCGATGGCGGTCTCCATTGTCTCCTCATGGCTGACCGCCGCGTGACCTGTCTTTTCCCAGCAGGTCAGATCTGTAAACTGTAAGCCTAATTCCATGGTCTTGCCCTCTCATTTCTCCATGATACTTCATGGTATGAGCGGGCGTCCGCCGTTATTCCCGCATCCTGAAAAGGCTCCGCAGCAGACCGCGCAGGATGCGCGGCGACTTCCAGACAACGATCCTCATACAACCTACCTCCTATTTCTCAGACAGACGATCCCGCAGGCGATCAGCAGAAATGCCACCAGAAACATCAAAACCCCCACAGGAAAAACGGCCGCGATCAGGATGCCCAGTCCCAATGCCAGCGCACAGATGCCGATGATCATTCCGCCGCAGTTCCACCCTCTCATAGCAGGACCCCCTCTGCTCCAGTATATGGACGCAGAAAAAGCGGAGTGCATCGCACTCCGCTTTTTTGCTATTTCTTTTCCCACGCCTTCAGGTCCTTCAGTTCCTCGTACAGACGGACATAGCTGCGGTGACGGCTGGGATGGATGTCCCCGTCCTTCACCGCCTGCAAAATGCGGCAGCCCTTTTCCTTGGTGTGGCTGCACCCCACAAAGCGGCACTGCCCCAGATAGGGCGCAAACTCTGGAAACGTCTCCAGCAGGTGTGCCTTCAGCTCCAGATCCATCTCCTGCGTGTCGAAGGAGGAGAAGCCCGGCGTATCAATGACCCATGTGTCGCCGCCCAGCGAGAACATCTCCACATGGCGGGTGGTATGGCGTCCACGGCCCAGCGCCTTGCTGACCTCGCCCACCGGCAGCGTCAGCTCCGGCAGCAGGGTATTCAGGATGCTGGACTTTCCCACGCCGGAATTTCCTGTAAAGGCATTTAGCTTGCCAGCTATTGCGGTACGCAGCGCATCCATGCCCTCCCCTGTTGCGGCGCTGAGGCGCAGCACCTGTATGGCGGAATGGCGATAGATATCGTACAGCTCCTCTGCCGGGTCGAGGTCGCACTTGTTCAGGCACAGCAGCACCTGACAGCCCTTCAGCGAGGCGATGGCGGCAATGCGATCGATGAGGTACGGCTCCGTCACCGGAATGGCGGCGCTGGCGATGATGACCAGCTGGTCGATGTTGGCCGCAGCAGGTCGTAGGAACAGGTTCCGCCGAGGCTCCACCGCCTCCACGAAGCCCTCGCCTCCGCCCAGCTCGCGCACCTGTACCCAGTCGCCCACCAGCGGACTCAGCCCCTCGCGCCGGAATTTGCCGCGGGCGCGGCATTGCAGCACCTCCGCGCCGGTGTTCACGTAATAGAAGCCGCTGAGGGCCTTCTCAATGCGCCCCCGGCTCAAAAGGTGATCTCCTGTGAGGGGGAGGACGCCACGGTGTTGTCATTGATGCAGGTGAAGTAGGCGCGGACCAGAGAGCCCCGCCCCACCTGCCCGGTAAAGGTGTAGCTGGTCTTTTTCAGGTTGGAGCTGAGGTACTGGCTGTCCACGATCGCGCCGTCCTGCTCAAACTCCACCTTGATCATACCGTCCATATCCTCCGGCAGCGAAAACTCCACCGTTTTGGTGCGGGTCACGATATCCTCCTCGCCGGTGCCGCTGACGGTAAAGACGATCTGCGTACCGCCATCCACCACCTCACCGGGCTGGATGCTCTGGTCGGTGATGCGCCCCGTCTCCACAGCGGTGTACGGGTCGAACATCGGTTGACCCACGGTCAGTCCCATGTCCTGCGCGTCCTTAATGGCGATGGCGATATCCTGTCCCACAAAGGTGGGGACGGTCACCGTCTTGGGGCCGGTGCTGATATAGAGCGTGATCTTCTGTCCTTTTTTCAGCTGCTCTCCGGCCGCCGGCACAGTGGAGATCACGGTATCCTTGACGCGGGTATCGGAGTTCTGGCTCAAAAACTCCAGCTGCAGATCCAAATTCAGCTCCTGCAGCTCGATACGCGCCTGCCGGTACTCCTTGCCGGTCATCTCCGGCATGGGGACCTTTTCCTCCTCCGCCGCCACATAGACTTCGATGACAAAATTGCTCTTGCGGCTGCGTCCCGCCTCCGGAGACTGCTCGACGATCTGTCCGGCCGTGTAGGTTTCCGAGCGCAGAGAACCCTTGACAACGATCTCGAAAACATCCTTTACGCCGTCCGCGAGCTGAGCATCCTCCACGGTCATGCCGCGCACATCGGGGACCTCATAGCTCTTGTTGTTGCCGGCGGGGCCGAAATCGCCCAAAATCAGCTTGAACAGCAGGAACACCAGCACCAGCGCCGCTGCGAAAATGCCCACCATAATGGCGATGGACTTCTTATCCCGAAAACGGGTATCCTCCTCCGGCTCATCGCGGCGAACCTGCTCCGTCCGTTTTTTTACCGCGGTGGCCACCTGCGCCGTAGGAAGCGGCATCGTCGGCTCGCTGTCCGGCTGCACCGCGGTCAACTCCTTGCGGATATAGTCCATGTCCACAGTGGGATCCTTGCGGAATTTCTCCAGATCCTCCAGCATGGCGTCCGCCGTCGGATAGCGCTTGTCCGGGTCGCTGTTCATCGCCTTCATGCAGATCAGTTCCAGCGGCTCCGGAATGTCCGGGTCGATGTCCCGGGGCGCCAGCGGCACGGAGCTGAGGTGCTGGATGGCCACGGACACAGCGGAATCCCCCTCAAAGGGCAGCCGCCCGGTCAGCATCTCATACAGCACCACACCCGCGGAGTAGATGTCGGATCGTGCGTCGATCCGGTCGCCCCGGGCCTGCTCCGGTGAGATATAGTGTACGGAGCCGAGGGCCTCCTGGGTCAGGGTCTGGCTGGCGTTGGCCAGACAGGCGATGCCGAAGTCGGCCACCTTCACGCTGCCGTCCCGCAGCACCATGATGTTCTGGGGCTTGATGTCCCGGTGGATGATGCCCCGGCTGTGGGCGTGGCTCAAGCCGCGCATGATCTGGGTGATAAAGTGCAGGGATTCCCGCCAGTCCATGCGGCCCCGGCGCTCCATGTACTGCTTCAGGGTGATGCCGTCGATCAGCTCCATGACGATATATTCCGTCTCGCCGCTGGTGGATACGTCGTACACCGACACGATGTTGGCGTGAGACAGCTGCGCCACGGCGCGGGATTCATCCCGGAAGCGGCGGCGGAAATCGGCGTTCTCCGCCAGATCGCTCTTTAAGATCTTGACGGCCACCAGACGGTTCAGGCGATGACATCTGGCCTTATATACATTTGCCATGCCGCCGGAACCGATCAACTCCAGAATTTCATAGCGATCGTCCAGCATACGTCCTATGTATTGATCCATGTTGTCATCTCCTTCATTCGTTCATCAGCAGCACCGCTGTGATATTGTCCGGTGCGCCGCGCCGCAGCGATATCTGCAGCAGGTGATCCAGACAGCTCTCGATATCGCCGTCGTGAAGCACCTCAAAAAGCATCTCCTGATCGGAGACGGTGTTGACCAGCCCGTCGGTACACAGCAGGATGAAATCCCCCTGCCTCCACGGTACGGAAAAGCTGTCGGCCTGTACTTGTGCGTCCGGCCCCAGTGCGCGGGTGATGAGATTGCGGTTAGGGTGACGGCGCGCCTCCTGCGGCGTGATATCGCCCTTCTCTACCATATTCTCCACCACGGAGTGATCCCGCGAGATCTGCCGGATATCCTCTGCCGTGATGTAGTAGGCGCGGCTGTCGCCGATGTTGCCCACCATCACAAGCTCCTCCCGCGCCAGTGCGCAGACCAGTGTGGTACCCATGTGCTGGTAGTCCGTATTCTTGGCAGCCTCGCGGCGGATGGCGTCGTTGGCCAGAGAGATGGCGTACAGCATCGCCTGCCGCAGCTGCTCCTCCCCGGCGTTCTCCTGTAAAACCGCCCGCAGCTCCTTTTCAAACTGCTCCACAGCGATGCTGCTGGCGATGCGGCCCCCGTTGGTGCCGCCCATACCATCGCAGACCACCGCTGCGCTGTAGCTGCCCACCGTAAACGCCGCATAGGCGTCCTGATTCTCACTGCGTACCAATCCGGTGTTGGTAATGCCCCACATTTTCATCACAGGCCGCTCCTTCCCTGCTCCTCCATGGCCTTGCGCCGCAGCTGGCCACAGGAGGCATCGATATCGCCGCCGAGACTGCGCCGCACCGTGGCGGTCACGCCATGGGATTCCAGACGCTTCTGAAACGCGGCAATGCGGCGGCTGGGCTTGTAGGGGCTCTCCACCACATCGTTCAGCGGGATCAGATTCACATGGCCCGGCATACCCCGCAGCTTTTTGGCGATCAGGTCTGCCTGCCAGTCGTTGTCGTTGACGCCGTCGATCATGGCGTACTCAAAGCTGATGCGCCGTCCCGTCCGCTGGAAGTAGCGGTGGCAGGCGTCGAACAGCAGCTCCACGTCATAGGCCCGGTTCACCGGCATGATGCGGCTGCGGGTCTCACTGTCCGGCGCGTGCAGCGACACGGACAGCGTTAACTGCAATTCCTTCTCCGCCAGTGCGTCGATGCCCGGCACCACGCCGCAGGTGGACAGGCTGATATGCCGCATACCGATGTTCATGCCATCGGGGTGATTCACCAGCTCCAGAAAACGCAGCACGTTTTCCATATTATCCAGCGGCTCACCGATGCCCATCAGCACGATATTCGATACCTCCCGCCCGGAATCCAGCTGGGTAAACAGCACCTGATCCAGCATCTCCGAGGGGCGCAGATCCCGCACCTTGCCGGCGATGGTGCTGGCGCAGAACGCGCAGCCCATGCGGCAGCCCACCTGCGACGAAATGCATACGGTGTTGCCGTGGTGGTACTGCATCAGCACCGTTTCGATACAGTTGCCGTCGGACAGCTCCCACAGATACTTGATGGTGCCGTCCAGCCGGGACTCCTGCTTCCGCGCCACCATAGGCGCCGTGATAAAGCAGCGCTCCGCCAGCTTTTCCCGCAGTGGCTTGGAGAGGTTCGTCATATCCTCAAAGGACGTGACGCCCCGGTGCAGCCATGTAAAGACCTGCTTGGCGCGGAACGCCGGCTCCCCCAGCTCCTTGAGGAACCGGGCAAGCTCCTGCTGAGTCATGGATTTGATATCGGTCATAAAAGCTCCTCGCTTATTTCTTGCGCATCCGGCAGATGTAGAACCCGTCCGTGCCGTAGCGCTGGGGCCACAGCGTCAGCTGTCCGCAGCAGCTTCCAATAGGCTGCGGCAGAGAGAAGGGTTCCATCTCAAAGTCCGGGTGCGTATCCAGAAACGCCGTGGTGACGCCCTCGTTTTCCTCCGGCAGCACCGTACAGGTGGAGTACACCAGCACGCCGCCGGGCCGCACATAGGCGGCTGCGTTGTCCAGAATGGCGCTTTGGATAGCCGGCAGCTCCGCCAGCTCCTTGGGGTCCTTATAGCGGATATCCGGCTTCTTCCGGATGATGCCAAGTCCTGAGCAGGGTACATCCGCCACCACAAGGTCGGCGGCGTTTTCCCACGCAGCGTGGCGCTCCCGCCCGTCGGCCAGCGCCGTGCGGACGGAGTGGATGCCAAGGCGCTCCGCGCCCCGCTCAATGAGCGACAGCTTGTGGGGGTGGACATCGCAGGAGAGGATCTCTCCCCTATCCTTCTGATCAATGGCCAGCGCAAAGGATTTGCCGCCCGGTGCGGCGCACATATCCAGCACCCGATCCGTCTCTCCCGGCGCTGCCACCGTCGCCACCAGACGGGCGGCAGCGTCCTGCACGGTGAAGTGTCCCTCCGTAAAGGCGGGCAGGCGCTCTAAGTCGCCGGTGGCGGACACCTCAAAGCAGCCCGCCAGCCACGGGTGGACGCGTACCGTCACACCGGCGGCCCGCAGCTCCTTCTCCAGCTCCTCCGCCGTGATCTTCAGCGTATTGGTCTGGATGGTGGTGGGGACGATCTCGTTGTTCATCCGAAGGTAGTCCTCTGCCTCCTCTGCGCCCACCACGTCGATGAGGCGGCGCACCAGCCACTTGGGATGGCTGTACCGCACGGACAGGTAATCCGCTGTCGTGCCTTGGGGCAGCGCCGGCATATCCATCCAGTTGGCGACGAACTTCCGCAGCACCGCGTTGACCATACCGGCAGCCTTGGGGCGGCCCCAGCGCTTGGTCATCTCCACCGCCTCATTGACGGCGGCGCGGTGGGGGATCTTATCCATAAACAGGATCTGATACCCGCCGATCCGCAGAATGTTCAGGATCACCGGCTCCAGACGGTGAGGCTTTTGGCTGCACCAGCAGCCGATATAGTAGTCCAGCAGACCGCGGTTTTGGATAACGCCGTAGGCAAGGCGGGTGCAAAGCGCCGCCTCCCGGCTGTCCAGTCCATTTTTCGCAATGGTGCGCTTCAAGCTGCCGTCCGACCACGCATTGGCGCGGCTGACCTGCATCAGCACCTCCAGCGCCGTGTCACGGGCGCTGCTTCGCTGCATCTCGCTCATGCGTCCACCTGCACGGGATGACCCCGCAGATAGTCGGCCGCCGCCATGCGCTTGCCGCCCTCCGCCTGTAACTCCAGAATGCGGAGCAGCCGCCCGTCGCCGCAGGCGATGGCGAGCCCCTGCTTCCCAGCCTCGGCGATCTTACCAGCAGCCAGCGCAGTCTCGCCGCCCACGGCAGTGCGGTAGATCTTCACGTTCTTCCCGTCCAGCGTCATGGACGCGCAGGGCCACGGAATGAGACCGCGCACCTGGTCGTGAAGCTGCCGGGCGCTCTTGGAGAAGTCCAGCGGCGACAGGCTGCGGTCCAGCATGGGCGCGTAGGTGTAGGCGCTGTGATCCTGCGGCATCCGGACGGCAGTGCCGTCATGCAGCCGCTCCACCGCTTCGGCCAGTGCGTCCGCACCCAGCGCGGCCAGCCGCGCCGTCAGCATCTGCGCGTCCTCATCGGGGTCGATGGCCGTCTCGCGGCAGAGGATCACATCTCCGGCGTCCAGCTCCTTGGCCATATACATGATGGTGACGCCGGTGACGCTGTCCCCATTGAGGATCGCCCAGTTGATAGGCGCCGCGCCCCGGTATTTCGGCAAAATAGAGGAATGCACGTTGATAGAGCCGTAGGGCGGCGTGTTCAAAATATCCTCCGGCAGTATCCTGCCGTAAGCCGCCACCACGATCAGCTCCGGCGCCAGCTCCTCCACGAGGCGCAGTGCCTCGCCGTCCCGCAGCTTCACCGGCTGGTACACGGGGATGCTGACTGTCAAGGCATATTCCTTCACAGGAGAAAACGCCATTTTATGCCCTCGGTTTTTGGGCTTGTCCGGCTGGGTGAACACGCCGCACACGTCGTGGCCGTCCTCCACCAGCCGTTTCAGGGATGCCACGGCAAAGTCGGGCGTACCCATAAACAGTATTCTCATTCGTCCTCGTCTCCGTTCTCCGCCTCGCACTGGCGAATGTACGCCTCCAGCTCCTCCTCGGTCAGCAGGTGATCCGTATGCTCCACGAACAGATGGCCGTCCAGATGCTCGATCTCGTGGCAGAAGCAGCGGGCAGTCAGTCCCTCATCCTCCACCTCAAACCAGTCACCGTTCCGATCCTGCGCCCGGACGCGGACGATCTCCGGGCGGGTGACCTCGCCGTATTTCCCGGGAACGCTGAGGCAGCCCTCCAGACCGGTCTGCTCACCCTCGGTGCGGATGATCTCCGGATTCACCAGCTCGATAAGCTGCTCCTCCTCGTCCAGCACTACGCAGACACGGCGCAGCACGCCGACCTGCGGGGCGGCCAGACCCACGCCGCCGGATTCCGCCAGCGTGTCCGCCAGATCGTCCAGCAGCGTATGCAGACGGCCGTTAAAGTCCGTCACCGGACGGCACACCTTGGTCAGGCAGGGTTCTCCCTGTAAAGCAATTTTCCTTAACGCCATTGTTCTTACCTCGCTTTTTCAGAGTCAATCCATCAGATTGCAGTCGGTATAGATGTGCAGGCGGCGGTTTTCACCCCGCTGCGCGAACTCTCTCATAAATGCGCTCAGCAGCTGCCGGAGCTGCCGGTCGTTGCGGCCCAGCACCATGGTGCGGTAGCGGTAGCTGCCGTTCACCTTGACCACCGGCGCCGGCGCCGGCCCCAGTATTTGCAGCTCCATGGCACTGTACGGCGGCTTCTGCGCCGCCTGACGCAGACTACGGGTCAGCAGGTCAAGCGCCTGCCGCACGGCGTTTTCCTCCTGCCCCGTTACCGTCACGGTGAACTGGTCGGCAAAGGGCGGGTCACGCCGCAGCTTCCGAAGCTGGATCTCCGCGTCATAGAACCGCTGATAATCCTGCTGCGCCGCCGCTTGGATCACGTCGTTCTGGGGCGTGTAGGTCTGGATCACGGCTCGTCCCGCCTTACTGCCCCGTCCGGCCCGCCCGATCACCTGCGTCAGTAGATTGAAGGTGCGCTCCGCCGCCCGGTAGTGATCCACATACAGCGACGTGTCCGCGCCGAGGACGCCCACCAGCGTCACATTTTCAAAATCCAGTCCCTTGGCCACCATCTGCGTTCCCAGCAGGATAGGCACCCGCTTCTCCTCAAACTCCCGCAGGATGGCCTCGTGTCCCACGGATACGGTGTCCGCGTCCATCCGCAGCAGCGCCGTGCCAGGGAAAATCCTGTGCAGTTCCTCCTCCACCCGCTGGGTGCCAACGCCGATGTGCTTGAACTGTCCGCCGCATTCGGGACAGACCTCCGGCGCTTTTTCGGAATAGCCGCAGTAGTGGCACATCAGCCGTCCGTTGGCGCTGTGGTAGGTAAGGTACACGCTGCAACGCGGGCATTTGGGTACATAGGTACACTGGGGACACAGCAGCTGGCGGCTGCTGCCCCGGCGGTTGAGGAACAGAATGCTCTGCTCCCCAGCCGCCAGATTTTTTTGTAATTCCTCGTAGAGCGGCCAGCTGATGATGCCGTTCCGCCCTTCCCGCAGCTCCTGCCGCAGATCCGCTATGATGACCTGCGGCAACGCCTGCCGGTTGTAGCGCTGCCGCAGCAGCGCCTTCTGATAGTCACCCTTTTCCGCCCAGTACGCCGTCTCCACCGTAGGGGTGGCGGAACCCAGCAGCAACCGTGCGCCCTCCTGCAAACAGCGGTACTTGGCGATGTCCCGGGCGTGGTAGCAGGGTGACGTCTCCGACTCATAGGAGCCCTCCTGCTCCTCATCCATGACGATGAGGCCGATATCCCGCAGCGGCGCGAACACCGCCGACCGGGTCCCCAGCACAATGTGCGCCTCTCCCCGGCGGATGCGCTTAAACTGGTCATACCGCTCTGTCAGGCGCAGGCCGCTGTGCAGCAGTGCCACCTCATCTCCGAAATACGCGGTAAAACGCGCCATCATCTGGGGCGTCAGCGCGATCTCCGGCACCAGGATCATCACGGACCTGCCGCGGTGCAGCAACTCCTGCGCCAGCCGGATATAGACCAGCGTTTTGCCGCTGCCGGTCACACCTTGCAGCAGCGTGACGCCCGCTTTTCCGGACAACGCCTGCTGTAAAATGTCCTCATAGGCCTGCTGCTGCTCGTCGTTTAATGTAATGGCTTCCGCCTTTACAGTATACTGTTTTTCAGTAATACGGTACGTTTTCTGCTCCCGCAGGGATACGGTGCCGTTCAGCGCCAGCAGCTCCACCGTCTTGCGGGACGCGCCGGTGAAATAGCACAGGTCGTGCATCCCCGTTTCGCCGTTTTGCGCCAGAAACGCCACCACCTCGCGCTGGCGGCGGGCGGTCTTTCCCACCAGCTCCAGCGCCTGCTCCACCGGCACCGCCAGCTTCGCAAACAAATCCACCTTGTCCCGCACCTTGCGGCGGGACTCCGTCTCGCGGCAGAGCGTCCCCGCCTTTTCCATGCGCCGCAGCAGCAGCGCCGTATCATCGCCAAGTGCCTGCTTCAGAGCTTCCGTTTCCATCGGCCCATCCAGTAAGAGGCGGCATACCGCCGCCTCCTTTTCCGGCAGCGTCTCCGGCAGCACGTCCCTTGCCAGACGCCACATCTCCCGGTAGCGGTACCACACCGCCGCAGGCAGGATAGTGTGCAGCGCGTCGTAGAACGTGCAGAAATACCGCTGCCGCATCCACAGCGCCAGCCGTATTTCCTTCTCCGACACCACCGGCTCCGCGTCCAGCAGGGTGCGCACCGTTTTCAGGGGCTTGTCCGGTACGCCCTCCCCCGTTGCCAGGATCACCGCCTCGCTGAGACGGTTCCCCCTGCCAAAGGGTACCAGCACACGACAGCCCACCTGCCCGCCCACATCGCGGGGCAGCAGGTAGTCGTACACCTTGTCGATGGCGTAGGGCGCCGCCTGCACAGCCACCTTGGCGATCACAGCCATGTCAGATGTTCTCTTCCTCGATGACGGGGTTGGCTACGAACTTGCCCTCCGCCACCTCATTGATGGCCTCGGTCACGGGCTTTTCCTCCAGATGCTCGCCCTTGGCCTCGGCCTCGGCGGCGATCTGGCGGGCGCGGCGCGCCACCACATTCACCATCATATAGCGGTTGGGGATATACTCCGTCAGTTTGTTCATTGCAGGATACAGCATCATAATAATCACATTTCCTTTCCGTTGAGAATGTATTCCATACGCTCGGCGGGCTTGCAGTGCTCGGCGCACAGGATCGCGCGCAGCTCCTCCACTGCCTGCTCCACCGTATCGTTGATGACAAAATAGTTGTAGTCGCTGGCGTTCTTCAGCTCCACCTGTGCCCGGAGCAGACGCTTCTGCACCTTCTCCGGTGTGTCTGTGCCGCGGGCGGTGAGGCGGCGCTCCAGCTCCTCCCAGCTGGGGGGTGCGATGAAGATCCGTACCGTCTCCGGTCGTTTGGCGCAGACCTGCGCCGCGCCCTGGATCTCGATGTCGAGGATCACGTCCTTGCCCTGCTCCATGGCCTCGTCCACATATTTTTTCGGTGTGCCGTAGAAGTTGCCCACATACTCGGCATACTCCAGAAACGCATCGCCCTCGATCATCTCGCGGAAGCGATCCGCGTGGATGAAGTGGTAGTCCACGCCGTCCCGCTCCCCCTCACGAGGTGCGCGGGTGGTGGCGGACACGGAAAAATACAGATCGTCCCGTCCCGCAAACAGGGCGTGGAGCACCGTACTCTTACCCACGCCGGAGGGCCCGGAAATGATGAAGGTCTTTCCTCTTTTGTTCAATACTTATTCCTCCTCTGCCAGATCTTTCACCGTCAGACCAAGACGGGGCGCCATTTTTTCCGTGCTGAGCGCCGACAGCACCACATGGTCGCTGTCCATGATAAATACGGACGCCGTTTTACGCCCAAATGTGGCGTCGATGAGCATACCGCGATCCCGCGCCTCCTGTACCAGACGCTTGACCGGCGCGGAGTCGGGGCTGACCACGGCGATGAGCCGTTCGGCAGAGATCAGGCTGCCGAAGCCGATGTTGACAAGCTGCATGGCTCAGCCCTCACTCGATGTTCTGGATCTGCTCGCGGATCTTCTCCACCTCGGCCTTCATGTTCACCACGTCCTGCGCGATAGTCAGGTCGTTGCACTTGGAGCCGATGGTGTTGCACTCGCGGTTGATCTCCTGCACCAGAAAGTCCAGCTTCCGGCCGACCGGGATATCCCCCGCCAGCATGGTGCGCAGCTGGGCCATGTGGCTGTGCAGCCGCACCGTCTCCTCGTCCACTGCCACCTTGTCGGCAAAGATCGCCGCCTCAGTGAGGATGCGGGACTCGTCGATGGTGGCGGATTGCAGTACCTCCATCATCTTGGTCTCCAGCCGCTGGCGGTAAGCCGCCACCGTCTCCGGGGAGCGCTGCTCCACGCGGCCCACCGTCTCTTCGATGGTATCGGCGCGGCTGCCCACGTCCTCGGCCAGCTTCGCGCCCTCTACGGCGCGCATCTCGTTGTAGGATGCCAGCGCGCTGTCCAGCACGGCGCAGATATCGGCGGCGATGGCGTCCACATCCTCCTCCGCCTTGGTAACGGTCAGCACATCAGGAAACTTGGCCAGCATATCCGGTGTGATGCTCCCCTCCAGACCAAAGGACTCCTTCAGGCGCGTCAGCGCCTCGTAGTAGCCTCTTGCCAGCGCCTCGTTGACGGAAACCACCGTCTCATCGGCGCCGGTGGCGTCGATGGTGACGAACACATCCACCTTGCCCCGGGACACCGCCTTCTGCACGCGGGTCTTGATGGCGTCCTCCGCGAAAATATAGGCGCGGGGCATCTTCACGGTGCAGTCCAGATAGCGGTTGTTGACGGAGCGTACCTCCACCGTGATATCGCGGCCGCCGCGCATCTCGCGGGCGCGGCCGTAGCCGGTCATACTTCTGACCACTCGATCATCTCCTTCGTTTTATTGGGAAAAGAGAGGCCGCGCCTCTCCTGTGTCAGCAAAAGCAAACGGGTACGCCCAGTGCGTTGCAGCACAGGCTGATGCCGCACAGCCGCAGGCAGTCGGTGTTGTCGCAGCCGCCGGTGGTGACGCTGCCGTAGCCGGCGGGACGGTAAGTGCTCTGACGACCCTCCGCCATATCCAGCGCCTGCTGGTACTCCGGATCGTCGGGATCCATCTGCACCGCCGTCTGAAAATACTGCCGCGCCTCGTCCAGCCACCCCCGCCGGGTGCAGATCACGCCCTTGAGGAAGTTCCACTCCGCATCATGGTCGGCTTGGGCGTTCAGCAACTCCTCCGCAAGGTTCAGATTCCCCTGCGAGATGGCCATGCGCACGCGCTGGAGCCGTGTGGCGCCGGTACCGTAGGGCGAGGAATAGCCCGTGCCGTAGCCCGGTCTGTACCCGCCGTAGCCCGCTGCGCCCGCCGTACCGCTGTATCCGCCGCCGTTCCGGGCGGCCCTGCGCTGGCTCTGGATGCTCTCGTAGGCCTCGTTGATCTCCTTCATGCGCTCCTGCGCCAGATCCGCCAGCGGGTTGTCGTGGTAATTGTCCGGGTGATATTTCCGCGCCAGATCTCGATAGGCTTTCTTCACTTCATCGTCCGTCGCGGTGCTGGGTACACCCAGCACCTGATAGGGATCACGCATCGTTGGTGTCCGCCTTTCGTATAGCTTGTCTCTCTCGTCTCCGTCGGTGGAACGTGCCGTTCAGCACGGCGGCGCCCACCAGATATAGTCCCTCATAGACGGTGGCACGGATCACCGGCGTATACACGCCGAAGTCCGCCAGCTCAAACGCCGCCGCCATGGCCCGCACCGAGCCGTCCAGCGTGGCGGCAAACTGCTGCCGTCCCTCCGCTGTCAGCGCGCCGTTCTCCAGGGGAAAACGCAGCGTCAGCGGGTTGTAGCTGCCGGTGCGCAGGTCGTCCGCCAAGTCGTCCGCCGCGTCCACCAGATAGACCCAGCGGCCCAGATGGTACAGGAGCTGCTCCGTTACACGGCGCTTCACCGGGGCTGCGATGTGTTGGGCGGCTCCGGCCAGCAGCGCCGCAAACGTATCCGCCGGCCGATCCAGAGACGGGCATTTTTCCTTTTCCAACGCCGCCAGCGCCGTCAGGTGCCGCTGTGTCTCCTTGTCAAAATCCGGCTGCCGCTTCTGCGCCTTGCGATAGGCCCGACGCAGCAGCAGCGCGGCCGCCCTGTACTTCAGTCCCTTGAAAAAGCGGTGGTCGGCGATGCCGTCCTGTATCTGCCACCATGTCAGGATCACGCTCATATCGGCTGCCACATCCATAGCGGCGTCACCGCAGGCACACCGCCGCTTCCGGACGGGGTGGACGGCACACCGCTTTTCGCAGGTGCCGCCGCCCTCCGACAGGAGCATGGCCAGAAACGTCAGGTCGTAGTTGAGGATCATCCGTCCCGCCGCGCCGTACCGCTTACCCAGCGTATGGCACAGGCCGCAGTAGGCGGCTTGGAACGTCTGCCGTTCCTCCTCCGTCAGCCGGTCATTCGAGGGCCGTACATATCCGAACATCCGTCAGAACAGCCGCAGGATGGTGTAGGTCAGGCTCTCGTTTTTCCTTGCATGGCGGTCATAGAACACGCTGGGCAGGAAGAACAGAGCCGCCGCCGCCAGCGCCGTGACGTAGCGCCAGTTTTCCGCCATCAGCCCCTCTGTCAGGAAGTATCCCAGCAAGAAGCCCACCACGGGCAGCAAATACACCAGCGCCACCACGCCCAGCAGCTTTTTGGTGCTGCTCTCCACCACGACCTTGTCGCCTGGCCGGGCGTCGGCGTTATTCTTTGCCCGGGCGCGGATAGCCGCGCCCGTCATGCCGCATCCGGCGCATTCCTCGCAATCGTGTCCGCAGGCGGACTTGCGGGGTACGGAGATCTCCGCATACCCACCAGGCAGCAGCTTTTCCACTGTTGCGATCTGTGTCATTCTTTACCTCCATGCCAGCCTCACGGTTTCTTCACCGGCTGGCTGTCTGTATCCGCAGGCGGCTCCGGCGCCACGTCGGTGATATACACCGTCACCTCGTAGCTGCCCTTCACCGTCACATCCTTATAGCCGCTGACCGTCACCGTTACCGGTACACGGTAGCTGCCCGTTTCCGTTACGTCGCTGAGATCCGCCGTGGCCGTCAGCGCGGAGGCGTCCAGTTTCTCCAGCTCCTCGCTGAGACCCCACAGCCGCACATCCAGCTGCTCGGTGATCTCCGCGTACAGACCGTCCGGTACATTGGCGTAGCTGAAGCTGTTCACCGTGACGGTCTTTTCCTCGATGCCCTCCATGGAGATCTCCACGGTGGCTACCTCGTTGCTGTTGGCCAGCCAGGTGCCGTCCGGCGCCGTGACCACATAACTGTTCTGCTGCCAGAGCTCAAGATCCTCGATATACAGGGTGGCCAGCACGATCTCGTTGATATTCTCCAGCACATCCGCCTCACCGATGAGCCGCACACTGGTGGGCGTAACGGTGGTCTTGATGCTCTGTGCGGCTGCGCCCGGCACCCCGGACAGCTTCACTGCCAGACTGACCTCCTTGGTGGTCAGCACAGGCACCTTGACCTGGATCAGACTGGCGTTGGTGCGGATGCTGCTGTTATCCACAGGGTTGTCGTCATTGTCGTAGAGCTGCACGCTCTCGGTCTTGATGATCGACCTCGTCGCGTCGGTGATATCCACCGTCAGCTTGGCATAGGCCACATTCAACAGGTCATCCCGCTGACCGCGCAGCACCAGCTTGACGGGATCAAGCACCAGATCGCCGGTGAAGTAGCCCTCGGCCACCTCGCCTGTCACTGTGCAGTTTACCGGCACCTCCTTGGTGTACAGCTCACCCACTGTGACGGTCACCTTATACTTGCTGGCCCAGTCCACCGACAGGGCGGAGGCCTGTACGCCGTCGGGATAGACCACATCCCACCGCAGGGTGTGGACGCCCACGGAATCGATGCCAGACGTGCTGGCCACCAGCCGCACAGTGTCCTTGCCGATCTTGACAAGCTCCCGCTTGGGACCCTTGATGGTCAGATCCACGGTGGTATCGTAGCCGGACAGGAGCATCAGATTCTTGTCCGCCAGTGTAGTAGACTCACCGGAAAACTCCACCGGGATATCGCGGATGGTCTTTGTGCGGTCGGGCGCTTTCTCCACGTCCACATAGACCCACACGGCGATGGCAACCAGAATGGAGATGATGACCTGCAGCGCTTTCTTCTGGCTGAAGCCGGTCTTCTCATTGTTCTGTTCCATTGTCGCCCTCCTTCCTGCGCAGACCCAGCACCTCCGTCAGACTGCGGCGCGGCTTGTCCTCCGGTTCCTCCGGCTGCGGCATCAGCTCGTTGCGCAGCAGCTTGGACAGTGTCTCGGGCATCAGGTGGCGCTTGAGCATACCGCCCACCGCCACGGAGATGGAGCCCGTCTCCTCCGACACGATGACCACCACAGCGTCGGAGTTCTCACTCATACCGATGCCCGCCCGGTGCCGCATTCCCAGATCGCGGCTGAGGTTCACGTTCTTGGACAGCGGCAGCATACAGCCCGCGCCCAGAATCCGTCCGTGCCGGATGATGACAGCGCCGTCATGCATGGGGGCCTTCACGAAGAAGATGTTCTTCAGCAGCTCGGAGGACACGGCGGCGTCCAGCGTTGTGCCGCTGCGCACCATATCGTCCAGCAGGATGTGCCGCTCGAACACGATGAGCACGCCCGTCTTGGTCTTGGACATCTCGCTGCAGGCGATGACCGTCTGGTCGATGGCCTTTTCCAGCTCCGTCTGCTGCTGCGCCGGTGTAAACGCCCGCAGCAGTCGGATATTCCGGCTGCCCAGCTTTTCCAGGATCTGGCGGATCTCCGGCTGGAACAGGATGATGAGGGCCAGAATGCCCACCTGCACCATGTTGCCCAGAATATAGGCGATGCCGTTCAGGTGGAAGATCTCCGACAGCCACAGAGCCAGCAGGAAGATCACCACGCCCTTGAGGATGTTCTCCGCCCGGGTGCTCCTCACCAGATCCAGCAGCTTATAGACGAGAAACGCGATGATGATCACATCCAGAATGTCCGTAAACCGCACTAATAATAAGTAATTCCCAATCTTTTCTAAAAATGCCAGCACTGTCTCCATACCGTCAACCTTCCTGTATCAGACAAAAACTTCGCATAAAAATAGATGCTACCATTATATAAAAAATATTGGGAAAATGCAACAAAAAAATATCGGCGAAACCTTGCAATTTAACGAACCGCCCGCCGCAGTATGGCGGCAAAGCGCGCCGCCTCGCAGGGCGTGTTGAAAGCGGACATACTCAGTCGGATGGTGCCGGTTTCCAGCGTCCCCGCCGTGCGATGGGCAAGGGGCGCACAGTGCAGACCTGCCCGCACGGCGGCTCCCTGCGCTGCCAGACGCTCCCCCAGCTCCTCGCAGTCCCAGCCGTCGACGCGGAAGCTGAGAACGCCCGTTTGATGGGCAAAGTCCCTGTCCCGGAACAGCTCTACGCCGTTGATCTCCTCCAGCAGCTCCGCCATGTGCATGGCAAGGTGCCTCTCGTGATCGGCGATGCGCCGGATCCCCGTCTCCCGGACGAAGCGCAGTCCCTCTAATAAGCCGGCGATACCGGGCATATTGTGAGTCCCCGCCTCCAGCCGGTCGGGCAGCGCCTCCGGCATATGCTGCAAAAGGGACTGGGAGCCGGTGCCGCCCTCCAGCAGCGGCACGGCTTCGCCATCGCCGCAGAGCAGCAGCCCCGTCCCCTGCGGGCCGTACAGCCCCTTGTGTCCCGGCATGGCGATAAACGCCGCCCCCAATTCCCGCAGGGAGATGGGCAGCATCCCCGCCGACTGGGAGGCGTCCAGCACAAAGGGTACGCCTCGTTTTCGACAGGCGGCGGCGATGCCCTCTACCGGCAGGCGGTAGCCGAACACGTTGGATACATGGGTGCAGACCACCGCGTCCGCACCGGCATCCAGCGCCTGCTCAAACTCTGCCAGCATCGCCTCCGGCCGGAACAACGGCGTATCTACCACCGTCAGCTCCACATCGGGGATGCCGTGGAGCGGTCTTGTCACCGCGTTGTGTTCATACCCAGAGATGATGACCCGGCTCCCCGGCCTTACCAGCGTTTTGATGGCGATGTTCAGCCCGTGGGTGGCGTTGGCGGTGAACACCACTCTTGCCGGATCGTCCACGCCGAACAGCTCCGCCGCCAGACTGCGGCACTGAAAATCCGTCTCCTCCGCCAACCGCGTGGCGGGATAGCTGCCCCGCCCCGGCGAGCTCATGGCCGCCACCGCATCGTACATCGCACGGCGCACACGCTCCGGCTTTTGCAGCGTTGTTGCACCGGCGTCCAGATAGATCATACCTCCACCTCACTATATCCATGCCCCTGCCGCCGAAACACGCGCAGGGGTGCAAATCCAAGACCGCGCAGCAATTCCGCCGCCTCCTCCGCCGCCCGGCGACCCTGCATACGCAGCACATAGCCGCAGCCGCTGCCGGTCAGTCCTACCGGCGAACGGCCCATGGCAGCGTGATATCCGTTCTGTGCCAATACCTGCATCATACGCTGGGCGTGCGTGACGGAACGGGCGGTCAACAGATATTCCTCCATATCGCACCTCCTCACACGCCATTTTATGCACCCCTCGACGGCAGCGTGAAGGCGGGACCATCCCGTTCGGATAGCCCCGCCCTGTATCGTATGTTCGTTTATTTTCTGCTTAACAGCGCCACGGCGTGGCAGGCCATGCCCTCCCCCGCGCCGGTGAAGCCCAGATGCTCCTCAGTGGTGGCCTTTACGGACACTTGAGAGGCGTTCACCCCCATGGCAGCCGCCAGCTTTTGCCGCATCTCCGGGATGTAGGGCGCCAGCTTGGGCGCCTGCGCCAGCACGGTGGCGTCCACATTGCCGATCTCCCAGCCGTTTTCCGCCAGATGCGCCGTTACCTGCTCCAGAAGGCGCAGACTGTCCGCGCCCCGCCAGCGCTCGTCGCTGTCGGGAAACAGCCCGCCGATGTCGCCCAGCGCCGCCGCACCCAGTAGGGCGTCCATCACCGCGTGGGCCAGTACATCCGCGTCGGAATGTCCCAGCAGTCCCCGCTCATAGGGGATATGGACGCCGCCCAGTATCAGAGGCCGCCCCTCTGTCAGGCGGTGTACGTCGTACCCGTGTCCGATCCGTATACCGATCATTGATTCTCCCCTCTCCGGCGCAGGAATGTCTCCGCGACGGCCAGGTCCTCCGGCGTGGTGATCTTGATATTCTCCCGCCAACCCGGTGTCAAGTAGACCTCCTTGCCAAGCCGCTCCACAGCAGAGCAATCGTCTGTGATAGGCGCCTCCGCGTCGATGGCGGATTGCAGCGCCGCCTTCAGGATGCTGGCCTGAAATACCTGCGGCGTCTGCACGGCGAACAGTGTGCTGCGATCCGGTGTGGACAGCACCAGACCCGACAGATCCGCCACCTTCACCGTGTCCGTCACCGGCAGCGCAGGCGCCACCGCGTAGGTGCGCTGCCCCAGACGGATCATCTCGTCCACCTGCTCCGGTAAAATCAGCGGCCGCGCCCCATCGTGGATCGCCAGATACTCCGTGTCCTCCCTTGCCTCCAGTGCTGCCAGCAGCACCGACTCAGCGCGGTTGGCGCCGCCCTCCACCACCCGGATGGGCTTGCGGATACCGGTACGGCTGACCAGTGCCGCCACCTCCTCCAGCTTCTCCGGCTGGACAGCCACCACGATCTCGTCCACCAGTACGGCCCGATCCAGCGCGGTCAGTGTCCGCGCCAGCACCGGCACGCCGCACAGCTGGGAAAACATCTTGTCCTCGCCGCCCATGCGGGCGGACTTCCCCGCCGCCGGCACGATGGCCGCGCAGTGGGGATGCACCTTTTCCTTGACGCTTTTCCGCATCCTCGCAAACAGCTTTCCCATAGGCGCTCGCTCCTGTCCTTTTCGTTTTATATCTACCAGTATACCGCATTTTTGCAGCTTTTACAAGGACAATTCCCGCCGTCTGCCCGTAAAGGGAATTTCCTTGCCACCCCAATATGGTGCAAAAGGAGGGTCGCTGTGCGACCCTCCTCCGTTCATCTTCTGTTGTGGGGATACCAGATCTTCTGCTGCTCCGCCGCACGGATCAGCTCCTCCCGGAAGTCGGGATGGGCGATGGAGATCAGCTTCTCCGCCCGCTCCCATACGCTCAACCCCTTGAGACAGACGCAGCCGTACTCCGTCACCACATACATGGTGTTCACACGGGTATCCGTTACCACGGAGCCGGGCTGGAGCGTGGGACGGATGCGGGATTTCATGGAGCCGTCCTTATCCTTGAAGGTGGAGGACAGGCAGATGAAGCTCTTGCCGCCCTTGGACAGATACGCGCCCAGCACAAAGTCCTGCTGACCGCCGGCGCCGCTGATCTGCTTGATGCCTGCCGTCTCGCCGTTGACCTGCCCATACAGATCCACGTCCACGGCGTTGTTGATAGAAACAAAGTTGTCTATGGACGCGATGGTGCGGATGTCGTTGGTGTAGCTGATAGGCGCGGCCATACAGGCGGGGTTGTCATCCAGATAGTCGTAGAGCTTCTGGGTACCGGCGGCGAAGGCAAAGACCTGACGGCCCCGGTCAATGTTCTTCCGGGCGCAGGTGACCTTCCCCGCCATGGCCAGATCCACATAGGCATCCACGTACATCTCCGTATGCACGCCCAGATCCTTCAGATCAGACTCGCAGAGCATGGCGCCCACAGTGTTGGGCATACCGCCGATGCCAAGCTGGAGACAGGCGCCGTCGGGGATCTGCTCCACGATGAGCTGCGCCACCGCCTTATCCACCTCCGTGGCTGCACCGGAGGGCAGGATGCCCATGGGGTCATTACGGCCCTCCACCACCATATCCACCTCGCTGATGTGGATGCAGTTGTCAAAGCCGCCCAGACAACGGGGCATATTCTCGTTGACCTCTACGATGACCACCTTGGACATCTGACACACTGCCTTCAGGTGGGACGCGGACAGGCCGAAATTGAAGTAGCCGTGCTTATCCATGGGTGCGACCTGGAACATAGCCACATCCGGCGGCGTGATATGGTCGTAGTAGTAGCGGGGCAGCTCGGAATAGCGCATCGGCTCGTGGAAGCACGCGCCGCTGGCGATATGGTGACGCTCCACGCCGCTCATGTGGTGGGAGTTATAGATAATATGATGCACCGGATCCTCAATGTCGAAGATCGCCGGCTTCCACAGACTGATGCCGCCCCGGACCTTCACATCCTCCAGCTCCGGTGCGCGGCGAGCCAGCGCCTCGTCCAGCACACGGGGGTGGATGGCACAAAATCCGTAGTCCACCCAGTCGCCGGACTTGATGACCTTGACCGCCTCATCCGCAGTGGTCAGCTTCTGACGATACATTTCCTGATAATCTGCAAATGGCATAGTGCAGTTCCTCACTTTCCCTTTAATCTCTAATTGTTAATTTTACCACAAAGGAACAAAAAGTGAAATTGGAGAATCTTCCAATTATTACCTCCCGCAATTGTGTATTTTTTAACGATAGAAGGTAGCCAGTACTTTAAATTTAGCCTTACCCGCTATTTGTTATTGATAAACTTGTTTTTTGTTCGAGAGATTTAGACACTTTCTCAGAAATCCCCATATCTATCACAATAGCGTCTTCCAGTAATTCATCTCTCCAAATACGTACCACATTTCCTTCGAATACATATTGCATGGAACGCATGATTCTTGACGATTGATACATCTTCTTGTCGTAGACAATTTCAGATGCACGTTCTATTGCGTACTCACCCTCATTCGTCCGCCCAGACAGTAACGGTAATTGATTCTTTTGCGAAAGCAACACAAAATGCTCCGTTAGGTGTTGGTTCGGAAAATATATACTTCTATCCACGGACTTGAGCATACTAAGCACATTCGGGAAAACCGTTCTTTTTTCCATATCAGTAGCGCAATAAGGAATAATTGAGCCGTCAAATGGATTCAAAAAAATATGATGTAAAAAATCGACATCTACAATGCAACCATGTATTCTGCCGTCTCCCCCAATTAATTTGACCTCTCTTGCGATTTTTTTCAATGCTTCCCTATACGGACGTAAGCAACGGTTTACAAGGGGCTACAAGCGGTATAAAGAAACAAGTGGGTTGATAGAGTGGAAAGAGTGTCAGATTTTCCACTCTATCTTTACATAGTCGCTGGTTGCGCTGATTGATGAAATCAGGCCGTCAGCGGCTTTTCGTTTGTCCTCAAAGCTGATGTTCTCCCAATCGTCCAGATACCCGGACAGTAATTCAATCTGCTGGGAGGACAGCGTTTCAACGGACAGGTCTGCAATCGCCTTGGACAGCGTTTTGCGGCGGTTGTCCAAATCCTCGATTTTCTTGTTGGCGTAGGCAAGCAAGGTGGCGTTGGCCCCGGTCAGTGTATCAAGCAGTTTTTCAATCTCGGCTTCTACCTGTGCAAGCTCCACCTGATAGGTGGTAATCTTGGGATTGACTTTTCCCTCGCCGCCCCGAAGCAGCTTGAACTCCCGGAACTTTTCTCCCATAGCGGTGAAGATGAACTGTTCAAACTCATTCTTGCGGAGTGTGCCGCACCCCGGACAGCCCTTGTGGTCAGCCCGTTTGGAACAGCGCAGGTATTCATAGCCGGAGGGGTTATGGGTCGTTTTGAGAGCATACCCGCATTTCCCACATTTGATTTTCCCGGCCAGCCAAGTGTTCCGGGCCTTGCGCCCGTTCTGGAAGGTGATGTTTGTCATCAGCTTCTTGCGGCACCTCAGCCAAATATCGGAGGATATGAAGCCCTCATGGGGAGCGAGCACAAGGATCTGATCTTTCAGGCTCTTGTCCTTGTCCTCCTTCACATCCCGCCCTTGGTAGAGATAACAGCCGTTTGTCCCGGCGAAGTCGGCGGCGTCATTGACTACCACAGCACCCTGACTTTTGAAGAACTCATACATTTCCAAGTCGGCCTGTGCATAGACCGGGTTGCGTAGGAGCTGGGATAGGAAGGGGCGTGTCAATGACTTCCCATATACTTTGATACCCTTTTCCTCAAAGTACCGGGTAATGTCTCCGAAGGAAGTTTTGGGCTCGGCGTACATCTCAAACATCAGGCGCACATGGTTGGCGGCTATGGGGTCGGCTACCATCATCTTTGTGCGGATATTCTCTACTACCGTCGGCTCCAAGTCGAAGCCATAGGGGGCTTGGCCGCTCATGTGGAAGCCTTTCAGGCACCGGGAGTAGTAAGCGTCTGTGACACGCTTTTGGATTGTCTCCCGTTCAAGCTGGGCAAATACGATACAGATATTCAGCATAGCCCGGCCCATCGGGGTCGAGGTGTCAAACTTCTCTGTGGAGGAAACAAACTCCACATCGTATTCCTGAAACAGCTCCATCATGTTCGCAAAGTCCAGAATGGAGCGGCTTATTCTGTCCAGCTTATAGACAACTACCCGGCGTACCTTGCCTTTGCGTATCTCGCCAAGGAGCTTTTGAAACTCGGGCCTGTCGGTGTTCTTTCCCGAGTAGCCCTTGTCTTTGAAAACCCGGCAACTGCCTCCCTTCAACTCATACTTGCAGAAATCAATCTGGCTCTCAATGCTGATACTGTCCTTGCGGTCTACGGATTGTCTTGCATAAATTACATCTTCTCTGATATTCATGTTGGGCTCCTTTCCTGTGGAATGGAACTACCAACCTACAAGTATATTATACCATTGATAGCCCCGCAGGACAATGTTGTGGATGGTCAGGCGGGGCTGTCCCCGGCCTTTCTGTACTTGCTGAACACCTCATACAGACAGCGTTCAATGTCTTTCTTCCGCTTCTCCTTTTCCTTCGGGGAGAGTACCGGCGTCAGACTTTCCAGCACAATGCTTTTTCCCTGAAAAGAAACGGTCTTGGTTTCACTCTGATAAGTAACGGATTGTACCATTAAAGCCTCCTTTGTGTAGTTGGTTGACGGCCAGCGTTTTCCCGCATTGTCCCGGTGGGGAAAAGCGAAAGGACAGCGCCCGGTAAAAGGCGCTGCCCTTTCGTTCTGCTCCACGCTTCGGGCCAAGTTGGCCCGAGGTCAGGACTGCCAGTGTTCGTAGTAGTGCGCCGCCTCCTCCACGGCGCAGAAGTCAAAGACCTCGTAGAGCTCGGTAAGCACCTGCCGAATATCATTTGACTTGAAGCCGCAGTTTTCCATCGCCTTGATGACATAGCCACGGCAAGCGTTATTGCTCCATTCCTCGTACATGGTCAAAACCTTCTTTCTGATAAAGCTGGGGGCGCTGGCTCTGTATGTTCGGCCTGTCGCAAGACAACGGATATTCCAGCCAGCACCCCCGCTGGGTTGTGGGGCAAATCAGAGCGGATAAGCCGCCAGCTTATCCCTTGCGGCCCGTTGCAGATCGTGGCCGTGGGAATGGCTCGTCCCCACCTGCGGCATGGGTAGTTGTCGCTCGTTTCCCTCACGGAAAAGTCTTTGCGTACCTGCCGCCCGGCTTCCTGCTGGGTACTCCAAACTGCCCGCTATTCAGTTGTAGGAGGATTGTTTTTCCTCTCATTAACCGTGTCGGTTGGAAGCTCAAAAACAACAGGCTCACAGAACATTTTTCAAATATTTTTTCATGTTCTCCAAACCCCGTCGGATAGCGGCGGTAATGGCCTGTTCTGTCACTCCCTCGGCGGCGGCAATCGCCTTGACCGAGTGACCCAGCAGATAGTGTTCAAATACCCGCTGGCCCTGTGCGTCTGACAGACTGTTCAGAGCGTGGCAGAGATATTCAAACCGCTCCATGCGCTCGATCAGCTCTTGCGGAGAGGGGTTAGAGAAGCAGGCGGAATACTCAATACCGTCCTCGGCGTCCAGCGAGAAGTGCGCCTTATTACGGTAGACACGGCGGCGGCTGGCCTTGATGTACCGCTGGCCAGCCAGCAATTCTTCCGCAACTTCTTCTGTGACTTCGACCATCACATCTTCCATATACCACGGGTAAAAATCCCGCAAATTGATTTCCTTCATTGTGTACCTCCGTTTCGGTGTTGGGTGTTGACGAGTGACCGAAACGGAGGGCGGCGGAGAGCGGCACCGGGGCTGGACTTCGGGCCAAGTTGGCCCGAGGCGGCCCCATGAGAAAAGAAAAACGCCCGCACAGCATGACGCTATGCGGACGCATGAAATTACATTATCATAATTGTACTGGTATATTGTACCTTTGCGGCCGGACTGTCCCGGAGGGGGAGCTACGCTTTTTTTAGCTGGTGGAAATTAAAGAAGTTATAGAAAAGTGAAATGGACACGGCGGCACCCTCCTATGGGCCGCCGTGCCCTCTATCGTTTATCCAAAGAGAAGCGGCGGCTCTGAAAAATGAGCCGCCGCTTCATGGGCGCATGAAAATGTATCTGCTGTACGACGGCTTTTTTTCTTTTGCCGTCGTGCGGCAGATTTCTATTGATACTTTTCTAAAAGTGCCGTTGCTTCTGTTTGTGACATTGTTCCTGCTTCAACTTCTGTATCGGTATATTCTTTAAGGGCATTGAACAGTTCTTCCTGCGTATCAAATGGGCCTATACTCTTGTAGGTATTCCCATCAAAGACAAATGTTTGATACTGCTCAGGCTGTGCGTTATCGGGCATAGAAAAGAACAACTGATCGTCACTTGAAGAAGCTCTTTTTCCTACCATTTTGCCCTCTAAAATAGATTTAAGGATTTCATCGTAATACTCAAGTGCTTCTGTCGCTTCTGCTTCTGTCCATTCTCCAGCATCGACCAACTTTTGAATATTTTCCGTTTCATTTTCAATCCATGCGGAAAATTCATCATAAGTGAAGTAGTCTGTTTCCTCGATGGGAGAATAGCTTTGCCATGTTTTGCCCTCGTCTGTACTCTGCTGAATATCTGCTCCGTCTTGCCTGAAAAGGACGGAGGATACCGAGGGCTGCGTTTCGATAAGTGTTTGGGTATCTGTTTCGTCATGGCCTTCATTAGCGAAAGCAGAGACACCACCGACGCATAAAGAAAAGCATAGCAGAACAATAATTCCAATTTTTTTCGCCATAGATTTTACCTCCTTCATTTTAGTAGTTGGCGTTTAGCCTCCTTTCGCAGACATAGTACATCTTCTATGTTGGATGATTATAAAATCAATGTTGTGCCAGTGTTGAACAAAAGAAATCTCTGCTTTTCCTGCGGAACTCGAAAAGCAGAGACTTCTTTCAAAACTGTATTGTAAAACTCATGCCTCTATCGTTTGGCATGGGAACAAACTGATATTTCAAGCGCAATTTATCCAAGATCGTCTGGACAATGTATAGACCAAGCCCATTTCCCCCGGTTGCTTGGCTATGGGCTAAATCTGGACGATAAAATGGCTCAAATATGTGTTGTAGCTGTTCGGGTGGTAATACGCTACATTCGTTAGAAACTGATAGCTTATTTTTATCAAATACAACTGATATTGATTGTCCAGCCTCCGTATAGTTGACCGCATTTGAAAGGATATTCGATATTGCTTTTTTCAACTGGCTCTCTGGAAGATATACGAAAGCGTCACTTGAAAGCTCTATTTTGAACTTAACTCCCTTGGCTTCTGCAATTAAGCGATACGGTTCACACAGCTCTGTAAGGAGGGCTCTCAATGAAAAGTTGCTGCATGGCTCATTATTACCTTGTGTTTGCAAGCGTGAAGCATTAAGTATATCTCTAATCATATCCCCAAGCTGTTCAGTAATTTCTTTGCACTTGGGCAAATAGGTTTCATAATCACGGTATTCCCCAATGCCTAAAATCATATTTTCCAATGTCGCATTTAGCTCTGTAACAGGTGTTTTTAATTCATGGGACGCTGTTCGGAGAAAATCAATTTTCTCTTTTTCCGCAAGACTAACTTTTTCCTTTTCCAACTCCAGATTGCGGATAGTCAAAAGCAAGGATTGATATAAATTGTTAATATCAGTAGCTAAAGCGCCAATTTCATCCGTTGACAATACAGCCGCTTTTGCGTCTGGCTCCAATTTCGACATTTGATTTGCGGATTTGGAGAGCGATAATATCGGAGTGGTTATGCCTCTTGAAAAAAAGTATGAAAACAATGCCGATATAGTGGCGCAGCAGAATATAGAAATCGGAAATGTTTTCAACATAGTTTGAGTAATGAGCCGGGGCATATCTACTTCTGACAGAGCACTTACCCCTGCATTTGTTACTACCATATTCGTAACAAGTACATTTTGGGATGGCGCAATTAGGAAAATCAGCAAGTGCGCTATAATTGAAATCAAAAGCATCATTGTAAATGTAAATAAGAATATCTTCGGAAATAACTTCATTTTCTTCATATTTCTTGCCCCATTTCAAATTTGTAACCTATTCCTTTGACCGTAGTAATGCAATCCAAACGGAGCTTTTTGCGAATATTACGAATATAGGCATCTATTGTGCGGTCGATCACATCACAATCGTATCCCCACACATCGTCCAAGATTTGATTGCGAGACAGGACTAAACCTTTATTGTCAATCAGCACTTTCAGGATTTCCAGTTCCTTTGGGGTAATGTCTATTTTACCGTTTTCATCACAGGCCGTATATCCAGAAAAGTCAACGGTAACATCTCCGAGCTTAATCATATTAACAGTAGGTTTACTCTGACTTCTACGGAGAAGCGCAGTAATCCGTTTACCTAAAATGAGCATGGAAAAGGGCTTTGTTATATAGTCATCTGCCATTTCGTCAAAACTGTTGGATTGTGTATATTCATCATCAAGTGCTGTGAGCATTATAACAGGAATGTTGCTGACTTTCCTAATTTCATGCAAAACAACGATACCCGACATTTCAGGAAGCATAATATCCAGTACAATTATATCGAGTTCTTCTCCACGGAATATTTTTAACGCTTCGCTCCCTGTAAAAGCAGAAAAAAGCGTATGTCCAGCTTCTTTCATATATTCGCATATCGCCTTGTTTGTACCTTGATTATCTTCAACAATCAAAATTTTCGCCATTAAGAACACCTCCCATATTTGAATAGAATACCAGCACTATGTTGTGCCAATATGAAGTTCCCAAGAAAAATTATATATTCTCCTCCGCACCTCCGCAAGTATGCAAACGGACAACAAAATACTACTAAAACATAAAATTGTGTTTCGTTCTCATAATCAAACCCGAAATGTAAAATAATATACGGGTGATATGAAAATGTACCAAGATGAAAGACGGCTTGATTTTCACGCATTAGGCCGGGAGATCAAGCGCAAAAGAGAAGCCAAAGGCTGGACACAGGAATACCTTGCACAGCTCGTAGACCGTACCCCTCGTTCCATCATGTATTTTGAGAACCGGGGCCAGCATCCGAGCCTGAACACCTTTTACCAAATCGTCACCCTGCTGGACATTTCCGTAGACCAGTTCTTTTATCCTGACAGGCAAAATAGCGAAAGCGATTGCCGCCAGCATATTGATAGACTGCTCAACTCAATGGATGAAAAGGAATTGACGGTCATGGAGGCCACAGCAGAGGGACTACAAAGAGCCAGAGAAACGGAGGTCAAGTAAAGAGGGCCTTCGTTTTTCTCGTTTTTAGGGGCTTTCCGGGGGGTGCCGCTAAATGGCAAGCAATGCTTCTGTGGCCACAGAAGCTATTTTTGACATTCCGGCCTTGCGGCCAGAACGCAAAAATTTGCTTGTTGGGGAGCCTCCCCAAACCCGGTGCTTCGGGCCAAGTTGGCCCGAAGTGGTAGCGTCGCTTTGCTCCTTATGCGTCACAGTCCCTAACGCTCCTGTTCCTTCTTTCTGCCCGGCTCCGCATAGCCCAGCAGATAGTCAATATTCGCCTTGATGGTCGTGACCTCCTGCATATCCGCCTTGGCCTTGCGGTACTCGGCGTAGAGCTTCTTTTTCTGCTCGGACAGCTTGCGGCCATCCTCTTTGAGGGTGTCCATCTTGGGGAGCTTGCCGCCGTCCAGAATACGCTTGAAGTCGGCACAGGCCGCCCGGTAAAGCTCAATATCCGCTTCATGCTCCGCAAGAAATTTTCTGCTGTACTTACTGGCCTTATACTTCTCAAAGACAGGCCGGGTCTTGGCATACTGCACCGTCGCCGCCTTCAATTCCATGTTGGTATGGAGGGCTGCTTCGGTGCTTTTGATTTGGTCGGACAGCTTGTGAAAACGCTCCGTTGCCGCTGTGGCCTTCTGCTCCAACTGCTCATAGTCCGTCAGGCCGCTGTCCTGCAAGTAGGCAAGGGCGGCGGCCATTTGTTTGAGATTGAACACCTTGGCCCACCGCTCATAGCCGGGGCCTTTTCCTTGGAGCTTGGCTTGAATGTCGATAGCCAAGCTGACCTTCTGGCGGGGCTGGCCGGGCCGCTGGCGGGAGCCTGACAGAGCGGCTTTTATATCCGCTTCGCCGTAGCCGTCCCCAAGAGTATCAGAGCGGAGGCGGGTAAACCGCTCCTGACCGGGAGCCCGGAAGCTGACCGCTCCCCGACGCTGCTTGACCTCATATCCCGCCTGCTCCATCAGGGAGAGAAATTCCGGGAAGTCGGCGGGCCTCTTGGCAAGGGCGGTATCAATGGCGGCCCGCAGCCTGTCCTGATAGGTCAGCGGTCTTTTCCGCCCAGCCAGCCATTCCCCATAATTGCGAAACTTCCCCTTGCTCCGGGGCTTGGGATTTTCCACGATGGACAATCCGTTTTCCAAGCACAGACGGTCAGAGAGCCGCCGCAGAGCGAAGGACGAGCCCCAGAAGTTGCGGAACTTCCGGGTACAGTCAAGGGTCGTGGAATTGTAGTAGATGTGCGAGTGAATATGCTCCTTGTCCGTGTGGGTCGTGACAATAAAGGCATGACGGCCCTTCGTCCAACGCATAGCCAGCTCATAGCTTACCCGGTTTGCTTCTTCCGGAGTGATCTCTCCGGGGTAGAAGGACTGGCGTATCTGATAGCATAGCACATCCTCGCCTTGCTTTTGTTCCCGGCCCGTCATGGCCTTGTAGCTGGCTTTTGCCAAAAGGAACTCGGCGACCACCGTGGCCGGGTCGCACTCATAGGAGGATATGTATTTTCCACTTTCTGTTTTTTCGGGATTTTTCCCATAGTCCAGGCAATCCCGGATGGCCTCGGCTATGCTTTCTCCCTCGTTGGCATGGCGTTGCAGTAAGGTGGTCGTTGCCAGAGAAAATCCCTCCCTTCATAAAGAACGGCGGCCCCACCGAGCCGCCGTCAGTCTGTTTTACTTCGGGCCAAGTTGGCCCGAGGCTGTCAGCTTGTGATGAACTGGCGCAAAGACAGATTCAGACTGTCCAGCCCCGTGATAACAGCTCCGGCACCCGCCTGCAAGCCATAGGGGGAAAGCAGGAACGCAATCACCAGATAAATGACGCCGCCCACCGGGTAGCTGATGAAGAACAGCCCCACGCCCAGCAGCGCCATAATGACCGAGGCCGCCGTCAGGAGGAAGGAGGACAGGGAGAACAGGAACAGCAGGACGGCCACAAGGACAGTCAGCAGCACCACAAACGGCGCAGCAATCAGTTTCAATATCAGTCTCATAGGTTCAACCCCTTTCTATCATCTTTCTACCTATATTTTACCATGCGGAGACAGGGGCAACAATGTTGTAGGCGGTTAGTAAATCTTGTCCTCAAAAAGATAGACACAAATAAGTTTTTGCAGTAAAATCTATCTAAGGATGTCGAAAACGGGGGAATAGATATGAATGATTTACTTTTTCAAATAGTAAGTGTGCTGGTATCTGGCATGGGTGTTTCTGTTGGATTAACAGATATTATTCGTAGGCTAATTCAGAAGGGAAAACAGTCAGAGCCTGATATTTCAGAAAAGATTGAAAAAGTCTCTACTGTCCTAAGCCAATCATCTGGTGAACTGGCAAATCTTCAAAAAGAACTCGAAGGAAAGTTAGAGTTTGTTAATAAATTAAATGAAGAAGCAAATCAAGCGCAGAATTTGCTTAGTCTCTCGCACGATCAAATTGAAGCAATTAAAACAATGCTCAATCAAGAAACGCAAAAAGAGAACAAAATTAACTTTTGGAAAAGTGTATTTGTCAATTTTATCTTCTTTGTTCTCGGTGCAGTTGCAAGCTATATTATTTCAAAATATCTGGTATAACGAGAAAAGCGGGGTGCAGCCACATCAAGGCTGCACCCCGCAAGTCATTTTTCCACCAGCGCAGACAGCTCCATGAGCACATCGGACACCTGCCCCCACAGCTTTTCATAATCCCTCTGGAGCCCGGCGATCTCCTCCGGGTACACGCCGAAAGTATTGGCATGGACGGCCACCTGATTGAGATTGTTGGCGCACCGCCGCTGTAACGAAACCAGCTCCCGGACAGGGGCAAGGTCTACATGGAGGATATAGCCATTCAAGGCCATCTTTCGCATATAGGCCCCGGCGTTGCTAATGCCCGCTTCGGCCATGCGCCCTTGTATCTGGGCCAGCTCGTCCGCCGTGACCATCACATGAAGGTGCCTGTCCCGCTTACGCCGGGCCGTCAGCGTTCCTCCCGCTCCCGGCTCCGCTTGTGGGCGGGCGGCTCCTTCACTCTGTCCAGCTCCTTTTTCTCCGGCCCTTTGGGGAGCGGCGAGGGCGGCAGGTTGTTCAAAATGCCGTCCAGCATATTGTCGTTCTGTTCCTCGGAAAGTTCGGCGGTATGCAGGTGGTTGTCTCTCTCGTTCATAGCGTCCTCCTTATCTGTCCTCATGGGACTTGTTGTGTTTGGTCTTGTCGGGCTCCTTGGGAGCCTCCGATCTGCGGGCCGCCTCCTTGAGTTGGGCCGTGATGGAGGGGCGGGCCGCCCGGTCAGGATTGTCGGGAGCCGGGCGCAGCTCGTAGTCCTCCATCTGTTTTTCCGTCAGGGGCTTCAAATAGGCCAGCTCTCCCCACGCCCGTATCGTGCCGCCCTCCACCATGCGCCGCTCGTCAAAGTTGATGATCTCCACGGGAGCGTTGCCGGGCGGCTTCGGGAAGGTGCCAAGGTCAACAGGCCGCTGGGTGGAATAGTAACGGTAATACTCCGTAGGCTCCCGGCCACCTGTGCGCTCCTGCACTTGAAACAGCTCCTTGTAATCGTCAATGCGCTTGGCGAAGTCCTTTTCCGCTATCTGGCCGTCGCTGTGATAATGGCCCCAATAATAGTCCCGCTGGCCGTTCTCCGTTTCGGTAAACTGCCATGTGACAAAGGGGCTGGGGGCCGCCTCGTCATAGCCCAGGGCAAAGCCCCGGCCATTGTCGAAGGTAACGGATTTCAAAATCTCATAGCCTTGATTGATTTCTATATGGTTTCCTCCTTTCCAGCCTCGGGCCAACTTGGCCCGAAGGGATGAAATGTTACGAAATACCAGGTCAAACCGGGGCAAAAGGTATTAGGGTATTCCCGCCCGGAAAACAGGCGGGGAAAAGCCTGATATTCCGGGTTTTTTCATGGGGCAAATCGTAACAGACCTACCCGGCTCCCCTCCGCTTTTTTCTCATGCGCTCCCGGCTCTTTCTGCGGTTTCCCTCGGCCTTGCAGGCGTCGGAACAGTAGGCTTGCCGCCCCTCCGGGAGAAAGGGCCTCCCGCAAATGGCGCACAGCCGGGTATCCGGGGCCGGGCCGTCCTCGCAGATGGAGGCCATCAGCACCGGGTCAAGGGGAAGAACGGCCTCACGGAAGTAGCGGCAGTAGGCTCCCGTCCAGCATTTCCCCAGCATATAGCACTCACAGTCCAGCGGTAGGCAGCCATACTCCCGGTCATAGTTGGCGCACATCTCCGTGACCAGTTTTCGGATACCTTTTCGCTCGTCACGGGTCAGTTCCCGGCACATCAGGACTTCGGGCCAACTTGGCCCGAGGTACGGAACTGCTTGCGGCATCGGCCCTTCTGGCTTCTGCACTCCTTCAGGTAGCGGCACCCGGCACAGCGGTCAGCGCCGCCACGGCCCGGACGGGGGATCTCTTTCATCATCTTTTCATAGGGACTGTTGGTGAAATTCATTCCTCGTCCTCCGTTTCTTCCTCAACCGCCATATCGCCGTAGGGGTCGTTCTCGTCATAGTCGTAATCATCCTCGTCCAGCTCCGGGGCCTCATGCTTCGGACGGTAGACCTTGAAATAATAGGCTGCTCCGCCGCCCACCAGCAGGACAGCCGCTACCATCAGGAGATTGCCAACAGGAAAGCCTGCATCTTTTTCAGGTTCGGGTTCCGGCTCGACAACAGGCTCCGGGTCAGGCTCAGGCTGTGTGACAGGCTCCTTGACCTCGGGTTCCGGGTCGGCTTCGGCAAGGGCCAGCAGGTCTTTTTCCGTGACAGCGTTCAGGAAATACACATTTTCCTCGGTGCGCTGACGGTCAATGACCAGATAAAAGACATTCTCGCTGGGGGTGGTGATGGTGAAAAACTCCTTGCCGTCCTCGTCGGTGGCATTGTCCACCACCGTTCCCGTCCCATCCGGGGTGAAGGGCTTGGCAACGGTTTCCGTTGCGGCGGGCGGCGTGGTTTCCTCTGCGGGCTCGTCACTCTGGGCGTAGGCCGTGACGCTCATACAGGTAAGAGAAAACAGGGCGGCGGTCAAAACCGCGGCCCTGCGAAACAGCTTATTCTTCATGCTCAGTATCCTCCTTTGCTTCATCGGACTTCGGGCCAATTTGGCCCGAGGTTGTGATGGTGGGGTTGCTGAAAAAGGCAGCCAGCTCAGAGGGCGTCAATTTCAGGGAGCGGACAGCCTGAACGATCATGCTGTTTTCTTCCTCCTGACGCTGTTTCTCCAAGTCCCTGACCTTGGCCTGCCATTCGGTGGCCTTCTCCCGGGCCTTGTCCAGCTCCTTGTCGATTTTTTCAAGTTTGGTCATATCGTCGCTCCTTTCGGAAAATCAGTTCAAACGCCCAAAGGCGTAAAAGTGCTCCTGCCAGTAGTTCGTATTGATACTGGCGTATTTGATGGGGTCGCCTGCGTGGATCATCATGCCATCGCCCACATAGATACCCACATGGGAAACAGGGCCGTCGCAGTTATAGGTTTTCGTAAAGAAAATCAGATCTCCGGGCCTTGCGTCAGCGGGCGATACATAGGCGCATTGATTGAAAATCCCTGTTGCCGTGGTGCGGGGCAGGTTGTGGACGCCGCTGGCCGTATAGACCCAGCAGACAAAGCCGGAACAGTCGAAGGAGGTGGAGGGGCTGGAGCCGCCCCACACATAGGGCCAGCCCAGGTACTTTTCCGCCTCCGTGATAAGGGCCGCAAAGGCCGGGTCGGAAAGAGCTTCGCCCGGTACGGTGTAATCACTTCCGGGGTCATATCTGCCACCGCCGCCCGTGTAAATGTCATCCCACAGATAGGGCTTGTTGCCTTTGAGCTCCAAGGTAATGTCGTAGATTTCTTTCTGCTCGGCATCCAGCAGGGAGTTCACCACCACAGGCAGGGTCTTGTTCTGGAGCCGCACATGGAGAATGTAATACTCATACGGCACCTCGTAGGTATCTGTATGGGTGGTTCCGTCCTCGTCCGTCCATGTGTCCGTCTCGGTGCGGTAGCGTATCTCCACTTCCTCGGTCAAGGTCAGCTTGTACTGCGCCTCGAACAAGGCCCGGAGCTCGCTTTGCACATTCTCACGGGTATAAGTACGGAACTTGGCGATCAGATAAGAGGTAAGCTCATAGGGGTTATGGCCCAGCTCGTCCACCTGATAGCGGTACTCGTCATAGCCGGGGTGGGTGTGCTCAATGTTGGCGATCTTCTGCCGGAGCTCGTTTTCAAGGGCCGTATAGTCCTCGTTGGCCCCTAAAATATCCTCGTCCTCGGCGGTGTAAGAGGTGCCGACCACGGCGTTCATCATGCCAGTACCCAGCGAAGTGAGGGCGGAAAAGACGGAGTTCAAAATCAGAAACAGGCAGAACAACAGCAGAATGATGATTACTCCGCTTTTATGACGGCGCATGAGCCGGGAGGCATAGACCACCGCCTTTTCGGTGGTAGTGGCCGCCGCTCCCGCCGCCTTGGCCCCCTGTCTTGCAGCCTCCCGGGCTTGCTTGGCATACTCCCGCTTGAATTTCCATTTCTGGGCCATGCGGGAAAGGAATCTGCTTTGAAGCTCCGGGTGCTCCTGCGCCATCTGCTGATAGTGGAGGTTGGCATTGGCCTTCATGGTCTTGTGTTCCCATTTCTCCACCTGTCGGGCCGTGTGCTCCCGGATACACCGCTTGGTGTAGCGAGTGGCCTTATGCACTCCGGCCTCCGCCAGAAGCTCGGCCTTGTGGGCGCTCTCCACACCCACATTCTCATGCTCGACCTCATGTATTTTGCGGTGGGTGTAGGCCCACACACCAGCCCCCGCCGCCGTTGCCGCCCGCCGGGGGAGGCCGGGCGGCTTCTGAGGTTTCTGCTGGGCCAGCTTTTCCTTGGCGGCTTCCAGCTTGACAGCGGAGTGTTCGGCCTTGGCCTCGGCCCGTTCCTTCTTTTTCTCCTGCTTGTCCTTCCTGGCCTTTTGGGCGTCCTGTTCCTCATGGGCGGTATCCCTGCGGGCCTCGTCATCCTGCCGCAAGCGGGAGGACGGCTTTTCCCGTTCCTCGTCCTGCCGGAATTTCCCGCCGCCCGCTGGCTTCGGGCCAACTTGGCCCGAGGTAGGCTCCCCGGCCTGACGGGTCACTTCTTCTTCGGTAAAATGGAGCCGCCCACGCTTGACCCGCTTTCCGAGCGGTCTGTTCTTTTCGTTCTTCGGGCCAACTTGGCCCGAAGCGGTCTTACCCATTCTGCGCCTCCTTTTCCTCCGGGCGGGTAGTCATAATGGAGTAGAGCTTGGTATTCTTCGGGAAACGGTCAACAAACGGAATGGTCACATTTCCGAAAAACAACAGCCCCTCGCCGGGATTGGAGTGGGTCACATAGGAAAGCTGGTGCGGGCTGATGCCCAACTGTTTGGCAAGTATCTGCCTGTCTCCCTGCGCCTGCGACAGAAGCACCATAAAGTCGGAGTTTTCAAAGATGTTCTCGATCTGCCGGCTGGCAAGGAGGTCTTTCACATTCTGCGTCAGGGCGCTCGGGACGCAGCCCTTTTTACGGAGCATTTTCCAGATGGTGACGAAGTAGCTGGAAGTCAGCTCGTCCTGCAACAGCACATGGAACTCGTCATAGTAGCACCATGTAGCGATACCACGGGCGAAGTTGTGGGACACCTGACTGTTCATCAGGTCGTTGATGATATGCATGGCAATCGTGCGGAGCCCCGCCCCCAGCCTCTTCAAGTCGAAGCACACCACACGGGCGTTTCTGTAATCCACATTGGTCTTGTGGTTGAAGATGTTGAGGGAGCCAGACACATAGATCTCAAGGGCCGTTGCCAGCCGTTTTGCCTCGGGCTCGGTCTGCTGGCACAGAAGGTCATACAGATTTTGAAGCGTCGGCATAGGGGTATTGTCCGGGTCATTGAGAAAGTCCCGGTACACCATGCGGGCGCAGCGGTCAATGATGGTGCGCTCCACGGGCTGTAAGCCGTCCTTGCCGCCCACGATCAGTTCCATCAAGGAAAGGATAAAATCGCATTTCAGACTGATAGGCGAAACCTCGTCATCAATGCTTACATCCAAATCCATCGGATTGATATGGTGGGGGCTGTTGGGGGCGATCTCCACCACAAGGCCGTCCTGTCCGAACTGGCGCACCAGCGGCGAATATTCGCCCATCGGGTCAAGAATGATAATGCGGTCATTGGTGGCAAGGAACACATTGACAAGCTCCCTCTTTCCGGCGAAACTCTTGCCCGCTCCCGGTACGCCGAGGTACAGGCCGTTGGGATTTTTCAGCTTCTTGCGGTTCGCCATGATGACATTATGGGAAAGGGCGTTCAGGCCGTAATAGATGGCCTCGCCGTCCATGCGGAGTTCCTGCGTCATAAACGGAACGAAGATGGCCGTGGAGCTGGTTGTCATGCCCCGCTGTATCTCAATACCGTTGTAGCCGAGGGGCAGGCTGGACATAAGGCCCTGTTCCTGCTGAAAGTCCAGCCGCTTCAAAATGCAGTTGTATTTCTGCATGATACCCGACACCGTGAACAGGTCGTTGTCCAGTTCCCGGTGGGTGGCGGCGGTGTTCACCACAAGGAAGGTCAGGAGGAACATTCGCTCGTTGCGGCTCTGCAAGTCGTTCAACAGGTTCTTGGCGTCCTGACTGAATGTAACAAGATCGGGCGGGAGTATGTCCATATCGTAGCCGCTTCGGACGGCTTTTTTCTGTTCCTCCACCTTCATCTTGTCAATGTCGCTGACCTTGCCCTTGATGGTCTTGATGGCCTTGGCCTGATCGACAGTCTGAATGTGCATGGTGATGGTCATTTCAGCGTCCACCTCTAACAGCTCCGCGAGGAGCTTGTCGGAAAGCTCAGAGGCCATGATCTGCATATAGGACGCCGCTCCCCATGTGGAGCCCATGCGGAACAGGCGGCTCTGGCGAAAGTCAAAGCTGGTGGGGGCGATAAAATCCTTTGTCCCCATTCCGGTCTTGGGTATCATATCCCATGTGAAGCGGAAGGGCTCCACGCCGCAGGGGTGGAGCTGGCCGTGAAGGATCTCCAGCCGTTCCAGCCCGGAGAGGGGCCGGGACTGTACCCCCAGCTTTTTGAAGTTGCCGGTTATGTCGGCCTCCACACGCTCCAAGCGGGGCTTGGCGGCGGCGAGACTGTCCGCCGATACGCCGAAGGTCAACAGCTTCGTCCTCACAATGCCGTTGTTGCTCTTGGCGATCTGGCCCTCCAGCATTTCCACATACTCGCTCCGCATTTCGCTGTACTCGTCATTTTTTGTGGGGATGTTGAGCTTGTACTTGCTCTCGGGACGGCTCCTATGGTTGATGAAGGAGAGCTGGAACGGAAGGGAGCTGTCAAAGGAATTGAGAAAGGCGCAGTAGCCGTCAAAGATGGCGCTCTGGTCATCGGCCTGCGCCAACTGGTAGTTAATATCCTCGTATTCCATGCTCTTGGTGTAGAGCTTATCGTTTACACGGCAGATACCGTCCTTGAAAATCTCCCGGTACGGAATAGTCTGCTGGGCGGTCTGTGGCCCGGCCTTTTTCGGCTTGGCCTGTTTTGTGGGCTTGCGTTCAGGACGCTTTCTTTCTGCGCCCGGCCTTGCTGCCCCTTTGGTGGTCTGCAATCGTCTTTTCCTCCTTTCGGCTCAAAAAAGCATAGAAGTTATCGGTTTTGTAGGGCCTGACCCGTGGCAGTAAAAACTTGGTTCGGATAATGTTGCGAAGCACTTTCTCAAAGGGAAGGCCGTCCTTCTCAAACATGGCGAACAGGAAACACGGCATCATCAGGCCAATCATCAGGAACAGGGCCGTGCTGTTCCCAATATGGGAGCGGGTGAACAGGTAAAACGGAACACCGATACCGCCCGCTATGGAAAAACAAATAAGCTGGCGCTTCGTCAGGTTGAAGGCCAGCTTGGTCTTGATACGGCTCAAATCGTTGGGTACTGGCACATAGGCCAATGAGATCACCTCCTTGGAGCTTCGGGCCAACTTGGCCCGAGGTCATCGTTCTGTCTGGCGGGCCGGGGCCTCCTTCCGGGCGGCCTGCGCCGCTTCAAGGCCGGACTGCCTTGCCCGCCAATATTCGGGGTTGTACCGCCTGATGGAGAGGTTGATATTTTCCTCAAAGGCGGCTTTGTCCTTGATACGCTCGGGTATCTGCCAGAGCTTCTTGTCCAAAAGTTCCCGCAGCACCACATCCTCCTGCGTATCTTCCTCAAAGCAGAGGTAGCCGCCCCGCTTGAAGCCGCACCGCTTGGCCGCCGGGGAGAGGAAGGCCGCCACCTCCTTTGAAACCATTGTCCCGCCGTGGCTGGCGGTACTCACAAGGAACACGCCGGGACAAAGCAGGTCGCAGGTCTGCACCTTGCCCCACGGGGATTTACTCGGCCCCTGATACATCATCGTTCCGCCCCTTTTGCGGGCTTCTCCTTCGGGGGCCGGGCAGCTTTTTCACTGGCCGCTTCTTTGGCACCGGCCTCCAACTGGTCTTTGATGGAGGGCCGCTCCTGTGCTGCGGCCACCGCCTGCAAGCGTCCGATCTCCGCCGAGTAGGCCGTCAGGATCGCCCCGTGGAGTTGTTTTCTGAACTCCCCGGTGATGGGCTTGGCCGTGTCCCGGTAGCCCGTTTTGCTGGACTTGTCCGGCTTGCTGGGCATACCCACATACAGGCCCTTGTCGGTTTGCAGGATTTTGAAATCCTCCACCACAAAGCAGTCGTTGAATTTTACATTGACAAAGCCCAGCAGGTTGCCCTTGGGCTCGATGGCCCGGACGCTCACATCCAGCTTCATCGGCGGAGCCTCCTGAACTGGGCTCTTGTTGTCCTGTTCCGTCATTTTTGTTTCCTCCTTTCCAGACTCGGGCCAACTTGGCCCGAAGTGGCTTAATGCGCTCCAAAGATGGATTTAGACAAGCTCCCGGTCTTGAACAGCACGAAGCACAAAAGAACCGTGTACCCCACGCAAGTCCAGATGGCGTTCATCATATCGCCGTCCGTGGCGATACTCTGCACCAGCACGGCGTAGATCGCCACGCACACCATAATGAGCATCCCTTGGAAACCGACAGCGAACAGGGACTTAAAATAGTTGTGGCCCATGTGACCGACCTCCCGGTTCACGCTGGTGGCAAAGGGAATGGGGGCAAGGCTCGTCATCAGGTAAATCTCAATCATACGCCCGTAGACGATGACGAAAATCACAATGTTTAAGGCCGTCATGGTAAACTGCACGAAGAAGGATTGCAGGAAGATACCAAGGAGCGGCCCCAGCTCCATCGCTTCAAGCTGGGTCTGCATATCGTTCAGAACATCCGGCGTGACGGCGGTGGAACCTTGTATCAGGCCAGCCGATTGCTGAATGACCTGCTGGGACACATCGAACACCGCCATAACGATGTTGAAGGTGTTGGACAGTATCATCACCGCAACGAAGGTCTTGAAAATCCACTTGAAGAAGATCCATGTGTCGAAGTTGTGTAGATTGTTGTGGTCTATCAGCATTTGAATGAGCTCATAGGTCATCACGAAGGTAAGCACCAGCCCGGCGATAGGCAGGATGACCGTTTCGGAGAGCTGCCGTATCATGGAAAAGACCCCGGCGTTCCATGCCGCCGGGGTCGTCCCTACCTGCGCCGCAATCTCTCCGACCTGCTCATTCACATTGGTAAAAAGCCCGCCGAGGTTTCCCATGATACCCTCGACCAACAGCCCTTTGAGCCATTCCGTGATAGCGTCGAAGATACTTTGCATAGCTTACTCCTTTGGGAAGATTAGAACAGGTTTGCCAGCAGAGGGATCAGGTTCATGCCCAGCAGGACGATACCGCCGCCAGCCATGAGCTGTTTCATGCCCTGAGATTTTACTGATGTGCGATAAAGAAGTAATAGAAGTGTAAAAAATTTTGCCGTTCCTATCCGGCACTTGCGCATTGTGTCGGATAGGTCGGGCGGTTATTCGGGCAAGTCCACCTTGCCAACAAAAGAATAATAAATCTCAATGTCCTGTCTGCGGGTCTTGTTCTCGTCATAGCTGCACTCATGCACAACGATTTTCTCTACAAACTCCCGCAGCAGAGTAGGGGTAAGTTCTTCAAAGCTGGTATGCCGCCGGACAACATTCATAAACTTTTCTGCGTTCACGGTGGCTTCCTGTGCTTTGGAAAGCTCCGCTTGAATAGCAGCGGCTCTTTCTTTCAGCTCCCGTTGCTCTGCTTCATAGTCTGCCGACAGCTCTGTGAAACGCTCGTCTGATATGCGCCCGGTCACGCTGTCCTCATACAGCCGCTTGAAGATAGCGGATAACTCGGCTATGCGTTTCTCGG
>ERZ772820.291-NODE-291-length-51306-cov-6.825584_pt1 | contig 51306 bp, 45 predicted proteins | sample MGYA00511377_ERZ772820 | MGnify/ENA primary metagenome ERZ772820 (study PRJEB29015, sample SAMEA2737684) | human gut metagenome | biome: human gut; feature: human-associated habitat; material: faeces | place: China | collected 2012 ... | reverse complement strand
ACAGCAAACTGCCCTTCGATGCGTCCTCTATGGTGCATTTCCGAAAACGCCTGACACCGGAAATTCTGACTCAGATCAATGAAATGGTCATCCAAGAAGCACAGAAAATGAGGCACTCAAATGATATACGTTTTATCTGACATTCATGGTCAGTCAAGAAGATTCCACTCAATCCTCAGCCAGATAGACCTGAAAGCTGAGGATACACTCTACATCCTCGGTGATGTGATCGACCGCAATCCGGACGGAATCCGGATTCTGAGAGAGATCATGAGCCACCCCAACATGCAGATGCTGCTTGGAAACCATGAGCTCATGATGCTGCAAGCCCTGTATTACCCATCTTCTGAAGCAGCTGTTTCGTCACCATACATGTCAAGGTGGTACAGAAACGGCGGCAAAGCCACCCACGATTACCTGAAGCGTATCAGAAAGCACCTGCGCGCGGAAATCTTCTCCTACCTTGACGCGCTCCCCCTCAATATCTCCGTTGAGGTCAACGGGCAAAAATATCTCCTTGTACACGCAGCTCCTGTAGAGATGTATTCCGACTACGGAGAACGCTATGACACCGAACGAGACTTCGCAGTCTGGTGGCGTCAGCTGGTGGAAGTATCCCCATCCGGCAAACGGACTATCATATTCGGACACACCACAACCCATCATTACCAAACTGATAATCCCATGCGGATATGGTATGGCAGCCATATGATCGGAATCGACTGCGGCTCCTCCTACCCTGATGGCATCAGCGCCGAGAATGGTTACTCTGGTCGTCTTGCCTGTCTCAGGCTCGATGATATGAAAGAGTTTTACTCTGTAGATTAACTCCAGTTATCACAATCTGAAGATCGCTGTTCTTCTACTTCGTCCATTCCGAAAGGCGGGTATACATATGTATATCAATTCTGGCTATCTGAACAACTCCAAGCTGCCGTTCAAAGACAAGTCGCAGCCTCTGATCGTGGGCAGCTGTGGTACATACCGCCTCAAAGCGCACAAAAAACTGCCGACCTGGGCTCCCCGTGGACGCGTTGACTGGCAGCTGCTGTTTGTTGCTTCCGGTAAAACCCACTTTTACATTGGCGGGAAAGACCAGATTGTGACTGCCGGTCACATGGTACTTTTCCAGCCCAAGGAAGAGCAGCACTACGAGTATTTCGGCGAAGACAAGCCCGAAGTCTACTGGGTTCACTTTACCGGCAGCTCTGCCAAGGAGATTCTGCGCTCCTATGACATTCCGCTGGACGAGCACATTTTCTTTGCCGGAACGCCCGCAGCCTACACCCAGCTGTTCAAGAACATGATCGAGGAGTTCCAGAACTGCAAGGTTGGGTACCGGCAGATGCTGGAGATGAACCTTCGCCAGCTGTTCCTGATGATCCAGCGCACGCGCCTTGAGAAGCCTCCGCTTGTTACCACGGCTGTTCAGCAGGAGATGGACTTTGCCCGTCAGTATTTCCACGAGCATTACAACGAGCCCATCAATATTGAAGAGTATGCCCAATCCAGGCATACCAGTATCAGCCTGTTCATGCGCAACTTCAAGAAGGTATACGGTGTATCCCCGAAGCAGTACATCCTCAACATCCGTATGAACAACGCGCAGAATCTGTTGGAATCCACCGACTACACAGTCGCTGAGATCGCGGCCATTGTCGGTTATGACAATGCGCTCTATTTCAGCCGCATCTATCATAAGCAGAAAGGACAGGCTCCGTCCGACTACCGGAAGAAGATGAAGGAGCAGTAATCCGATCCCCCGCAATAAGCCGCGAAGTGGCACAGATACGCCGCTTCACGGCTTTTTCTTTTGCCAGTTGACAGCTTGAAGTGACAAAAACTGGCCGCGAACTGTATCAATTTGTGTATATATTTTCGAATTCCGTTCATTCCCTCCGAGGCAATCCGACGGTTAATATAATAACAAAGCAAAGGAAGGGGTGTACTCATGGATCAGCACTTTACCTACTCCGCACCGGGACGCACCGAAATCAGTGGAAATCATACAGACCACCAACATGGATGCGTTCTTGCGGCAGCAGTCAACCTTGAAACTGTCGCTGACGTTGAGCTTACGGAGTCCGGCAAGAGCTCCTGGACGTATCTGCAGAACATCTATCCTGCGGGTGAAACCGAACTGCAACCGGTGGCGGTCGCGCTGGCCATGTGCGATACACTCCTTCAAGGTAAAGGCGCTTACCGTGTGCACGGCGGTGGTTTTGCCGGTACGGTGCAGGATTTTGTTCCCTTTGATATGCTGGAGGATTTCAAACAGAATATCGAGGCCGTGCTGGGCATGGACATCCGCCATGTGCTGTCTATCCGTTCCGAAGGTGGAATTCGACTGGAATAAGGAGGTTGTCTATGGATATCAACACTTACATCACTTCCTTGATTCAATACGCACTGAACAGAGGGCTGATCGAACCCTGCGACAGGAATTACGCCATCAACCAGCTGCTTCAGTGCCTGAAGATTGACACTTACGAAGAAGCCGAGCCCAGTGTCATCGCGCTGGAAGACATCCTGAAGGGCTTGATTGACGATGCAGTGGCCCGCGGCGTTTGCAGCGACGACGTCACCAGCCGCGACCTGCTGGACACCATGCTGATGGGGGCATTGACGCCTAGGCCCCACGAAGTCCGCAAGCATTTTGAGGAGCTGCTCAGCCAAGATCCGCAGGCCGCCACAGACTGGTTCTACAAGTTCTCTCAGGATACGGACTACATCCGGCGCTACCGCATCCAGAAGGATATGCACTGGCTTGCAGCAACGGAATACGGCACCCTTGATATGACGATCAACCTGAGCAAGCCCGAAAAAGATCCCAAGGCCATCGCAGCCGCCGCTGCTGCCCAGATGGCAGGATACCCTAAATGCCTGCTCTGCGCGGAAAACGAGGGATACGCCGGGAGAATGAATCACCCCGCCCGGCAGAATCATCGCATTATCCCTCTCAAACTTGATGGCTCGGATTGGTATATGCAGTACAGCCCCTATGTCTACTACAACGAGCACTGCATCGTCTTCAACGCCAGCCACACGCCAATGACCATCAACCGGCATACCTTTGCCAAGCTGCTGGATTTCGTCACCATCTTCCCGCATTACTTTATCGGCTCCAACGCTGATTTGCCCATTGTGGGCGGCAGCATCCTGACCCACGAGCATTTCCAGGGCGGTCGGCAGACATTTGCCATGAGCAAAGCGCCCATGGAGAAGGCCATCACCTTCAAGGGGTATCCGAAGGTTAAGGCCGGTCTGGTCAAATGGCCCATGAGCGTCATCCGGCTGTCCAGCCCTGACAAGGAAGAACTCATTGATCTGGCAGACAGGATTCTGCAGGTATGGCGGGGCTACACGGACGAAAACGCCTTCATCTTCGCCCAGACCCAGGGCGTAGGCCATAATACAATCACGCCCATCGCTCGCCGCAAAGGCAAGAATTACGAGCTGGATCTGGTTCTGCGCAACAACATCACCACCGCAGAACACCCTCTCGGCGTCTTCCATCCCCACAGCGAGCTCCATCATATCAAGAAAGAGAACATCGGCCTGATTGAGGTCATGGGTCTGGCGGTTTTGCCCGCCCGCTTGAAGGATGAACTGTCCCGTCTGGAAGTCGCCATCCTCAACAATCAGGAGCTGACCGGCGATCTGGAGAAGCACAGGGACTGGGTGGCGCAGATCAAGAGCAGAAATGTTCTCACCAAGGAAAACACCAGATGCATCCTCCGCATTGAGGTCGGTAAGGTGTTCGCTAAGGTACTTGAACATGCCGGTGTATTTAAGCGAACACCGGAAGGACGCGCAGCGTTCCTCCGCTTCATTGACGCAGTAAACAACAAGGGCTGATGACTGAGGAGCAAAACACGGGCAATTTCACGAGCCTGCTGGTTCAGCATGAGGAGCTGAAACCCCTGCCCTTCGGGGAAATATGGGCGGAATACTGCCGCCGCTGCGGCGTGCCGGAGGACGGCACATGGCTGCCAATGGTGCGCGACTATGAAAAGAAGGTTTTGGAGGCGAGAGCATGAAGGATATTCTGACAGCCCCGTGGATGGTGGAGATGATCCGCACTGTGACGAATATGTACGACCACGGCTGGGACGAGCGCAACGGCGGCAATGTGAGCCTGCTGCTGGAGGGGGCGAAGTAGCCGACTATCTGGACGGTGCGGTTTTGCGGGAAATCCCCACGGGCTTTTCCTGCCCGGCGCTGGAGGGCAAGTACTTCCTTGTCACCGGCACGGGTAAGTAATTTAAGAATGTGCAGTACGCCCCGGAGGTGAACCTCGGACTCGTCCGTCTTACAAACGGCGGTGAAACGGCACAGCTTCTCTGGGGCTATGCTGACGGCGGCAAGTTCACCTCCGAGTTTCCTGCCCACATGATGAGCCATGCCGCACGGCTGAAAATCGACCCACAAAACCGCGTGGTCATGCACTGCCACCCTGCGAACCTGCTGGCCATGACCTATGTCAACACGCTGGATGAAAAGGCGTTCACGCGCACCCTTCCCCCGGAAGCCGCCGCATTTTTTTGCATCCGGGCATAATACTATTTCCAAATTCACCTGCACCATCTGCTCGTGTCTTGGCGCATTCTCATTTGGAACCTGGAAACGCGCGAAGAGGAAATCCGTAAAGCCGAGGCGGAAGCGGCATTCGAGCGTAAGCGGAATTGTATACAACCAAGCAAGCCCACCGACCGCCTGTACAAATCACAGGCAGCCGATGGGCTTGCTTTCTTGCATTATTTCGCTTGATACACCATTTCCGTCTGCTTCTGCGCAATCAGGCACAGTTCCGCCGCCTTGAAGGCGCGCGCCTGCGTCATCGCGTTTTCCGTGCAGTTCAGGCTGTCCAGAATCAAATCGCCGAAGAACGGGTAGCCCGTCACCCCGGTCGCGTCCCTGCCGCCGTTTCTCTCTTCACTTATCCCATGATTTCCTCGCGCACAACCTCCTCTACCCAGCCGCAAATCATCTCCATCCTCCGCACCCACTCCATCTGTTCATTTTCCTTCATCTCCTCATTCACGCCTTCCGCCTCAACCATCTCCCGAACAAGCACTGCTACCCGCTCCTCGCACTCCTTCTGCACGGATTCCAGCACTGCCGCCAGCTCGTCCGCCCAAATTAACCTAACATACTCGTGCGGATGCTTCTCCTGCAAATAGCGCTCATACAGGGATGCCCACTTGCCATTGTGCGACCTATCCGCCAGCATACAGGTAGGAAATAGTAGTCGCCCACGAGAGTGTAGTGAATGCCGTTCTCCATGATTTCGTCAGGCAGTTCGTTTGTCGTCGTCGTTTTCATTGAAAAAAACCTCCTGTGCTTATTGTCGCCTTGACATTGAACCGCATACACAGCACAGGGGCTAAAATTGTTCCGTTCATGTTGACGGGGTTATTTCGGGGTTATTAGGCACTTGTGAAAGTGCCGCAAAGCCTTGTGGCGCAAGGGCTTGCGGGTCGTCGAATGCTTTTCATGGGGTTCAAGAGGCCGGAAGTTCGAACCTCCTCACCCAGACATCGAAGCGATTGAAAAATCGCTTCTTTTTTTGTGTTTTATGGGCAATTTACTTCCCAATATCTGTATGGTTCGACTTTACTGGCGCTGAGCGCACCATTTTCGGCCTCCTGCGTCCATGTGTGCCACTTTGAGTTTCATTGCCAGTCAGCGTATCTTCACTGTTTTCACCCGGACAATTCCGCATCTGTTTTGCTGTTTTTGAGCGTGTCACGTTTTTTCCCTTGCCATGTATCACTTTTCTCGAAAGACACAGCAGCCTGTTTCAATAAGAAACTCGCTTATTTCAACAGATTGCCGCCTTTTGTGTATCAAAATATCAAAGTAGCACTTTTTATACACCCCCTGCATTCAGCACACGCGCATGTACGCACGCACACGCATTGCACATACAAATCACATGCATCTGAAAATAAATGTTACTCTGCTACTCTTAAAATCGCTTCCTACTTTTATCGGTATATCACTTTTTGTAGCAGAATTATTTTTGTAGCAGATTTTCTGATACTTTCTCCAAGTCTCCCTCTCCGCCCCTCTCCCCTATCTGATACGCAAATTGGTCTGAGTTAGGCCGGTTTTCTAAACCCTGCTTTAATGCAGCAACAGCCGTCCGACGCGATGGTTTTGGAACTATGTCATTCCAGATGGTTCTACTACACGCACCATCGCTGTTAGTTGCTCAACCTTCTCGTACTTTCTTGCCATACGAATTGCCTCCTGTCGCAGTTTCTATTCTACGGCAGGAGGCCTCTTGTTGCTGTCCACACTATGCTGGACAGTTCATTGTTTTTCCCTTGTTCTTATTTTTCCTCTGTGCACTCCACTTTGCACATTTCCTGTTTTTTTGTTCATCGTCCCTTTACTTTTTCTTGAAATGATGATACTGAGGGCGTTGAGGGGATTGATTTCCATCCTGTCGCGCTGAACCGCGTGTATAAGAGTGCCGTCATCAAGTAATCAGTCGTGTGCGCTTTTAGAAGAGGCTGAGCCAATCTAAAATCGTATCGAAATCTTCAGGCAGAGCGGTTCTCTTCAGGCAGACCGCTCTGCCTCTTGCATCTGGAAACATTTGAAAAGGGATGACGGATTGTTATGACAAAATATGTGCTCAAGCGAATCGGCATGGCGCTGCTGACGCTATTGATTAGTAGAGAAAATCTACGGCATCAACGGCATCGGCAAGCTGATGGTGGATGTCATTGCCGGCGAGGGCGTTGACTACAACTATGTGCTTGCGCTGGGGATTCTGTATTCGTCGCTCTACATTGGCATCATGCTGGTGGTAGACATTCTCTACGGCGCGCTGGATCCCCGGATTCGCGTATCGGCCAAGGGAGGTGCAAACGAATGAAACAGTTAGAAACCTGCCCGCCGGTGCAGGCAGCGGAATACGTCCCGGTCGCCGGGGACTTTGCGCAGTTGGAGCAGGCAGACATTGCGACCGACACCAACTATGCTTCCCAAGGCTACTGGAAGGGTGTCGCAACACACTTCGTCCGCAACAAGCGCGCCATGATTGGGCTGATTCTGGTACTGCTGATGATTTTTCTGGCGTTCGTCGCGCCGCTTTTCAGCGGATATGCGTATGACGAAATCGTCACGGCGCTCAATGCCAAGGGGCGCAAGAAAGCCGCCGTCGGCATCAGCCCGCGTGTACCTGCCATCCACGAGATGGTGACGGGCGAACCTTACGACGACATTTATGCCGATAAAACGTTTCTCTTCGGCACGGACGACCTCGGCCGCGTCCTCTGGACACGGACGTGGTACGGCGCGCGCGTGTCGCTGATGATTGCCTTCGTCACCATCATCATTGATATGCTCATTGGCATGAGCTACGGGCTGTTATCCGGTTACTTCGGCGGACGTGTGGACAGCATCATGCAGCGCTTCGTCGAAATCGCCAACAGCATCCCACGGCTTGTGATTGTGTCCGTGCTGGCGATTTTTATGCCCAAAGGCATCGGTCTGGTGATTGTAACGCTGCTGCTGACCGAGTGGATTGGCATGAGCAAAATCGCCCGCGCAGAAATGCTGAAGATGAAGGAGCAGGAGTATGTTCTCGCCAGCCGCACACTGGGTGCAGGTAGCGGACACATTATCTTCAAGGAGATTCTGCCTAACACCATCGGCCCGATTATCACACAGGTTATGTTTTCTATCCCGACCGCCATCTTTACCGAGGCGTTCCTGAGCTTCGTGGGCGTCGGCATTGTGCTGCCGCAGTGCTCCATCGGCACGCTGATTGAGGACGGTTTCAACAACATCACTACCCTGCCGTATCAGATTATTCCGCCGATTCTGGCGCTGGCGCTGCTGATGCTGGGCTTCAACTTCATCGGCGACGGACTGCGCGAGGCGCTCGCGCCCAAGCTGGAAGACATGTGAAAGGAGAGGATTCAAGATGTCAGCAAAGACCATTCTGCAAATCAAGAATCTGGATATTTCCTTCCGCACGAACGCCGGCGTGGTACATGCCATCCGCGGCATCAATCTGGATTTGCAAAAGGGCGAAACCGTCGCCATCGTGGGCGAATCCGGTTCGGGAAAATCCGTAACGATGAAAGCCGCCGTCGGCTTGCTGGACAGCAACGCCACCATCAACAGCGGCGAAATCCTGTATACATACGATGACGGGCACGGGCAGGACAAAACCGTTGATTTGCTGAAATTGAGCAAGAAGCAGCTGCGCACGGAATACAACGGTCAGCGCCTCGCGATGGTATTCCAAGACCCGATGACGAGTTTGAATCCGCGCAAGAAGGTCGGCGACATCATCAGCGAAGGCATGGACATCCACCACCGCTTCGCCAATCGGCAGGAGCGCGAGGAGAAAATCAGCGAAATGCTCAAGAAAGTCGGACTTTCGCCGGAGCACGCTGCCCGCTACCCGCACCAGTTTTCCGGCGGTCAGCGTCAGCGCGTCGGCATTGCCCGCGCCTTGATTATGAACCCCAAGCTGATTATCGCCGACGAGTGCATTTCCGCGCTGGATGTGTCGATTCAGGCGCAGGTGGTCAACCTGATGAAGGATATTCAGGAGGAAACGCAGTGCGCCTACTTGTTTATCGCACATGATTTGAGCATGGTGAAGTACATATCCGACCGCATCGGCGTGCTGCATTTGGGCTACATGGTGGAATCCGGCACGAAGGAGGAGATTTTCTCCCACCCGGTTCATCCGTACACCAAGAGCCTGCTGTCCGCCATCCCCCACCCCAACCCCGTGGTGGAAAAGCATCGCGTCGCCCTAACCTACAACTACGCCACCAGTGGCATTGATTACGCCAAAGGAACGGAACATTCCGTCGGCGGCACACACACCGTGCTTGCGACGGATGAAGAGTTTGACGCGTGGACGAAATAACGTGCTATCTTGCCTTCACAAAAACAGCAGCAGAGACGCTTGTCGCCCCTGCTGCTGTTTTAATCTTGACATTATTCTATTCCATTCACCACATGCGCCGGTCGTTTTCCCGCCAGCGCATCCGCAATCTGCCGTGCGCACTCCTCCGCCATCCGCTGCCTTGTCTCCTGCGTGTTCGTGCCGATGTGCGGGGTCAGTACAACCTGCGGCAGCGCGATCAGCCGCGGCGGAATGTGCGGTTCATCCGGGTACACGTCCAGCCCCGCGCCGCGCAGATGCCCCGATTCCAGCGTATCCGCCAGTGCGTCGCAGTCCACAATCGCCCCGCGCGCCGTGTTGATGAGGATGCTCCCCTGCTTCATCCGCGCCAGCGCAGAACGGTCAAGCAGTCGGCGCGTCTCCTGCGTCAGCGGGCAGTGCAGAGACAGCACGTCAGACTGCGCCAGCAGCTCCGGCAAGGTCACGCTTTCCACCTGCGGATGATTCACCCCGTGCCGGCTGTACCCGATGCAGCGCATTCCGAGCGCCGCCGCGATTTCCGCTGTCCGCTTGCCGATGCGCCCACAGCCGAGGAGACCCAGCGTCTGTCCGCGCAGACTGCGCCCCATGTTTCTGCCCATGCCGAACAGGTTTTCCGGCGCTTCCGCCCGCACGCGGAGACTGTTTTCCCCGATTCTGCGCGAAACTGCAAGCATCAGCCCGATGGCGAGCTCCGCCGTGCTGTCCGTCACGGTGTCGGGCAGGTTCGTGACCGGTATGCCGCATTCCGCCGCCGCGCGCACGTCCACGCCGTCATAGCCCGCGCCATAGCCCGCGATAATGCGCAGCTTCGTCCCCCTGCGGATGATTTCACCCGGCAGCGCGCCGCACGCAACGACCGCATCCGCCGTCGGAATCAGCGCCGCAAGTTCGTCCATTGAGAACTGCATGAGCGGCTTCGGAATCACGATTTTCTCTCCCGAAAGCAGCGAAAATCCCTCTGCCGGGATGCCGTGCGTCACCAGAATCGTCGCCATAGGCTGCTCCTTTCAAAAAAGCGCCCGTCATGTGACGAGCGCCATTGCTTATTCTTCAAATACCGTTTCGGCTTCCGTGAAATCCGGGTCAGCCGCCGGCATGTGGTCGCAGACCATGATGAGCGCGTCTTCGCCATTGTCGGCATAGTAGCGCTTGCGAACGCCAAGCTGCACAAAACCGAGCGACTTATAGAGGTTCTGCGCGATTTCATTGCTGCGGCGGACTTCCAGCGTCGCGTATGCCGCACCGAGGTTAGAGAGGTATTGCAGCAGCCCGTGCGTCAGGCGCTTGCCCGTCCCTTGCCCGCGGTGTTCCTTCAGCACCGCGATGTTGGTGATGTGGCTCTCATCGAGGATGACCCACGCACCCGCATAGCCGATGATTTTCCCGTCCTGCTCCGCCACGAGGTAGCGCGCAACAGGATTCTTCATGTCGCTGACGAACGCGTCGCGGCTCCACGCATCGACAAACGTGCTGATTTCCACGGCATACACGCCGTCCACGTCGTCCATCGTCATCCGACGAATCGTGATTTCAGGCATGGAGACCCTCCGTCAGCTTCTTGTTGAGCGCGGCGTTCGGGGCACGCAGGTAGAGCGGCATGAGCGTCAGGTAATCAACCGTCTCCGCCTCCAGCGACGCAAGGTACGCCACTGCTGCCGGGCGCAGGAACGCCTGATGCGGCTGCGCGAACGCAGCAGCATCCCCCAGCAGGGTTTGCAGCTTCTGCCGATGCACGGGCATACCGTCGCCGAGGAATAGAAAACGGTCGCCGAAGCGGCTGATTTCCGCCGCATAGTCCTCAACCTTCATCGGCGTGTCAGCCATCAGCCGATTTGGGCGATTTTCTCCCGCGGAGAACGCTGCGCCGTACACCTGCCCAGCGCGCGCATCCTGAATCGGGCAGACGACACCGCTGAATCCGCTGATGCCTGCCGCCATTGCTTCCAGCGCGTTGACCGCGACGCAGGGCTTCCCCGCGCCGTGCGCCAGCCCCTTCACCGTGCTGACGCCGAGCCGGACGCCCGTGAACGACCCCGGCCCGACCACGACAGCCAAGCGATCCATGTCCTGAATCGTCAGCCCCGTGGACTGGAAGGCGTTGTCAATCATGGGCAGCAGGTTGACCGAATGCGTCTTGTGGTTCATGACGGCGCACTCATGGCGAATGCCGTCCTCCGTCAAAATCGCCACGCCGCACACCGGCCCGGATGTATCCACAGCAAGCAGCTTCATTGTTCTTCCTCCAAGGATATTTCACGGAATCCGCCCATCGGAGTAATGGTCACATCGCGTGTCGTTTCGTCCACCGGGGTCAGGCGGATGTCAAGGTGCGTTTCCGGAATGGCTTCAGGGCACTGGCTGGGCCACTCAACCACCGCCACGCCGTCGCCGCCGAGGAACTCCTCCATGCCCATTTCGTACAGCTCCTCGACGCTGTTCAGCCGATACCAATCGAAGTGATACAGGGGAATCCGCCCGTCGTCGTAGACGTTGAGGATGGTGAACGACGGGCTGGTGACGGTTGCCGTCACGCCGAGCCCCTGCGCCAGTCCGCGCGTGAACTCGCTCTTGCCCGCGCCCAAATCGCCCCACAAAAGAAGCACATCCCCCCTCCGAAGCTCTTTCGCCAGCCTTTTCGCCAGTTCGCGTGTTTCATTGGGAGAATGTGTTCTCATAGTTATGTTCCTTCCTATTATAAGGAGGCGCAAGGGGCGTTGCCCCTTGACCCCACCAGAGACGCTGTCTCTGGACTCTGCAAGGGAGTTCCTCCCTTGACCCTTTTTCGCGATTGAGTTGTGCGCGCTTTCAGGCTGTGTCCGCGTGTTTATTTTCTTTACTTCCGGACGTGCAGCATCGGCGACAGCCGCTTATACAGCACAAACGTCAGCAGGCTCAGCACAAAGCCCTTCAGCAGATTGAACGGCGCCGTCACATACAGCAGCACCTTCCATTCCGTATCCACGGACGGCAGTGCCTTCTGCGCCATGCCGATAATCGCTTCCATGTCCATGTGGAACGCGGTCATGTAGAACGGAATCATCATCTTCCAGTTCACCAGCACCGACACCACAATCATGCACAGCGTGCCGACCGCCATGCCGACCAGCGCGGTTTTGCGCGTCTTGTGCTTGCGGTAAATCAGCGACGCGGGCAGGATGAACGCCGCGCTCATGATGAAATCCGCCAGCTCCCCAACATACATGCTCGACGAATACGCCAGACGTGACAAGTCCTTAATCAGCAGAATCGCCAGACCCGGCAGCGGACCCATTGAGAACGCGCCGAGCAGCGCCGGAAGCGTACTGAAGTCGAGCTTGTAGAACGCGACAATCGGGATTTCCAGCGGGAACAGGACGGCGGACAGTGCGCCCAGAATGGCGATGCGCGTCATGTACTGGACAGAGAGATTGGAACGGGTTTTCTGCTTTGTCATAGGACAAGCCTCCTTAAAAATATGCACGCCCCTGAAGCAGGTTCGCTTTTCAGGGGCGGAACATCACGGAACTTCGGCATACTCGCCGAAATTCCGCGCATATTTCCAGCTTTCCTCTCTCATCCAGACTATACTGTTGGCACCGGAATTGACTTTCGTCTCACCGGCTCAGCCTTCCTGCCCATTGCGGTGCGGAAGGGTCGCGGGCTGTACCGCCAGTAGGGAATTTCACCCTGCCCCGAAGAAGCTCCAAGTGGCTTGTGCAGTTGTTTCGCGCGTTTCAGCAAAATCTGCCGCCCGCGCCATCGTTATGATAGCACAGGCGGCAGTCCTTGTCAAGATTTTGCCGAAATTATTTCATTATTCCAGCCGCAGCACGGCCGCGCCTTCCGGACGAATGTCCAGCACATTGCAGCAATGCTCCCCAAACGTGCCCTCCATCGTCTCGATGAACTGACTCAGCAGCTTGTCCGGCACGAAGTTCAGCGTCGTACCAGCAAATCCGCCGCCGTGCACGCGCCACGCGCCGTCCTTGTCCAGCATCATGTGTTCCGCCATCGCCAGCGCAAGCGACAGGCTCTGATCCTTCGGGTTCGCATAGACGTTTTGCAAATACATATACGACGACCGACCGGAGCAGATGATTTCCCACAGGAACGCGAACAGGTCGTTGCGGTCAAGCGCCGCCACTTGACGAACCACGCGCTCGTCCTCTTCAAAGAAGTGCATGGCGCGCAGCAGCGCCCGGTCGCTCACCTTGCCGCGCAGGGTCGGCAGCGCCTGATAGAATTCCTCCGGGCGCACACGGCGCAGGTACGGCTCATTGAACAGTGCCGCCACCTTCTTCATTTCCGCCGGAATCGCCGCATAATCGTCCGTCAAATCAGCATGATTGCCGCCCGTCGCCACCACGACCAGCGAATAACCATACTTGGCGAAGTCGAAGTGCATCGGGCGCACATCGGGGTCATCGTGCTTGAAGTCCACCGTCACCAGACCGCCAGCAGAAGACGCCATCTGGTCAAGCAGACCGCTGGGCTTGCCGAAATACACGTTTTCAGCGTACTGGCTGATTTTCGCGCGCGTCTTGTAGTCGATGGTGAAGCCGTTGTAGAGCGCGTCGAAGATGGCGCACGTCATCACCTCGAACGCCGCCGAGCTGCTCAAGCCGCTGCCGGACATGACATTCGACGTCACCGCCGCGTTGAAGCCGCCGATTTTGTAGCCCAGTTCCGCCATCCGAGCCGCCACGCCGCGCACCAGCGCATGGGTCTTCCCCTTCTCCTTTTCAACGACATCAAGGCTGCCCAAATCCACCTTGATGGCAGGATAGCCGTCGGAGTGGATTTCCACCATCATATCGTCGCGCGCGGAGACCGCCGACAACGTGTCCAGGTTGATTGCCGCTGCCAGCACACGCCCGCGGTTGTGGTCGGTGTGGTTGCCGCCAATTTCCGTGCGGCCGGGGGCGCTGATCATCAGCACTTCGCGGTTCTCGTGAAACAGCTCTTCATGCCGTTTGAGCAAACCAATATAGCGTCCCGTCTGCTCCACCAGCATACCGTCGCGGCGGCCGTACAGGTGCATCAGGCGTTCCATCACCTCAGGCGATTTTAGGTTGCGGATCATCGTGGCGTACTGATTCATGTTTGTTCCGTCCTTTCATTCAATGGATGGTTTCTTGAATGGTTTGCGTATGTATATACTATTTTCAAATGAGAATGCGCCAAGGCGCGAGCAGATGGTGCAGGTGAATGCAGGAAACAGTATTACTTGTCAAGATGCCATGCGTTGTCATAGGTGCTTTGCCAGATACTGACCATCTCGTCGATGCCCAGCGCCTTCACCTGCGCGCAGAAATCTGCCCATGTTTCATCATTAAGTTCCACGTCACCCGCGACAAACCACGCCATGCGCGTTTCCGCATAGGTGCTGATGCCATTTTGCAGCTCCGTGACACGGTTCATCTGCTCCTGCGTCAGGTAGAGCAAGGGCATTGCACGCTTTTCCCATTGCCGGACGCGCGCCAATTCCGCTGCCAGTGCGTGCGTTGCGTCATCATCCATCTTCATCTGAATTTCCGCACTGGCATAGGAGGGCATCGAGGTTGTCCAAATGGTATTCGTGCCCTGCATGGCGACAACTTCCTCCGCCGTGCGGGCATACGCCCATGTGCCATCGTCGTTCCAGTCGTAGTCCTCGCCTTCCTTGCCGACCTGCGCCGCCAGGAAGCCCTCGTCCGTGTAGAGGTAGTCAACCCATTGCAGCAGTTTTTCCGGCTCTGCGCAGGTGGATGAAATCGCGAACGTGCCGCGATAGAGGTCGCCGGTGAAATCGCGGTAAACCTGCTGGCCGTTGTACAGCAGTGGATCAAGCGCGATATACTCCGACGCGAGATTCACGCCGACCACGTCCTGCGGCGTTGCACCGAAGAACACGCCATACTTCGCCGTTTCGCTGTTGCTGGAAGATGACGAGGATGTTGCCGCCTCCACCAGCCGCATGGCCATAAAGCCCTGCGAATCCAGCAGCCCCTCAGTGTACAGCTCGTGCAGCCACATCAGGAACGCGCGGTTTTCCTCCGTCGTCAGTACTTCGCTGATTTTGCCATTCTGCTCCGTCAGATAGTAATCATCCGCATTGATGCCGAATGCGTGCGCCAAGAAGCGCAAGTCCCACATGCTCACGAAGGACAGCGGAATTTCGTCGTTGCGGCTGCCATTCTGGTTCATGTCGCGGTCGCGGAATTGACGAAGCACCTCCGTCAGTTCCTCTGCCGTCGTCGGCACGCCCATTTTCAAGCGGTCAAGCCACGTCTTGTTAATCCACATGGTATTGTTCGGCGTCAGTTCGTTGATGCTCGGCAGTGCGACAATCGCGCCATCGGGCAGCGAAACGGCTTCCAGCCATTCCGGATTGGCTTCCAGCAGCGCCCAGACGTGCGGCGCGTACTCCGCCAGATACGGGCGCAGGTCAATCAGCTTGCCCGCTTCATAGAACGCAAGCGTCTCCTGCGGGGTTAGTTCCGCCTTGAAGAACATATCCGGCATGGCAACCTCGCCCGCCAGCATTTCCGTTTTCGCCTCCGTCCATGCCTCTCGGCTGACGTATTCGGTAAAGGAGAAGGCAATTCCGGTTTTTTCCTGCATTGTTTGGAAGAATAAGTTCGTGTCCCAGTCATGCTGCGCTTCCGTGCTGCTGGAGGACGACGCAGCTTCCAAGCCGGCAAGCATAATCGGCGCTTCGGCGGCGAAAGCTGTCGGCAGCGCCATTGCTGCCATCAGCACGAAGATTTGCAGAATCGCAAGAAGTTTCCGCACAGTTTTCCTCCTTCAATCAGACGGGCATCTGCCGCGTCTATCTGTCTGTGCTTTATTATAGACCAATTTCACCCGTTTGACCAGTCTTTTTTCACAAAAAAAACGAAATATCTGCTTTTTTTCGTAAACCGTCTCTCTATTGAGTGATGAAAAATATTTCCATGCAGATTTTTTTCATTTTCGGGGCAGGATGGAAAGAGAAATATGGGAGGCGTGGCAGGCATGAAGAAAGAAAGGCATTGGGTGCTTCCGGCGATTTGGGCGATTTTGCTGATGCTGCTGCTCGGCGGCGCGGTTTGGGCGTATCAGGCGTTTTCCGTGGCGGATTGGCAGTCGCTTGACCCGTCCCGCCTCACGTCGCTCGCCCAGACCGGTGCCATTCACGATAAGAACGGCGATTACGTCACCTCACTTGTCGGCAAGGAGAACCGCACGGTCATCGACACATCGCGTCTGCCCGCGCACGTCGTAAATGCGTTCCTTGCTGCGGAGGATTTGCGCTTCTACAAGCATCCGGGCTTTGACATCACGCGCATCATCGGCGCTATGCTCACCAACGTCCGCGACGGCGCGTTCAGTCAGGGCGCATCCACCATTTCCCAGCAGCTGATTAAGCTCTCCCACCTGTCCAGCCAGAAGACGATTGCGCGCAAGCTGGAGGAAATTCACCTCGCGCTGCAATTGGAAAAGCAGTACACGAAGGCCGAAATTTTGGACATGTACCTGAATTTCATCTACTTCGGGCAGGGCGCATACGGCGTGCAGGCGGCAGCAGAAGTCACGTTCGGCGTCGATGCGGCGGACTTGACCCCTGCGCAGGCAGCCTCCCTCGCCGCTGCCATCAAAGCGCCATCCGCGTACAGCCTGCAATCCGCGCCGGAGAGCAACCGCGAGCGCCGGGAGTACATTCTGTCCATCATGCTGGCGGAAAACATGCTGACACAGGCGGAATACGACGCGGCAATGGCGGAGGAACTGACCGCCCGCGGCGCGCCGCAGGTGCAGACAGATTACGGCTGGTTCGTCGATGCCGTGCTGGATGAGGCCGAATCCCGGCTGGACGTGAGCGCCGAAACGCTGCTTGCTGGCGGCTACCGCATCGACACGACGCTCGACCCGGACATGCAGCGCATCATGGACGAGCAGTACCTGACGGATGTCTTTCCCGCTGATAACAAGGACGGCACGCCCGTGCAGGCAGCATCCGCCGCGGTGGACACAAGCAGCGGTGCAGTGCGTGCCATTGTCGGCGGACGCAAATACGTCACCCGCCGCGGATTGAACCGCGCGACCCAGCTGCGCCGTCAGCCCGGCAGTGCGCTCAAGCCGCTGGCGGTCTATGCCCCCGCGATTGAATCCGCCGGATGGACGTGCGCCAGCGTGATTCTCGATGCGCCAACCGCTTTCGGCACTTACAAGCCGCGCAACGCGGGCAATGCTTACTACGGGAACGTGACCGTCCGCACGGCGCTCAAAAACAGCCTGAACATCCCCGCCGTGAAGGTGCTGCAGGCCATTGGCGTCCAGACTGCGCAGCGCTATCTGCGAAGCGTCGGCATTGAGCTGGATGAACGCGACGCGAATCTCTCCCTCGCCTTGGGCAGCATGACCTACGGCACATCCCCCGTGCAGATGGCGGCGGCGTACGCGCCCTTTGCCAACGGCGGAACATACTACGCGCCATACTTCATCGAGCGCATCACCGACCGTGACGGCAATGTCATCTACGAGCGCGAAACCACCGGCACACGCGTGCTGTCGGCGCAGTCCGCGTATCTGATGACGAGTCTGCTCAAAACCGTCATTTCTTCCGGCACGGGCACACGCCTCTCCAGCGCGGGGACACCTGTCGCAGGCAAAACCGGCACGGTCAATGAAAGCGGCGGCGGCAACCGTGACGTGTGGATGGCTGCGTACACCCCGGAATTGTCCACCGCCGTCTGGATGGGCTACGACGAGCCGGACGCGGCGCACCGCCTGCCCAACCGCGTCTCTGGCGGCACGAATCCCGCTTCACTGGCGCGCAATTTTCTCCGCGCGTGGTACACAGGACGCAAGAAGCCCGATTTCACCAAGCCCAAGGGCATCGTCAGCGCGGACATTGACAAGAAGGCCATCGAGTGGCGCGGCGAACCGATGCTGGCCACGTCGCTCACGCCGAGCGCCTACCGCCTGAATGAGGTTTTTCTCGACGGCACACAGCCGAAGAAGAAGAGCGATGTTTGGAATGCGCCCGCGTCCGCGAAGTCCTTCTCCGTCTCGCATTCTGACGACGGGCAGCCGCTGCTGGTCATTCAGGCCAGTGATGCCGCCGTCTACCGCGTTCAGCGCGACGCTGCCGGAGAGAGCTTCATCCTGACCGAGCTTCGCGCCGCCGCGGGCGAAACACTCTACTACACCGACAACCGCGCCCAGCCCGGCGTAACATACACGTATCGCGTGATTCCCGTGCACGCGGAGCTGCTGGACAATGGCATCCTATTGGAAGGAACACAGAGCGTGCAGGTGGCGCGGGTGGAGAAGCCGAGTGCGCTGAGCCGGTGGTTCAGCGGGCTATTCGCCCCAAAGCCGGAGGAAAAGCAGGAGGAAGAACTGCCTGCATCGATTTTTGCCCCGTAACAAAACGCGCCGCCGCACCGTAATTTGCTTTCCGGTGCGGCGGTGTTTTGTTATGGATATTCTGCTTTGGGGCGCAGGGCTTTCCGTTCGCCCCCGACACTCCTTCGGTGCCGTCACTTTTAGGATTCGTCCAATCCTTTCAGCGGCGTTTCTTTGCTTACTGCGCAGCTTCCGCCATGTCCGCTAAATCACCCTGCGGCAGGATTTCCGTCACTTCAAACGGGACATTGTTGCCGGTGAAGTAGAACATCAAGTCCGTTGTGTTCTGGCAGTTTTCCAACTGCGCCGTCGGGAAATAGCGCACCTGCAGGCACGAAACGCCGTTCTCCATGCTCGACATCACCAGAATCGGCGCGCCTTCATCGTACAGCAGTACATACATGGCATTGGTGCGTTCGTTCAAGTCAAGGTACAAGTGTTTCTGCGTGGCTTGGTCCATAATCAGCGAGTAGCGCGCGTCGATTTCTTGCATCAGTTTCTGGAAATTCTCCGCTTCCGTCTTCAGGGATTCATCCGGCGTATCCGTCTCACTCGTTTCGTCCGTGAAGAGGCTGTCGCTTTCCTCATCCTCATCCTCGTCCTCTTCCTGCTGATACAACTTCTGCACGCCCTCGTTGTATTCGTCGTACATGGCAAAGAGTGTCACCATGTGATACATTTCCATTGCCCACGAGCAGGTTACCTCGTACAGCACCTGCGGCGCTTCTGAACGGTAAGTCAAGCGGAGCATCTGCGCCATCGACGATTCCATCAATTCAATACGGTAGATGCTGCGCGGCGACTGCCCCTCATGCGCGTATGCCGCCAGCTTCGCCACATCCTCGTCGCTGATGCCCCACGTTGTCTGCAAATAGCGGCTTTCAATCAGTTCATCCAGCGCATTGCCCGCTTCTGCCAGACGCTCGAACGGCACAGGTTCACCCTCGTCGCCGAACGGATCCTCCGTAAAGGGATACGCCGCAACGCCCGCCAAATCCACCGCTGTGCAGGCAAGTTCGGGCATTTGCTGCGCCGCGAACCACGCTGTCACTTCTTCAGCGGATTTGCACGCCGCCAATTCATCCGAGAGCACCGGCGTGCAGTACATGTCGTTCACCGTGCCGTCGCTGATCCAAAAGCTCATCATCGGCAGCGCATCCGCGTACAGCGCGATATACATGCCCATTTCAGGCTCGCCGTCCGGCTTGGGATACTGCGTCGAGCGCGCCATCTGGTTCAGCATTTGCTTGCCATATGTATCCTGCTGCTCCATCAAGATGCGCTGCGGCATCAGTTGAATCACCCTGCGCTGCTCCGGCGTATCGGTGTAATCCGGGTTATCGCCGATGAAGCCTGCCAGCAGCGTTTCGCCCGTGACATAGTAGACGGCGGATGGCATCGTACGGTTTCCCGCGCGCAGGCGATTGACAATCTTCTGTTCCTCGGTGATAGCGTTGTCCGTGTTGCCCACCAAATCGGCCACAATGCGGTCGCTGCGCAGGAGGATATCCACGCGCTGGCACAGTTCCAGCATATGGCTGATGTTCGTGTTGTTATCCGTCGTTTCTTCCGCTGTCGCCATACCGCTGAGCATCATCAGCAGGGCAAGCAGAATTGCAAGCATCTTTTTCATGGGGTTCTTCCTTTCTTTGCAGCTGTTTCCGTCATTTCTGCGGCGCGTACACGCTGCGCATCACCACCGCGTCGTTCATTGCCTGCCACGCCACCACAATGGGCGTACCCGTCCTCGGTCGCAGATATAGCAAACCGCTCGCATCGTGCGCGTCGCAGGGGTACAGCGCAATCGCCAGTATGTCGAGGAACTTGGTCTCCGTCTTGCCGCACTGCTGCATCTGCGCTTCAAACGCCGTCATCTGCGACGCATCGTAGTCGAGTATGCTGATTTGCACCGCCGTCTCCGCTGTATTCCACGGGACAATGCCCTCCTGCTCGCCGCTCAGCGCCGCCCAGTGCTGCATCTCCTGCGCTGATTGCAGGGCAAGCTGCCGGATGGTCTCCTCGTCCGGCTGATGCGGTTCCAATTCCGCCAATGCCACCGCGCGGGACAAGTCAACTTCCTCAAATTCGCCTGCGTAGAATTCGCTCAGCTTGTCCGTTGTCAGCTCGGTCGCCTGATGCGCCACCGGAATCGCCGTCAGGCACACACAGCCGTTTTCCGCGAACCAGTGCACCAGCACCACGCCATTTTCGCCGTAAGACAGCAGCAACAGTCCCATTTCCGGCGCATCCCCGGCGTAAAGCAAGTTCGCGGCGGCACTCGTTTCCTGCGCGTCCATCCCGAATTCCGGGAATACCGCGAACGTGCGCTCTACAATCCGCAGATAGGCGTTTTCCGTCTCGTCCGTCGCATCCGTGTCCGCGCTGGCATCCATCATCATCAGCACAAAAAACAACACCGACGCCGACTTGTCCGTGCCGTTGACGCTGACGCTGATGAACGCCTGCCGGGGCATTCCACGGTCAATCGGCTGCGGCGTTTCTGTACATGCCACCTCTGTAATATTGAGCGTGTCCTCAAACAGCCGCCCTCGCTCCTGCGCATCCATCTGCCGCACAAGTTCTATTGCGTGCCCGACCAGCTCGTATTCCCAAGCGTCATCCGCCGCATCCTCCGCCGTCGCCATGCCCAGCATCAGCAGCATCAGCGCCAACAGCATAGAAATCCATCGTTTCATCATTCTACCTCCTATTTCGCTTATACTATTTCCAAATGAGAATGCGCCAAGATGCGCCGCGAATTTTTCGTTCTGGCTAACGGGAGTGAAATGCAGCGTAGCAGTGCTACGCTAAATGGAACGACCGGACGCCAGAGCGGAAAAGGCGCAAGCAGATGGCGCAGGTGAATTTGGAAATAGTATTAAACGCATCTTTCCTATCAACGTCATTTTGCCATATTTGCGCAAGTTTTGTCAAGCGAACAGGCCCTTTTCTAATGCAATTCTCATCCTAATATGCAAAAAGCCCTGCTTCCACGTCGGAAACAGGGCTGGTAGTGTATATTAGTTGCCGCGGCGCTTCATGAACGAAGGTACGCCGTTGGCGTCTGTCGTCGGGCGCTTGGGCTGCTGCGGCTGCACAGAGGGCATCGGGCCGGTTGCACCGCCCGCATACTGCTGCTGCACAGGCTGCATATTGCCAGTGTAGCCTTGCTGCGCGTAATCCAGCTGCTGGGGCTGATTGCCAAACAGCTGCGGCTGACCATACGCAGGCTGCTGCGGCTGCGCGGGCTGCTGGGGCGCATAATACGCGGGTTGTGCCGGCTGCTGCGTCATCGGCGCTTGCGGAACGCCCATGGTCGGATGGCTGCTGTAGCTGTCGCTGCTGGTGTAGGACGGCGTGTACTCGCCCGTCGCACCGTAGTTGCCGGGCGTATAGCTGCCGGTCGCACCGGTCGCACCGGTCGCGCCGTAATTGCTGCCATAGAGGCGATCGCGGTTGATATCGCGCGCCGACTTAACCGGCTCACGCGGCGGGAACGGCGTTTTCTCAAAGCCCGTCGCAATCACGGTGATGCGCACCTTGTCGCCCATGGACTCGTCGATGCCCGCGCCGAAGATGATGTTCGCATCGGGATCGGCTTCCTCCATGACGAGGTTTGCCGCTTCGTTGATATCAATGATGGAAATATCCTTGCCGCCGGTGATGTTGATCAGCACCGCGCGCGCACCGCTGATGGACGTCTCCAGCATCGGGCTGGAAATGGCGTTCTTGGCGGCGTCAATCATCTTGTTCTCGCCTTCGCCGTAGCCGATGCCCATATGCGCCATGCCGCCGGATTCCATGACGGTCTTGACGTCCGCGAAGTCAAGGTTGATCAGCGCAGGCACAGCAATCAGGTCGCTGATGCCCTGGATGCCCTGATGCAGCACCTCGTCCGCAATGCCGAACGCCTCGACCATGCTCGTCCCCTTGCTGACGACCTGCAAGAGCCGGTCATTCGGGATGACAACGAGCGTATCGACGCGCTGCTTGAGGTCAGAGATGCCCGCTTCCGCATTGCGCATCCGCTGCTTGCCCTCAAAGGCGAAAGGCTTGGTCACAACCGCGATGGTCAGTGCGCCCTGTTCGCGGGCAATTTCCGCCACGACCGGCGCGCAGCCCGTGCCCGTGCCGCCGCCCATGCCCGCGGTGACAAACACCAGGTCAGCGCCCTTGAGTGCACCCGCGATTTCTTCGCGGGATTCCTCTGCGCTGCGGCGGCCGACTTCCGGCACCGCGCCTGCGCCCAGACCCTTGGTGACTTTCTCACCAATCTGGATTTTCGTCTGCGCGCCGGACATCTGCAAAGCCTGCATGTCGGTATTGATGGCGATGAACTCCACGCCGCGCAAGCCGGATTCGACCATGCGGTTGACCGCGTTGCCGCCGCCGCCGCCGCATCCCACGACCTTGATGGAAGCATAATTGCTGGTCAATTGGTCATTCTGAATTTCAATCACGTTGCATCCCCCTGACTCATATGCTCATATGGTATCTTGCCCTGTATGCCGCGTTTTCTTGCAATCAGTAGCCCATCAGCCAGCGGAATGCACGGCTGAACAGCCCCTTTGCACCGCCTTCTGGTGCTTTCTGCTCTTCCTGCGTCGTCACGACAAGAATGGTCAACCCGACGGCGCTGGAGAAAACATGGCTGGTCATTTTGTTGTTGGTGCGCTGGGCCTCCCGGATGATTCGGTGGAGTTTGCCCGCAAGGAAGTCCTTGCCTCCCTTATTGAGAATCAAGCCGCCGCCGGTCAGATAGACGTTCGACCACTTTCCCAGCTTCACGCCGCCTTCTTCCAGCGCTTTGTTGATGGCCTCCGCGATTTCCTCCACTTTCGCTTCGATAATCGGGGTCACTTCGTCGCGCCGGACAGTGCGGGCGGGTTCATCCTCCGTCGCAGGAATGACATACGTCTCATCCTGATTGGTGCTGTTGAAGCTGTACGTCTGCTTGATTTTTTCCTCCACGAACGGGAATGGAATATTCAGCTGCTCCGCAATGTCCGCCGAAATATGACCGCCGCCAATGTCGAGGCACTTGTGGAAAATCAGCGCGTCGCCCTCCATCACCATCACATCGGTGCACAGATAGCCAATATCGATGAGCATTGCCGTCTTGTCGCGCTCATCTTGGCTCAGGGCATATGTCGCTTCCCCGGCGACGGTGGAGTAGAACTCGCGGGGCTCAATATCCATATCGCGCAGGCGGTAGGTGATATCATCAATGAAATACTTGTCCGCCGTCACCAGCGCAATCATGGCGGACAGTTCGCGACCCTTGATACCCACGGGCGACAGCGTCTTTTTGCCGTCATCCACGCGGAACCACGCGGGCGCGGAATGAATGATGCGGTCGCCGCCGGATTCTTCCGCCAGCTTGAAGCACGCGCGGACATCCTGCGCTGTAACATGCGGATCAGGCCCGGTTAGCGACACATGTACTTCCTTGACAATCACGCGTGTAAACATGCCCGGCACACCGACATTCAGCTCATGAATGCGGCAGTTGCCGGTTTTCTGCGCCTGATCAATGGCAGTGCGAATCACATCCCGAATCTCATCGGGGTTGTTCCAGCCATCCTGCAAATATCCGCTGTACGGCACAGCGCCGGAGCCAACGATATCACAGCGTTCGCCATTGCTCTGCGCGACCATCGTGACGATTTTGCTGGTTCCAAAGTCAATCGTCGGTACCGTAATCTTCATGAACTCTCATACCCCCTGTTTCCCGGTCTGGCCGTTCTGCCGGACGGCTGAAGCCGGGAAAATTGCGGTTCTGACACCCCTGTACCTTGGTTTCTGCCAGCCTGTCAGCAGACGGCTTTTCCCCGCCAGACAGGCGCAGTCACCTATCCAATATACCATTTTTCATTATAAGCCTTTTTTCTCTGGAATGCAAGTGCTTTCGGGCGTTTTGAATGTTTTTCGCCGTCATTTTTATCCGATTTTCATGTTTTTCGGTGCTGATGATGATAGTATTACACCGTCGGCGGCGCATAAACCGGATTCACCGCGTCCGTCAGCGTCAGTGTTCCGCCCGTTTTGCCCATTGCCGAAAGCTCCGTGCGAACGATAAGGAACGCCCGCAGCTTCTCATGCAGCAGCGATGAATCCCCCAGCACAATTTCCATGCCGTCCATCGTCTGCATCCGTATTCTGTCCAGTGAGCTGACATCTAATACGGCAATCTGGTCAAGTCCGCCCATAACGGTCAGCTGCAGCAGCACCTCGGTCACAGCGTCCATCTGCTTCTGCTGATTGGCAATCAGTTTCTGCCCGATGATCGTCTTTTTGACGCTTAAGCCCTGCACGCGCACCAGCTCCGGATGCGATTCGTTCGCGTTCTGCACCGTGCGCAGGACGTAGCCGTGCGCGTCAGTAATTACGCCGATGCCCGATGTAGTCAGGAACGTGACCTCCTGCCGCTCCTTAACTTCGATGCAAATCGTGTCGAAAGATTCCAGAGACACCATCCGGCAAATCAGATACGGATTCTGTTCGATACGATTGGAGATTTCTTTCTCGTTAATCAACGACGACTGCCCAAGTTTCAGTTTGGACAGGCGGATGATTTCCTCCGCGCTGATGCGCACGTTGCCCGTCACCCTGATGTTGCGGACAGTCAGCACACCCCCGAACAGGAACGCGACAAAGAGAATGGCAAGCGCAAGCGGCACGATTGCTTTCCAGACCCGCCGCGTGCGGTGATGGCGCTTCTGCGTTTCTTCCGAGTAGCTGTCTGTGTCCAGCACAGGCGGATGGCTCCACACCGACGCTTCCGGCGGGGGACTCTGCGGCGGCTCACCCAAATCAGGGGGCGCAGAAGCTGATTCTGCGTCCCGAAACGGCTGATTCCAGAAGGGGTTTGTCGCCCGGTACAGATCCGGCGAGCGTTCCTGACGCAGTTCCGGCGACTGTTCCGGTTCCTCAAACGGGTTTTCTGCTGTCGGATGCTGTGTGCGCCGTCTGCCACCCGGCGGCGTGCCCGGCTGCCAGTTGTCCTGTGTCATGGGGGTCATTCCTCCTTCCGTGCTGCCCTGATTATACGTTCGCGTGTACGCGGCGAATATCCGCGCCCAAACAGGTCAGCTGTGTCTCAAAATGCTCATAGCCGCGGTCGATGAACTCCGCGCCATCCACCTGCGTTTCGCCTTGTGCCTTTAGTCCCGCCAGCGTCAACGCCGCGCCACCGCGCAGATCGCGCGCTGTCACCCGTGCGCCGTACAGTTCCGGGACACCGCGAACAACCGCCGTCCGCCCGCTGCATAGGATGCGCGCACCCATGCGGTTCAAGTCCCCCGCGTGGGTAAATCGGTTCTCAAACACGTTTTCCACAACCACGCCCGTCCCCTCGGACACGGACAGCAGCGCCAGCATCTGCACCTGCATATCCGTTGGAAATCCGGGATACGGCTGCGTCTGCAGCTGTGCAAACGCTGTCAAACGCTCCGGCGCAGTCAGAATAACGCGTTTTTCTTCCTCGCGCACATCGCAGCCCATTTCGCGCAGCTTCGCATTCACCGCCAGCAGCGCCTGAACCGGGGCGCGGGTCAGCTCAATGGTGCCGCCTGTAATTGCCCCTGCCGCCAGCAGCGTTCCGGCGACAATGCGGTCTGGCATGGGCGTCCATCGCGTGCTGTGCAGGTGCTTCACGCCCTCAATCGTCATGACCGCGCTGCCCGCGCCGCGGACGCTTCCGCCCATTGCATTGATGAAGTTCGCCAAATCGACGATTTCCGGTTCGCGCGCCGCGTTGTGGATAACGGAAATTCCCGGCAGCAGCACCGCCGCCATCAGGATATTCTCCGTCGCGCCGACGCTGGGGTAGTCCAGATGCACCTCGCCGCTGTGCATATTGCCGCCGTCGCAGTGAATCACGCCGCCTTCCTCGTGAATCGCCACGCCCAGACTGCGCAGGCCTGACAGGTGCAAATCAATGGGGCGCAGTCCGATTTCGCAGCCGCCGGGATATGTAACCGTCGCCTGCCGGAAGCGCGAGAGAATCGGCCCGAGCAGGAAGATAGACGAGCGAATCTGCTTGGAGAGCGCATCCGGCATTTCTGTGCGGTTCAACCCGCCCGCGTCAAGCGTCAGCGTGTGTCCGTCACGGCGAATCCGGCAGCCCAGCATCGTCAGGATGTCCGTCATCTTCCGCACGTCGGAAATCATCGGCACGCCTTGCAGCACCACCGTTTCCTCCGTCAGCACCGAAGCCGCGAGAATGGGCAGCGCCGCGTTCTTCGCGCCATCGACGCGCATCGTACCCTCCAGCCTTCTTCCGCCCCGCACAACAAACGCTTCCATCCGCGTCCACCTCCTGTGCTTCAGCCTATGCCGGAAAACAGGCGCTGTGCCAATTTCACAGTTCAAATAGCTGATTCACGGGAAATATTGAGCAGGATGCCGATGGCTGCCATCGTGATGGAAATCGACGTGCCGCCGGCGGAGAAGAACGGCAGGGGCAGCCCCGTCGTTGGCAGAATGCCCACAACCACGCCCATGTTGAGGAACGCCTGCACGCTGATGCTGCTGGTAATCCCCGCCGCCAGCAGCGTTCCGAACTTATCCGGGCAGCGCATGGCGATTCGCATCCCCCGCAGCATCAGCGCCACAAACAGCGCCACCACAATCAGGCAGCCCAGCAGCCCGAAATCCTCCCCCACGATGGCGAAGATGAAATCGCTCTCCGGGTACGGCAGATAGGCATACTTCTGCCGCCCCATGCCCAGCCCCATGCCGAAAATGCCGCCCGACCCGAACGCAATCAGCGACTGGCTGAGCTGGTAGCCCTCATCGCTCATCATGGAAAAGGGATTGCGAAAGGATAGCAGACGCCGCCGCCGATATGGCTCTGACCATGCGTAGAACGCGCCCACGCCCAGCCCGCCGACGAGCATCAGCAGAATATGCCGCCACTTCGCGCCCGCCATGATGATGAGAATCAGGCTGACGATGAGAATTGACCCCGCGGTGGACAGGTTCGGCTGCTCCAGAATCAGCAGGAATACAACTCCCGGCACGACCAGCACTGGCACAATGCCCGTGAAGAGACGGCGGATGCGCTCGCCGCGGTAGGTCAGCGTCGTCGCCATATACAGCACCACGGCGAATTTCGCGATTTCTGACGGCTGGAAGGACAATCCGCCCAGCGACAGCCACCGCCGCGAACCGTTGATATACACGCCAACGCCCGGTATGATGACCAGTACCAGCAGCACCGCGGAGAGCGCCAATCCGCCCACCACCACATACGGATGCTGCCAGCAGCGGTACGGAATGCGGCTGGTGACGATGCACGCTGCCGTGCCCAGCCCGATGCCCAGCAATTGCTTGAGCACCTCGCTGTACGGGCTGCGTGTGGAGGTACCGGTATAGAACGTCGCGGAAAATAGAACCAGCAATCCCGCGAGCAGCAGCATGATGAGGATGATCACCAGCGTACCGTCCACGGGATTGCGTCTTTTCAGCGGTATTGCGGTCTGTCGCTTTTGTGCGCTTTTTGCCTGAAGCATGTCTGCTCCTTTCTCAGCGCACAGGGATGGGATTATTTCAGTTCGCGCACAAGCTCCTTGAAGATGCGCCCGCGGCTCTCATAGTCCGAGAACATGTCAAACGACGCGCACGCCGGGGACAGCAGCACATTCCACCCGTCAGAAGAAAGCTTGCGGCACTGGTCGATGGCGTCTTTGAGCGTCCCCGCGCGGTGCAGGTGCGTGTAGCCGTTTTCGCGGCAGGTGCGCTCAATCTGGTCGGCAGTCGCGCCAATCAGCACGGCTTCCTTGATGTAGGGCGACGCCAGCATTTCCTGCACCATCGGGGTAAAGTCGCAATGCTTGTCATAGCCGCCGAGGATGATGGCGGTCGGGCGCGTCATGGTCTGAATCGCCTTGATGGTGCTGTCCACGTTCGTGCCCTTGCTGTCATTGATGTAACGAACGCCGTCCAGCTCGCGGACGAACTCGATGCGGTGCTCCACGCCTTGGAACGTCCGCAGGGTGTGGGCAATCACGTCCGGCTTCACGCCCATCGCGACCGCAATGCAGCACGCCGCCAGCGCGTTTTCGAGGTTGTGTGGGCCGGGAATGAACACGTCCTTCACCGGGCAAATCGTCTCTTCCGCACCGTGGAAGCGCACGACGATTTCGCCATCCCGGACGAACGCGCCTTGCTCCACTTCCCGCTTGCGGCTGAACAGCATCACCTGCGCCTTCACCTGCCCAATCAGCGGTGCAAGTGCCGGGTCGTCCGCGTTGAACACGGCGACGTCCTCTGCCGTCATGTTCTGGAACTGCCGCATCTTCATCGCCGTGTAGACTTCCATCGTGCCGTGGCGATTGAGATGGTCTTCGGTAATATTGAGCAGCGCCGCCGCCTTCGGGTGGAACGTCTCCGCCGTCTCCATTTGGAAGGAAGAGACTTCGCAGACGAACAGGTCGTCGTCCTGACTGTCGAGACCTGCCGCGCTGTACGGATAGCCGATGTTGCCCACGACATGCGTCGTGCGTCCTGCATTGCGGAAGATTTCGCCCAGCAGCGTGACGGTCGTCGTCTTGCCGTTCGTGCCGGTAATCGCCACCATTTCGCCAGAGGACAGCTGATACGCCATTTCCAGCTCGCCGGTGACGTATATGCCCATTTCCTTCGCCTTCAAGACGAACGGCGCGTTGTCCGGTACAACGGGGCTGATGACCATTGCGTCGATGCCATTCAAGCATTCCATCGCCGGGCAGCCCAGACGGCGTTCCAGCGGCAGATTTTCCAGCGGCTTCAGGCTGTCCCCCAGCTGTTCCGCTGCCTTGCTGTCATTGATGATAACGTGCGCGCCTGCCTTGCACAGCAGCTGTGCCGCTGCAATCCCGCTGCGCGCCATGCCAACCACCAGCACGCGCTTGCCCGCGTATTTTTCCGTATTGCGCATGATTTTTCGCTCTCCTTACACGATGACCGAAATAACCGCCAGCGCTGTCAGCACCAGCGTCACCACGGTGTACATCAGCACGATTTGCGTTTCCTTCATGCCGCACTTCTCAAAATGATGGTGCAGCGGCGACATTTTGAACAGCCGCCGGGGTGTCCCGTAGATTTTGCGGGTCGCCTTGTAATAGTAGCGCTGCAAAATGACGCTCACGCTGGACATGCAGCAGGTGAAGCCAATTAGCAGCAGCAGGAACGGCTGACGCAGCAGCATCGCCATACCGACCACCGCGCCGCCGATGAACATCGACCCGGTGTCGCCCATGAACACCTTTGCCGGATAGCGGTTGTAGCGCAGGAAGCCGAGGCAGCCGCCGCACAGCGCCGCCGCGAAAATGGCAATCGCGCTGTAATTATCCTGCAGCGCGCGCGCCGCATCGGGGTCATCGGGAATCTTCACCATCGGAATGCCGAACGATCCGCCATTCAGGTGCTGATAGACCGTCACGGCGCTGAGGCCCGCAATCACTGCCCAGCCCATGCAGCCGACACTCGTCACGCTGGACAGGATGCCGTCGATGCCGTCCTGCAGGTTCGCGCTGTTGGTCATAAACAGCACCGTCAGCGCCAGCAGCGGAATATACCACAGCCCTAAGTCCCATTCTGTATTCGTAAACGGCAGCAGCACTTTGCTCCCCTGCGTGAAGTAGCACCAGACCGAGAAGCCGAGGCACACCACAGACAAGCCGATTATCTTCTGCCACGGGGTCAGCCCTTCGGAACGATGCTTGACTGCCTTCGTCCAGTCGTCCGCCAGACCGACTGCCATCGACCCCAGCGATACAAGCAGCAGCGGCAGAATCGTCGTCACCCACGCGCCGGTATACGCCGCGCACAGCACAAACGATACGATGCAGCCCAGCGCAATCATCAGCCCGCCCATAATCGGCGTGCCGCGCTTTTTCAGGTGCTCCTTCGGGCCGAGTTCGTTCTCGCTCGTTTTCATTTGGTGACCGCGCAGCCATTCAATCAGCTTCGGGCCAGTCGCCAGCGCAATCGCCGCGGACAGCACCAGCGCAAGCAGTACATTTGTCAGCATAGGTAATCCTTCCTTATTATCGGGTATTCAATGCGCAGCAGCTTACTCGCCGCGCAGTTCCGTCAGCAGCTCCTGCACGACAACTTTCTCGTCGAACGGCCGCTTGACGCCCATTGTCTCCTGATACGTCTCGTGACCCTTGCCGCACAGAACGATGATGTCGCCTTCCCGCCCGATTTCCAGCGCGTGGCGGATGGCGTCCCGACGGTTCTCGATGACGACGTACTCGCCCGTCGTCTCTTTGATGCCCTCCTCGATTTCGCGCAGGATTTCCATCGGGTCTTCCGTGCGCGGATTGTCACTGGTGAGGATGCACAAATCCGCCAGTTCGCCGCCGATGCGCCCCATAATCGGGCGCTTGCCCTTATCGCGGTCGCCGCCGCAGCCGAAGAGCGCAATCAACCGCTTCTTGGTGAACGTGCGGCAAGTGCGCAGAATGTTGCTCAGTGCATCCGGCGCATGGGCGTAGTCCAGAATCACGCGGTACGGCGTGTTCGTCGGCAGCATTTCAATGCGCCCCGGCACACTGTGGATGTTTTCCAGCCCCGCGCGGACATTCTCCGGCGACACGCCCAGAATCAGCGCGCACGCCGCCGCAGACAAGGCGTTGTAGACATTGAACATGCCCGTCATGCGCAGGTTGATTTGGATGTATTCCGCGTTGCGCAGCCGCAGCTCAAAGGACACGCCGTTTTCGGTGATTTCAATGTCGCGCGCAAACAAATCCGCCTCCGCCGCGATGCCGTAGGTCATATGCGGAATCGTCACGTCGCGCAGCAGCTCCGCCGCCCGCTCGTCATCGGCGTTAATGGCGGCATTTTTCGCCATGCCGGAGGTGAAGAACGCCTTTTTGCACTGGAAGTAGTTCTCCATCGTACCGAAGTAGTCCAGATGGTCTTGGCTGAGGTTGGTGTAGCAGCCGCACTCGAACGTCATGCCGTCCAGCCGGTGCATATCCAGCGCGTGCGCCGACACCTCCATGACGACCACCTGCACGCCTGCCTGCACCATCTCGTTCAAGTCGCGCATGAGGTCAATCGGATCGGGCGTGGTCTTGCTGGACGGGATATGCTTCTCGCCGATCATGTTGCCCGTCGTGCCGACCAGCCCGCACTTGAAGCCCGCCTGTTCGCAGATAGACTTGACCATGTAGCTGGTCGTCGTCTTGCCCTTCGTGCCGGTGATGCCCACGAAGCGCATTTTCCGCTCCGGATGATCAAAGAACGCCTCGCAGATTCTCGCCATCGCCGCGCGGCCATTGCTTACCAGCACCTGCGGCACATTCACATCGTCCAGAAAGCGTTCCACTACCAGTGCCACGCAGCCATTTTGCACCGCCTGCGGGGCATACTGATGCGCATCAAAATGTGCGCCGGCAAAGCAGAAGAAGATGCCGTTTTCGGTCTTTTCCCGGCTGTTGGAACACAGCGCCGCAATCTCCACGGACATATCGCCCCTGGTTTCCAGCAAGTACGGCACTTCCTTGACAAGCTGTCTCAGTTCCATCGTCAATTAGCTCCTTTATTCGTCATCCCCGGCCATCAGCAGAAAAATCGTTGTGCCGGGCTGTACATATTCTCCCGCTGCAGGGCTTTGCTCTGTGCACAACCCCTGCCCCGTCATGGACATCGTCAGTCCCCGTTGGCGCACAAGGCGCGCGCAGTCTACATCGCCCAAGCCAGTCAGGTCAGGCACACAGACCAGCTCTTCCGGCGTCATTTCCTCTGAACCGGCGGTGTAGAGCATCACATGCCCGCCTTTGACGAGCTTCGCGCCCGCCGGCGGCAATTGATCCAGCACGACGGTGTTCGCGCCGTCCGTCACGCTTTCCAATCCCACCTGTGACAGTTTACGCTTTGCATCGCCAATCGTCAAGCCTTTCAGCGCAGGAACTTCAATTTCTTCATCTTTTTTGTCATTTTCCGGGTCAATTCCGAGGTACGGCAGCATTTCCTGCATGATTTGCCGGGCAAAAGGCGCCGCCGTCGTGCCGCCGTAGTCAATCGGCACGTCTGCCTCCTTGACAATGACAAGGATGCTCACCTGCGGATCATTCACCGGCGCGAAGCCGTAGAACGACCCGATGTGCGTGTCGCGCACGACGCGTCCATTCTTGTAAACCTGTGCCGTGCCGGTTTTGCCGCCGATGCGGTAGCCAGCAATCGCCGCGTTCTTGCCGCCGCCTTCTGAAACGACACGTTCCAGCAGCAGCCGCATCGTGTCGCTCGTTTCCGGGCGAATTGGCGCTGCCATCACCGTCGGGTGAAAGCGCTCCAGCGTCTCCCCGTCCGGCGTTTGAATTTCGCTGACGATGTAGGGTTTCATCAGCTTTCCGCCGTTGATGACGGAGTTCGCCGCCATCATCATCTGAATCGGTGTGAGCGCGACGGACTGTCCGAAGCCGATGCGCGCCAGATCCACGCGTTTGACGTTCCGCGACGTGATGAGGATGCCCGGCGACTCCCCCGGCAGGTCAATGCCCGTCTTTTTGCCCAGCCCGAACGCCGTCAGGTAGCGGTAGAACGTATCCGTCCCCATCCGCAGCGCCAGCTCGACAAACACCGGGTTGCAGCTGTTTTTCAGCCCGTCCGCCATCGTCTCCGCGCCGTGCGGACGCCCCCAGCAGCGGATGGTATCGCCATCAACGGTGATTTTCGCCGAGCAGTAGAAAGAATCCTGCGGCGTTGTCACCCCGCTGTCCAGCGCGGATGCCGCCGTGAGAATTTTGAACGTGCTGCCCGGCTCGTAAACGTCGGAAATCGCGGTCAGGCGCATCAGCTCCGTCAGCGTCTCCGCGTCGTTGCGCGGCGGATCGTTCGGGTCGTAGCATGGGTTCATGCACATCGCCAGAATCGCGCCCGTTTTCACGTCGCTGACAAGGCAGATGACCGACTGCGCCTGATTGACCTCGATGCACTCGCGCATCGCCTTTTCGACCATCTCCTGAATTTCCGCGTCAATCGTCAACACCAAACCGCACCCCTGCTGCGACGGGATGTACCAGCCTTCCGTGCCGTCCAGCTGACGATTGCGCGCGTCCACCTGCCGCAGATAGCTGCCCTCCGTGCCGCGCAGGACATCCTCATAGCGGCTTTCCAGCCCGGACTGCCCCTCGCTGTCCACCGTTGTCAAGCCCAGCACTTGGCTGAGCAGCGCTCCATATGGGTAGTAGCGGCAGATATCCTCGTCAAAGGACAGCGCCTTCAAGCCGCTGTCCTCCGTTGTCTCTGACCGCAGCTGACGCAGGGCATCGACCGTCTCGCGGCTGACCTGCCGCTTTAAGATAATCGACCCCTTTGTCTTGTCCTGCAATCGTTTTCGTGCCGCCTCTTTGTTGATGTTCAGCACCGGCTCGATACTGTCGAGGAACCTCTCTGTGTCGCTGACAAGCCGCGGGTCAGCAGTGACGATGTACGCCGTCGCGGAGATGGCGAGCGTTCGCCCCTTGCGGTCAGTAATCGTGCCGCGCCGCGCCGTAACAATGCCAGCTTTCGTCCACTGACGAATGCCCCGCTCGGTCAGCGAGGCAGCCTCGGAGGTAGTGAGAACGGCAATGCGCGCCGCCGCCAGCAGGAACAAGCCCGTCAGCACCAGCGTCATCAGCCAGATTCGCTTGCGTACCAGCAGTTCCGGATGCATGTCCGTCCTCCTGATTCGCGTTTTTGCAGCTTATTGCTGTGGATTGCGGATTCGATTACTGCATGTGCATCAGCAGCGCCACGTCCGTGGTGGTCATGGTGTTCTGCGCACCCTCCTGCAGGCCGCAGATAGCATCCGGCACGCCGGACAGTTCCACCACCTGCACGTTCTTGCCTTCCTTCATCCCCAGCTTCTGCGCCCGCTGCAAAAGCGACTGTTCCTTCGTCGCGACGCTGATTTGCGCCTGCAGGGTATCATTCTCCTGCTGCTTCGCGTTGATGTTCGTCGTCCGGACACCAATCTGGGTGCTGACGTTCTGGATCTGCGACTGCAAGTTCAGCCAGAAAACACCCATCACGAACAGGCACACCGCCACTACCAGCAGCGCCAGCCCCGAATGCAGCCCCTGCCGCGAAACGAGAATACTGTGCTGCCGTTCCTGCTGCTGCGGCACATCCGCCCGGCGTCGTGTGCCCGTGTTCTGCCAGCAGCCTGCACCGAAGCTGACCGTCGCCCGATAGTTATCCATATACGGCTGCTCACCCTTGAAATCGATGTTGAAGTTAAAGCTATGGTCAATGCTCTTCCGCATTTCGCGGAGAGCGCGTTCCTCATCGCGCGGATCTGCGAAGGGGGCGGATTTGCGCTTGCTCCACAGCCGCGCCCTGTCGTTCATCATACTGTATGCCTCCTCTGCCTGAAAAATGCCATTGTTTCAGCGGATAGAACCGTTATTCTTCCTCGTCCTCGCCGTCTTCCAGCTCGTCGATCGCTGCCCACGTCGCATTCAGGTTATCCTTGAACAGCTCGAAGTTCGCCATGTTGTTGATTGTCGCCGCCACGCGCAGATGGTCGTCGTTGCCCATAATGTCAACATCCTTCTCTTCGCCCAGCATCATGCTGCGCAGTTTTGCCGGCAGCAGCACACGTCCCTGCGCGTCGCACTCCTGATCCGTATAGGACATGGAGTTAAACCACTGCATGTAGTTCATCAGCTGTGCATTTTTCTTCTTGCGGTTCAGCCGCTCATAATGCTCGCACAGGCGCATAAAGACCATTTCAGGGTAAATTGCAATGGACTTGAAGTCAAATTCCGGTGCAATCACAAACCGCTCGCCCAGCTCCTGCCGGAACGCCAGCGGAATCACCAGACGGCCCTTGCCGTCCAGCGAATGATTATAGGTGCCGCGGAAACGCTTTCTCTGTTTTTCAAGAATCTGCTCATCAGAAAGGGGCACATTTGTACGCATGTTAGTGGGGGTCAGGCGTTCATTTTGCCCAACTTGGTTCTCATCCACACGCTCACCCCCACCAAATTCACAAAATAGGTCGTCAATCACACGAAATGGCACTCTTATCATACCGCCGCGATTCGGAAATTGCAAGTGTTTGCAGGCACTTTTTTCGATGAAATTTTTGCCCGTTTCCAGTTTTCTTTCATCTTTTCGTAATATTCGACAGGTGTGATGTGTCATCGTCGCCCAAAAACGGGAAACAGTCGTTCTTTTTCGAGTGATTTTGTCCGTCACTTTTGGGAGCAATTCTCCATTCAGGCATATTTTTCGCTGCAAAAGTGGTTTCTACGCCCAAAAAACAAAAAAAGACGGCATAAACCGTCTTTTTGGGGATGTAACAAATATTTAAGAATTGCTTATTGTGGTCATCAGCGGCACTTCCGTCAGCCGGAAGCCCAGCGCGTCGCAGGAGGTCAGCCGATAATGGATGCCTTCATGCTCGCCGTTGAACCCCGCACGGATTCCTGCCCCGTGCAGATGGCCGTAGACCACCGTATGCACCCTGTGCCGCGCAAGCACCTGCGTGAACGGCGTATCCAGCACGGTCAGCAGCAGCGGCGGATAGTGGAGCATGACGACAATCGGCTTCTGCCCCTCCGCCAGTTTTTCCGCCGCGCTGATCGCCATGTCCAGCCGCAGCAGTTCACGGTTCAGGATGCGCTCATCCTCCGGCGCAAGCGGCGCGTCGCCCGTGGGGAACATCCACCCGCGCGTGCCGCAGACGACGAAATCCCCCATATCCAGCGCGTCATGCTGCAAGGCGCTCATGCCTTCCGGCAGCACCCGCCGCAGCCTCGAAATGCTGTTCCACCAGTAATCGTGATTGCCCTTGATGAGCACCTTGCGCCCCGGCAGTGCGCCAATCTTCTGCAAGTCCGGCACGGCGCGCTCCAGCTGCATAGCCCACGAGATATCGCCGGGAATCAGCACGACATCCCCGTCCTTAACACGCGCGCGCCAATCCGCCGCGATATGCGCAAAGTGATTCTCCCAGTGGTCGCCGAAAATATCCATCGGCTTTTCCTCGCCGCCGGGCAGATGCAAATCACCGATGGCAAACAGCGTCATGTGTCCTCCTTGCGCAGCGCGGACAGGTCACATATCGTCGTCCGCGTCCTCGTCGTCATCCTCGTTGGCTTCGTCTTCCTGCATTCCTTCCAAAGAAGTCATTTCGCCCGCCATCTTCGTGTATTCGCCGTCGGTTTCTTCCGGCAGCATCTGAATTTCGTCCATCGAGCCGACGTCGTCCATGTCCGTCAGGCTGCGCGGCGTCACCTGTTCGCCGTCGCCATCGCCGGAATCGTCGGACGCAGCGCCCACACTCTCCGCCGCCTGCGCGTTCATTTCCTTCAGGCAGAACAGGCAGATATCGCGTCCCGGCAGCGCGGGATTCTCGTTGCATACGCTGCACATTTCCACGTCGTCCTGCCCGCCTTCGCCCTTCATCTCGCGCATACACACCTTGCAGTACTTGTCGCCGGGCGTTGTGATGTAGTTCAGTTCACACCGCGGGCATTGAACATACTTCTTCATAAGAAGATTCCCTCCTAAAATTCAGACCGCCGGGTGCTTTTTCCGTCCGGCACATTCTGTGGTAGTTATTTCCTTGGAAAGCTGCTGGGGATTTTCTTGCGTCTCCAAAAGTTATATGTTACAATCATGTTACGATTTTTGTTGGAAATCGTAATAACTTTTGAAGGAGCTTGCAATGAACAAGAAGTACGCGGCGCTTTTCACTGCGTCCGTCCTGCTGCTCACCAGTCTATCGGCTGCTGAGAACTTCCCGACGTCGCAGTTCGATTATGATGGATGGTATCGCCCGAACGGAACGTTCTGTCCCGCGCAGGATGCCGTCGCAACACCCCGTCCAACCGCCACACCTGCCAGTGCGCCGGTAAAAACGTCTGCACCTTCCACGGGGGATGATTATACTACACCATCGTCGCAAGTGCAAGAGGAAATTCTGCTGAATTTGCTCAATCAGGAACGAATTGCGCAGGGACTTTCGCCTTTGACGCTCGACGCGGAGCTTTCCCGCATTGCGCGCATCAAATCCGCCGACATGCGTGACAACCATTACTTTGCGCATGAGTCCCCCACCCACGGTCATGTCAGCGACATGCTGAAAACGTTCGGCTACTCCTTCTCCGGTGCGGGCGAGAACATTGCGCACCATGCCACCACGGAAAAGGCGCACGCCGCGTTCATGTCCTCGGACGGACACCGCCGCAACATTCTCTCCAGCGCTTGGCAGAAGGTCGGGCTTGGTATCGTCTACGACGCGAACGGTTACGTTTATGTGACGCAGATTTTCGTCCGCTGACCCTTTTTCGCCCCTTCCAGTCTCGGAAGGGGCATTTTGTCATGTACCAATCCTGATGGTCGGCTGCGCAACAGGGGGCAGCGGCGTTTCCAGCTTCTCCCTCGTTTCGGATGATTCCGCCGTGACGGACATCGCTTCCTTTGTCAGCGGCACGCCGCTTGTCACCTGCACCGGCCGATGGCAGCGGATGCCGCGGTTCATACCCTCCACGCCGGGAAGCGACACGCCCCGTGCGTGCAGGATGGCGCGTCCGGCGGCGCTTCGGCGCGGATTCGGCGCATTGAGCGGGGCATCCAGCGACATTTGCACGGCATTTTCCACCGCGCGCGCCACTTCCGGCGTCACGGGCAGGTAGACCAGCTCGGCGCGGGGAAAAATCAGGTTGCGCGGCACATCAGCGTGGGCATTGGGTTTCTTTTTCATTGCTGCACTCCTCCATCCAGCCGGATTCTCCGGGCAGTTCCCATCGTATGCGGCGGATGAAAGATGCGTGTCAGGCTTCCGGCGCTTCTTCTTTCGGCGCAAGCACCTTTTCCAGAAGCGTCAGCAGCTGGTCGCGCCCTGTGCCGTCTTCGGACGACCAGCAGATAACCTCCCACGGCTGCACAAGCAGGGCGCGGCAGATAGGTGCGAGCTGCTTCTGGCGCGCGCCGCGGCTGATCTTATCCGCCTTGGTGGCAATCACGGTGAACGGGATGCCCATCTGGCGGAGGAAGAGGTTCATCTGCTTATCGTCCTCGGTCGGCTCGTGGCGGATATCCACGAGGCACAGGACGTGGCGCAGTTCATCGGACTGCTCGAAGTAATCCTGCATCATCTTGCCCCAGCGGAGTTTCTCCTGCTTATCGACCTTGGCGAAGCCGTAGCCGGGCAGGTCAATCAAATGGAAGCTGTCGTTGAGCAGGAAGGCGTTGATGAGCCGGGTTTTTCCGGGCGTTTGGGACGTGCGCGCGAGGGAGCGGCGGTTGCAGAGCTTATTGATGAGGCTGCTTTTGCCAACGTTGGATTTTCCGGCGACGGCAATCTGCGGCAGTCCGACACCCTCGAATTTCCCGTACTGCGCCATAGAGGTAATAAATTCTGCTTTTTTGATTTCCAATTTCGTATCTCCTTTTGGGGTATGAGTGGCTTTGGGGGATGTGCGACTTCTTTTGGTGTTCCGGATGCTCGGTCGCGCCAATGGGCGCGACAATATGCGGCAAGTTGAAAGAGCAAGTTGGGGGGCGCGTCTGAGGACGCGCGAAGTTACTGGCAGGGACGCTTCGCTGCCTGCGACCTTGTTGGCGGCTTCCTTGGAGTTGAGCGTCCGAGGAACAGTTGGGGCGTTGCCCCAAACCCCACCAGAGGCGCCGCCTATGGACTCCGCAAGGGGCGGAGAAAAAGGGACGAAGTCCCCCCTTGACCCCTTCGCGCGATTGAGTTGAGCACACTTTCCTACTTCTTCCGCGTGTTGATCTTTGGGCTTTAAGCGCGGCGCTCCGGCATCCGCGTCAGCGCATTTTCCAGCACCTGCTCAATCTGCTCCACGCACACAATCTTAAACTGACTCAGCACATGCGGCGGAATCTCTTCTAAATCCTTCTGATTTTCCTTCGGAATAATCAGCGTCGTAATCCCCGCCCGATACGCCGCCAGCGTCTTTTCCTTCAATCCGCCAATCGGCAGCACACGCCCGCGCAGGGTAATTTCCCCCGTCATCGCCACATCATTGCGCACGGGAATCCCCGTCAGCACGGACACCAGCGCCGTCGCCATCGTCACACCCGCGGACGGGCCATCCTTCGGCACAGCGCCTTCCGGCACATGGATGTGGATATCCACATCTTTGTAGAAGTCATCCGTCAGGCCCAAATCAGCACAGTGCGCGCGGACGTAGGAGAACGCGGCTTCGGCGGATTCCTTCATCACGTCGCCAAGCTGTCCCGTCAGGCGCAGACCGCCCTTGCCGGGCATGGTCAGGCACTCGACTTCCAGCGTTTCGCCGCCGACGGTGGTGTACGCAAGACCGTTGACAATGCCCACTCGCGGCTCTTTCTCCGGCAGTTCGCGGGTGAAACGCGGCGCGCCGAGGTACTGGTGCAGCACCTTTTCGGTCACGGTGACGTCGGTTTCGCCCTCGTCGAGCATCGTCACGGCGGCCTTGCGGATGACCTTGGCAATCGTGCGTTCGAGCGTGCGGACGCCGGCTTCGCGTGTGTAGCCCTCAATCAGGCTGCGCATCACGCGGTCGCTGATTTTCACCGTCCCGGCATCCAGCCCGTGTTCTTTCACCTGCTTGGGCAAAAGGTGGCGCTTGGCGATTTGCAGCTTCTCCTCTTCCGTGTACGACGGCACTTCGATAACCTCCATGCGATCGAGCAGTGGGGTGGGAATCGTGTCGATGCTGTTGGCTGTGGTGATGAACATGACGCGGCTGAGGTCGAAGGGCAGTTCGAGATAGTGGTCGCGGAATGCGCCGTTCTGCTCGCCGTCGAGCACCTCCAGCATGGCGCTGGCGGGGTCACCGCGGAAATCGTGGCTCATCTTGTCGATTTCGTCGAACAGGAATACCGGGTTCATCGTGCCTGCCTGCTTCATGCCGGAGATAATCCGCCCCGGAATCGCGCCAATATACGTCCGGCGATGGCCGCGGATTTCCGCCTCGTCGCGCACGCCGCCGAGCGACACCTGCACGAACTGCCGCCCGACCGCCTTGGCAATTGCGCGAACGATGGACGTTTTGCCCACGCCGGGCGGGCCGACGAAGCACAGAATCGGGCCGCGCATATCCTGCTTGAGCTTGAGCACCGCCAGATATTCGACGATGCGTTCCTTGACTTTCTCCAGCCCGTAGTGATCCTGCGCCAGCACCTTCCGCGCGCGCTTCAAATCCAGATTATCAGTCGTCTTCTTGCCCCACGGCAGATCGAGAATCCACTCGATATACGTCCGGGACATGCCGACTTCCGGCGTACCGGGCGTCATCCGGGACAGGCGCTCCAGCTCCTTGTCCACGCGTTGACGTGCTTCGTCGTTCAGCGGCGTATTCTTGGCGCGTTCGCGAAGCTCCTCCACATCCGTCGCGTCGGTATCGCCCAGTTCGGTCTGGATGGCCTTCATATGCTCGCGCAGATAATAATCCTTCTGATTTTTGTCAATCTGTTTCTTGACGCGCTCCTGCACCTGCTTTTCCACGCCGGTCAGTTCAATTTCGCGGCTCAAAATGGTGCAGAGGCGTTCCAGACGGCGCTGAATATCGAATTCTTCCAGAATCTGCTGGCGATCCTCCAGCTTCGTCAGGATATTTGCGGCAATCAGGTCAGCAATCTGCTCGGCGTCATCCACATCCCGGATGGACGCAATCGTCTCCTGGCTGACCCGCTGGCTTGCGCGGGCATAGGCATCAAAATAATCCTTCGCCGTGCGCACCAGCGCCGCCAGCTCCATTTCATCCGCCGGCGCGGTCACTTTCGGCAGGTGGATACGTCCCAGCAGGAACGGGTCTTCCTGCGTCACAGTAGTCAATTCGCCGCGCGTTTCACCCTCCACCAGCACACGCAGGCTGTCGCCGGGCAGATTCATCACCTGCCGAATATTGGCGATTGTGCCGACGGTGCACAAATTTTCCGGGGTAGGGTCTGGGTCATCCACATCCTTCTGCGCCACGAGGAAAATCTTCTGGTCATTCATCATCGCTTCCTGCAGGGCGGCGACGGACTTCGGGCGGCCGACGTCAAAGTGCAGCACCATGTGCGGGAATACCATCAGCCCCCGCAGCGCCAGCACCGGCATCGTCAGATTGGTTTTCTTTCTGGGCATAGTTCCTCCTCATCGGACGCGGCGAACCAGAGCGTATCATGCCGCGTCCACGCTCGAACGGCGCTTCCCGTCCGGCAAAGATATAGTATACATATTCCGCCACGGTTTGACAAGCGAAATAACATATGATGTAACGATTTTTTTCTGCGAGAATGTAAATTTTTCGTCGTTCCGCGTCACGCACTGGGTTCTGCAGCAGCCGCGGCGACCTTCTCCGTCATCGGCAGTGGACTGTGAATCAGCTTCTTCGCTGTCTTTGTGTGCACAAGCATCGCTGACAGCGCCTGATGCACATCGTCAATTTCCTGCACCTCAATGCCCGCGATGTGCAGCGTCTCCGCGTCGTTCTCCTTGGGAATCAGCACGCGCAGCAGCCCTGCCTGACACGCGGCCTCCACCTTCTGCGGCACGCTGCCGACCGCCTTCACTTTCCCCTGCACGGTAATTTCACCCGTGACCGCCATCGTGCCATCCACTGGCGTATCGGTCAGCGCGCTGACCGCAGCGACCGCCATGGCGACGCCTGCCGACGGGCCGTCAACGGGCATTCCACCGGGAAAATTGATGTGCAAATCGGTGTTTTCCAGTGTGAATCCGAGGCTTTTCAGGAGTGTGCGGACATTCTCCGCCGCGCCGTGTGCCGTCGAGCGGCGGCGCATCTTGTGCCCCTCCTGCCCGATTTCTTCCTCATCAATAATGCCCGTCACGGTGATTTCGCCGTGTCCCGGCGTCGCGACCGCCTCCAAATCCAGCAGCGCGCCCTGATTTTCGCCATATACCGCCAGCCCATGCACCACGCCAACGCGGTTCGAGACATCCGCCTTCTGCTGGGCGTGGATGGTGTAATGCCCGCTCTGCACCACCCACGCCACATCCTCTGGCAGAATCATCGTGCGCTCGTCCATTTGCGCCAGCCCCGCGCACATCTGCACAATGTTCACCGCGTCGCGTCCGCAGGCGGCATAGCGCCCGATGGTCTCCGCCTCCTGCTTCGCCATCGCGCAGCCCGCGCGTTCCGCTGCGCCGGAAGCAATCAGGGCAATTTCTTCCGGTGTCAGCGCGCGAAAAAAGACTTCCATGCACCGCGAGCGCAGGGCGGGGCTGATTTCTGATGGACTGCGCGTCGTTGCGCCGACAAGCCGAAAATCCGCCGGAAGCCCATTGTGGAAAATGTCGTGGATATAGCGCGGAATCGTCGCGTCATCCGGATTATAATACGCGCTATCCAGCATCACGCGGCGATCCTCCAGCACCTTCAGCAGCTTGTTCATCTGCACCGGATGCAGTTCGCCGATTTCATCCAGAAACAGCACCCCGCCGTGCGCTTTGGTGACCGCGCCGGGCTTGGGCTGCGGCACGCCCTGTGCGCCCAGCTGCCCCGCACCCTGATAAATCGGGTCATGGACGCTGCCGATGAGCGGGTCGGCAATCGCGCGTTCATCAAAGCGCACGCACGTCGCATCCACCTCGATGAACGGCGCATCCTCGCGGAAGGGCGTCCCCTGCGACTGCTTCGCCGCCTCCAGCACCAGCCGCGCCGCGCAGGTCTTGCCGATGCCGGGCGGGCCATAAATCAGCACATGCTGCGGATTCGCGCCGCAGAGAATCGCTTTCAGGCTGCGAATGCCGTCCTCCTGACCAATCACGTCACTCATTTTCGTCGGGCGCACCTTTTCCGCCAGCGGCTCTGACAGGTGGATCGACCGCAGGTGGCGCATCCGCTCCATTTCGCGGTTGCTCTCCCGCCCGTGCGCCGGCTCTTTCTGCCGTGACTGGCGCAGCTGCCGGAAAAAGTACAGTCCCACCACCACCGACACCACCAGCTGGATGACGACCAGCATTGTTGCAAACATGCGCAAAACCTCCCTTGCATTTCATCGACCGCAGTATGCCCGAAGCGGCGGAAAACCATGCCCGAATGAAGGTTTTACTGCAATTTTTCTTTCTGCCGTGGATACAGTCCTTGTTTGTCCACGCCGTCCACACCACAAGATATAGTGTGCCGCTTTCATCCGCGAAAGCGGTATTCTTTCGCCCGCATTCTTGGTATATCAGGCGAAAACCCGCCATTTTCAAGGGTTTGTAAGGCTTTTCATGAAGTTGTCGATTTTTTGCGCGTTTTGTGATTTTGCCTATTGCATTATACAACATCTTGTGATAGAATATCTGTGGTTCGGAAGCAGTTCCCTACTGACCCCCATCCACGCGGATGATTTGGGGACGGCGGCGTTCATTCGCCGGTTTCCGGCACACATTTCAACATCAGGAGGTCAACCATCATGTACAATTTTGAGCAGTGGAATGGCTTCAAGGGTTCCATCTGGAAGGAAGAAGTCAACGTTCGCGACTTCATCCAGAAGAACTATAAGCCTTACGACGGTGACGAATCCTTCCTGGTCGGCCCGACCGAAGCGACCGACAAGCTGTGGGGCGCTCTGCAGAAGCTGCAGAAGGAAGAGCGCGCCAAGGGCGGCGTCCTGGATATGGACACCGAGATTGTTTCTACCCTGACTTCCCATAAGCCCGGCTACATCGACGAAGACCTGAAGGATCTGGAGAAGGTCGTGGGTCTTCAGACGGACAAGCCCCTGAAGCGCGCTTTCATGCCCTTCGGCGGCATCCGCATGGCGGAACAGTCCTGCACCGAGAACGGCTACACCCCCGCTCCCGAACTGCACAAGATCTTCACCGAATATCACCTGACGCACTCCGACGCGGTCTTCATGGCGTACACGCCTGAAATGCGTGCGGCCCGCAAGTCCCACATCATCACCGGTCTGCCGGACACCTATGGCCGCGGCCGTATCGTGGGCGACTATCGCCGTGTTGCGCTGTACGGCATCGACGTGCTGATTGCTGAAAAGCAGCATGATTTCGCCAACTGCGGCGACGGCACGATGACCGACGACGTCATCCGTCAGCGTCAGGAAATCACCCTGCAGGTGAACGCCCTGAAGGACATGAAGGTCATGGCCGCGTCCTACGGCTACGACATCTCCAAGCCCGCCAGCAACGCGCACGAAGCGTTCCAGTGGCTGTACTTCGGCTATCTGGCCGCCATTAAGACCCAGAACGGTGCTGCAATGTCTGTCGGCCGTATCTCCACCTTCCTCGACATTTATGTCGAGCGTGACCTCGAAAACGGCGTCATCACCGAGGCCGAGGCGCAGGAGCTGGTTGACCACATCGTCATGAAGTTCCGTATGGTCAAGTTCGCCCGCATCACCTCCTATCAGGAGCTGTTCTCCGGTGACCCCGTCTGGGCGACGCTGGAAGTCGGCGGCACTGGTTTGGACGGCCGTTCCATGGTCACCAAGAACGACTATCGTTTCCTGCACACGCTGGAAAACATGGGCCCGTCTCCGGAACCCAACATGACCGTTCTGTACACCTCCCGTCTGCCGGAAGCCTTCAAGAAGTACGCGGCGCACATCTCCATCGTCTCCTCTTCCATCCAGTATGAGAACGATGACGTGATGAAGCCCGTCTGGGGCGACGACTACTCCATCTGCTGCTGCGTGTCTGCTACCCAGACCGGCAAGGAGATGCAGTTCTTCGGCGCTCGCGCGAACCTGCTGAAGGCGCTGCTGTACGCCATCAACGGCGGCATGGACGAGAAGCTGAAGACCCAGGTTGGTCCCTGCTACGCGCCCATCACCACCGATGAACTGACTTGGGACATCGTCAAGCCCGCTTACCTGCGTATGCTCGACTGGCTGGCTGGCCTGTATGTCAACGTGCTGAACCTGATCCACTACATGCACGACAAGTACTACTACGAAGCGGCTGAAATGGCGCTGATTGATACCCATGTGAAGCGCTCCTTCGCGACCGGTATCGCTGGCTTCTCTCACTGCGTTGACTCTATCAGCGCTTTGAAGTATGCCAAGGTCACCGCTATCCGCGACGAGTCCGGCATGGTTTACGACTACAAGACCGAGGGCGAGTTCCCGAAGTACGGCAACGACGACGACCGTGCGGACGACATCGCCAAGTGGCTGCTGAAGACCTTCATCGACATGGTGAAGAAGCATCACACCTACCGCAATTCCGAGCCCAGCACCTCCATCCTGACCATCACCTCCAACGTCGTGTACGGCAAGGCCACCGGTTCTACGCCTGACGGCCGCCGCGCGTGGACGCCCCTCGCGCCCGGTGCGAACCCCTCCTACGGTGCGGAGCAGAATGGTCTGGTTGCGTCCCTGAACTCCACCGCGAAGCTGCCCTATCACTGGGCGCTGGACGGCATCTCCAACACCCAGACCATCAACCCCGATGCGCTGGGCCATGCTGCCGGCGAGCGCGTGAACAACCTCGTGCAGGTCATGGACGGCTACTTCGATCAGGGTGCGCATCACCTGAACGTGAACGTGTTCGGCAAGGAAAAGCTGCTGGACGCCATGGAGCATCCGGAGAAGGAAGAATACGCGAACTTCACCATCCGTGTTTCCGGCTATGCCGTGAAGTTCATCGACCTGACCCGTGAGCAGCAGCTGGACGTTATCGCCCGTACCTGCCACACCCGCATGTAATCCCCTGTTGGAAACCTTCACCCGGCGGATGGCAACTTCCGCCGGGTTTTTTCTGTCCAGAGGCACGAATTTTCCCAGAAAAGCGGCTTTTCCTGTTTACAGGCGCGCTTTTTCGGGTATAATAGATGTGGCGGATTATCCGCCTGAATCCCTCGCAAGGAGTTTAGAAACATGAGCAATCCGAATCCCAACATCAAGGGACGTATTCATTCGTTTGAATCTTTCGCGTTGGTGGATGGCCCCGGCGTTCGCTGCGCCGTTTTCCTCTACGGCTGTGCGCTGCGCTGCAAATTCTGCCATAACCCCGATACATGGTGTCCTTCGTCTATCAGCCAAACGAAGGAAATGACCGCACGCGAGCTGTTCGACAAGGCGATTCGCTACAAGCCTTACTGGAAGAACAACGGCGGCATCACCGTTTCCGGCGGTGAACCGCTGGTGCAGCTGGACTTCGTGACCGAGTTCTTCCGGCTGATGAAGAAAGAAGGCGTGCACACCTGCGTGGACACGGCAGGTCAGCCCTTCCGCCGCGACCCGGAGTGGCTCGACCGCTTCAATGAGCTGATGAGCCTGACCGACCTGTTCATGCTCGACCTGAAGCAGTTCGACAGCAAGCTGCATGTGGAGCTGACCGGCAAAGATAACGCGAATATCCTCGACATGGCGCGCTATCTGTCCGACAACGGCAAGGAAATGTGGATTCGCCACGTTCTCGTGCCGGGTGTGACCGACGACGAGAACGACCTGCGCAAGATGAGTGATTTTATCGCAAGCCTCAAGACGGTCAGCCGTGTGGAAATTCTGCCGTACCATACGCTGGGTGTGTCGAAGTGGCAGAAGCTCGGCATCCCCTACCCGCTGGAAGGCGTTCCGACGCCAACCGATGAGCAGGTCAAGCGCGCCGAGGACATTCTGAACGTGACGGCGTATCACAAGTAATTGCATACGAAAAGAAGCGAACCTGCATTTCCCGCAGATTCGCCCTTTTTAATTGGTTCAATATTCGATTAGCACACGTCAGGCTGTTCCGCCAGCGCGTTTTCTTCCATCTTGCGCTTCGCCGTCCGACCACCCAGCTTGTGCCGCTTTCCCTCAATAAGTTTCGGCTCGCACTTGCCGTTCACGGAATCCGCCGTGATTTCGCAGCCGCAGATTTCCCGGCGGCCTGGCAAATCGAACATCGTGTCCAGCATGACATCCTCGATAATCGCGCGCAGACCGCGTGCGCCGCACTTGCGCTCAATTGCCATATGCGCAATCGCCCGCACTGCGTCGTCATCGAACGTCAGCTCCACACCGTCGAGTCCCAGCAGCTTCTGGTACTGCTTGCACAGCGCGTTTTTCGGCTCGGTCAGAATTCGCACCAGCGCGTCCTCATCCAGCGCGTCAAGCGTCACTGTAATCGGCAGACGACCGACAAATTCCGGAATCAGACCGAACTTCGTCAAATCCTCCGGGCGCAGCTTTTTCAGCGCATCCGTGCTGCCCTCCGGCGTCTTGCTGGTCAGCTCCGCGCCGAAGCCGAGGTTCTTCTTGCCCGTGCGGCTCTCGATAATCGGCACAATGCCGTCGAACGCGCCGCCGCAGATAAAGAGGATGTTTGTCGTGTCAATCTGAATCATTTCCTGCTGGGGATGCTTGCGGCCACCCTGCGGCGGAACGGAGGCAATCGTACCTTCGAGGATTTTCAGCAGCGCCTGCTGCACGCCCTCGCCGCTAACATCGCGCGTAATCGACGGATTTTCGCTCTTGCGGGCGATTTTGTCGATTTCGTCAATGTAGATGATGCCGCGCTGTGCCGCGTCAATGTCGTAATCCGCCGCCTGAATCAGGCGAAGCAGGATATTCTCCACGTCTTCGCCGACGTAGCCGGCTTCAGTCAGGCTCGTGGCATCAGCAATCGCGAACGGCACATTCAGGATGCGCGCGAGTGTCTGCGCCAGAAACGTCTTGCCGCAGCCCGTCGGTCCCACCATCAGGATGTTCGACTTCTGCAGTTCAACATCATCCTTGCCGGGGCGCTGGCCGATGCGCTTGTAATGGTTGTACACCGCCACGCACAGGGCACGCTTGGCATGTTCCTGCCCGATGACATAATCATCCAGTACCTGCTTCATTTCTGCGGGGGACGGCAGGTGGTCGAACTTCTGCTCCTGCTGCGGATGCCCGGAGTGCATCATCGGCATTGCGTCGGAGATGATCTCCTGACAGAGCATGATGCACTCGTTGCAGATGCAAACGTTGTTCGCGCCTGCCACCATCCGCATGACCTGGCGTTCCGTCTTGCCGCAGAAGCTGCACCGTTTCAGCGGCGTACGGGTCATATCGTCTTTTGCCATCTTCTACCTCTCAAGCTGTCAATTTGTCTTCTTGCGGGGATCGAAGATTTCATCAATGATCCCATATTCGAGGGCTTCCTGCGCAGACATGAAGTGGTCGCGTTCCACGTCGCGGCGGATGCGCTCAATATCCTGCCCCGTCATTTCAGCCTTCATGCGGATCATCTTTTCCTTCGTTTTCAGCAGCCATTCTGCCTGAATCTGCACGTCCGTCGCCTGACCCTGCGCACCGCCCAGCGGTTGATGAATCATAACTTCGCTGTTCGGCAGAGCGCAGCGCTTGCCCTTCTGACCCGCCATGAGCAGGAACGCGCCCATCGACGCCGCCATGCCGATGCACACCGTGCGTACCTGCGGCTTGATGTACTGCATGGTATCATAAATTGCCATGCCAGCCGTCACCGAACCGCCGGGGCTGTTGATGTACAGGCAGATATCGGCATCCGGGTCTTCCATTTCCAGAAAGAGCATCTGCGCCACGACGGTGTTCGCCACGTCGTCGTTGATTTCGCCGCCCAAGAAGATAATACGATCCTTGAGCAGGCGGGAATAAATGTCATATGACCGCTCGCCGCGGTTGGTCTGTTCGACCACATAGGGGATCAGATTCATTGCGTTATCCCTCCTCGCTGCATATTTGTCCTTGCAGCATGGATAGCAGGGGCTTTCCAGCGCATTTTTCCCGCTCAGTGTACGCCGTTTGGGGCGCACCTATGCGTGCGGCGCATTTTTTGCTCCTGCTCCGTTTTCTGTATATTCTGAAAGACGCGGGAGCGGTCGCGACTGGCGTGACCTGTCTCCCGCGTTCATCAGCGTAAAATTAGGGGATTACTCCTCGGTCTTGGTTTCTTCCGCAGTCTCCGCCGCTTCTTCCGGCTTTTTGTCCACGACGGTCGCGCCAGCCTTCATCAGGTCGCACACCTTCTGGATGGCAGCCAGATCGGACAGGTACGCCTTGTGCTCGTCGGTCAGGTTCGCCTTGAAGTCTTCCACTTCCTGACCAGCGCGCTTGGCCTGCTTCGCGCTCTGCTCGTCGATGTCCTCGGCGGTGGGCTCGATGTTCTCCGCCTTGCGGATGGCTTCCAGCACCAGCTGAATCTTCACGCGGTTTTCCGCTTCGCCGCGGTACTGCTGCGCCATCTGCTCGCGGGTCTGACCCGTGTACTTCAGGTAGTCTTCCATGCGGAGACCCTGACGCATCATGGAGTATTCCACGTCACGCATGACGTAGTTCAGCTGATCGTCAATCATCGCCGCCGGAATGTCCATCTGGGCATTGGCAACCGCCTTTTCAATCAGCGCATTCTCGATTTCGACATCGTAGTTGGTGTCGGCAATCTCCTGCAGCTTCTTGGCGACATCCGCCTTGTAAGCGTCGAAGGTGTCGAAGCCGTTATCCTGCGCGAAGTCGTCATCCAGCTCCGGCAGTTCGGTCTTGGTGATGCTGTTCACCTTGACATGGAACACGGCGTTCTTGCCCGCAAGGTTCTCCGCATGATACTTTTCGGGGAAGGTGACGTTCAGGTCCTTCTCTTCGCCGACGGTCATGCCGACCATCTGCTCTTCAAAGCCCGGGATGAACGCGCCGCTGCCGATTTTCAGGGTCTGACCCTGCGCCGTGCCGCCCTCAAACGGAACGCCGTCCACACTGCCTGCGTAGTCGAGGTTCACGGTGTCGGTGTAATCCACGCCGCGGTCGGTCACGTCGATGGTACGCGCGCCCTTCTGCTGATCCTGGCTGATGCGCGCCTGAATTTCGTCCTCGGTGACGACTTCCTTCGGCTCCACTTCAACCGTCAGGTTCTTGTATTCGCCCAGCGTCACGTCCGGACGCACGAAAACTTCCGCGGTGAACTTCAGTTCTTTGCCCGCGCCGATTTCCTGCACATCCACCTGCGGACGATCCACAACGTCGATGTTGTGTTCCTTGATGGCTTCGGCATACAGCGCCGGGAAAATCGCGTCCAGCGCGTCATCATAGAACACGCCTTCGCCATACATACGCTCGATGACCGCGCGGGGCGCCTTGCCCTTGCGGAAGCCAGGGACGTTAATCTTGCTGCGATCCTTGAGATAAGCCTGATTCAGGGCCTTGTCGAAATCTTCAGCGGGGACAACAAAGGTCAGCTTCACCTTGTTGCTGGAAATCTTTTCAAAATTGGTGCTCATCGGAATTTGTTCCCTCCTGCGCTCTCGTCGGGTCAGCTGACCCGGTCATGCGTTCTTGAATCTATACGCACAGGGTGTATTTTACCACATTTGCCGGGGCTTTTCAAGACATCCGTGCGCATTTTCTCAATAAATTAACCACTTTGATGGGATTTATCTGCAAATCTCCCCGTCCGTGCCGATGGTGATGATTTGCATCGGCAGCTTTTTGCCGCAGCGGGCGACGGCTTTCTCCGCCGCGTAGGAAATACCGCCGCAGCAGGGTACTTCCATGCGCACAACGGTCACGGAACGAATTTCATTTTTCGCGAGAATGTCGGTGAGTTTCAGGGAATAATCCGTATCGTCGAGCTTCGGGCAGCCGATGAGGACGATTCGGTCGCGGATGAAGTCCTGATGGAAGCGCCCGTAGGCATACGCGGTGCAGTCCGCCGCAATCAGCAGATCCGCGCCCTGATAGAAAGCGGCGCTGACCGGTGCGAGGCGAATCTGCACTGGCCACTGACGGAGGCGGCTCCCATTGTCCGCGTTTTCAGCGGATTCATTCGCGGCGGCGCGCTTCATCGCGCGCACCTTCATGCCGGGGCAGCCGCTCACCTGCTGCTTGCGCGCCAGATGCTCCTTGACCGCTTCCTCGTCGAACGCGGCTGCTTCGCGCTGCACAAAGCTGATGGCGCCCACGGGACACGCGGGCAGACAGTTGCCCAGCCCGTCGCAGTAGTCGTCGCGAATCAGCCTTGCCTTGCCGTTCACCATGGCAATCGCGCCTTCCTTGCACGCCGAGGCGCAGAGTCCGCAGCCGGAACAGAGTTCTTCGTTAATGTGGATGACCGTACGAATCATGAATGTTTTCGACTCCTTTTGCCCTTATACTATTTCCAAATGAGAATGCGCCAAGATGCGAAGTGAATTTTTCAT
>ERZ772820.290-NODE-290-length-51354-cov-8.530751_pt1 | contig 51354 bp, 38 predicted proteins | sample MGYA00511377_ERZ772820 | MGnify/ENA primary metagenome ERZ772820 (study PRJEB29015, sample SAMEA2737684) | human gut metagenome | biome: human gut; feature: human-associated habitat; material: faeces | place: China | collected 2012 ... | reverse complement strand
ATGTCAAGGCCATCATGGACAGTGCGCTCAATTACCCTTTTGTTGATACGGAAAATGTAACCGTAGCGGGTTGCTCTGCCGGCAATAACGGCGTCATCACCGCCGGAATGATGTATCCCACTGTGATCGACACCTATATTGTCGATGTATGGCCCATGGTTTCCGTTATGGACGTATGGGGTTCTGGCGCAGGTCTGAGCAAGGATCTTGTATTTAACGAATTGGTCGTGCAAGCCTCTTCCGACCAATACGTGGAATTCATTGCCAATGTCTACGCCAATGATCCTCAGCTGGTTCAGCACATGGTCATGGCAGACTTCGGCGTTCCCGAGGTCGTCGATGGTGAGTACTACGGTTCTGCCGAGGAAGGCAATCTCAAACGTTTGGTAACAACCAGTTCTCTCCATCAGTCTGCCGCCATCGACAAAGGAACAATCGTTGCCATCGTAGAATTCTTGGAAAAAGTTGCCCCCACTGGTCATAATCTCCCCTCCGATAACCTTACCTTCGGATGGCTCATGGTCTGTCATCTGCTCGGCTACTTTGCCGTCATTTTCTTCGTCATCGCCATGGCGCTGACCCTGTTCCGAAATGTGCCTTACTTCGGCTATATCGGCAACGAGCTACCTGTCAACAAGGGGCTTCGTGGCAAAAAACTCGTTACCAACTGCATCATCACCTTCCTTATTCCGTTTATTCTCTTTATCCCTGCCACATGGTTTGTGTATAATTACACCGAATTTACGAATTCCTTCATGCAAAGCCGAAATCTGCGTGGTATCGTGGGTTGGCTGTTGATCGTTGCTATCATCAATGCGATTATCATGATTGCAAAAGCGCAGTATGCCAAGAAAAAAGGGCAGACACCCATGTCGCTGGCAGATTATGGTCTGGCAGGTGAAGGCGAAACCCGTTTGCCTTGGCGCAAGGTCTGGCGCGCATTGCTGCTGAGCCTCATCACCATAGCCGCCACCTATGCATGGCTCTCCTTTGTAGAGCGTACAACCGGTCTTAACTACCAGTTCTGGAACATATTTATCATGTCTGAAGCCACACCCAAGAGACTTTTGGCTTCTGTTCCCTACTGCATCATCCTGATTCTGGCTATGTTCGTATCAAACATCGGCATGAACACGACCCGTCGTCTGCCTGATGACAGCGAACATCGTTTGGCAACATTTAAGCAGATCGTACTCAACATTGCCCTTGCCATCGGGCCTATCCTGACATTGCTGCTGATTCAGTACGGCATCGGCTATGCCACCTGTTCTTATCCCTTCCCGCAATTCCAGAACCCCGGTGCGGGCGGCGAAATCTCCACCGGCTGTCTTGACTTCGCTTTCTCCTTCCCGCTCATTATGGGCTTTACATCCGGCATGAGTACCTACCTGTACAAGAAAACCGGAAACATCTGGATCGGTACCTTTACTTCCGCCATTCTGGGAGGTATCGTCGGTACTGTTGCTGCCACGTTTATTTTGTGATTCGTAACGTAATAACCGCTCAATAATCCCCCGATACAGAAAAGTCGTGGTTCCCAGCACTCACACTGCCGAGAACCACGACTTCATTTCTTCTGACCAAGGGAGCAAATCATCAACCTCAAAGTCCTTGTTCCGCTCCGCGCGCTCAGGCGATATGCTGAGCAGATGAAGCAGATCGTCATCCAGCCGCAGGCTGTTGGCTTTTTGCCGTTTCCATCAGCGAATAGATGATTGCACTCGCCTTCGCCCCCCTAGGGCGTATCGGCAAAGAGCCATCCCTTCCGGCCAATGACAAAAGGGCGGATGGCGTTTTCAACCTGGTTGTTGCTGATTTCAATCTCACCATGCTCAAGAAACGCGCAGAGGTGCGCTTTCTGACTTTGAGCATATGGTCTAATAGAACAAGCTTTTGAATCATCTGGAAAAGAAGATCCTGCAATCGACGATTGGACATTGGAGTTTGAGAGTATTCTATGGCAATCCAATAAATTATCGCGAATACCCACAAAAGCGAAACCATCCAGAACAATCTGCTGGACAAATCGTTTTGAAAGCCGCATTGACAGCATTTAACAGCTTCTCCAACTGTCGAACTTTCGCTTTTCTTAAAAAGGCTTTGATTTTTGTCGATGACTAAAGCTGCAGGTGTTTTTCCTTAGTCACCAATTACATTACCGAACTCCATGCCGGAGCCGAAGCACCAAACCAGGTATTCCGCATAGGCGCCGTCGATGTTGCCGACGACCTCACCAGCCGCATACAGGCCGGGCACTGGCTGCTCATTCACGTCCAGCACCTCGAAGCGATCCGAGATGTTGACGCCGCCCAGAGACGTCGCAAAGCGCGCGACGGTCTGCAGGATATAGAATGGGCCATCCGTGGACATCTCCGGCGTGTTCGCACGCTTGAACTGGTCGGGATTGCCCGCAGCCGCGTTCGCATTGTACGCGGCAACCGTCTCTTCAAGCTTCGCACCGTCCAGACCCATCGCCGCCGCAGCATCCGCAAGCGTGTCACCCTTGACAAACTTGGTCACGCCCGCGCCGTTCTCCTTGAGCAGCTGCGCCACCTTGTCCTTTTTGAGGAAGGTGTACTGATCCAGAATGTCCGTGCACAAATCGAAGCCGGCCTGATCCATCACGATGTAGAGGCGGCCATCCTCTGACTTGTACATGGAAGCGCACGCAATATCCAGTTCATCGCCGTCCTCGTTGACCACGCGCTGGCAGTCCTTGTTGACCGCGATGGAGCCGGTCTTCTTGAACAGCTGTGCAACGACGAAATGGATGTGGATGCCGTAGCCCGGCTCGGTCTCCACGCCGAAGTGCTTGGTGGCCACCTTGTCCATATTGAACATGGGCACGCCAATTTCCTTCATCATGATATGGCCGTCTCCCGTTGCGCCCACCGGTCCGTAATAAATCACGCGATCCAGAATAGAGGGATCCGTAATCAGATCCGTATTGTTGCCGTAGCCGCCGGTTGCCATCAGCACCTTGCTGGCATGGATGGTAATCTTCTGTCCATTCTCGCCGATCGCCTCCACGCCTACCACGGCGTTTCCTTCCGTGATTAGATGCGTCGCGCGCGTGTTCAGCATCACCGGCACGCCCTCCTCGAGCACCCGCTGATACACCGTATTGATTGCGGTCGCGGCACGACCCTCACAGCCGTAATCCACAATCGCTTCGCCCTCGACAGGCTCACCCGTGATGCCCACACCCTCGTTCTTCAGCCATTCGATGGTCGGCGTGGACAGACGCGCCTGCATCATCGTCAGGCGGGCATTGCTGCTGAACTTGCCGATCTTGCACAGGTGCAGGAACAGCTCCTCAATGTTCGCCTCCGTCTCGTCCGCATCCTCAGATACTGCATAGCCGGGCATGCCGCCGCCAGCCGTGGCTGTCGCGCCGCCGATGGCAGGCATCTTCTCAATCACGAGAATGTCCTCGACGCCGTTTTCATGTGCGGACAGCGCAGCAGACAGGCCCGCTGCACCTGCGCCGACGATCACAAGATTGCAGTCGATTTCCTCCTCCTGCGCAGCGTCCACAGCGTCCGCCGGGGCAGAGAAGATTACCGTATTCTCAGCGCCAGCCTGACGGAGTGCATCCTCCGCGGCAGCCAGTACAGCCTTTGAAGTGACTGTGCACCCTGCGACGGCATCTACCGCAAGCGTCTGCTTCTCGACGATTGTACCGGGCAGCTTTTCGATGGCCGTGGAGCCGATACCGGCCGTTTCGTTCGAGCCCTCCGCTCGGACAGAGAGGATCGAATCACCGCTTACCTCGACCGTCACCGTGACCTCGCCGCCAAAGCCTGCAGCCTTCGCGGTATACTCACCCGGTGTAAATACGTCCTGTGCAAGCGAAACGCCCGCGACAAGCACGAGGCTCAGTGCCAGCACCAGCACGGCAGCCCATCTCGTTCTTCCCATACCCATAGACAATCCTCCTTTAGTGTCGTAATGATTGACATCCGATTCACATTATACTATACTGCTCACAACATATTCGTTCGAATTCGAACAAAAGGAGAAAGAAATTATCAATGATAGCGACTACCCTGCGTCAATCTCCGCTGTTTCGTGATTTGTCAGACAGTGAAATCCAATCTCTGATTGAGACGATGAATGGACGAATGCTTGCTGTGAGCAAGCACCAGACGATCTATCGGCCCAGCGATCCTGCCCGAGGGATTTTCATCGTGCTCACCGGATCAGTCCTCGCATTCCACGATGACCTGTGGGGGAATCGGCACACCGTCGCCAACTTCCCTCCAGGAGAGATCTTTGGCCTTCCCTATGCTATACTACCCGGCGCAACGATGAACCTGACGGCCACCGCCAGCGAGGAGAGCACCATTTTGTTCCTGAATGTGCTGCGAATCCTGTACAATCCCGGGTTGTCGCCCCTTTGCCCGGCGCTGTCGCGGAATCTGACGCTCATCCTCGCCGAAAAGCTTGCTGACGGGGTCGAGCATCTGGCGCACATGAATCATCGCACCACGCGGGACAAGCTGCTTTCCTACCTCTCCGCAGAGGCGCGCAGACAAAGGAGCTGCACATTCACCGTGCCGTTCAATCGTCAGCAGCTGGCCGATTATCTCGGCGTACAGCGTGCCGCCATGTGTGCCGAGCTGTCTAGAATGCAGAAGGATGGCCTGATCGAATACCATCGTAACCGCTTTACCTTTCTCACTGTCGATCAGCTCTTATGACCGATTACAGTCATGTGGTCTATGCCCTCAGCGCGTTTGCGCTCATAAAGCGCATGAATTGCCGAGTCTTTGAAGGCTGCAACTGTAGAAGCGAGCCAGATTGCCCGGCGCAAGTAGGGCGAACCACGCTTGGACATCTTCATTCTGGTGCCGGAGAAGTCGCCGGATTGCTTTACAGTCGGATCGACGCCTGCATAAGCAGCAAGTTTGGCAGATGAAGAGAAACGCCTGATGTCACCGCCAATTTCAGAGAGGATGACGGCAGCAAGGGTTGGGTCGATGCCGGTAATAGTTGTAAGCTGCGTATCAAAACCGGACAGCAGGCGGTCAATTTCGGTATCGAAAACGTCTACGGACGCTTCCAGAGAGCGAATCTGTTCGATTTTCCAAATTGGAAATGGGTTCGGATTTTTTCATAATCAAATTCTGTTTTTCTACGCTTCTTATGCAGATACGTTGAAAAAAGGATGTCCGAGTCATCGACTCGTCATCCTCTTCCATCTGTTTCCCTTTTCCGTCACTTCCGCTTTCCAAAATCCCGCGGCGTCATGCCCGTATAGCGCTTGAATACGGCGCAAAAATGCTTATAATCGCTGAATCCGGTCTTTTCCGCGACTTCCGACGTTCTTCCGCCGTTTTTGAGCAGAGCGGCCGCGCGCTTGACACGCTGCGTATTGAGCGTATCCAAAAAGGTTTGCCCCGTGCTTTGCTTAAACCGGCGGCTCAGGTAACTGGCGGAAATCATCATCTCGTCAGCCAATTCCTCGATGGAGAGCTTCGTATCGCTGGCAGCCACAATCCTGCGCAGCGCCGTTTCGACGTATTCATCCGTATACGCAAATCGCTTGAGCAGTTCTTCCGCCGAAAACGAGCCGGGCGTTTCAAGTTGTTCCTGGGGTTCCTCCGTTTCCCGAATGCGCGCCAGCAGCTCCGCCAGCCGCTTTTCATCCAACGGCTTGAGCAGATAATCATACGCATGTATGGAAATCGCCTTCTGCGCATAATCAAATTCAGCATAGCTTGTAAAGATGATAATATGAAAACGATAGACGGCCAGTGCGCGTTCCAGCATTTCAAATCCGTCCATCTCCGGCATGCGTATATCCGTGATGACGACGTCCGGGCGTCTTTCGACGATCTGTTCCAGCCCGCTTTTTCCATCGCCCGCGCTGCCGATGACCGTGCAGCCCATATCAGCCCACGGCAGCGTCTTGACCAACCCGTTACGGATCATATCCTCATCCTCGACGATCATCACCCGCAGAATCATTCCGTCTCACCCTCTCCTCCCGGAAGACTCAAAACCACTTCCGTCGTCCGGCCTTGTTGCGTTTGGATGCGTATGCCGTAGCGCTCGCCGTACATCAACCGAAGCCGATCGTGTACATTCATCAGACCGAAGCTCGTTTTGCGTTCCATATCCGGGTTTTCCATATACCGCGTCAGCGTTTCCATCACTCCCGGCTCGATGCCCGGCCCATTATCCCGAACGGAAATCTCCAGCCGTTCGCCGACGCATCGCGCCTCAATCTCGATTTTCAGTTCGCGCTTTTTCTCCATGCCGTATTTGACGGCGTTTTCCAAAATTGGCTGAACGATCAGCTTCGGGATGCGCCGCCGCATCAATTCATCCGGAATCCGCGTTTCATACGAAAGCCGGCTGCCAAAGCGCATTTTGAGAATGCTCATGTAGCTCTCAATGTATCGGAGATCTTCCTTCAAAGAGACGGTCATGCCCTCCTGCTTGATCGAATAGCGCATAAGCTGCGCAAGCTGAACCATCGCCGCATCCGCCGCATTCGGATCGAGCCGAACCATAAATCGGATGTTTTCCAGCGTGTTAAACAGGAAATGCGGGTTGAACTGGCTTTCCATCTGCCGAATCTGCGCCACTGCCGTATCCCGCCCCAGCTTTACGCTCTTTTCCATGGATTTCCGGACGTTTTCAAGCATGGTGTTGTAGGCCTGCGCGATGACCTGAAACTCGTCGTGGCTGCTGATGGTCAATTCCGTATTCAGGTTGCCGTGGCTGACGAGATCACACGCCGTCGCAATTTCGTCGATCACCCGCGTTTTTTCCTGCGCAACCCGTTTGGTGCTGATCTGAATCGCGGCAATCATCGCCGCGAAGAACACCAGCACCATGAGCAGTAAAAACCGTGCCGTGCGCAGAACGTCCCCGCAGGGAAGCGCCGCGTACACCCTGTATGTTCTACAAGCTTCTGAGCTGATGTAATACAACCCCCACGGCGTATCCTTGACGCCCTTCGCCTGCCGAACGTCCGCCTCCAGCTTGCTGAATTTGCCCGTAAAAACATGCGTACCGCCGACAAAAACCGTGTCAAACCGATCGGTAATCAGCACGTCGTCCGCGTTGCTGGCAACGGTTTTGCGGAAACCATTCTCCGTCATCGCCATGCACAGATAGCCGCTCGGCTCCCCTGACTCGTCAAACAGACGCGCGCCCATCAGCAGGCAGGGCTCGCCGCCGCGCAGCACCTGAGAGGCGGTTTCGCCGCGTCGATCCGGAATGTTGTGCAGGAACTGCCAGCGGACGGTATCCGTCAAAGACGCGTCGCCGCCGGATGTAAAGATCGCCTGCTTGCTCTCGTCATAAATCAACGCCTGCGGCCTTGACGCCATGCCATTGATCCGGCGATACAAGCGCCCGTTGATCTCCGCACGCTCGCTGACGCTCTGCTCATAGACTTCGGGTCTCAGCGAGTCCTGCATGTTCAAGAGAATATCCTCGATCGTCTCCAGCTCCGAGGAAAAAGCCCCGGCCGCCTGTATTCGATCTTCATCCGTGCGATGGATGATGTTGCTGATGAATAGCCCGCCCATCACGGCGAACACCACCAGCAGCGCGCAAAAAAGCGGGAGCAGGGCATAAATCAGCAGAAGCCGCCTCAAATCATCGCGAAAGCGCGTTTGCTTCTTCTGCACGTTCATGTCCCTGCCCCTTTATTCACATCACATCGTAACGTCTCTGCTGCCGCTGATCTTGAAGAAGACGAGCAGCGAAATGACCGTCGTACAGGTCAGAATGGTCGCCAACGCCGCCGCCGTGCCGTAGCTCGCGCGGATGACCTCGTTATAAATCGCGACGGACATCGTTCTGGTTCTGCTGGTATAAAGCATGACGGACGAACTCAGTTCGTTAATCAGCGTAATCCAGCTCAGAATCGCGCCGGAAACAACGCCCGGCAGCATCATTTTAGCCGTCACCTTGAAGAACGCCTTCATCGGCGAATCGCCCAGCGAAATCGCGGCCTCTTCCACGCTCGGGCTGATCTGGTAGAGAATCGCAGAGCTGGAGCGCAGCGTGTAGGCGAGGCGGCGAATAACCAGCGAAATAATCATGATCGTCGCTGTTCCGGATAGAATCATCGGGTCGCCCTTGCCGTTGAACGCCAGCAGCAGCGTAATACCCAGAACGGAACCCGGAACGATGTACGGGAACATCGCTATGGTATCGATCAAACTGGTCAGCGGGCTCTTCCTTCTCACGGAGAGATACGCGATGAACATGCCCAGCACCACAATAATCGCCAGCGCGATGACGCAGTACAAATAGGTGTTGCGAATGGCCGACCACGCCGTGCCGAAAACCTTGGTGTAGCTTTCAAGCGAATAGCCGTCCACGAAATACTGGATCTCCGTCTTTCGGAACGACGTCCAGACAATCACCAGATGCGGCAGCACGGAGAACACGACGAGGATGTACGTGAACACATGCATCAACACATTCTTGACGCCGCGCGCCTGCTCGGGCTGAATGGGCCGCATGGCGCTCATTGTAAAGCTCTTTTTGTTCACATACCATTTCTGCATCAGGAACAGCACCGCTGTGATGACCACCATGATGGACGCCATCGCCGAGGCAAAGTAGGCCGAGCCACCGGATTCGCCGACAAACTCAATATAGATTTTCGTCGGCAAAACGTCAAATCCTTCACCGATTAATGCGGGCGTGCCAAAATCCGCCATACAATTCATGAACACCAGCAGCGCGGATGCAATGGCCGTCGGCATCACCAGCGGCATCACAACCGTAAACACCTTGCGGATGCCGTAGCAGCCAAGGCTCTCGGCCGCCTCGCAAACCGCCACGTCGATCTTCTTGAGCGCGCCGCTAACATACATGTAAATAAATGGATAGAGTTTGAGGGTGAACACCAGCAGCATGCCGCCGAAGCCGTAAATCGACGGCATCTTGATTCCAAACACATTGGAAAGGAACGTGGTGATGACGCCGCTGCGCCCCAGCAGAAGAATCCACGAATACGCACCGATGAAATTCGGGCTCATCATCGAGATGATAATCAGAATTTCGACGATACCCTTTCCCCGAATCTTATAGAAGGACATAAAATACGCCAACGGCACGCCGATCACCAGCGAGCAAATCGTGACGCAAACCGTCAGCTTCAGGGAATTGAGCAGCGAGCGATAATAAAACTTCTTTCCAAAGAATTTCTGGAAATTGGCCAGCGTAAATTCGCCCGTTCCCTCCTTGAGGAAGCCGTCGATAAACAGCGAAATCAGCGGATAGATCAGAAACAGCGCAAACACCGCGATGATGCCGATCGTGACCACCGTCCAGAAATCAAATTGCAGTTTACGCTTCTTCATAGCAAATCACATCCTTGATCAGGCTATGCTCCATATCGGCGGTAAAAACGTTGATCTTTTGAGCGTCCGGCATCAGCTTGAGCGTATCGCCCATGCGATACAGTTCCTGCGTGTGCCCCAAGTCCTGCGAAAACTCCAGGCTCGGCTGATCCGGCACGCAGATTCCGTCCGCAAACTTGAGGAAATAGTTGCTGTATCGGCCAAGGAACGTCGTGTTTTCCACCTTACAGGCCAAGCCCTTGTCGCTGACATAGAATTCCTCCGGGCGAACGCCGACGATCACTTCCTGCCCGTCCTTGCAGTCGTCGATCAGGTTGTTCATCTCCAGCCGGCAGCCGTCGCGGAAGACGATCTCCGTCTTTCCGTTTTTCTTGCTGAGCGTCGCGTAGAACAAATTGGAATGACCGATAAACGTAGCGACAAACACATTGGCCGGGCGGCTGTAGATGTGGTGCGGCGTTCCGATCTGCTGAATCACGCCATGGTTGATAACAGCGATACGATCGGAAATCGCCAGCGCTTCCTCCTGATCGTGGGTGACATATACGGTCGTAATGCCGACCTGCCGCTGAATATCGCGAATGACGGTGCGCATTTCGATGCGCAGCTTGGCGTCCAGGTTGGAAAGCGGTTCATCCATCAGCAAAACCTGCGGATGGATCACGATGGCGCGCGCAAGCGCGACGCGCTGCTGCTGGCCGCCGGAAAGGCGCTCCGGCAGTCGATCCTGATACTCGTCGATGCGAACGAGTTTCAGCATCTCATCCACGCGCTTTTTCATCTCATTCCTGGGCAGCTTTCGAATCTTCAGGCCGTATTCAACGTTCTGGCGCACGGTCAGATGCGGGAAAATCGCATAGCTCTGAAACACCATGCCGATATTGCGCTGGTGAGTCGGAAGCTCGTTGATGACCTGATCGCCAAAGGAAATCGTGCCCGCCTCAATGCTGTTAAAGCCTGCGATCATGCGCAGCAGCGTCGTCTTGCCGCAGCCGCTCGGGCCGAGCAGCGTAAAAAACTCGCCGTTCTTGATATTGGCCGTCAAATCCGGAATGATGATATTATCGCCATATTTTTTGCACACATGGTCGACCTTTATTGCAACGCTCATCGTTCGCACCCCTCATTTCATGGTTCGGGCAGGGTTTATATCGTTCTTTCTGAAAGCCTGCCCCTTCATTTTTCTAAAAAGGAAGCTGCCGGACAGCTTGCCCGATCGGGCTGCCGCACGACAGCTTCTCCAAAGTTTATGCCGTATTCAATCCGTTCGGCGGATTACTCAGCGGCGTCCACGAGCGCTTCCTGGAACATTTCGATCCATTCCCGCTTGTGCTCGGAGGCAACCGTCTCATCATCCTTGATGACGTTGATGGAGGACATGCTCTGCATCGCATCGGTTTCCGGCACGTCCTTGCGGATGGTGCGGCGGAACTGCGTTTCATTCATGTAAACCTGCGCGTCGTATCCGGTCAGCCAATCCAAGAACGCGCGGGCGCTGACAACGTTCGGGCAATCCTTGACGATATACACGCCGTCGCCGCGGATGATAACGCCTTCATTCATGTAAACGACCTTGACGTTGCCCTGAGACACATACGTCGCGGCGCCCTGCTCGAAGGTCAGGCCGACGGTGTATTCGCCGTCCGCAACGCCCTTGTACACGGCGGAAGAGCTGTTCACGCAGCCGTTGGGCAGCTGCTTGCAGAATTCCTTCACATAATCCCAGCCGTTCGGCTGTCCGTCGGTGCCCATCGCGTAGAGCATATTGACCAGATGCTCGAAGGACGAGGACGACGCCTGCGGATCAGCGAAAACGATCTTGCCCTTCAGCGCCGGATTGAGCAGATCCGCGTAGCCGTTGATCTCGATATCGCCGATCAGATCGGTGTTGATCATGATGACGGAAGGCACGCAGTCAAAGCGGGTTAGGTTGCCTTCCACGTTCTTGTATTCGTCGTAGAACGCATCCTCGTTCACGCAGGTATAATCCTGGAAATACTGGCTGCTGTTCTTGACAGTGCCGATCGTGCCGGACCAGAGAATGTCGCACTGCGGCTTCTCGCTTTCAGCCGCGATACGCTTGAGCGCGTCGCCCGTGCCCATCGCCAGGCACTCGGTCTTGATGCCGGTATCCGCCTCAAACATCGCCAGCATGTTTTCGATCATGGACGTGGTCAGCGGGCTGTACAGAACCAGCTTGCCGGTTGCCGCAGGCTCTTCAGCCACCGCGACAGCCATACCACACACGAGCAGCGCGCACAGCAGCATAGCAAAGATCCTCTTCATATCAGTTTACCTCCTGTTTTTTTCGCCGATGATTCCGTTCGGCGTTTGCTAGCTTTATTATATATGCGTATTGCATGATTTTTCAACCGTTTTTTCTGCTTATTTGTCCGTTTTTCTGAACACACACCCGTTTATATGCACAATTTCACGCGTCATAAACTGTATCATTCTTCTTCGGCTGCTTTTTTCGCTTTATCGTTCTTGAGGGATATGCCACAATGGAACCGTACCATTTCACATGCCAAGGGAGAATCGTTTATGCCGCCAATTACCGTGATGATTAAGCCCGTATCCGGCGCTCGCAACATTCGGTGCTGTTATTGCTTTTATGCCGACGAAATGAAGTGCCGAACGAGATCATCCGCCATAATGAAAAAATTCCGCCAGCGTCTTATCCCTGACTCTGACGGAATTTTTTTATGCGGCCTTTAACTGATTTTTTGTTCCAAGTGCTCCCTGTCCTCAACCGTTCAAAGCGCACAGTTTTCTTTTTATCCGTTCAGATGGCCGTATGCCAATCTCAATTCGTCGGCAATTTTCACGCCGCTCGGCGTTCCGGCGATGCCGCCCAAGCCCGTTTCGCGCAGAGAAACATCCATCTTGTCCCCGACGTCCTTCATGGCCATAATGACCTCGTCCGGCGGCACAGCCGAGCGGATTCCGGCCAGCGCCATATCGGCGCAGCACATGGCGACCATTGCACCGGAGGCATTGCGCTTGATGCACGGCACTTCCACCAGCCCGGCAATCGGGTCGCACACCAGCCCCAGCAGGCTCTTGATCGCCAGCGCGGCCGCGTGGCAGATCGCTTCCGCATCGCCGCCGCCCAAATAGCACAGCGCCGCCGCGGCCATCGCACTCGCCGTACCGATTTCATATTGGCAGCCGCCCGCCGCGCCGGCAATGGAAGCCTTGGAAGCCACCGTCTGCCCAATCGCGCCCGCGATACTCTTTTTTGACCGTCTACATTTTTCGCGCCTTTCCACTCATTTTGGGCTTGACTTTTAATAGTTAGGCTTTCATTTCTGGGGGTATGCATTATTATAATAGCTGCTTATTTGCAAACGGACGTTGTTCTCGATACGTGCTCACGCTCACGCGGAGAAAATATCCGAGAAGACCAGGCGGCGAAAGAAGCTCTAGGTACACCATTTGGTAAAACTCAAAAATGTGCCATTTTGACTGAAATGGGGTAAAAAAACACAGGCGTGGAAAGCGATTTTGCCTTCCACGCCTGTTTGCGTGATCGGAATGATGATTGTCTCGGGATGCCTTTTCAAGAAAATGTCTGAAAACCCTTTGCCATAAGGGCTTTTGAGCCACCATGGGGTAAAAGAAAAGTACCAACCTTTGTATCAAAAGCTGGTACTTAATATGGCGGAGAGTTAGGGATTCGAACCCTAGGAGCCTTTCGGGCTCACAGCATTTCGAGTGCTGCACCTTCGACCACTCGGACAACTCTCCACGTCGTGATTCTCTTTTTCCAGATACTCGTTTATTATAAGGCTAACAGATGAGTTCTGTCAAGCAAAATCGTTCTTTTTTCTGTTTTTTATCGCCGATTCGCCGCTTGAAATTTAACCGCATCTTTGCTATCATGTTGGTTGAATCTATGTTGCGTCCCAGCTTTTCTTCCGAAGGGAGTTCTGTTTATGGCTCATATTCCCGGCATGATCCGCGCGATGGCCGCCGTGCCGCGCGTCCATCTGGCCGATCCGCAGGCCAACGCGCAGGAAATCCTCGCGCTGCTGCATCAGGCGGACGAGCAGCGCGCTGAGCTTTGCGTTTTTCCGGAGCTCTGCCTCTGCGGCTACACCTGTGCCGACCTGCTGCTCCATCCCCCGCTGCTGGCGGGCTGTCTGCAGGCGCTTGAAACGCTGCTCCACGCGCCGGTTCGCACGGCGTTCGTCGTCGGGCTTCCGCTGGAAATCGGCGGCAGGCTGTATAACTGCGCGGCGGCGGTCTGCGGCGGGCGGATTCTCGGCGTGGCGCCCAAGGCACATCTGCCAAACAGCGGCGAGTTTTATGAAAAGCGCTGGTTTGAGCCGGGGACTTCCGCGCCGGAGAGCATGACGCTCTGCGGCCAAAGCGTCCCCGTCGGCGGGGATCTGATCTTCGACGGCGGCCGATTCTCCTTCGGCGTCGAGCTTTGCGAGGATCTGTGGGTGCCCGCGCCGCCGTCCGCGCAGCTCTGCATGGGCGGCGCGCTGATGATCGTCAACCCCTCCGCTTCCAACGAGCTGGTCACCAAGCATCGCTACCGCTGCGAGCTGGTCGCCCAGCAGAGCGCGCGCTGCCTGTGCGGCTATCTCTACGCGGGCGCGGGCTACGGCGAATCGACCACCGATCTGGTGTTTTCCGGCTATGCCGGGGTCTACGAAAACGGCCGCCTGCTCGCCGAAAACGAGCGCTTCTCCCGCCAAAGCTCCTTCGCCGTCGCGGATGTGGACGTGGAGCGCCTGCGCTTCAAGCGCCGCCAGAGCCGCACTTTCGCCGAGGACGCACCGCAATCCCTGCGCACCGTCCGCTTTGAGCTGCCCGCGCATGCCGACGAGCGCCTGCTGCGCGCCGTCTCTCCCCTGCCCTTCGTGCCCGCCGGTGCGGAGCGGGACGCGCGCACGGAGGAAATTCTGCTGATTCAGACCACCGCCCTGCTGACCCGCATGGAGCGGGTGAACGCCCGGCGCGCCGTGCTCGGCGTGAGCGGCGGCCTCGATTCGACGCTCACCCTGCTCGCCGCCGCCTATGCGTTCCGCCGCGCGGGCTATCCGATGGAGGGGCTGGTCGGCATCACCATGCCCGGCATGGGCACGGGCAGCCGCACGCTGCAAAACGCGCTCCGGCTGATGGCGCTGATCGGCTGCACGACCCGAACCATCCCCATCGTCAAGGCCGTCGAGCAGCACTTCGAAGATATCGGGCAGGATCCCGAAATTCACGACGTCGCCTACGAAAATTCGCAGGCACGCGAACGCACGCAGATCATCATGGACGTCGCCAACCAAATCGGCGGCCTCGCGCTGGGCACAGGCGATTTGAGCGAGCTGGCGCTGGGCTGGTGCACCTACAACGGCGATCAGATGAGCATGTACAACATGAGCGCCTCCGTGCCCAAAACGCTGATCCGGCATCTCGTCCGCTACGCGGGCGCAAAGCTCGGCGGCGAAATCGTCCCGGTCGTGGAGGATATCCTCGATACGCCGATTTCCCCCGAGCTGATCCCCTCCAAGGCGGGCGAGCTGACCCAGCGCACGGAGGATACCTTGGGCGCGTATGCCCTGCACGATTTCTTCCTCTATCACATGATGGATAGCGGCGCGTCCCCGCTCAAGCTCTATCCGCTGGCCAAGGCCGCGTTTGACGGGCAATATGCCGACGACGCGATTCTCGCCGCCCTGCGCACGTTCGTCCGCCGCTTCTTCACCCAGCAGTTCAAGCGCTCCGCCATGCCGGACGGCCCGAAGGTCGGTTCGGTCAGCCTTTCCCCGCGCGGCGATTGGCGCATGCCCTCGGACGCGCAGAGCATCCTCTGGATGCAGGAGGTCGAGCAGCTCGAACGCCAGCATCCCTGAAACCGGTGCGGAATTGTCGTCAGCGCCTTGCGTATTCGCCCAAAATATGCTATCATTTTCGTATTATTATATAGGTCGGACGTTTGCTTTTCATCCGGCCGCGTACAGGAGGCGTATTTTTCATGCTGCTTGAAGGAAAGAAGGCGGTCGTGACCGGCGGTACCCGCGGCATCGGCTTTGCCATTGTGGAAACGTTCCTCAAAAACGGCGCGTCCGTTGCGCTCTTCGGCTCCCGTCAGGAGACGGTGGACAAGGCGCTGGCCAAGCTCAAGGCCGAAAACCCGGATTGGGACGTCATGGGTCTTGCGCCCGACCTGACCGATTACGCCGCGGTGGAAGCCGCCATGGCGAAGGTCACGGAGGCCTTTGGCCGCATCGACATTCTGGTGAACAACGCGGGCATTTCCGCACGCGAGCCGCTCTACCAGTATGACCCGGCTGCGTTCAAAAACATCATGGATTTGAACGTGACGGCCGTGTTCAACGGCTGCCGCGCCGTCGCGCCGATTATGAAGGCGCAGGGCGGCGGTGCGATCATCAACACCAGCTCGATGGTCAGCATCTACGGCCAGCCCTCCGGCGTGGGCTACCCGACCAGCAAATTCGCCGTCAACGGCCTGACTCGCAGCCTCGCGCGCGAGCTGGGGCGCGACAACATCCGCGTGAACGCGGTCGCCCCCGGCGTGACCCGCACGGACATGGTCGCCAACCTGCCGGAGGACATGGTCAAGCGCATCTGCGCGCCGATTCCCCTCCAGCGCATGGGCGAGCCGCAGGAAGTCGCCAATGCGTTCCTGTTCCTCGCCAGCGATTTGGCCAGCTACGTCACGGGCGAAATTCTCTCGGTGGACGGCGCGGCGCAGACCTGAATTCGTAGCTAAAAACGAATATCCGTAAGCCAAAAGCCCCGACGTTCATCTGAATGTCGAGGCTTGTTGACATAAGCAAACTTGGCTTGAATAGCGAAATCAAGAAATTCAGCTATTCTTTTTGCGGAAAGGGCTATTCTCCCCCCTTCGGGGGGAGAATAGCTTTTTGTCTACCGTCTGCGACATTCATCTGAGTGTCAGGGCTTTTTCAAACTCTATCTATTTTGCTTGCGAAGTCTTGCGGCTTCTGGCCGCGCAGGTTTACACCCCCGAGAACGCGCTGTATCCGCCATCCACGGGCAGCACAATGCCGGTCACGAAGCTGGCCGCGCGCTCATCGACGAGGAAGAGCATCGCGCCGATCAGCTCCTTGAGCTCGCCATAGCGGCGCATCGGCGTGCCGTCCACGATATGCGCGCAGCGCGGGGTCGGTGTGCCGTCCGGGTTGAACTGGAGCGCGTGGTTCTGCTCGGTCATAAAGAAGCCCGGCGCAATCGCGTTCACGCGAACGCCGGAACGCGCCAGATACGTCGCCAGCCACTGGGTGAAGTTGGAAACGCCCGCCTTCGCGCCGGAATAGCCGGGGATGCGCGTCAGCGGGGTGAACGCGCTCATCGAGGAGACGTTGAGCACACACGCGCCCTGCTGGCCGATCAGCAGCGGGGTCATCACCTTGCTGGGCAGCCACGTGCCGCGCATGTTCAGGTCAAATTCCTTCTGGATGTCGTCCGCGCCGACGTCGAAGAATGTCTTCTCGCCCGGATCGGCCATCTGATCCTGCGGAACCATCGCGCTCTTGACCGCGCCGCCCGCCGCGTTGATCAGGATGTTCAGTCGCCCGTATTTCCGCGCGATTTCTTCCTTCACGCGCAGCATCGCCGCCTCGTCGGTCACATCGCCGGCGATCGCGTCCGCCCTGCCGCCGCCCGCGTTGATTTCGTCCGCGACCATCCGGCAGCGCTCCAGATTGCGCCCCAGCACGATCACCGTCGCGCCGCAGGCCGCCAGCGCCCGGCAGAACATGCCGCCGATGCCGCCGTTTCCGCCCGTCACCAGCGCGACGCGATCCGTCAGATCCACATGAAACGGAATATCGTAATTGTAAGCCATTTGTCCTTCCTCCATTGCGTCGTTATCCCGGCGTATATTCGGTCTGTTCCTGAAAAATTCCTGCCAAAAAAATCATCTTATCTTGATTTCTTTTTTATCAAAGGTCTGACAACTTTAAGCTGCCGCCATAAAAACCGCTGTTTTTTCTGGAGCAGAGCCCTCCTCTGCGCGCAGGCTCCGCTCGTTTTTTCTTGCCAAATCGCGTAATTCAGCCTATAATGTATCTGTTTTGGTTGCCCCATTTTTATTGCAGAGAAGGTGGATGTTTTTTGAAAAAACTGCTTGTTTACATCCGGGATTTCCGGCTGGAATGTGTGCTTGCGCCGCTGTTCAAGCTGCTGGAAGCCTCCTTTGAGCTGATTGTCCCGCTGATTATGGCGGCGATCATTGACCGGGGCATCCCCTCGGGCGATACGGGCTTCATCGTGCGCATGTGCCTGTGGCTGGTCGTGCTCGGCGGCGTTGGGCTGCTCAGTTCCGTCACCGCGCAGTATTTCTCCGCCAAGGCGGCCATCGGCTTTTCCGCCAAGCTGCGCCACGTGCTCATGGCGCATATCCAGACGCTGAGCTACACCGAGTTGGATACCGTCGGCACTTCCACGCTCATCACCCGCATGAACAGCGATATCAATCAGGTGCAGACCGGCGTGAACATGTGCCTGCGCCTGCTGCTGCGCTCGCCCTTCGTCGTCTTCGGCGCGATGGTCATGGCGTTCACCATCGACACGAAATGCGCGCTGATTTTCGCGGGTGTGATCGCCGTGCTGTGCGTCATCGTGTTTTCCATCATGCTGGCGACCATCCCGATGTATCGCCGCGTGCAGGGGCAGCTGGACAGCGTGACCGCGACGACCCGCGAAAACCTGACGGGCGTTCGCGTGGTTCGCGCCTTCTGCAAGGAGGACGCGGAGCGCGCGAAGTTTGAGCGCAAGCTTCAGCTTCTCACCCGCATGCAGCTTGCCGTCGGCCGCATCTCCGCGATGATGAACCCGGCGACCTACGTGATCATCAACGCGGCGGTGATCGTGCTGATTCACACCGGCGCGGTGCGCGTGCAGATGGGCGCGCTGTCGCAGGGGCAGGTCGTCGCGCTGTATAATTACATGAGCCAGATTCTCGTCGAGCTGATTAAGATGGCGAATCTGATCATCACGCTGACGAAGGCGGCAGCCTGCGGCGACCGCGTAGCCGCCGTCCTCGCCATCCGCTCCACGCAGAAGGACGGCGAAAAGACGCCGGCCATCGACGCGCCGCGCGGCAGCGTCGTCTTCGACGGCGTTTCCATGAGCTATTCCGGCGCGGGCGCGGAATCCGTCTCCGGCGTGAGCTTCACCGCCGTGCCCGGCGCGACCATCGGCGTGATCGGCGGCACGGGCAGCGGCAAGAGTACGCTGGTCAACCTCATCCCCCGCTTTTATGACGTGACGAGCGGCCGGGTGCTGGTGGACGGCATGGACGTGCGCAACATCCGCAAGGACGAGCTGCACCGCCGCATCAGCGTTGTGCCGCAAAAGGCCATGCTCTTCAAGGGCACGATTCGCAGCAACCTGCTTTGGGGCAATGCCGACGCCACTGAAGCCGACCTGCGCGACGCGCTCAAGGTCGCGCAGGCACTCGACGTGGTTTCCGCCAAGTCGCAGGGGCTTGACGAGCCGGTGGAGCAGGGCGGCCGCAATTTCTCCGGCGGCCAGCGCCAGCGCCTGACGATTGCACGCGCGCTCGTTCGCAAGCCGGAAATCCTGATTTTGGACGATAGCGCCTCCGCGCTGGATTACGCGACGGACGCCAACCTGCGCCGCGCCATCCGTCAGATGGAAAACCCGCCGACGACGTTCATCGTCTCCCAGCGCGCGGCCTCCGTGCGCTTCGCCGACCAGATCATCGTGCTGGACGACGGCCGCGTCGCAGGCATGGGCACGCACGACGAGCTGCTCGCCGCCTGCCCGGTCTATCAGGAGATCTATGCCTCCCAGTTCAAGAAGGAGGGAAATTAAATGGCAAACGACAAGAAAAAGCCCTCCATCGCCTCGCAGGGCGCAGTCATGCGCCGCGTGCTCCGCTACATCGGCCCGCATGTCTCGCTGGTCGTGCTCTCGCTGGCGCTGTGCCTGATCAGCGTCGCGCTGACGCTGTATGTGCCGATCCTCGTCGGCCGCGCGGTGGATTGCATCATCGGCCCGAACGCGGTGGATTTCGCCGCGCTGAAGCCGATTCTGCTGACCATCGCCGTCTGCATCGTCGTCACGGCGGCAGCACAGTGGCTGATGAACGCGCTGCATAACCGCATCACCTACGATACCGTGCGCGACATCCGCCGAGACGCTTTCGCGCACATCCAGAACCTGCCGCTTTCCTATCTCGACGCGCACCCGACCGGCGACACCGTCAGCCGCATGATCGCCGATGTGGACACGTTCGCGGACGGCCTGCTGATGGGCTTCACCCAGCTCTTTTCCGGCGTGATGACGATTCTGGGCACACTGGGCTTCATGCTGACGTTAAGCGCGCCGATCACGCTGCTGGTCGTGCTCATCACGCCGCTCTCGCTGCTGGTCGCCAACTTCATCGCCAAGCGGACGTATGCGATGTTCCGCCTGCAATCCGTGACGCGCGGCGAGCAGACCGCGCTCATCGACGAGGCCATCGGCGAGCAGAAGCTCGTTCAGGCCTTCGGCCACGAGGCGCAGACCCTCGCCGCGTTCGACGAGGTGAACGAGCGCCTGCGCGACTGCTCGCTCAAGGCGACGTTCTTCTCCTCCCTGACCAACCCCTGCACGCGCTTCGTCAATTCGCTGGTGTACGCGGCGGTCGGCTTTGCAGGCGCGCTGGCCGCCGTCAACGGCCGCCTGACCATCGGCGGGCTGTCGAGTTTCCTCTCCTACGCCAACCAGTACACCAAGCCGTTTAATGAAATCTCCGGCGTGGTGACGGAGCTGCAAAACGCGCTGGCCTGCGCGGGGCGCGTCTTTGAATTGATCGACGAGCCCGCGCAGACGCCCGACCCGGCGGACGCGGAGCAGATCGACCGCCCCGACGGCGCGGTGTCCATCGACCACGTGTATTTCTCCTACGCCCCGGATCGTAAGCTGATCGAGGATTTCACGCTGCACGTTCAGCCCGGCCAGCGCGTCGCCATCGTCGGCCCGACCGGCTGCGGCAAGACGACGATGATCAACCTGCTGATGCGCTTTTACGACGTGGATTCCGGCGAAATCCACGTGGACGGCCACGAGACGCGCCGCCTGACACGCCGCAGCCTACGCGAAAACATCGGCATGGTTTTGCAGGATACGTGGCTCTCCGCCGGAACCATCCGCGAGAACATCGCCATGGGCAAGCCGGACGCGACGGATGAGGAGATCATCGCCGCCGCCAAGGCCAGCCACGCGCACAGCTTCATCAAGCGCCTGCCGGATGGCTACAACACGGTCATCAGCGAATCGGGCGGCCAGCTCTCGCAGGGGCAGAAGCAGCTCCTGTGCATCGCCCGCGTGATGCTCTGCCTGCCCCCGATGCTGATTCTTGACGAAGCGACGTCCTCCATCGACACGCGCACCGAGCTGAAAATTCAGGAGGCCTTCGCACGGATGATGCAGGGGCGCACGAGCTTCATCGTCGCGCATCGCCTGTCCACCATCCAGAGCGCGGATGTGATTCTGGTTATGAAGGACGGCCACGTGATCGAGCAGGGCAATCACGAATCGCTGCTCGCCAAGGGCGGCTTCTACGCGACGCTCTACCAAAGCCAGTTTGCGCAGTAACTGAAATCCAAAAAGCATGAGGATTTTCTTCCCCGTGCTTTTTCTTTATGCTATAATCGTCTCATACCATTTTCGGGAGGCCATTATGGATAAGCATCGCAAGGCGCTGGAGCTGGCCGGGCACGCCGGCTGCATCCTGCTCAAAAACGGCGCCGAAATCTTCCGCGTGCAGGAGACGATGATCCGAATCCTCTGCGCTTACGGCGTGACGGATCACAACGTCTACGTCATCTCCAACGGCATTTTCGCCACCGAGGGCGAAGGCACAGACCACGCGCTGAGCCTCGTGCGCCATGTGCCGCTGGGCGGCGTGAACCTGAGCCGCATCGACGCGGTGAACGCCGTTTCCCGCGAAATCTGCGCGGGCAAGTGGTCGATGGACGAGGCCGAAGCCGCGCTGACCCGCGTTGAAACACTCACCCCCGAAAAGCCGATCACGCACATCTTTGCCTGCGCGCTGGGCGCGGCGAGCTTCTGCTATCTGTTCGGCGGGTCGCTGCTGGACAGCGTCGCGGCGTTCCCCATCGGGCTCCTGCTGCAAATCTACCTGTTTGCCGCCCAAAAGCGACATTCCGCCTTCATGCCGTATATCTGGGGCAGCGTGCTGGTCACGCTGCTCAGCGGGCTTCTGGCGGCGTGCTTCCCGGCGCTCAATGCGTCGTGGGTCGTCATCGGCGGCATTGTGCCGATGGTGCCGGGCGTGACGTTCACCACATCCATCCGCGAGTTTTTCAACGGCGACTATCTCTCCGGCGTGATTCACTGCATCAGCGCCGTTTTGACCGCCGTGTGCATCGCGCTGGGCGTATGCGGCGGCGCGATGCTGCTGGGCTTTATGGGAGGCATTGCGCTATGATGGGTCAGGTTCTCTCCGCGTTCCTCGGCGTATTCTCGTTCGCCATTCTCTTTCACGCGCCGCGCAGGAGCTACCTCGCCTGTGCCGTCTGCGGCGCGGTCGCCTGGGGCTGCTATCTGCTCGCCGCGCCGATGGGGCTGTTTCTGGCGACGACGCTGGCCACCATCGTGCTGACGCTGCTCTCGCGCATGCTGTCCATCGCGCTGAAAATGCCCTCCACCGTGTTCATCGTCACGGGTATCTTCCCGCTCGTCCCCGGCGCGGGCATCTATCACACGGCGTATGCGCTCGTCTCCCGCAACATGGAGGCGTTCACCCTGCGCGGCATGCAGACGCTCGCCCTCGCGGGCGCGATTGCGCTGGGGATTCTCATCGGCATGGGCTTCCCCAAACTGCTCGTCGAGCTGGGCGGTCGGGCGATGGCGAAGCCGCTTTCGCCCCATCGGCAGACGCATCCGTGACCGTGCTCACCGCTCGCGTTTCGTGTCACGCTCCAAACCTTTGAATATGCAAAAAGCCGTCCGCTGTATAAAATGGGCGGCCTTTTGCGTAGATCGTAGGGCGCGCATCGCGCCTTATGCGCCGACTTTCGGTTTTCTCACCCCCGGTCGGTTCAAATCCCTTCTCGTCCTATTTTCCTTGCATAACAAAAGAGACTCTGATTTCTCAAAGTCTCTTCCTTGGCGAATCCCACTGAGGTTGATATAATATGGGGAAAATAATCGTTCGGTGTTCTGGCGCGGCAGGGGTAAACATATGCCAGCCGTTCGGGCGAATCGTGATTGCCGCTGATGATCATTGTGCAGACGCCGCGCTGGGCCAGCGCGTTCAGAAACTCATCCAGCAGTTCCATCGCGTCGGCAGTCGGATTGGCGCGATCATAAACGTCGCCCGCAATCAGCACGGCATCCGGGCGTTCATCGTCCAGCAGATCGAGAATCCAGTTCAAAATATACCGCTGATCCTCCAGCATGGATGTTTCAAACAGCTTTTTTCCGATATGCAAATCGGATATGTGCATCAGCTTCATCGTTTTCCATCCTCCTTTTGGGTTTCACACAGCCGAACGCCGCCCATACCCAGCGCCGTCTTGATTCCCATACCGGCATACGGCGCAAACACATACAACGTTTTGACGATTTCCATCAGCGGGACGGGCAGATGCCTTTCCAATATGACGTGCCCCATAAAAGACGGTATCTTCGTCTGCTTCATCGTATAGCGCGCGGTATGCAGTCTGTAATCCACGACATGCAGTCCCGCGAGTATCGCCTGCATCGCGTCCGGATCATCCAGCGGAAATTCCGGAAAGCACAATCCCCAGCGCGCGATGAGCGATTGCAGCATCAGCGACTCCTGCGGAAAAATGGCATATCGTCCGCTCTGTTTAAACGCGGTCGGCGTCACCATATCCAGCGCAAACCGATTTCCATCGTCCATATTTCGGGCGCGGCCGAGCAGACATTGCACAGACTCGATCGTCTCTGTCCGGTGTTCGCCAAACGGAATCACGCCCTGATGAATCAGCGCGGCGCTTTCTCGTTCAAGAATCGGACCGAAAAGCTCTGCAGCTTCATCGTTCAGCAGATTCACGACCCATCGGATGTGTTCGCCCTCCCGATATACATACTGGCTGATCGGGCGCAACCCCTGCTCGTGGAGCGCATCGCCCGTCTCCTTGGAAACATGCGAAAGTAGCCACGCATAAAGCGGATACGCGATGGCCGAACTCGTCAGCTTTTCTTTGATTTCGAGAGTTATTTTATGTTGAACAATCATTGTTTTGTTTCCTTTTCCTATTTTATATATAGAATTTTTGTTTTGAACCGGCATCGTTTCAATCACAGACTTCTCTGCAGTCCGCTCTGAAACTGCACTTTTCATTTTCCATCATTGACATTACGTTGGGCTTCCGCCCAGACCCCATCTCCGCTTCGCGCCGGTTTGAACAAATGTTTTCGTTTTTTGCCACACAGGCCGTTGTTCTGTCCCCTCGCGGGGATAAATGAGATATGCAGGCGTTGCACCCGCCTGCATATCACTGTATCGTTACTTCACAAGCCCCATACGCATGCAGTCTTTGCCGATATCGGCCGTATTTCAGCGTGCGCGGAGAAATCCCCAATTCTACATCCCGTTCGTGATGGTGGTTTCTGAAAGCCAGGCTCAACCGTCGGCTCGTCCATTGGAGCCCTTTTTCTTCCCCCAAATAGGGATACGCCAGGCTCTTGCTGAAAAAGCCGACGCCGCCGCCCAGCATCAGCAGATTTCTTCCCGCCGGCTGAACGCTTTCGCGCGGCTGGGTAAATCGGGTCGCATACGTTTGATTCTGATAATCCGCAAAAGCCGCAATGGCTTCCAGAATCGAATCCGCCATCCATTTTCCTTTCAGAATGGATTGATCCAACGTCAGCGCAAAGCGAATGCGCGTGCCCGGCGCGACACATTCTCGGCAAAGGTTAATGGCATGGGTCTGTCCGTTGACCGCGCTGTCCGTTTTCAGGGTCAGCATCATATTGCGGTCGTCAATCGGCAGGCTGTCCGAAATCTGAATTCCGCGCATGATGCTGTTGACCGCGTCATCCCTTTTCTTTGGATTCAGATCCAGCGTATGAAAATAATCCGCTTCCGGGATGCCCCTTCTGTCGTCGATCAAGTCGTGGCACGTCCGCTCTTTTTGAATCGCATCGAAAAGCAGCGCCGTTCGAATTGCGCCTTTTACGCTGCTGCCTGGTATATAAGCCCGCTGTTTCGCGTCGCGCATGAAGCAGTCGATATCCTTGAGCGTGTGTTCCGCATCCATCGCGTTCGAAGCATCCACTTCGTAAAGAATCGCAGGCTTGACCTGCGCGGCGTTCAGCCCGCATTCTTTGTATAAAAACGTATACAAATCGCCGCCCTGCCGCATGCAGTAGCCCTCGAACAGCTCCACCAAATCGTTTTGAATCAGCAGATCAAAAAACGCCTGCTCGTTGAGAAACGTCACGGTCTGCTTTCTGTTATTGAAGACGTATTCCTTGCGCGACAGTTTTTTCCCGCTGCCCACATACAAAAGTCCCTGTGTGGTCAGCGTCAATTCATATGCCTGCAAATGATCCCGCTCAATCAAAACGACACCCCCAGCATCATCGGTTTGGCATAGCGAACGACCGCGTGCCGCTCATTCTGCGCGACGGTATACAGTGCGCCCCGGAACGGCCTGCTCAGCATGGCTCCGGCGGCCATAAACATCTGCGTGCGCTTTCTGACCGGCGACTTGGCAAATGTGTCGGACTGCACATACCCCGCACGCCGCACAAGCTGATACTGCGCGCCCTCCAGCGCATCCTCCAGCTCGTCATCTGCGGGCAGGCTGGTCGTCAATAGCAGCTGATGTTTGGCGTCCCGTTTTTCCAGCGCGTCATGCAGCCACCTCGTCTGCGCGTCAAACGGCGCGCACAAATCGATTCGTTCTTCCACCGTAAACGAGCCATATCCCGAACTGATCTTGCCGCCGATGCCGCTCATGCCGAGCGCCGAAATCAGCCGATCCATCCGTTCCGCCTGCGCTTCCGTGCGAACGCCGACGATGATATACAGCCCGCAATCGGGATAAAATCTGAACGAGCCGACCTGATAGGGCGTCGCATCCGCGCCTTCCACAATCGACACCGACGTTCGCTCGGAAGCGATGCCGAATGCTTCGTCCTTCGGTTTATACAATGCGTCTCCGCGGATAGATTGTTCAAATCGACCCATATCCGAAACGGGAATCCACAAAAGGCGCTTCATCTTTTTGCGCAAATCGGCCGGAATTTCCCGCTTTTTTTCTGATACGGCGCACGGTTTGGGCAGATAAAACACATCCTCATGCGCAAGCTCCCGCCACGGCATGCTGTCACTGAGCAGCAGTTCATCCGCCTCGACCTGCTTCACAAGCGCCTGCACGCCGTCTTCTCCCCACAGCGAAAGCGCCGTATGGCAAAGCGCCGAAAACAGCGTATCCGCCCGAAAATGATCCGCCGCGGTATACAGCGACAGCGCGGATTCCGACTGCCCGAAATGCACCGCGCCGTCGAATTTCAGCTTATACAGGTAATAATCCATAATTTTCCACCTTGCCGAAGATCGCCTCAAGCCGCTCCGCCGGGAAATCCGATTCTACACAGGAGAATTCAAAGTGCTCAAGCCCCACGCGCCCGCTGCCGCGCGAACCGTGGCCGCCCAGATAATCCAGCTGAAGAAGCTGCATCGCATGCGCCAGCTGTTCCAAATCCGCCTCGACCTCGACCGGATTCATCACGTCATACACGATGCGCACACCGAATTTCACCCCCGCAACCACGCGCTCAATCTGCCGCGGGTTCGCGACGGAAGTATCGCGCCGGATGGCGTTTTCCGTCTTGATCTCCGTCAGGCCGATTTCACGGAACTGGTCGTCGTTGATGACGAAGCAATCCGAAAATTGCAGCCGGGAACGCCGGACAGGCTCCGCAGAACCAAACAGGCGCAGAATCACTTCGTCGTCCCCGTCGAATTCCGGCATGTTGTTGATATCCCGGCAAAGGCTGCGTGCCAGCATCGTGCGCAGCTTGCCCTTGAGGCTGCTGCCGGGCAGAATCGGTTTCTGCGTCATCGGATCGCGCACCACGGGGCTGTCCACCGCGCCGATTGCGGAAAACGCGCCGGAAGCGCCGATGTGCATGCCGGTCAGAACTTTCAACTCGCAACGGATCACAATTTTCCCGTACATCAGTTATCCCTGCCTCCCAAATAGCGGTGATACGCTACCAGCGCTTCCATGTAGTGTGCAAAACGGATCATTTCTTCCCGGCTGTCGCCGACGCTTTTCAGATATTCCAGCAGTTTGGCCTGCTCGACAAAATCCTTCACGTCGCGTTCGCGTCCCGCGTCATAAACCATGCGCACCCGCAGACGCATGAGCTTGAGTTTGCTTTCGGCAGAAAGTTTGGCTTCCATCCGCAGATTTTCAACATTATAAATATCGTTCACGAGCGTCAAAAAGCCGCGCATCTTGGTCGTCGTAATGCGGCTTCGGTTGGCAAACAGCGCGCGCATCACCCGTTCCGCCACATCCACATAATCTTCCGGAATCGGAAGCGGTTTAATTTCCGCGGACTGCGCGCTCTGAAACCGCTGCTGACCGCCGCCGTTCTGACCATAGCCGTGATTATAGCCGCCCTGTTGGCCATAGCCGCGGTTATTCGGAACGCGATTTTCGTATGCCATATCCTCAATCCGCCTTTCTGTTCATATAGACGTACAGATAAATCGCCGTGACGAGCTGCAAGCGATCCGTACCGCTACAAGCCCACGCGTACATCTGTTTGGAAAACTCGTTATACAGCGCATAGCTCCCGCTGCTTCGCTTCGGCTGAAGGCGCGCAAGCAGATACGCATACCGCGCCAGATTCAGCTTGTCGTTTTCCGCCTGCCGCAGAAGCTCGGTCATGCGGTACAAAAACGCCATGCCGCGCTCATCCTGCCCGGCAAAGAAGCGGCTGAGCATCGCGTATTTCTCCCCCATCACCCGCGCCGTAAACACCGGCCACGGGTAGGTATGCGCCTGATGCGCGTCAAACAGTGCAACCGCGTTTTTCCCCGGTTCGTTCTTGGCGCGCTGCTCAAGCTCCGCCGTCTCATCCGCCGCCAGCCGGATCGGATATTTCTCGCCATACAGCCCGATGCCGCCGCTGAGCGTCAGCGAACCGCCGTTAAACGCCGTAAACTGCTCGTCAATCCGCTGTGCCGCGCGAATCACGTGATTCCACGCACCGATCAGAAACACATCGTCGCCGCCGGAATAGACCACCGAAACCTCCAGCGGTTCGCCCTGCGTCAGCACCTCCCGCATATACCGCTTGAAGAACAGCGATAATTGCCGCGAGAGCGCCGCCGTGCGCGAAAGGGTCACAAAATGATATCTGTCCGCCGGATTCGCCGCGTTCGCTTTTTCAAAACCCGCAACAAACGCATGACCGAGGTTGTCCACATCCAGTCTGCAAACCGCCAGCCGTCGTATACCCGCCGAGCGCTGCGCCAGTTCGGCGTTTTGATTGGTGGCATAATAATCGCATAAATCCAGCCGCGCGCTGTACGCCATTCCCGTATACGCGCGGTTTTTGGTATAAACGCGCGCAGCGCCGCCCGCGCTCAGGTATCCGCGCGCCGCCCGTTCATCCATCAGGCTCAGGCCAAGACCTCCCGGAAGCGGCAGATCCGCCTTCTCCGCATCCCGCGATACGACATACGCCACGCGCGCCTCATCCTGAATTTTCAGGGACAACGCTTCAAACCGCGCACACCATGCGCATCGATCCTGCCGAAGCACATCCGTACTGCCGCAAACCTTGCATTCGCGGCCGTCCTGCCCCGCCCGTTCGCGGTTCAATCGGCGAATCTGTTCCGCTCGATATCGGCTGAGCTTATGACGGCTGACCGCCTCGGAAACGCGGCTGAAAACGGCCTTGTACGGCGCTTCCTCAGCCGGCGTGTTGGTCAGGTCGTTCGCCGAGCATGCGCTCCACCCATGCGCCACAAAGAGCGCCGTTCCGAATTGATCGATCAGCCAATCGTTTGTCCTGTCGTTCACGGCCTGCACCGCCGAAAGCGCTTTTTGCGTATGGGGCAAAAGCAGATAGCAGTGGCCGCCGCCGCTGTAAATCAGGTTTACGCGGCTGAGTCCACACGCTTGCAGCACCTCGTCCGCGTAATGCTCCATCAGCATTTCAAGGAAAAACGAGCGGCTGCGAAGCGACTTCTGCGCGCCCTGCGTCGCAACGGTGTAAATGAATTTCTGAATGCCGGAAAGATCCGCCGTGTAAAGCACAAACGCCTGTTCGTCGCGGAACGCCTTTTCGTTTTGAAACACGCGCGTCCGGATATCCGCCGCGCCCTGATCCAGCAGATATTCGCTGATGCACGCGCCGACGGCCGCCGTGATTTTCAAATGATCATAAAGCGAAATATCCGGACTTTCGCCTGTGTATGTGCTCGACGGCACATTGGCCGTGCAGCTTTCCAGCAGCGCAAGCAACGAATCCAGCCACGCTTCGGAAAGCTCAATACCCCGCAACCCCTGACTGAAAATCGCCAGCAATGCCTGATACTGCGCTGCCGTAACCGGCGGCTGTCTGCCCGGCAGATGCAGCTTTCCGTCATGCGCACAGGGTTCCAGCGCCAAGCCCGGATGTTCGCCATTCAGGTGCGTAAAGACCGAATTAAGCGGCAATGTGCGGTCAAACCGCGTACTCTCTCCCTCGATCTCCCGCCTGTCCGCCGCGGCCGCCACGTTATCCGCCACGCAGACGATATAGGCCGTGCTGTTTTCCGCCGCATTCGCCCGGCGCAGGGCCGGAGCATGGTGCCAGCGCACGCCGTCGAGCACATCCTGCCACGCCGCATCCTTCAGCCGTTCTTTCAGATACGCATAGCCCGCGGAAGCATGATCCCGGTTTTCGCCCGCGCGGTAAACCATTTTGCCGACGTCATGAAGCAACCCGCTGAATACCGTCTTCAATGTCTGTTCATTCAAATGACCGCCTCCCGAAATGGAGTTCATGGCAAAACTCAACATGTTTTTTGATTTTTATTTGTCGTTCCCGTGATATATCAAAGTTTAGCACATTTCTCCTTTCTTGTATAGTCCCTTCGGATTGAACTTGTCGTTCAAAATTGGAAAAAAATGAAGATTTTATGGTTTTCACGCCACGCGTTTCAATCCCCTCACGGGGATAAATTTCAACTTGCATCTCCTGCACCGTACCCGACGTTTTCGTCAAGTTTCCGTCCCCTCACGGGGATAAATTTCAACCCGTCGGCCAGACGGGGTGTACAAGCTACAACGGGTTTCCGTCCCCTCACGGGGTTAAATTTCAACGATACTATCTGACTGGCAAGGTCGAGCCAGTCCACCCGTTTCCGTCCCCTCTCGGGGATAAATTTCAACTTAACAACTACGAGAGCAGACAACGCAACCCCGGGTTTCCGTCCCCTCTCGGGGATAAATTTCAACAATCTTCGGCTGGCACGTTGACGCCGTATATATAGTTTCCGTCCCCTCACAAGGATAAATTTCAACGCTCCTATCTCCATGACCGCGCGGTGCGCTACATCGTTTCCGTCCCCTCACGGGGATAAATTTCAATATGGTCAGCGCCAGCCGTTTCCCTATGATGACATGTTTCCGTCCCCTCACGGGGATAAAATTCAACGTGAGGACGGATACAAGTATTACGAAACCTCCGCGCGTTTCCGTCCCCTCACGGGGATAAATTTCAACCTCAGTCCTCATCTTATTTCTGGAAAGAAAAGAGTTTCCGTCCCCTCACGGGGATAAATTTCAACGCTCGTTTGGGGCGAGCCGAAAGGTCGCGGCTACTGCGTTTCCGTCCCCTCACGGGGATAGATTTCAACTGAATGGTTTAGGGGTGAATGTTGGAAATGATTGTTTCCGTCCCCTCTCGGGGATAAATTTCAACTCATCGACGGCCTGCAACAGACAAAGCACGACAAGTTTCCGTCCCCTCACGGGGATAAATTTCAACCCGATGACTGTTGATGAGATCGGCGGCATGCGCTGGGTGTTTCCGTCCCCTCACGGGGATAAATTTCAACTTGATTGTTCTGGCGCGTTCGTGTATGCCTATAAGTTTCCATCCCCTCACGGGGATAAATTTCAACCCGTCGGCAAGACGGGGTATACAAGCTACAACGGGTTTCCGTCCCCTCACGGGGATAAATTTCAACGCTAAACTTACGTTCTTTGATTTCATTTTCTTATCCAGTATATCACATCCGCTCTTTTTTGCATAGCAAAGCCAACCTGTTTTACCGCTCATTTTTTGTTTCAATGCGGAAAAGCGGCCAAAAACCCGGTGCGAACCCGATTTTTTCGTCTGTTTCACGCCCCTGTTTTGGGCCGCTTCGCACTTACAGTCTTTGCGAAATATAGTCTCCGCATCGATCATAAACGGTGAACAGCGCCTTGTCGCAGACCTCCGGATACGCCTTTTCCAGCATGCCGCCGAAAATCCGAACCAGTTCGGCCGCGCCGTATGCCTTTTGATTGCCATCCACACACGCGCGTTTGATGTCTTCATCCGTTACCGCGTGCAGCTGATGCGCCGCCTGATTGCGCTGCATGCTGTTCAAACTCTCGCAGGCCTCCAGCGTGCAGAGCACATGTTCCGGCAGTCGGCCCAGAACGCGAAGCAGCCGCACGCCGACAAACAGGCTCAATTCGCTGTCCGTTACATACACTGCACATCGGCGATCCAATTCGTCCGCCGCGGCCGGCAATTTCCGCCGCAGAACATCCGCGCGAAATTTAATCCGCCCGTTCGTCCAGCGCTCAATCACATCCTCCGCACCTTCCGGCAGACTCATTTCTATCTGCCGCGCCATCAGATGCGTCAAAAACGGATTGAGCCGCAGCACGAATTCCGAATAGCGCCCCGTGAGCTGCAAATTGCGCAGAAGCAGATAATATTCGCTCAGTTCGCGATATTCCTCTCCCGCGGCCCGTTTTGCCGGATAGAGCTTAAACGGCAGGCTCAGTGTGCGCGCCAGTTTATAGGCTTCCTCCGTCTGCAAATCGTTTCTAGCCGCCAGATGGCGAATCAGCGGCAGAATATCCGGCGGAAGCTGATCCCCGATGGCTTCCAGCGCGCGATAATCCCGCCGCGCTAACAGACTGCCAATCTGGGCGCGCGCCCTGTCGCGCTGAATGGCAAAGAGCCTGGGTTCTGAGCAGCGGTTCGGCGCATCCAGCGCCTCATCCTCGTTCAGCTCCAGTTCCAGCTGCACGTCATAACCATCCTCGTTGGTTCGCCCGCTCTTTCCGGATTTGCCGGAGGGATTCGCCACCTGTATGCCCCGGATATCACCGTGACGGCTGCTCACGGCCAGCTGAGCAAGCACCGTTTTCATCTGCGGCGTGCCTGAACTGAGGTTGATCAGCACCCTGCTGTCCGGGTTCTCGCGAATCATTTTTTCAAAGAAAGCAAACAGCGGATCGGCCACCGCATCCATATCCGCAACATTGAGAAGTCCGCTGTATTCATATACCGCTTCCACCGTATCATCCGCCCACTTCTCGTTGACAAAACAAAACGTTTTCTCCAAGCGACGATCCGCTTTTTCAAAGTCCTCCATCTCTTTGGACAGGAAGATGTATACCTTTTCCGGTCTGTAATGCCGCATGATATGCAGCATGCTGCCGTCGCGCATCTCGCGCACGGGATCTGACGTGCCCACACAGGTGAAAAGAACGCGCTCTGCCATCGCAAATGCCTCCTTCGCATGACTTCACTCATATAAAGGATTCATTCGCTGCTGCTTCGCTGTTTCCCTGCATCGTTTATACCGCTTTCCGCTTTCTTTGACCCGCGTAACCGGAACCACGCCGTTCCAGCTTCCGCGCTTCGCCCGGTGAACCGCCGATCGCTGTTTTTTGCTCATCTTGTCAAGCGGCACCGAAAACGGTACTGTCAAGTATTATGCGCAAATTCGTTTACAAGTCTGGCAGAACTTCGTCTGCACAGGGCATAGGAACCTGCCCTTGATTGCCCAATAGCAGAAGGCAGAGTGAGCGTCAAGGGCGGCGAAGCGGCTTGCGAAGCCCTTGCATGACATCACAGCAGCTGCCTGCAGCGGCGGTTTGCTAGCAACCGCGAACTGTATGCCCTGCACATCCGAATTAGTCTTTTCAAAGTCGGACCCCCGGCTTGCTCAATATCATAATCCATTAAGCTTATATGCACAGGGAAGAAAATGCCGGGACAGCATCTCATCAGGAATCGATAATCACAGGGTACAGCTCTTGCAGATTCTTCCGTCCAGAGTAAGATGCCGTTTTATATATGCTTTTCCGTTTTTAGCATGGTCTGTTACTGATATTCAGCCTATAATGAGATCAGAAACAACCCGTCAAAGGAGGATGTACTATGTCAAATCAGGTTGCCGTTGTCACCGGCGCAACCCGCGGAATCGGCCGCGCCATCGCATTGGAACTGGCGAGCAGAGGCTATGATCTCGTCATCAACTATCGCACTCAGGAACAAGAAGCGCTTGAGCTTTGCCAGCTGATTGAGAAAAAAGGCGTGCGTGCACTGCCCGTATACGCCGACATCGGGCGGCTGGAGGATATCAGCGCGATGTTTGAGCAGATCGACAAGGTCTACTCGCAGATTCACCTGCTGGTGAACAACGCAGGCATTAGCGATGAGGTCTACTTCTTGGATGCAACGCCCGAACAGTTTGAGCGCATGACGTGCGTGGATTGGCGCGGCGTATACTTTTGCTCCCAGTACGCTGCAAAACGCATGATTGCAAAGAACATCAAGGGGCTGATTATCAATGTCTCGTCCAATCAGGCCGAGGCCAATTGGCCGCGCTCGACGATCTATGGCCCTACGAAGGCAGCCGTCTCGAAATTCACGAAGAACGCTGCGATGGAGCTCTCCCTCCACGGCATCCGCATGGTCGCCATTGCGCCGGGTTACACGGACATCGGCTGGCCGGCAGACAGCCACTTGCGCGAGGCGCGCGATCGACTGCCGCTCAAGCGCTTCGCTCAACCGGAGGAAATCGCCAAGGGTGTGGCATTCCTCGCCTCGCCAGATGCCACCTACATGACCGGATGCACACTGACGATGGATGGCGGCGCAACGCTGCCTGTCGTAGCAGCGAACGATTTCATCTGATTCATCAGACCCCGCTCTTCCGACGGTAATCACTGGGCGAAAGGCGGTAGTATTCCTTGAAGTCGCGGCTTAGGTGGAAGGCACTGGAAAATCCGGTGTGCTCAGCAATGGCATGCAAGGGCAGTGTGGTATTGACCAGCAGCTGCTGCGCTGTCTCCAGGCGGATCTGTGTAATGCGCTGCTTGGGTGCGCAGCCCAGCTCACGATGGAAGACATTGCGCAGCGTGCGCTCGCTCAACCCAAGCTCCACGCAAAGATCGGCAACATTCACGCTTTGCAAATGCTCGCGAATGTATCGGTCTGCCTGCCTTATCTGTGAGGACGCTGGGGAGACTCCGTGCTCCCTCTGATCCCCCAGAATCATCAGTGCGCTGAGCAGCAGATTCTGCGCGATATCCCACCGCCCCTGCCGGGCATACAGCAGGCAACGGCGGAACAGGCGCTGCGTAAAGGAATCCGGCGCGAGATCAAGTACCTCATCGCAGGGCAGCAGCGTGTAGGGTGTGCATAGTTCGAACCACCAGAAGTGCCATGTGGCGCCAGGACATCCGTAGGAGAAGCTTTCATGCGGCTGCATCAGCAGCATCTGTCCCTGACGTACCCGGAACGGACGCCCGTCATACTGAATAGCTCCCTCTCCTTCCGTGGTGAGGACAATGTACATCTTCCCCGGGGTGACCGTCTTGCGCGGCGTCTGATATGTAGCGTCCCCCCAGATCTGGTAAATCGTATCCAGACCGTACGGCGCACCAGAAGCGCCACTTTCACCCACACAGAAGTCAAATAACATTCGCATTACCCCAATCCTGCCTCTATTATCATTTGTAGAATAGCACAGCGACAGGACAAACGTCAAGTGAGGAGGCTTTTCCATGCTTAAGGCACAAAGGCTGCCTGTTCCGCCGCTCACCCTCGGTGAAGGACCGATGTGGCATTCCGGGCGAAACGCACTCTTCTTCGTTGATATCGAAGGCAGAAGGCTCAGGGGATACAGGGAAGGAACCGGACTACTGCTTGAGCTGGAAACTACCGACCGCATCGGATTTGTCGTTCCCCATGGTGCACATCTGCTCGCTGGAGTCGGCACAACGCTATGCACAGTCGATGTCGATGCAGGACGGATCACCCCGGTATTCGATTTGCCGCACAACGTCGGCGTGCGGGTCAATGATGCAAAATGCGACCCGAATGGACGGCTGTTTGTTGGATTAATGGCGTTTGACCGAAGCCGCAAGGATGTCGCGGATTGCGGCGCGCTGCTTGTCGTCGATTCACATGGCGTGATGCAAACGCTCGCGCCGATGAATATACCCAATGGAATGGCATGGGCCGGTAGGAACACCTTCTATCACACAGACACGGCGACCGGCTGCATCGACCGCTATCACCGCCTGCCAGACGGAACCATTGCCAACCGGCACCAAGCGATTGATATCGGTGAAGGTGCGCCGGATGGCTTCTGTATCGACGATGCGGGTATGCTCTGGGTCGCCCTGTGGGGTGCAGGATGCGTGCAACGCTTTGACCCGAATACCGGGCGTATGCTCGAGGAGCGTATTGCCCTGCCCGAGAAAAATGTCTCCTGCTGCTGTTTCGGCGGCGAGGACATGCACACGCTTTACATCACTACTGCGTCATCCTGCGGAGAGACCGGTGGGCTGTACGCTTGCCGCGTTCCTGTCAGTGGGCATGCACCCTACAGCTGGCAGGGTGCACTGCCGCACGACATGATTTGAAAGGAGGCATCCGTCATGAAGAAAACGTACAATTCCCTGCTTCAGGGAGAGAGCGGCGCCCTCAAGCGCGCGCTGTATAAGTCGATGGGCTTTGACGATGAAGCGCTCTCACGGCCGCTGATTGCTGTGGTCAATTCCCACACGACGGCGACGCCGGGTCATGCGAACCTTGATGAGCTTTCCCGGCAGGTACATATGGGCATCGAGGCAGCCGGCGGAACGGCGATGGAGTTTGGTACAATCGCGCCATGCGACGGCATCGCTGAAGGGCACGAAGGAATGCGCTATATCCTGCCGGCACGGGATCTGATTGCCTCATCCATCGAGTGCATGGTGCGCGCGCACCGATTTGACGGCATGGTGCTGCTAGGGTCATGCGACAAGATCGTGCCGGGCATGCTGATGGCAGCGGCGCGGCTTGACATTCCTGCACTGCTAGTCAACGGCGGCCCGATGCTTCCGGCGACGTACAAGGGCAAGCACTACGATGGCAACATCGTCACAGAATCGCTCGGCTGGAAGCAGCGCGGGGAGATCGATGAAGCGCAGTTCGCCGCCATCGAGAATCTGGCCGAGCCGTGCGTAGGCTCCTGTGCGATGCTGGGCACAGCCAACACAATGGGCTGCATGGCCGAAGCCCTTGGCCTGATGCTGCCCGGCACGGCGACAATCCCGGCAGTCATGGCCCGCCGCCTGCGCGCCGCACGTCAGAGCGGTCGGCGCATTGTGGAAATGGTCAAAGCCGGGCTTACTGCACGCTGCATTCTTACGCATGACGCCGTTGAGAATGCGATGATGCTGCTTATGGCGATGGGTGGTTCCACCAACGCCATCATGCACCTGCAGGCGATCCATCGAGAGGCCGGGCTGGGAGAGCTGCCGCTGCCCGCTTTTGACGAGATGAGTCGGCATGTGCCGCAGGTTGCCTCAGTCTACCCCGCTTCGCCCTACGATATGGCAGACTTTGACGAGGCAGGCGGCGTCCCCGCCATTCTGCGCGAGCTGCGGCCTTTGCTGCACACAGACTGCCTGACCGGCACGGGTGAATCGTGGGCGGATCTGCTCGCGCATATGCCGGAAAGCCCACGGCGTGAGGTCATACGCCCTTTGGAAGAGCCATTCGCGGAGACGGGCGGTGTCGCCGTGCTCACGGGCAATCTTGCGCCGCTGGGCGCCGTGGTGAAGCCGGCCGCCGTGCCAGCGCATCTGTACCACTTTGAAGGAGCGGCACGCGTGTTTCAGAGCGAGCAGGAGGCCTGTGAGGCCATTCTTTCCGGGCAGATCGCAGCGGGCACAGCACTCGTACTCCGCTACGAGGGACCCAAGGGCGGTCCTGGCATGCCGGAGATGTACCGGCCGATGAAGTGTCTGGAGGGCATGGGTCGTGCGGGGGACTGCTGCATCGTCACGGACGGTCGATTTTCTGGCTCCAACCGAGGACTGTTTGTCGGGCATATTTCCCCCGAAGCCTATGAGGGCGGCACATTGGCGCTCGTCGAGGATGGCGATCGCATCCGCATCGACATAACCGCCCGCGAGGTTACACTGCTGGTTGACGAGCAAACCCTGAGTGACCGCTCCGCACGCTTTACAAGACCTGAAAAGGCTGTCGCGGACGGCTATCTCTCCACTTATCGAAAGAACAGCCTCTCTGCTGCGCAGGGCGCCGTGGTCAGGTGATGAACAGGAGGATGACAACATGGCAATTTGGCACAACGAAAGTGAAATGCTGCATGTGATGAAGACGGAGCTGTATTCCTCCGTCATCGGCGATATACTGGATCAGATGGGCTATGAGCACCAGTTCCTGCCCAGCAGGATTCAGCCGCTCCGCGAACACATGGTCGTAGCGGGTCGGGCGATGACGGTACTTGAGGCCGACGTCTGCGCCGGGGATGGCGGAAGAAACCCTGTACTCCAGCGCAACTTCGGTCTGATGCTCGAGGCGCTCGATGATCTCAAGAAAGATGAAATCTACATCTGTAGTGGGGCATCGCCCTCCTATGCACTGGTCGGCGAGTTGATGTGTACGCGCATGCAGATACTGGGTGCGGCAGGCTGTGTGGTCAACGGCTTCCACCGCGATACGCGTGGCATTCTGGATCTGGATTTCCCGTGCTTCTCCTATGGCCGCTACGCACAGGATCAAGCGCCGCGCGGCAAGGTACTGGATTACCGTGTGCCCATTGAGATGGATGGCGTACGCATCCTTCCGGGCGATCTCATTTTTGGTGGCCTGGACGGTGTGCTGGTGATTCCCCGCAAGGTCGAACAGGAAGTGCTTGAGCGCGCTTACGAGAAGGCGACCGGCGAGAAAACGGTTGCTCAGGCAATCCGCGGCGGCATGAGCGCAGTCGAGTCGTTCCGTGTACACGGGATCATGTGATGTGAATCGGCAGATAAGTGCTTCGGATGAAAATGTTATGAACCACACAGAGCGATCTTCGATATCATGGGGTCATTGAATCCTTACTGCCGGCAGCCCCTTTCCGAGTGACCCGGCTCATCGACAAAGCCCATGTTTTGTAAGTAAAACATGGGCTTTCAGTATGCGGCAAATCCGGAAGATGAAACAGGGGGAGCTGCAAGGAAACGTCCATGCAGCTCCCCCTTTGTAAAGAGGTGGTTTCCCCCTCGCGGGAGACGGATCAGAGAAGCCCCTTGTGCAGAATCACGCCCTGATGCGAGCAGTCAATCGCCAGCGCCGCGTCATAGCAGGCTGCGGCGCGCGCCTTGTTGCCCAGGCCATAGCTGCCCAGCGCGATCAGATACTCGCAGTGCGCGCGGTTGCGCAAGGTGAGATCCTCGTCAAAGAGTTGGAGTTCAGGCAGAGAGACCGCGAAATAGTCGATCTTCACCTGATCGTAGTAGTGCTTCTCTCCGTAGGCAATCAGCTTGTGGAAGCGGGCGCTGGCGTGCTCCCTGTCGCCCAGCGCGAGGGCGGCCAGTCCCTCGTAGAGGATCAGCTCCGCCGGCTGATCGTTGTAGTACATGGCGCTGGCCGGCTCCTCGTTGCCCGCCGCAGCGCGGGTCAGGTGACGGACGGCAGCTTCCTCGTTGCCCAGCGCGCGCTCGCACAGACCGAGATAGTAGTGAATGTTGTTGTCCTTCGCGCCCTCGAGCTTGCCCTCGCCCAGGTTATGCGGGAAGACCAGCGCGCGCTCGAGAAGCGCCTTGGCCTGGGCGGCGTCCCCGCTCTCCAGCGCGCGGCGCGCAAGCTGGGTCAGCGCCACGGCATACTGCGTGGTCACCTTGCCTTCGCCGCCCTCCCACGGGTGGAACTTGCGGGTCGTGATGATGGCCAGCGCCTCCTCGTAGCGGCCCAGATCATTGAGCAGCGTGCAGTATTCCACGGTCAGGTCATCGCGCAGGAACACAACCTCCCGATGGCTGTCGAGGAAGGCGAAGCGCTCCGCGATGGGCATGTGCAGCTTGCGGTAGAGCTGGTCGAGCTCCAGCAGCACGCGCGCGTCGGCGGGATCGAGCGCATAGGCGCGCTCCATGTATTTGCGAGCCTTGATCGCGTCCCCCTGCTTGTTGTAGGCCGCCAGGGACAGGTTGCGCCAGACTGTCGGGAAGGCGGGATCGAGCGTCGCACTGCGCTCCCACATTGCCGCAGCCTTGTCATACTGGCGCTTGTCGTACCACAGGCAGCCGAGGTAGTACGGTGCTCTCGCGTCGTCAGGATTGTGCGTAATCGCATACTCGAGCGCAAGGATATCCTCCAGCTTGTTGGGGAAGCAGTACAGGCTGTCGCGCTGCGCGGCGTCTGCGAGCGCATTGGCTTCCAGCGCCTCGTCGTAGCGGGCAGCGTAGAGCGCCTTATAATAGGCCAGCATTGGGCTGCCGGATTTGCACAGTTCAAGCACGGCGACGGCCTTTTTGTAGAAGCCGGCTTCGGCATAGTCGATAGCGCACTCGATGAAGCTACTGGTACGGCTGCTCATGAGCGACAGCGCGCCCTGCACATCGCCTGATTCAATGCGAGACACATAGTCGAACGCATCGAGCTGCAGGTTCTGAGCATACCAAGAAGCGGCCTCGTCTCTGCGACCCAGCTCGACAAGAATCATGCCGCGCAGTGCACGAGCCTTAAGGTTGTGGCCGTTCTTTACCAAGCTGCGGTCGATGTGCTCCAGCGCAAGGCGATACTCTTCACGGCGGCAGTCGATCGCGGCGAGATAGTAGAAGCCGGCCTCCTGCTCGGCCGCCGTCCAGGTGGCCTTGTAGAAGGCGTCGTAAGCCTCGTCATTCCGACCTTGGTACAGCAGCGCCAGGCCGAGATTGAGGTAAGCCTCGCTGTCATACGGATTGGGGTTACGCTCGGTCATGCGCGCAATCGCCGTGCGGAAGTGCGCCTCCGCTTCGACAAACAGGCCGCGGCGCAGCAGCAGCGTGCCGTAGGCGTTGTTAACGCGGATGTCGCCGGGATCACGCTTGAGGGCTTCAAGGTAGTACGGGTCGGGCAGGTACGTCGCGTGGCGGTACTGCTCGATGTGCAGACCCGTGAGGTACAACTCCTCGTTGGTGAGGATCTCCTCCGGCTGCTTTGCGGCAGGCGCGGGATCGGGAATCTGCTCAATTTTCCTGGGCTGAGGCGCATAGTCAAGCAGCCTGCGTCCCTTCGCATCGTACACGGCGAGAACGAGCGCCGTCTCCGGCACGTCCACAGGCACGTTGTCCTTGAGCACATTCACCGGGCTGAGGGTCAGTGTTCGGTCATAGACAGCCTTTCCGCCGGCGGTGAGCACCACGCGGGCATCCCGGTACACGCCCGTGGCATAGATGGTGATGTCCGCTTTCCCCTCGGCGCACTCCAGATTGAGCACGACCTCGGTGCTGGCGTTCTTGACGCAGCCCGCTGCCTTGTAGGGCATGAAATACTGGGTGAAGGTCTTCTCCTCAAACGGCTTGAGCCATGTGAAGTCCGGCTGATTGTCGCAGAACATGCCGGTCATCAGCTCGATGTACGGGCCGTTTTCATCCGTCAGGTTGCGGTCCCATGCCTGGCCGAAATCGCCGCAGCCCCAGGTCCACTGCTTCTTGCCCGGGGAGACGTGATGGTCCGCGATGTGCAGGATGCCCGCCTCTGCGCCGTAATCGTAGCCGCCCACGAAGTTGTAGTCGCTGTGCGCGCACATGTAGGAGGTCGGCACCGGGATGTTCTTGTAGCGGGAGATATCCACGCCCGCGCCGTAGTCGTGCTTATAGTACACTCCCGTGGCAATCGGGAAGTTCGACACGTCGCGCTTACCGTGATCAAACACCGCGCAGACATCCGGCGGGAATACGGACTGCGTGTTGTCGTTGACGGGGACGGCGGGGTTCGCCCACCACAGGAAGGTCTGCGGGAGGTTGGTGCGGTTGTAGAGCTGACCCTTGATCTCGATGTATGCCCTGTCCGGATAGACGGTGAAGGTCATCTTGCCCTTCGTGCCGTACATCTGGTCGACCTCGGAGAGCTCGACAGACTTGCTGCCGTCGGCGTTCTCGGTGACGCGCCAGTCGGTCGGGCCATAGGTGGTCGGGCGGTGGTGCTGCGGCCAGTTGAACTCGATGCCACCGGAAATCCACGGGCCGACGAGACCCACCAGCGCCGGCTTGATGACCTCGTTGTAGTAGACGAAATCATAGCCGTTGGTCTTGTCATAGGCGCGCTGGATGCGACCGCCCAGCTCGGGCAGCACCATCACGCGGATGTAGTCATTCTCCAGCCATACCGCGGTATACGGCTGATCAACCTTCTCGTCGAGGATCTTGTCGACGACGGGCAGCGGATACACCTTGCCGCTGGAGCCCTGATAGACGCGCTTTTCGAGGAACATGGGGTTCTTGTCCGCCTTGCCGATGCCATAGGTGGGCAGCATGATCTGCTCGACCCAGATTTCCGCATGGCCCTGAATGTGTTCCATAGCTCAATCCTCCTGCCTGTGCTTGTGATCGTCTGTGTCTGCGCCCATTATACAGAGGCGGGAGCGCGGGCACAATCGTTTGTGTTGCTCAGTTGTTTGTCATTCTTGCGGTCTCTGCACCGTCATTCCGGCACTGTATCAAATTGATAAATCATCGTCCGCCGCAAAACCTCCCCCGGCCGCAGCGGCGCGGTTTCCGGGGCGAAGGAGCTTTCCGGGTGATCCTGCGCCTCCAGCGCAAGCGCGCTGTTCGGGGGACTCAGGAAGCCGCCGGCGTAAGCTGTCAGGCAAGGCGCGTCAGTGTAGATCCGCAGCCGTCTGCCGGAGGCGGAATGCACGAGCGTTGCCGCGGGCTGTCCCGCCCCAGGTGCGAGGACGTAGCAGTGGTTCAGCCCTCTCGCGAGAGCGAGCTGAGTATCCTCCCGCGCGTCACCGATGTACCGTTCCCGCGTAAAATCGAGCGCCGCCGACAGGGTTTCGTCGCACCCGCTGGTCAGGAACGCCGTGTCACACAGGTAAACCGCCCGTGCCGGGATGCACAGCAGATGGTCCCCGATGCTACGCGACAGATCCCCACTCAAATTGAAATACGGATGATGCGAGAGGTTCACGCGCGTAAGCCTGTCCGTTTCGGCTGTGAGCGTCAGGACGAGTCGCCGGTTCTCGTATAGACGATAGACCGCCGTAAAGCGCCGGTTTCCGGGAAAGCCATCCTCCCCGTCCGCTGCCTCTGCAGAGAATGCAATCTCCTGCCAGCCCGAGCCCTCGCCAAGACCTTCACACGTCCATAGCCTATGGGAGAGCGTGTGCACTCCGCCATGGAGTTGGTTGCTTCCTTCATTACAAGCAAGCTGCACCGTCTCTTCCCCCACGCGCAGAAGCCCGCCGGGAATGCGCCCGGCATATGGTGCGAGCACTGCTCCGGCAAATGTAGGATCGTCCGGGGAACGGGGCGGGAGCACAACGTTTGCAGGCGCGCCCTCCCTGTCGGCAACATGCACCTGAGCGAGCGAAGCACCTGCATCAAGCAGTACAACTTCCATGCCGGAGGGACAAAAAAGCCGGTATTCTCTGGTTTTCTGCATGCCGAACCCTCCTTGCGCCCGCAGATGGATAAACCTTATGACAATATGAGCATAGCAAAATTCACACAAGTTGCAATCGTTTTTCGCCAAATGCGCAAGAAATCCAAACAAGACAGCAACTCAGCCAAAATATTCTTTCGCAATTTATGCTAAACTATATCCAGCTCAAAAAAGACTGAAGATAATCGTCGAGTTCTACAGAAAGTGTCGCTTGGGCAATCTGATGTGGCTGTGCCGCATCAAGAAACTATGCCCATTACCCAGGCATCTGACTGTGTGCGTTTCGTCCTCGGCATGCGTCCTTTTGTTGTTTCCGTTTTTTGTATGTTCTTCCGTTTTGTGCATGGCAAAAATGTACAAAAGACCTTATAATGAATCTAAAGATAGGACGAGAACCTGCTCTGTTTTGCAGCAGATTGAACAAACTGGATATACAGGAGGTGTGATCGTTTGGGCAATACACTGGAATTCCGCAACATCACGAAGTACTTTCCCGGCGTCAAAGCGCTGGACAATGTGAGCTTCATCGCAAACAGCGGCGAGGTACTGGCCTTCTTGGGCGAAAACGGTGCAGGCAAGTCTACGCTGCTCAAAACGCTCAACGGAGACTACCAGCCAACGTCAGGGCAGTACCTGATCAACGGTGAGGAGGTGCACTTCCGCAATCCGCACGAGGCGATCGAGGCGGGCGTGAGCATCATCTATCAGGAGCGCCAGCTGCTCATGGAGCTTTCCGTCGCGGAGAACATCTATCTGGGGCGCATGCCCGCCAATTTCATGGGGGTCATCGACACCCGTCAGGCGAACCGCATGGCGCAGAAGATCATCGACGAGTTCGGTATCCCGATCAAAGCGACCGACAAGGTCAAGGATCTGAGCGTCGCCTACCAGCAGCTAGTGGAGATTATGAAGGCGTGCAGCCGCGAGAACCTGCGCGTCATCTGCTTTGACGAGCCGTCCGCCAGCCTGAGCGATTCGGAGATCGAGGCGCTGTTCGCCATCATCCGCAAGCTCAAGGCCGAGGGCAAGATCATCATCTATGTCACCCACCGCATGAGCGAGATTTTCGAGATCACCGACAAGGTGGCCATCTTCAAGGATGGGCGCTATGTGGACACCGTCGAGACCGACAAGGTCGATGAGGCGCAGCTCATCCGCATGATGGTCGGCCGCGATCTGGGCGATATCTACAGCTCCCTGGATCGCGACAAGCAGATCGGCGCCGTGCTGCTCGACGTGCGCGGCATTTCTTCGGACTATGTGGAGAATGTCTCCTTCAAGCTGCACGCAGGCGAGGTGCTGGGCTTCTCCGGCCTGGTCGGCGCGGGGCGCACGGAGACGATGCGCGCCATCATCGGTGCGGACAGGCAGACCGGTGGTGAAGTCTACCTGGCGGGCGAGAAGATTATCTGCCACAGTCCGCATGACGCGATGCGCCACGGTATTGTGTTGGTGCCCGAGGATCGCAAGATGCAGGGCATTCTGGCCAACATGGACGTGAAGAACAACATCAACATCTCCCTGCTCGACCAACATGCCAACCGCTTCGGCGTCATCGACACGAAGGCCGAGGACGAAGCTGCGCGCAAGGGCATCGAGGATTTCCGCATCCGCACGCCCAATGCAGAAAAGAAGATCGTCGAACTCTCCGGCGGCAACCAGCAGAAGTGCATCGTCGCGCGCTGGATGAGCACTAACCCGCGCGTGCTGATTCTCGATGAGCCAACAAAGGGTATCGACGTTGGCGCGAAGTCCGAGTTCTATCAGATGATCTGTCAGTTTGCCAAGCAGGGGCTTGGCGTCATCCTCGTCTCCTCCGAGCTGCCAGAGGTCATCGGTCTGAGCGACCGCATCATCGTTATGCGCGGGCGCAGGATTGTGGGCGAGGTCATGCGCGAGGATGCAACGGAGGATCGCCTGCTCGCCTTTGGCATGACAGAAAACTGAGTACACAGTCAGGAGGAATCCGCAAATGAAGGAACGGCTCAAAAAAGCATTCGGCGGTGACAGGCTGATCCTGCTTGTCGCGACCGTTGTGGTCTTCGCTCTGTTCACGGCGCTAAACAAGAACTTCCTCACGTGGAGAAACATTGTCAACATTCTGGTCGCCTCCTCACTGGTCGGCATGGTCGCCATCGGCCACACCTACCTGATCATCGCGGGGCAGAACGATCTGTCGCCCGGCTCTGTGGCAGCCTTCTCTGGCGTGCTGGCAGCGTTGCTGGTTAGTAGCGGCGTCAATCTTTGGCTCGCTTTCCTCATCACCATCATCGCGGGTGCGCTCATCGGCGTGTTCAATGCGTTCATGGTCAACAAGATCAAGCTTGAGGCGTTCATCGCCACGTTAGTCACGCAGAGCATCATTCGCGGCTTTGCCTACATCCTGTGCGACGGCAAGCCCGTAGCCATCAGCAACGCGACGTTCATCAGTCTGGGCAAGACCCGCTTCCTCGACATTCCGCTGGCCGTGTGGATCATGCTGGTGTGCATCATCGTCTTCGGCTTCATCCTGGCCAAGACGCGCTTTGGCCGCAGCATCTACGCCATCGGCGGCAACAAGGATGCAGCCCGTCTGGCGGGCCTCAATCCCCAGCGCATCATCACCGTCACCTTCATCATGATGGGCATCCTGTGCGCCATCGGCGGCATCATTTTCGCCGCCCGCATGAACAGCGGCCAGCCTGCCGCCAACGTCAACCTCGAATTCGACGCGATCACCGCGGTTATCCTCGGCGGCGTCTCCTTCTCCGGCGGCGTAGGCACGATGGGCGGCACGATCATCGGCGTGTTCCTGATTCAGGCGTTCAACACGGGCTTGACCATGGTCAATGTCCCGTCGTTCTGGCAGTACGTTGCTAAGGGTGCGCTGCTGCTCTTCGCCCTGACCAGCGACTTCATCCGCAAGCGCAACCGTGAGAAGCAGTTGCTGGAGGCCAGCAAGAAGAACGGCTGACCCCCTTCTACCCATGGAAATATGCTGCATGAGACGCAGCATATCAATAAAATGTTAGGAGGAACCCAACATGAAAAAGACTCTGGCTATCGTCTTGGCAATGGCTCTGGCGCTGTGCGCGTTGACCGCCGTTGCGGAGAGCAAGGGCATGATCTACGGCATCTACAAAGCCGGCGATCAGACCTGGTTCATCGATGAGGGCGCTGCTGCCGAGGCTGCCGCCAAGGCCGCCGGCTACGACTTCACCTACGTCGACGCGAAGATGAGCCCCGAGGAGTATCTGCGCGCCATCGACAACGCCATCGCCAACAATGCGGCGGGCGTGGTCACCTGCATCCCGGATCAGACGATGTCCCAGGCTGCCGTGGACAAGCTGGCCGAAGCCGGCATCCCGGTCGTCGCGGCTGACGACGCCCTCCAGACTGCGGACGGCACCAAGATTGCGCCGTGGGTCGGCATTAATGCTTATGTCATCGGCGAGGCAAACGGTGCTTGGCTTGCTGACTATGCCAAGGCCAACAACCTGGTGAACGATCCAGAGTGTGCGCTGCTGATCATGACGATGGACACCGTTTCCAGCTGCGTGCCGCGTGCCGAGGGCGAGTACGACAAGTTCACCGAGCTCTGCCCGGAATTCGACACCACGAAGATCTATAAGGCTGACTATGACGGCACCACCGACAAGGGTAATACCGCTGCTGCCGCCGTGTTCACTGCGCATCCGGAAATCACCAAGTGGCTGGTCACCGGCGCAAATGAGGAAGGCAACATCGGCGCACTGCGCGCGCTGGAGTCCGCAGGCCTGGACACTGATGCCTGCGTCGTCGGCCTAGGCGCATACATGGCTAAGGACGAGTGGAAGAAGGAAGGCCCGAACGCGATGAAGGCTTCCGCATACTTCTCTTCTAATGCCGTCGGTGCCGGCTCCATTGAGGTGCTGCTGCAGATCATCGATGGCAAGGAAGTAACGATGGAGACTGCGGTCGATGCGATCGTTGTCACCCCCGAAACCTACGTTGAGGTTATGGGCAAGGACGCCGAGTAAATCAGAAAACAGTAAGATAGCGAACACAAAGGAGGAGCGGGAAACCGTTCCTCCTTTGTGTTCGCATGCGCTCAGCGCTGATTTCTGTATTCCAACGGCGTCATGCCAGTGATGCGCTTGAAGGTAGTGCAAAAGGTCGAATCGCTGCCGTAGCCACAGCGGTAGGCGATCTCTTTGAGTGAGAGATGCGTGGTGCGCAAGTAGAAACGCGCAGCGTTGATGCGCGTGTTGAGTAGGTATTCGCGCAGGGTGTAACCCGTCTCCCGCTTGAACACGCGCGAGAAATAGAACGAGCTGAGGGATGCGCGCTGCGCCAGTGACTCAAGCGTCAGCGGCTGGTCAATGTGCTCGTTAATAAAGCTGAGCACCTCCTCAAAACGTGCACTGTGCTCCGGCACGCCATCCTCTGGCAGCTCGAAAACCAGTAGCTCTGTCAGCACGGCGGTAATGCTCTTTGAAATCAACGCCTCGTTGATGCGCTTGTCGACATGAAACATGTTGTAAATGCGCTCCAGCGCGTGCACGGCATGGTAGGTATTACGAGGCAAAATCACCTGACAGCGGCTCTGTGCGATGGCCTCGTAATAATCGCGAGCCATCCTTCCATCAAAGTGAATCCAATAGATTTCCCAGCTGCTGTCCGTACCATAGCGTTGAGGCAGATAACAGTCCAAAATTACCAAAGAGCCGACATGCAGTTCTACCCGCCGATTATCCAAATAGCAGTAGCCTTTCCCGCGGACGACGTATAGGATAAGAAAGCTGTCGTAAGCTGCGCGGCACACGGCATAGTACTCGTTGCAGAAGTAGTGGCCTGTGCAGTTCAGTGTAAAGAAGAGATGCTGCGCCATGACACTAGGCGTGTGGAAATAGGCGTTGGATTCGGGCAGCACACCAAGTTCATTGATTTTCATAGATTGCCGCACTCCTTAGCTGGGTAGGACTCCCCTTTTGTTCTACATTATACGCGAAAGTGTGCTGCTGTTCAAGTCAAGGACGCATATGAATCCCCGTACGTTAGAAGTGATATTCATTAATCACGTTTGACAATCCTGTCAGAAAAAACAAAAAACACAAATCCACTGTTGACCAGATACGAATTGGATAGTCTCTGTAGAGCAATTCCTCATTGTTTCGCAAAGCTTGCCAAAAGCTGCAGATAGCCAACATTACATTGAAAAAGCATCAAGGTCCAAAGCCCGAAACAGAAATAGCGTCATTTTTCCAACATGGCTCACAGTGTTATCCTCGCAGCCAATTACAAGAGACTACTCGTTAACTCCAAGAATGCTTATTCAAAGAATTGAAACCCGCAAGCCAAGTTCCCGGCGAATTGCTCGCCGCCTGCTCAGCCTGCGGGTTTTACTTTGATTATATGGTCATCGGAATCTCGGTTCTGTCCTTGAAACGAAAGATCAGCTTCCTATCATTCTTCCCCTGTCCCTTGCAAACGATCACGCAGTCCACAGTTCCAGAGAATACGCCTTCATCAAATTCTGTCAGAAGCTCTGTTCTGCTTAAGTATCGCATGTTTAGAGGAAGTTGTCAGCATACGGGATTATTGAACGGTTACCATCTTATAGCAAACGCAACCCGACACCCATTCTCACACCGTCATCTCCATCCCATTCCTAAAGGCCACCTTCACACTGCCGTCCAGATTGACCGTCATCCTGTCAATCGTCGCGTTCCATAGCTCTGTTGAGAAAACCGTGATCTGCTGGTCGTTCGCCAGTACTGCGTCCCGAAAGGTTTCGATTTCCCTGCTTTGTCTCTTGCGTCGGGCACATTCCGCGTCAATCTCCTTGACCCGATCCGCCGCCTTGTGGAAGCGCTCCGTTAAGCTGTCATGCTTTCTGGCATATTCTTCTTGGTCAAGCGCGGCGCTGGCGTTTTGACTCACGACCTGCCGGATGAGTTCGGATACGATACCCATCTCGACCTGCAGAGCTTCCTTTTCCGCATCCAGTTCCGCCGTGTTGGTCAGCTGTCGGATAATCGCCTGCATATCGTCCGCAATGAAATCCCGCTGCGCCAGCAGCTGATTGAAGGCCGCCAGAAACTTCTGCTCAATCATCAGTTCGCTCAGGTGCGGCGCTTGGCATCCAGTTCCTTTGACGAACCGGGCGTTGCATTGCCAGACGGTGCGTCTGTATTTGTCGTTGGAATGCCAGACCTTGCTGCCGTACACGCTGCCACAGCAGCCGCAGTAAATTCTCCCGGAGAAGCAATGCTGGCTGTTGTGTTGGCGGCCTAGCTTTCTTCGTCGCTCCAATTCCAGCTGCACCTTCTCGTAAACATCGTCGCTCACGATGGCCGGGTGGCTGTTTTCGACGTAGTACTGCGGCACTTCGCCCTCGTTGATTTTCATCTTCTTGGTTAGAAAATCCGTACAGAAGGTCTTTTGCAGCAGTGCGTCGCCCTTGTATTTTTCGTTGGTAAGGATACTCAGAACGGTTCTGGGCTGCCATGTGCTTCGACCGGATGGCGAAAGAAGGCCCTCGCTCTCCAAGGTCAGCTTGATTTTGTAGGGAGTCATCCCGTCTAAAAACAGGCGGTAGATGCGGCGAACCACCTCCGCTTCCTCCGGCACAATTTCCGGTTCCCCGTTTTCGCCCTTGCGATAGCCGAGAAACTGCTTGTAGGGCATGGAGACCTTGCCGTCCGCAAAGCGCTTGCGCTGTCCCCACGTCACGTTTTCGGAAATGCTGCGGCTCTCCTCCTGCGCCAGCGAGGACATGATGGTCAGCAGCAGCTCGCCCTTGGAATCCAGCGTGTAGATGTTCTGTTCCTCAAAGTACACCTCCACGCCGTGCTCCTTGAGCAGGCGAATGGTAGTCAGGCTGTCCACCGTGTTGCGGGCAAAGCGGGAAACGGATTTCGTAATAATCAGGTCGATCTTCCCGGCCAGCGCGTCGGCGATCATGTCGTTGAAACGCTCTCTGTGTTTGGTGCTGGTGCCGGTGATGCCCTTGTCCGCGTAAACCTGTACGAAATGCCACCCCGGCTTGGCACTGATGTAATCCGTGTAGTAGCTGACCTGCGCCTCATAGCTGGTCTTCTGCTCGTCACTGTTGGTGGAAACGCGGGCATAGGCCGCCACGCGGCGCTTGCGCTTTTCTGTAATGGGCGTGGCTGTGAAACGGTTGAGCGTAGCCGGGAAAACGGTAATCCGTGGGCTTGCAGCGTAATTTTCACTCATGTTCATATCTCCTTCTGGCGTGGGCGGCGGCCTGCATTCGCATATCGTCTGTCCAGCTGTCGCGGCGAGAATGATCCTGCCATACGGCTTCCCGCTCCTGCCCATCTCGGAAAATATAGCGCAGGCTGTTAGGATCGGTCACATGGATGCGTTCAACGGCGGCTGCAAAGGCTTCCTCATCAAATTCCTCAAGTTCCAAGACATTGGCAGTCGTTTGCAGCAGGATGCTTTCGGGGATTTGCTTGCTGGCACAGTATTTCTTTCCTTTGGTATTGAAGGTGGCGCATATCCACACCGGTTTGGAATAGGGCGTCCCTGCCATGGTGATTTTACGGCGGTAATAGCTGCCGCACTGATCACAGCGGAGAATGCCGCTAAACGGGTAACGCCTTGACTCCTTCCGATTGGGATGATAATGCGCGATGCGAATTGCCGTCAGACGCTGCACTGCATCGAAGGCTTCCCGATCAATAATCGGCTCATGGGCATCGTGTACCAGATACTGCGGCAGCTCACCACGGTTGGGCAGTTGCTTCTTTTGCAGATGATCGGCAACAAACGTTTTCTGCAATCGCAGATCGCCCACATAGCACTCGTTTTTCAGCATAGCTGCAATGACGCTGGGCCACCATTGGTCGCTGGTCATCGGCGAGGTTTTCATCTCGTTCAGTTTTTTGCTGATCTGCTCACAACCCATGCCGTCCAGATAGTCGTGGAAGATCATCCGGACAATCTCCGCTTCCTCCGGGACAATTTCCAGCCTTCCGCTTTTCATTTTGTAGCCGTAGATGCGAAAGAAGCTGGGTTTGCCCCTTTGAAAGTCGTTGCGGATGCGCCACTTGCAGTTTTCCGAAACGCTGCGGCTTTCCTCCTGCGCAAAAGAAGCGAGGATGGAAAGCATCAGCTCTCCATCCCTGTTCATCGAGTGAATATTCTGTTCTTCGAAAAACACATCCACGCCCAGCGCTTTCAGCTCCCGCACCGTTTCCAGCAGCGTCACCGTATTGCGGGCAAAACGACTGAGACTTTTGACGATGATCATGTCGATCTGGCCGTTTCTGCAGTCCGCCAGCAGCCGTTGGAAGTCCTTTCGTTCCTTTGTTGTGCCGGTCACTTCATCCGCATAAATGCCAGCAAAAATCCAATCGGGATTGCGCTGAATCAGATTGCTGAAGTAGCTGACCTGCGCGGAGAGGGAATGCAGCATCGCGTCCTTTACGCAGGAAATCCGCGCATAGGCGGCCACGCGCTTTTTCCCGGCCTTCTTTCTGCCCCCCGTCATGGTTTGATGAATGATTTCGCCACTCGGCTCACCTCCTTGGTAGCTGGCATATTACCTCTGAAGCCCGGACAAAGCAAGTTAAATTGTATCAACAACGAGCAGAAAAAATCGGCTGATATTTCTCCCGCAAAAGCCGTTCCGCGCTGCGAAATTCATCCATGGAGATCATGCCGCTTCCCAGCATGGCGCGGCAAATGGAGAGCATCGCCTGATACCGAATTTCCTTTTCAAAGCCTTTCTGTGTCATATGTTTATCCTCCAATACAGCACCAAGGAAAATCGCCGCAATCGGGCTGAGCCCGCCCTCACCTCCACCGTAGTCTGCAAAACGTCAAAGTGTTGCTTTCATCCCAGAACAGCCTCATGTCGCCCCTGTGCGGGATGATGTGGTCAAGGTGGCAGGCGTAAGCTTACCCTTCTCCATTTTCTATGCAAACAGCCGTCCGAAAAAGGGCGGCTGATTTTTGTTTTTTTGGGGCGATACCCCCACCCCGGAATTTTGCGAAAATTCGCACGAGAGGGGGCCGCGGTCTCCTGCCGGTACAGCCCAAGGATTCGATCCCCCCTTGGGGCCACACCGGAGCGCGGCGGGCACGGCGCGGACGGTTTGCGCCGGAGTCAAGCGGGCGGCGGCGCACTGGC